>Ga0302120_10001092_pt1 | contig 12675 bp, 10 predicted proteins | sample AG5_Bottom_MG_FD_203118 | JGI IMG/M metagenome (GOLD analysis project Ga0302120, IMG submission 203118) | Marine microbial communities from Western Arctic Ocean, Canada - AG5_Bottom | ecosystem: Environmental > Aquatic > Marine > Oceanic | place: Canada: Western Arctic Ocean | collected 2017-10-01 | reverse complement strand
GTCTGCGACCATTGACAGAGACAGTTTGCCGCTCGGATCTATGTCGTCTACGAGAACCTTCACGGTGTCGCCGACGTTTAATACTTCTTCGACTTTGTCAAGGCGTCGCTTTCCACCGATCTTGCTGATGTGTAGCAAGCCGTCAGTTCCAGGCAAAATGTTGACGAACGCACCGAATTTGGTGATATTGACTACTCGGCCGTCGTACTCTGCTCCAACGTCAGCAGTCGGCGGGTTGACGATTAAGCGGATCTGACGTTCCGCTTCTACGACCTTGTCGCGATCTGGTGATCCGATACTGACTATGCCGACAGTGCCGTCATCATCAACAGAAATATCAGCACCAGTTTCTTCCTGAACGGTGTTGATAACTTTCCCTCTTGGGCCGATCACTTCGCCGATCTTGTCGATCGGAATTTCGAAGCTGACAATCTTCGGAGCATTACCTCCGACGTCGGGCCGTGGCTCAGATATCGCCTCATTCATCACCGCGAGTATCTGCATGCGGGCTGCGCGGGCTTGAGATAGTGCTTGTGTAAGAACTTCCGCTGGGATGCCCTCGATCTTGGTGTCGAGTTGAAGGGCGGTTATAGCGTCTTCGGTCCCCGCGATTTTGAAGTCCATATCCCCAAAAGCATCCTCTGCCCCCAAAATGTCAGTGAGTGTCACATATTTACCTTCGGCATACACGAGACCCATGGCGATGCCGGATACATGACCGCGAATAGGCACTCCTGCATCCATCAGTGAGAGCGAAGATGCACACACTGAACCCATGGATGTTGACCCGTTCGATGAGAGCACATCAGAAACCAGCCGAAGGGTGTAGGGGAAGTTTTCTTTAGACGGAATTGTTGGGAGTAAAGCTCGTTCAGCGAGCGCACCGTGGCCAATTTCTCGACGTTTGGGACCCCGCATGAATCCAGCTTCACCCGTCGAAAACGGGGGAAAGTTGTAATGATGCATGTACCGCTTACGGTTGTTCGGGTTCAGCGTGTCAATCAGTTGCTCCATGCGACTCATACCCAAGGTCGTTACGTTCAATACCTGAGTCTCACCGCGCTGAAACAGCGCTGATCCATGTGCAGTTTCGCCGATATAGCTAACCTCAGCTGACAACGGACGAACTTCGTCCGTGGCCCGACCGTCAATGCGGAAACCATCTTCAACGATCCGTCGACGAACGATTTCTTTCGAAATTGAGCGCACTGCTGCACCGATTTGTTTGGCAGCGTCGGCTGTTTCGGCGAATTCCTCTTCGAGTTGGGAGCGAATCTCTGCTGTTACGAGGTTTTGTCGAGCTTCTCGTTCAGCTTTATCGGCGATGGACATCGCCTCGGTGAGCTGTGGGGTTGCGACCGAACGCACCCTCTCGAGAATCTCGTCGCCGCAGTCCACACTTGGAATCCACTCAAGCGCTTCGATATCGCCTAGTTGACTCCGTAACGCCTTCTGTAGCTCGATGACGTCGTCAATCCATTGTTTTGAGGCTTCTAGCCCGTCAGCGAGCACCTCTTCGGTGACCTTCGGAGCTCCATCATCGTAATATTCGAAGGCTCGCTCGGTGCCTCCAGCTTCAACCATCATGATGGCGATGTCGCCATTTTCGAGTTGTCTACCAGCGACCACCATTTCGAACGTCGCTGCTTCCCCTTCTTCATACGTCGGGAACGGAATCCATGAGCCATCGGTGCTGTAGGCGATACGCACTGCAGCGATAGGACACTCAAAAGGAATTCCGCTCACCCATAGGGCCGCTGAAGCGCCGTTCAGGGCAACCACGTCGTAGGGATTCTCGCCATCAACGCCAAGGATGGTGCCCACGACATGTGTCTCGTGGCGGTAGTCGCTAGGGAAGTTAGGGCGCAAAGGTCGATCAATCAGTCGACAAGTAAGAATTGCGTCGTCTGAGGCCCGCCCTTCTCGACGAAAGAACGATCCGGGGATTCGCCCCGCTGCATACATGCGCTCTTCGATATCGACGGTTAACGGGAAAAAGTCCGCACCATCGCGGGGTTTACTTGATGCTGTCGCGGTAACTAGGACCTGTGTGGATCCGATTCTCGCTGTAACAGCTCCATTCGAAAGACCTGCAAGTTTGCCGGTTTCGAATGAAATGGTTTTGTCGGTACCCGAGATTGGGCCCGATACGGAAATGGCATCAGCCATAGGTTTCTTCTACTCCTTCGGCGAGACGTTCTCGCCATGATTTACATTCAGTTGGAAGACGTCGCCCACCCGATTTGGTTTGAGGAAGCGACGACCACCAATTGCGATGCGGTCTGTGTACTGGCGAGCTTTGGCCGTGCGCGAAATTGGCGGCGTAACAGCCGCCTAGATCGCTCAGCGGCGCAACCCGAGTTTCGTAATGAGCGCCCGGTAACGGTCAACGTCGTTATTATCGAGATAGTTCAGAAGGCGACGGCGGCGACCAACAAGTTTGAGTAAGCCGCGTCGACTGTGGTGATCCTTTTCGTGGGTCTTCAAATGTTCGGTGAGATCTTCGATCCGATCCGTGAGCAACGCAACCTGGACTTCGGGTGAACCCGTGTCAGTTTCGTGATGCCGGTGCGCTGCCATAGTGGCGGACTTTTCGGCCATATGTTTATTTCCTCGGAGTACAACTTCGTGCCGCTAAGTAGTGGGTATTGCGGCTAGGTGGTTGGCACGACAGTTACGCGCCGAGGGGCATTCTAACAGCGAAGTTCTTAGATAGTGCAGCCCTGGATCGGGTCGACAATTACTCGGAAAGACATTGGGCGGCGTTCACGACGTCTTTGCCCAGTTGCGCGACTAGCTGATCAACATCTTCGAATCGTCGCTCGCCCCGCAAGCGTCGGACAAATCGGACTTTTGCTTGTTCCCCATAAAGGTCTCCGCGAAAGCCGATCAAATGAGCTTCGATAAGTGATCTTTCGGCAAAGTCATAGAACGTGGGCCGTTTACCTATGTTGACCGCAGCGGGATATTGAGTGCCATCGGGACGTTGATACCACGCTGCGTAGACACCGTCAGATGGCACCTGCAAATCAGGCGTCGTTGGCAAGTTTGCGGTGGGAAACCCAATCGTTCTTCCCCGCCGGTCTCCGGGCGTCACAATTCCCCTCACTTCGAAGGGTCGCCCCAAGAGCCGATGCGCCTTTTCTACGTCGCCATCGTCAAGAGCCATACGAATCGATGTCGAAGAAATTACTTCTCCTTCGCCCGTAATTTGTTTGACCAGGGGAAGTCCGATGACTTGATAGCCGCACTCATCCCCCACCGCTTTGAGAGTCTCCACGTCCCCTCGGCGGTCTTTGCCGAAGTGAAAATCAGCACCCACTACGATTACTTTCGCCTGAAGAGAGTCAACGAGGACTTGCCTTGCGAACGTTTCGGCACGAACCTGTGCCTGTTCCGGTGTGAACTCGACTACCAGTGTGTAATCGACGCCTGTCTCAGCAAGAAGTTCGAGCTTGGTGTCTAAATCGCACAACAGAAGAGGCGCAGAGTCTGGTCTGACTACCGTCGCAGGGTGGCGGTCAAAGGTCACTACGGCAGTAGCGCATCCTCGTTCCGCCGCCATCCGATGCATTTCAGCAATCACGGTGCGGTGTCCGCGATGCACCCCGTCATATTCCCCGACGGTAACTACGCTGCCTTGCTCTAGCGACGGCGACCAGGCTATGTCACGAATGATCTCCACCAAGTCAAACTATCGGGAACCCGATCTTAGAACGACTCCATCTTGTTATTCGAAAGCGTTTAGCTGGCTTGGTGCGGTCACTGAGCCAGCACCACACCCACTACAACACGACCCTCCACATTTTCGTGAACGGCGATGAGCTCCTCGGATGCGTCGACTAAGGCCCAAGGACCATCTCCTTGGGTGCGGTTCGAATTGAGTCTCCCCCCATTTCGCACGAACGACTGCTCTTCTTCACTCAGGACTATCCGATCTATTCCCCGGACCAACTCGATTACGGGCAGCAAGGGAGCTTCTTCGATCGTGCCAGATTCATCGAGTTTGTATATGCCACTAGCTACCCGGCGCAGGCAACGAATATGAGCTCCTCCTCCAAGGGCTGTTCCTAAGTCGGCACCTAGTGTCCGGATGTAGGTACCAGCAGAACAGTCAACGACAGCGCTCCAAACTAACGAGTCCGCCGTGGCTTCGATATCAAACCGGCTGATAGTCACTAGACGCGCTTCGCGCTCTACCTCAAGCCCTTGACGGGCGAGATCGTGGAGACGTCGCCCGCCAACTCTTCGCGCCGACACCATCGGCGGAATCTGTTGAATCTCGCCGGTAAGGCCTTTGGCGGCAGTTAAGACATCTACTTTTTCGACGGACATTTGATGGCGAGCAACTATTTGGCCAGAGGCGTCAAGCGTGTCAGTCTCGGTTCCTAGGACGATCTCCACTTCATATGTCTTAAAAGAGGCCGAAGCGAACCGTAATAGTCTCGTTGCTCTTCCTACACCAACGACGAGGACTCCTGTGGCGTCGGGGTCAAGAGTCCCGGCATGGCCTATTCGCCGTTCACCGAAACGTTTTCGCAGGCCAGCCACCACGTCGTGGGAGGTCATCCCCGCCGGTTTGTCGATGAGGAGCATGCCGTGAACGGTCGCTGGTCGCCTGCCCATCAGTCACGTTCAACCTTCTCGTCGGGGGTGCCCAGGCCGAGTTCGTCCAAAATTGAATCAATGCGGTGGGCCTCACCGATCGATGGGTCAGGCGAGAATTGAAGTGCCGGTGTGCGTCGCATTCTTGACTGTCGCGCTAAGGCCTGCTGAATACGTTGTCGGTGTTCTTCTAGCGCGAACACCACCTCAGGAACGTCTTCCTCGTCGAGGACATCGAACCACACGGTCGCTCGAGTTAGTTCACGGTCAACATCAACTCCAGTTACCGCTAGCAAAAAGAGACGCTCGTCGTCTATCCGTTCGAGTTCCGTCGCCACTATCTCGCGAATTAACCCTGCAACCCGGTCGGTGCGTTCATAATTTTGCCCCGCTTGGCGTTGGCGGCCCCGCTGCTGTTTCATAAGGTGGCCTCCCGACTCAGCATCAAGATCAGCTTCTTAGACGCGCGGGATCTCCCGCTCATCGTAGGTTTCGATCACATCGCCTTCTTTGAGATCCGTGAAATCAGAGAGTCCGATACCGCATTCCATCCCTGCGTTTACTTGAGGCACTGAATCTTGGAAGTGGCGAAGTGATGCAACTTCTCCCTTCCAAATAATTGTGCCTTCGCGTAAGAATCGAACCTTTGCCCCGTCCCTGATAGTTCCGTGTTCAACGAAACAACCTGCAACTGGTCCTACTCGCGAGATGCGGAAGACTTCACGCACCTGCGCTTCGCCAGTGACGATCTCTTCGAATTCCGGTTCGAGCATTCCGAGCATCGCGTTTTCGATGTCTTCGAGCAGTTGATAAATGATTTCATACAGTCGAATTTCGACATCTTCTAGCTCGGCTGCTTCTCGCGCTTTTCGGTCGGGACGAACGTTAAATCCGATGATCGTGGCATTCGATGCGATCGCCAACTGGACATCATTTTCGTTGACTCCGCCTACGCCTCTGCTGACGAATGAAAGTTTGACTTCTTCGCGTTCCAGTTTGCGCAAGCTGTCTGTCACTGCTTCCAAGGAGCCGTGGACATCAGCTTTGAGAACCAGATTCAATGTGGCGGCCTCGCCAGCTCGGATCTGCTTGAAGATGTCTTCGAGCTTGGCGCCACCGGCGCCTGAGGAAGATGCGTTCGCCATGCTGGCTTGACGCTGCCAATGTTCCCGCGTGTCAGCCACTCGACTGGCAGTTTTTTCGTCGGGCGCAACAGTAAACATGTCGCCTGACCGTGGAACCTCTGACAGACCAAGAACTTGCACCGGAACTGAGGGCCCGGCTTCTTTGATCGTGTTGCCAAGATCGTCTGTCATCGCCCGCACTCGACCCCATGCGGCACCGGCGACCATGGGGTCGCCAACTGAGAGCATGCCCTGCTGCACTAGCACCGTGGCGACTGGGCCTCGTCCTCTGTCGAGATTTGCTTCTAGAACAGTTCCGATGGCACGACCGTCTGGCGCAGCTCGAAGCTCTTCAAGTTCTGCGACTAAAACAATTTGGTCAAGAAGCTCGTCTATCCCGTCTTCGGTCATTGCCGAGACGGGAACAGTGATGACATCTCCTCCATAGGACTCGGGTATTAGGTCACGTTCAGCCAATTGAGCCAGGACGCGGTTGGGATCGGCACCTTCGCGATCCATTTTGTTGATCGCAACGACGATTGGCACCTCGGCCGCCCGTGCGTGATCTATAGCTTCAAGGGTTTGGGGCATGACGCCATCATCGGCCGCAACTACCAGAATGACGATGTCCGTGGCTTGGGCACCGCGGGCGCGCATAGACGTAAAGGCCGCGTGGCCAGGAGTGTCAATGAACGTAAGCGCCTGTCCATTTCTTTCAACCTGGTAGGCACCTATGTGTTGTGTTATGCCGCCCGCTTCGCCGTCGACGACGTTGGAAGATCTGATGCGGTCCAAAAGCAATGTTTTTCCATGGTCAACATGACCCATAACTGTGATTACCGGCGAGCGCGGCGCCGACCCTAAAGCCTCGAGATCAATATCTAGAACTTTGAGAATCTCTTCTTCTTGTTCAGCGCCAGGATCGACGATACGTATCTGGGCACCTAACTCAGCGGCAAAGAGTTCGACCATGTCGTCGCTCAGTGATTGAGTCGCGGTAACCATTTCTCCTTGTTGAAGGAGGAATCGAACAACGTCAGCAGCGGAGCGATTTAAATTACCCGCAAGTTCTTGCGCAGTCGAACCGCGTTCGATTACGACCTCACCCTGAGGAACCGGCGCGTCCACAGGCGTGTACGTAGCAAGCTCCTGGGGCTGTAATTCCTCGCGCTGACGTCTACGCCGCTTTTGCTTTCGGCCTCGTCGCTGTTGAGGGCCTCCTCGAGGGCCGCCAGGACGACCACCAGGACCACCAGGACCACCGGGACCACCAGGACCACGAGGACCACCACCGGGACCACCAGAACCACCACCGGGACCACCCGGACCACCGGTGGGACCACCAGAACCACCACCGGGACCACGAGGACCGCCAGAACCACCCGGACCACCGGTGGGTCGCCCTCCCGAGCGTTGCCCGCTTGGCGAGCCGAGGTTTCCCGCCTGCCGAGAGCGCGGGGGGCCAGGAGGTGGCGGGATGGCGCGCCCAGAACCTGAGCGGGGTGGGGAACCAGGTGGGGGGGGAATGGGTTTACCGCCGACAGAACGAGGGGGTGCGGGCATTCGGGCCGATGCGGGGGTTGGCGCTGATCCGATATCTCTATTCGTGGGTGTTTCTTCCCGAGTAGTGGGTGTTTCTTCGGCCTTAGGAGTCGCACGCACGGGTGTTTCTTCGGCCTTAGGAGTCGCACGCACGGGTGTTTCTTCGACTGTCCTTCGCGCGGGTTCCTGACCGCTGGAAGTGACTAGCGGTCGTGCCGGCGCTGGAGGGGGAGGAGAGGCAGGAGCGGCGGGTGCTTCAGCCTCGCTGGTGGCGGGTGCTTCAGGCTCGCTGGTGGCGGGTGCTTCAGCTTCGTTCGGAGGAGTTGTTACCGCGGGTGGCTTCGTCACCGCAACGGGGTCTATTGCCGGGGCTTTTTTCTTTGGCGGAGCCTTCTTTGTTACCGCAGCTTTCTTCGGTACAGCGGCCTTTTTTATTGCTACAGCCTTTTTCTTTACTGCAACCTTTTTCTTTACTGCAACCTTTTTCTTTACTGCAACCTTTTTCTTTACTGCAACCTTCTTCTTTGCAGGAGCTGCTGTTTGCTCCTCCGCAGGATCCGGAGGCTGCACCTGTCGAATCAACCCTTCTCGGTCCGCTTTTCGGCGGACGCGGTCGGCTTGAGCGACCTGGACACTTGACGAGTGACTTTTGACACCAATTCCGAGCGCGTCACAAAGATCCAGCGTCTCGTCGTTGGTAAGACCCAACTCTCTTGCAAGTTCGTAGACCCGGGGGTTCTTGGGCAAGCGCGTTCCTTGTGTGTCGGTTAGGTCGAAGAGCCGTAGTCACCGGCTCCTCCGCCATCTTCGCAGACGATGGCGGGGATCCAGTAAACAACGATGTGGTAGACCAAGCAGCAACGCTACCGGTTATCGCAGCCGCTAGTGCTCAGTTACTCGGCTGTTCCTCTTGTTCTTGGCTGCTTTGGTTATCTTGCACTACTTCCGATGAGGCCTCTTCATTTCCTGTTTGCTCACTATCTGGACCTACATCGCTATCCCCAACGGCCGTTTCTTCGGCTGCTGTAACCCAATCGTCAGCAGACATCGCCTCGCTGCCATCGGCGGGTACCCAAGTTTGGTCACCGGTCTCTGGATCGGTCACCCACTCCCCTTCAGCCCAATCTCCATCGGCATATGCGGTTTCTTCTTCGAGGATCTGAGTTTCACTCTTGATGTCAATTCGCCAGCCAGTTAATCGAGCAGCAAGACGCGCGTTTTGTCCTTCACGTCCAATAGCTAGAGATAACTGATGATCTGGCACCACTACTTCTGCAACACCTTCAACTTCGTGGAAGCGAACCTCACGGACCTTCGCAGGCGACAATGCCTTAGCTACGAAGTCGTGCTGGTCTTCTGAGAAGGGAACGATGTCGATTTTCTCGCCGCGTAACTCGTTGACGACCTGTCGAACTCGTGCGCCGCGAGATCCTACACAGGCCCCGACTGGGTCAATATTGGTGTCGTTTGACCAAACAGCGATCTTCGTCCGGTGGCCTGGCTCACGCGCGCATGCCTTCATCTCGACTATGCCGTCGCTAATCTCGGGGACCTCAAGTTTGAAAAGTTCACGAATCAGTCCGGGATGTGTCCTCGAAACGACGATCTGGGGACCCTTGGCGGTTTTCCTCACCTCGACGATGTAGGCCTTAAGCCGGCTATTGGGCTCTGGCCTTTCATAAGGCACCTGTTCCGATTGCGGGAGTAATGCCTCGACTCGACCTAGATCGAGAAGCGTGTACCTTGAGTCCGTCTGCTGGATGATGCCTGTCACGATGTCGCCCTCGCGGCCTGCGTACTCATCGTATTTCATGTCCCGTTCGACCTCGCGAATTCGCTGGGTCAACACCTGACGAGCGGTCTGAGCGGCAATCCTCCCAAAATTTTCTGGAGTGTCATCCCATTCTTGGACGACGTTGCCCTCTTCATCAATTTCCTGGGCAATAACTGAAATATTAAACGTCTCGTCTATAACGACGTATGCGTCATCTGCGGCGTCGGGAGTTCGTTTGTATGCCGACTCAAGCCCATTTGCGACCGCTTCAAGTAGTACCTCTGTACTCATACCCTTTTCGGCAGCCAGGGCTTGAAGAGCTTCCATCATGTCTGGTGCAGTCATTTGTGACTTCCTCCCTCGTGCTTGGTTTTCGGTTCTTTTTTCCCAGGTTTAGGGGTGGGTCCCCATTCAAAAACGGTTCGAGCTTTCTCAATTTCGTCAATAGGAATGCTCACAAGTCCAGATTCGGAATCTTCAATGGTGAGAAGTCCGTCGTCCGCTGAAATTAAGGTGCCTACTATGCGACGCCGACCATTCATTCCTGGGGTAGTTCGGATGCTGACGATCTCTCCGATTGCTCCAATGAAGTGGTCAACGTGATGGAGGCGGCGTTCAACTCCAGGTGTGGAGACCTCCAAGGTGTAGCGGCCGGGGATCGGGTCATGTTCATCGAGAACCACGGCGACGGTCCGACTTAGCAAAGACAGTTCGTCAACACCTAGGGCGTTCTCGCTCTGCACAAGTACAGCGAGGGTTCCACCGTTGTGCCGAATGTCATAAAGGTGATGTCCCGATGCTTCGATTACTGGCTCTATGAGTGAAAAAATGGGTTCGAGGTGTTGCTGAGAATTTGAGCTCATCAGACCTCCATTCAGCGCTGTGTAGGAGTTGCAAAATATTTGTGGCGAAGAAAAAGGACGTGGGCGAAGCCCACGTCCAGCAAAAATCCCGCTGACCTGTCGATGCAATCGTACCAGCACCTTTACCCTTCCCAACCTGGGTCGAGCGTCGGTGTGGGAGCGGGCTCAGCGTTTTCTAATCATTTCGACGACTTGTTCGGCATGGTTGACATCGTCACCTTGAAGTTCAATCAACGCAGCCCTGTCCGCTTCTGCTTCAGCCTCCGCTGAATGATCCGCTGCTGCCAACGCTCCCTCTACGCCATCAGACATGATTATTTGAGCCCATTCCAGAAGGGCATCAACCATTTCGTCTTCGGGCACAACCTTTACAACTTGCCCTTTAACAAAAAGGTGGCCCCGTTTTCGACCAGCAGCTATGCCTAAATCTGCCCCCTTGGCCTCGCCGGGACCGTTGACGACACACCCCATTACGGCGACCTGTATTGGCAAACTAAGTTCAGACAGGACTTCTTGCGCCTTTGATGCAACTGCGATGACGTCGACTTCTGCTCTGCCGCAAGACGGACACGCTATGAGATCAAGTGTGCTTCGTTCCCGTAGGCCGAGAGCTTCTAGTAACTGACGGCCGGCGCGTGCCTCTTCGACGGGGTCGGCAGTGAGGCTGTACCGAATGGTGTCGCCTATGCCCTCGTTGAGCAGAGTCGCGATGCCAGCAGTGGCTTTCAATATGCCCCCTGGGAGTGGGCCAGCTTCAGTCACTCCAAGGTGCAGTGGAAAATCGACTGCATCAGCTAATAGGCGGTAGGCGTCGACCATTAATCGAACATCACTGGACTTGACTGAAATTTTCACATCGTCAAATCCGACTTGCTCGAAGTATCCAAGTTCGCGTTTAGCTGATTCGACGAGAGCGGTAGCAGTGAGGCCGTGCTTTTGTTCGATATCAGGATCCAGCGACCCAGCGTTTACCCCTATCCGGATTGGCACTTGACGGTCCCGAGCTTCGGAGGCGATTACTTTGATGTGCTCGGCTTTGCGAATATTGCCCGGGTTCAGACGCAGACAGGCTACGCCTGCGTCAAGCGCTGCCAGCGCTAGCCGGTGTTGAAAATGGACGTCTGCCACTAAAGGAACCGGGGAACGGGGCACGATTCTCGCAAGACCTTCGGCAGCCGCAAGCTCGTTGCAAGTGCATCGAACGATTTCGGCTCCGGCAGCGGCCAGCGCATAAATTTGCTCAAGTGTCGCGTCAACGTCGGCGGTCTTAGTCGTCGTCATCGACTGGACGCTGATGGGAGCGCCTGCCCCCACAGGCACACCTCCAACATCAACTCGGCGGGTCGCACGGCGCTCAAACATCTTTAACAGTCTGTCATCTCAGCCACGTAATCCTACTCAACGGTCCCGCGCTCAAAAGCCAAGGGGGTTAGCTAGATCCAAGTACACGGCTCCTAAACCAAAGAAGGCCAGAAAGGCCACTACCGCGTAGGTAAAGGGAAGCAGTCGGGTTGTGTCAATCAAGTGACGGCGTCCACTGCTCCCCTCGCGAATCCGTTCGTAAGTGGCGATCGCGACGTGGCCACCGTCGAGGGGCAACAACGGAAGCAGGTTAAAGACGCCAATGAAGACGTTAAAGGCGACAAAAAGTTGCATTCGTTCGGAACCGCTTAGCCGATCGCTCGCTCCGATTTGAACGGCTCCAACTAGCGACACGGGTCGCGTCTCAAGATTGTCGTTTGCCGTTGGGTCGTTCGGCGGCGAAAAAATTCGATCTACAACTTCGCCAAAATTTGCGACAATCACCCAAATTCCGCGAATCGATTGACCAACCATGGTGCCGAATTCCGAGAAAGTCTTTCCTACGGCGGCAGCAGGACCCGACTTAGTCAACAGGATCGCCTGCCGTCCTCCGATACCCAGCAGCCCCTCGCCGTCGGGATTTGTATCCAACACTGTTTCGATTGACAACGTTCTGCCGTCTCGCAAGATTTGGAGTTCAACTTTTTCACCAGGGCGATTGCGGATCGCCTCCACCAGGTCAGCCCATTCAGCCGTCGATTCATTTTCGACGTACACAATTCGGTCACCCGGTTGTATGCCAGCTCTTGCGGCGGCACTTCGTTCTCCATCGATTCCTTGGTTAACGACGGTTCCTACTTCCCAACTTCCTTCTTCGATAACCGGCTCACCCATGAAGCAAAAGAGGACGAACAGACCTATCACTGCCATAAGGAAGTGCATTAGGGAGCCAGCTGAAGCAACTAGAAGACGGCGGGGGTAGGTCTGTTGTCTGTAAGTACGAGGTTCATCCGCAGGTGGGACTTCATCCAGGTTGGTCATGCCGACGACTTTGACGTAGGCCCCAGCGATGATCGGCCTGATACCGAATTCGGTCTCTCCTCGGCGAAAGCTGAACAAACGCGGGCCAAACCCCAAGAAGAACTCTGTGGCTTTCATCCCAGTAATCCGGGCTGTAACGAAGTGTCCGAGCTCATGGGCAAAGACGACAAATGCGATGACCATGGCGACGGCGAGCATCGCTTTCGATACCCACCCGAGCAGGATTAGCGATCCAGCTATTGCGACGCCTCCCACCAAAGCGCGAGTTCGAGGACCGCGGTTCGAGGCAACAGAATCAGACACCAGAACCCCCGTGGGCGCTTTTCGACCGAACGCACTCACGTCCGCGCCGGTCCGCTCGCACTATGGCGTCAACTGAATCGGCGGTTGCACCGTCATGAAGTTCCAGTGCCCTTTCGATTGA
>Ga0302120_10001091_pt1 | contig 12678 bp, 10 predicted proteins | sample AG5_Bottom_MG_FD_203118 | JGI IMG/M metagenome (GOLD analysis project Ga0302120, IMG submission 203118) | Marine microbial communities from Western Arctic Ocean, Canada - AG5_Bottom | ecosystem: Environmental > Aquatic > Marine > Oceanic | place: Canada: Western Arctic Ocean | collected 2017-10-01 | reverse complement strand
TCGGGCTCTCGGTATGATGGGAGAATTGGATTTGTTAGGCTACCTGGAATGAATCTGCCTACAGCGCTGATTCCTCCAATTGCTTCTGCAAACTTACGGGCTGGGCGCTGACCATATTGGCGGGCGCTAACGACCATCAATCTGTCAGCCTCATACATGTTAATGAAGGTAGCAATAGTTCGGATTCGACCATCTGTGGTCTCTAAATCAAGAAGGTAAAGTCCATCACTGCGGACGTGTGAAATGAATTGTTTCATGTCAGCAGATTTCTGCTGGGTTCCAATATGAACCGCATACAATTCGTATGTCTCTTCAGAAACTAGTGTTGCTCCCTCAGTCATTATAATGCCTCAAGCGTCCGCTCCACTTGACTTTCGTTCATAACCGCTTCGCCCAACCCAACCATGGAAATGTCCCGCACTGTAGGCTGATTTCGATTGCCTGCGCCACTATCTAACAACAAGTTGACTCCACAAGGTTCAATGCCAACGCCCCGCCAAGTCAACACTCCGGAGGGGCTTAGGCATGGTAGAACCAGAGTTAGTCGATGCCAAATCAGATGCTGACGGCATCTGGCGAGACTCTGGTGGCGAAGCACTTCATGTCTCAGCATCCGACCTTGAACGGCATGCATATTGTCCACTCTCTTGGCATTTGGCAAGGAGTGGGGTTCGTGGTGATGGAAGGGCAGTAAAGCAGGGTGCATTAGCACATGCAGAAATACATGAGCAGATGGCTAGTTACGAAATGGCTAGGAAAACTGTAGTCAGAGAGTTGACTGTTTGGAGTTGGTGGTTTGGAATCATTGTTGCCTTGGTGATAGATGCTGCAGCTTGGTATCTCATCGCAGACAAAATGCCACCAAGAGATGTTGCTCGATACCTTGCTATTTTGGCAACAGTATGGGTAGCAGTGATGTTGTTAAGCACAGTATTACCTTGGCGTAAATGGCTAAATTGGCCAACCGCTGAAGAAGCAGCGGTTCGAAAAGATGGAATAAATACTGAAGATGTGGAAAACCTCTTCCAATCTCCTGGCTTCATCGGTGGTTGGGTTGCAGGAGGTCGAGTTGAGGCAGCTTTCGGCCTAGGTGCAATCCTCCTCATTCTACATGCAGCAGCCCTTTGGTCGGCCAAGGAAATGACTCATGCAGGATTCATTCTCCTTGCAATTGCGATGGTTTGGACATTGTTGGCATCATGGCGACTGCAAAGGGCTCTGATTGCGGATAATGACCTTGAAGCAGCACGCCATGATGCAGGGATCGATAAAGATACAGAGATTGCATATAGCGATAGTTCAGGTGCCGATTTACTGGTTGATAAAAAAACCGGCCTTAGAGGCCGACCTGACCAGATAGTCATCGTCGACGGTGAATTCATCCCCATGGAACAGAAAACTGGAAGAATACCCACTCACCCTCACCTTTCCCATAAATTGCAACTTCTAGCCTACATCCATCTAGTTAAAGTTCAGACCGGCCATCAACCCCCATTTGGAGTTCTCCGATATGGTAGCGATATCCACAAAATAGATTGGAATGGTGACCATCAAGATTTGCTGATGAAACACCTAACTGAAGTTCAACGTCTAATGGCAGAAGGTGGCGCTAAGAGAAACCACGAGAGGCCCGGAAAATGCAGGAATTGTTCTCGTAGGCGAGCCTGTACAGAAGCACTAGAGTAAAACTATTCTATCACACAATCATCTTCGGTAGGATGGAGAACACATTCACTGCGAACGGTCACGATAACGATGAAGTCATCCTTAACAGCAACTCCACCGATGTCAATTCCGATTCCGCGTGCTTCGATTTCTAATTTCCATTCACCCACTTCAAATGGTCCTTCAGCGAAGTTATCCACTGGGGATTTCGATTCAGTTACATGCTGTTCCCAATAGACACTTCCATCAGGCCTGAGCAGTTTCGCATCCACATAGCGGATTGAATTTGAAATATCTCCAGTCCAACCGCTTGTTGGCATAGTTGCTCGAAAGTAAATTTGCATTTGTACAGCGCTATCATCCATAGTAATGGTCCTTTGACCAATTATTGGTGCAGTCAATTCCGAAATTTCAAAAGAATCAAATGTATGGCTGATATTGACCTTGTCTTCGGTCATCTCAATGTGCGGTGGGTCACGTAAAGATTCCATCATCTCACGGGCTGGAATCAACGATATGCAGCCAGCAACAGTGGTTGAGAGAAATAGCAATGAAACCACTGCTACCATCAATCCGCGCTGGGCCATCAACCGTTTCGAGACGCTGATTCCGTATCAAGTCCGCGCTATGGCGATAGCCTTCTCGCAGACTTGAAGAGTGAGATGCTTCAGCCAAGGGTGCCTGAATGAAGCGAAGAGGGTCAGCCGAGCCGTTTGGTGATGACGATCCCTGTGAGTGCTGACGGGCATCCCGCCTAAACAGGTAGAATAACATCTCAGGGAAATTACAGTTAATATCAGCCGGTCGCAGGCAGACTAGGCGAACTTTGCTCCACAAGTAGCACACTCATCAGCATCGGTTGGCAAATCTGCACCACAAGCCCCACATTCTCCAACTTTGGTGGCTTCTGTGGCTTCTTCAGTTTCCTTCGTCTTCCGCCTAACCGCCTTCTTTCGCTTTTCTACAGCAGGTTCTAGTTCATCATCTTCAAAGGAGAAGTCCAACGCTTCTTCGGGCAATTCATTACCCGCGAGACGATGGTCTTGGATGCCCATTCCAACTAGCACTTCTTGACCTGGCAAGACACCATCTTCGCCTGTTAAACCGAAAATTTCACCCCTAATTGAGGCATCACTTGCATCTAGTTCTCCACCATCATCACCTGCATCGGCCATATGTCGACGACCTTTCTTATCTGATAGGAAAGCGTCGATATCGTGGCCTGACATTGCCTCTTCAGGTGTTATGATATTAGGAATTGCGACAACTGGGCCTGCATCCTCATCATCTCCTTCTTCGGCCTCTTCAAGCAATGCTAATTCAGCAGCTTGGCGTTCTAGAACTTCTCCCATCTTGGCCTCGGCAGCCTCTAATTTGTCATCCCACTCACTTTCAAGGACGCCTTCTTCAATGCCGAATTCCTTTGCAGTTTCATCAAAGTTTTCTGTTCCAGTAACAATAGCGTCCTCGTCTTCAACCTCTTCTTCATCCTCATCAGGTAGGGCAATAGTTTGCTTTTTTTGCTCCCTCACCTTGAATTGGGAACGCAAGTCATGAACTGCTCCACAATATGGGCAATTTTCCAAAAGGCTTGGCATACTTTCCCCACATGTCGTACAATCATGGAAGCGCTTTCTTGCTCGCTTCAAATTAAAGTCGCAATGAGGACACTTGTCTTCATCACCTTCCAATTCTCCATCACAGGCAGGACAATACTCGAAGATACCGCGCTCGACATCCTCTTCACGGTTTCTAGTCAAGATGACAGCAGTTATGAGAATCCCAATCATGGCAAAAGCCGCAAAGCCGAATAACATCATTGAACCAAAGATGCTTTCAGATACTTCTTCATCAAGTCCCTGTGCCAAATCAACGGCGAATGCTTTTTGGTGAGTTTTGGAGATTGTTCCTTCTTCTTGGCTTCTGATATTGAGAAGGATGGTTGAACGGTCATTGGTATCAAAGGTACACTCCACACTTACCTTTTCTCCACGTGTAGTAATGTCTACTTCAGTTGTTGATAATAATTTGACAACTCCTTGAGTAATATCCTCACATATTAGGGTTGACTCTCCTAAGCCCGAAGATGTTAATTCAATACTATAGGTGTAGGTGCCTGGATTTAATGGTGGGGATGCTGCGATTCCAGTACTGCTAACAATGGCCTCTGTTGATACTGCAAATTGTAGATGTAAGGTGGTAGTCGCTTCCACGCTTCCTGTGGCAACACTATCATCCGGATTTGCGTCAAATGAATTGCCATCTGCTATCCAAGTTGCAATGAAATTGGCAGTATGAGCTCCAGAAGATGAAGTCGCCAAAACGCCTGACCAGATGAAAGAGCCGCCTGCATCGATCTCGCCTATGACCTGGTCTGAAGACATCCCCTCCCATTCAATTCTCAAGAGTCCTGATACTGGGATATCACCTGTATTTGAAATTGCAACTCTCCATGTAACTGGTTCTCCAGCCTCAACTTTCGTTGATGAAGGGTTTGCAAATTGGTCTAAAACTACGTTTGGAGTTGGACGGATTTTGATAATAATGTTGGCTACGTCATTATTTATTGTGGCTTGGTCAAGAACCTCAAATGGGTCTATTTGCACTCTTAATGGGTGTTGTCCGTTGCCAAGATTTTGAATTTGGCTCCAAGTTAAATTGATGCTCCAATCAGCACTAACTTCATCAGAAGTTCCAGTCATTGAAACGATAATCGGTTCAATGACAATAGGTGAGCCAGTATGGTCAGGAAAACTGAATCCCACGCTAACGTTGCTATCGCCGCTGAAGTGCTTGCGGAGAATTGTTCCTGAGATTTCCCAATCTCCCCGAATGGAGGTGGTGGGAGTTTCCACAACTGGGTCTGAAAGGTGTAAATAATCTGGTTCTGGATTAATGCTTAATGAGATTTTTATCTCTTTACCAGATTCGGAAATTTCATTTATGCTACCATTAACATCCGGAAGAAGAATGACTTCGTATTCGCCACCCACGGGTGCGATGAGGCTGTTATTTACCCAAGTCGTTTGACCTACGCTAAGGGCTTCAATGCTCAAGTATTGATCGAGTGATGGTTGATTTTCCACTCCGAGATAAAGGACGCTCTCTGCTGCATCAACTGTGCCGGTATTCTGGATATTGACGGCTACTGAGATTGTATCCCCGACCCTATTTCCTGTAGTTGGTGAAATGCTACTACCGATGATTTCTAAATTTGCCAAGCCGCTTACACTGAATGACTTGTAAAATGAGACAGTTGTATCACCGGAGTGCTCAAACTCTACCCATATTTTTCGTTCCCCTTCTTCTAATGCAAACCATGTTGCAGTGACAGTTTCACTGGATGAAGCATTAATATCTACCGTGCTTTCCAAAAATTTTGTTGATGAACTTATACTATCTTTGTAAAACCGATATTGAACATCGTTGGCAGGAACTGAATTGGTGTTTAGAAGTAATAATATAAATTCCACCGAACCCCCTCTAACCGGTTCATCTGGGACTAAGCCAAGAGTAGCAGAAGAGGCTTCAACACCACCGCTTACACCGGCAGAAACCGGAATGATTGCCATTAGCGGCAATAGTAAAAACAGCATAGCGATGCTGCCTGAACAAAGTCGTGAAAGGCTTCCCATCGGTATCTACACTAATGGTATGGCACTTGAACCCTGCCGCTACAAGCCCTGTCTAGAGGTCGCCGTGGGCAACGCTGCTGTTTGGCAAGGATTCAAGGCCGAGGCGCGCCGTGTGCGTATCGTCATCATGCATAGTCGCATCATTTCACTGAGCCTCGCGCTGCTGCTTTGTATTGGTTTCGTGCCAATGCAAGCCTATGCGGCAAGTGGGCGTGATGCAAGTGATATTGTCATCTCATTCACCAATGGTCCGGACGAGAATGACTCTGTTACTGGGACCCATACTTTGCAATTTTCGACTTCAGGGAGCGGCACTTTGGCAAACATGACTATCGAATTAAACGATGGCTCAGACTGGGTGGGATTAACAACACTAAGCAGTAGCCCGTGGGTCTATTTTTGGGATTCCACAGATGTTGATAATGGCACATACCGACTTCGAGCATGGGGAAATGATTCCTTGGCTGGTGAAGATAGTTCTTACGGATATAGTGGAAATTTCACAATCGCTAATCAAGTTCCAGTAATCAGTAATTTCAGCCTAGCAGATGTAGTGGTTGGCGATGGTTCTTCTCCAAGTAATCGCGCGTGGACCACTACTCCAGCCAATGGAAGCCTGATTTTTTCTTGGGCTGGCTCAGACGATGACCTTTCATACGCATCTTTGGTTAATGTCCCAGGCCCTGGGACTCCAGCCAATGATGGACCAGGCTCATTTGATTATTCATGGAATTGGACCAATGGCAACCTCGAAGAAGGTAAATGGGGCCCTCAACTCAGCCTCTACGATTCATCAGGGCTTTCTGCAAATCAAGCCATGTACATTGGAATTGACCGAAGCGGACCTAGTGTTGGAACCCCGAGTGTCTCAACCAATGGCTGGGTGAATAGCAATTCGGTTGAATTAACAGGACTTTCAAGCGGTGCAAGTGATTCAGGAGGTAGTGGTATTGACCACTATGAAGTGAAGGTTGGCTTCGGCGAGTGGACAACAGCAGGAAGTTCAGGCACCGCTAGTCTGAGTTTATCCGAAGGCCAACATACTATTCATGTTAGATCTGTTGACCGAGTTGGTAATGCTGGTAGCAGCAAGAGCACCGAAGTAGGAGTTGACCTGACGATTCCGCTACTTGGCGGATGGAGTGTGCCAGAATTGAATACCAGCCGCATTGGTGCAGTTTCAATTTCATATATCGCCGCCGACCCCTTATCAGGAATCTCTGAAAGTGATTGTCTAATTCAATATGGCTTCGATAGCGATGGGGTCGGTTCAACCCCTGATATTACCGGTCGCTGGTTATCGATGACTGCTGGGCTTGAAGGTACGGTTGGACTAACAGATTGGTCAACAAAAAGCCGCCAGTACCTGATGCTAAGAGCAACTGTTGTCGACAATGCAAGCAACAGCATCCTAACAGAAAACGCAGGCTTCCAAGTCCTCCCCGGACTCGACATTACATGGAATTCAAGTGCCATGAATATCGACCGAATTATGGTTAGACCAGGAACTTCTGACGTCTCAACAGTTATGCTAACAAGTCAAATAATCACCAATGAAGCATATGGTGGCTCACTAACAGTCCGATTGGAAGCAGCACCCGCAGACCGCACAGCCGAAGTCTCATGGACGACAGTCGAAACTCGAATCCTCCTAGCAGGAGAACTCTCTGATTCAGAAGAAATTCTTTATTGGAATCATACAATCGAAGCACCCGGACAATGGGATCTAAGATTGGTCATCGATCCAAATGATTTAATCGATGAAAAAGATGAAGGTGATAATGCCCATTATTTCGTGGTAACTGGTGTTAATACCAACTTCCTTGATGTTGTTTCAGGATTCATGCCAACCCTTGGCTGGCTAATGGTCGCAGGATTTGCGGTAGCATGGTTATCTAGAAGGCGCTACTCTTCTTCCCAAGAAATCGATTCATCTTCTGCCAATGAAAGTGCAGATGCAACATCATCGCTGTCTTCTGGGTCAATTTGAGATGTTTTCAAGCGACGGGAAGCGCGTCGCGATGATAATTCAGACAAGCCTGGAACTAGGACGTCGAAGTCTTCAGTAGCCTCATCCTTTGTTTCGATATATCCAAGTGAACGAGATTCCAACTTTTGACGGCGGCTGCCTCTTTCCAATCCTTTGATGACAGAGCCATGTTCGGAGCCACCTGCCAATCTCTCGACTGCATCGACGGCTAAGTCTAAGCCGTCTTCCTCTCCAACAATAACGATGGTAGAACCATAAATGGTGATTTCACAATTTGTCAATTCTTCGATTAGTTTGCGGATTTTTCCTTCTGAACCGATGATTCTGGAACGTACTCTGCGTTGTTGGTTTGAACGCTTACCGACGAAATCCTTGATGTCAACTAGACGGAAGAAATACTCATCTTGTAGAAGTTTAATGGCTTTGGAAGGCGCCATTCCACGTCCAATCGCCTTGATGACCTCTGGTAATTTCATAGCCTTCACGGGGTCATATGAGCCTGGTTCACCCCATCTAACATTGACATCTCCGCTTTCCGAATCGACGAAAAAGCCGCGACAACCTGCGGCTGCTTGAAGCGCCTTTCGAGTTTCACCCTTTACTCCAATCAATACCGCAATGCGGTCTTGGGGAATACGTGGCATACCCTGCATGGCCCGCCGACCAAAGAGCCCTTCTTCAAACTGCGCACACCTCCGTCATTAGGGTAGGCTTGACATAGGGGGGTCGATTCGGGCCTCTCGGTAGTTATGGGACGACGTCGTGAAGAGAAGGTCGACGAGGAATACCTCGCCCAATTGATGAGGACCGAAAGCGGCTCTGAGAAAATTCGTGTCAAGATGCCTAATACCAAAGTCAACGAGATGTTTGCAATCGTTCAGGCTATCCTTGGTGGACGCCGAGTAACCGTTCTTTGTGCCGATGGGGAAACTCGCATGGCTCGCATTCCAGGTAAGATGCGCCGTCGCCAATGGGTTAGGGATGGTGACTTGATTATCGTCTGGCCATGGGATTTCCAAGACTCCAAAGCAGATGTTAAACACCGCTATAACAAGACTCAGGCATTGTATCTCTCCCGAAAGGGAGTGCTCCCCGATGCTGTTGATGTATTCGGCTTGAATATCGAAGCAGATGATTTCGATGACGAGGATGGATTATTTTCCAATGTTCAAGATTCGGCTACTCAGGCTGAAGAAAAATCAGAGGCCTCAGAAGAAGAAGTCACTGAAGATGAAGAAGATGATGACGAGGATGGATTATTTTCCAATGCTCAAGATTCGGCTACTCAGGCTGAAGAAAAATCAGAGGCTTCAGAAGAAGAAGTCACTGAAGATGAAGAAGACGAAGATGATGACGATGATGAAATCGATAACTTGTTCGCTTAAGTCTACCTTTGGAATGCCTTCTTCAACCAGCGACTAGACCGAGGCACCGTGGGCCGCGGTCGTCATCGCTCTACCAATTACTCACGTCGCCGCCGTGACGAGGATGATGAAGAGGATCCAGATGAGTTTGGGATTCTCGAAAAAGCAGACAATCAATGGGGTTGGATGAAAGAGAGCAAATTCAAGCAAATGTTTGAGGAAATCGAAGGCGGCCTTGAAGGAGTCCTTGGGACTGGACAATTCGAATGGGTTGACCGAAGAGTTTTCGACCAAGTTTTTGACCGGCTAACCTTGCTCTCAATTTACAAATTGATGAAAGCGGGTTCCATTGACACTATTGAATATCCAATTGCTCGAGGGAAAGAAGCTCACGTTTTCTATGCAAAAAGCCTGGAAGGTCCGATTGCGGTGAAGATTTTCCACACCTCAAATGCTGTTTTCAAGAACCTAATGCAATATATCGAAGGCGACCCTAGATTTGGTGGATTAAAGCGACGGCATCGCGACTTGGTCACGATTTGGGTTCGAAAGGAACATCGAAATTTGATGCGATTGAAGAAATGGAATCTGAATGTTCCAGAACCTTTGGCGGTTTTCAACAATGTATTGGTGATGGAATATATTGGAGTTGAAGACGGCCCAGCCCCAAAACTTCGTGATGTTGAGGTTGAAGATTACGAAGGTGTATTTGACAAATTACTCGAATTTCTCTGCATCACATGGCATGATGCGAAATTAGTCCACGCTGATTTTTCACCCTTCAATGTGCTAATGCAAGATGGCGAACCTGTGGTCATTGATGTTGGTCAAGCAGTTGCACTGGCTCATCCAAGATCTAATGAATTCCTAGTTAGGGATGTTACACGTTTGGTAGAGTGGGGAAATAAGCAAGGCATAGATATTACTGTGGCTGAGGCCATGTACGAAGTATTGCATTATCGTCAAGAAGAGGAGTAAAGAGAATTCAAGTCCAAGACTTGGTGCTCATTTGGGTCCAAGACTAAGACATCCTCGAGGTTAGTCGTCCAAAGGACGTCATGTTTTCCCACATGTTTTACTGTCATTGGCTCAACAGTGAATACGAAGACTGTTGCAAAACTCAAGGAACTATGCAAAGAGGGGCCTGTAGTTCGCTTTTTGAGCAACTTAACCCATCAATAACGGCCTTATCTGCCGCCTTGCTTGTTACTACGGTTGCTCTTGCCTTTGTCAAAGCGTGATCCGCTACTGCGACGACCTCCGCCGCCACCACTACGGTTTCCAGCATCCTTGTTCTTAGTATGGCCTTGGGCATTTCTGCCGTAGTGACTATTGCGCCTATCATGACGACCGCCTCGGTCATCTTGCCTACCGCTGCTATTGCGAGTTTCTGAATCTCCATCATCTGAACGGACACCACTACTACGGCGACCTCCGCCGCCACTGTTGCCGTTGCTGTTGCCTCGGTAAGATGGTTTAGAACCGCTGTTACTGTTACGCTTCTGGTCATACCATTTTCCGCCGCCACCGCCACTGCCACCGCTGCTGCCACCGCCGCGTCGGCCTCCGTTTTTGTTTCCCCAGCGGCTACTGTTATTCCCACGATCATTTCCGCGTCCACCACGGCGGCTATTTCCACGATCGCTTCGATTGCGGCCCTCGCTGCGGTCATTAGATGCAATTAATTCGAAATCATTAGCAGGAAGGACCTCAAGTTCTGGTGGGCCAAAGTCACAGCGAATTCCAACATCTCTTTGCAAGCGCTGGTATTGACGGCGTTGAGGGTTCTGAACAATACTGAGAACTGTACCTGCAGATCCAGCACGAGCAGTTCTTCCACTTCGATGCTTGTAGGCCTTACCATTCTCAGGAGGGTCATAATGAATCACACAGTGAACGCCTTCGATATCTATTCCACGTGCAGCAACATCTGTTGCGATAAGCACCTTTGCTCGACTAGAGGTGAATCTTTTCATGGCATTTTCGCGTTGTTTCTGGTTAAGCCCACCATGAAGGGTAGCAACCATCATCCCGAGGTCTGAAAGTTCATCGCTAACTCGGTCAACAGCAGCTCTTGTTCTGCAAAAGAGAATGCTACGTCCAACTTTCTGAATGGCATCAAAGGCAACATCGGGCTTTTCTTGGCCACGCACCATCCAAAATAGATGTTTCACACTTTCCATGGAAACTTCCTTTGGCCCAACCTCAATGGTGACTGGGTCATTTTGGTATTTGTCTACCAATAATGAAACATCGTCATCCAAAGTTGCGCTGAATAAAATTGTTTGCCGGTCAGGGGCACACTGGTCAAGAAGTCGACAAACTGGCTCCATGAATCCCATATCTGCCATCCTGTCAGCCTCGTCAATAACAACAACTGCCACATCCTCCAAAGTAAGATAATCATTTTCCAATAAATCCTCAAGTCGACCTGGACACGCTACAATTATGTCAACGCCATTAGAAAATGCTTTGCGTTGCTTCTGGTAAGAAGTACCACCATAAACTGCAAGAACATCCAAATCTACAGCCCAAGCAAGTGGATTTAGAACCTTGCAAATTTGCTCGGCTAATTCACGAGTTGGAGTTAGGATAAGTGCAGTTGGCATCTCGATTTTGGCCTGAACTGTGCGAGAAAGTAGAGGTAAGCCGAAAGCCAAAGTTTTTCCTGAACCGGTAGGGGCACGACAACAAATATCACGTCCTAGCATACCATCTGGGATTGCTTCCCTCTGAACTTCAAAGGGTTCCTCGATTCCTTGTTGGCGCAAGACACGCACCAGCGAGTCTTCGATTCCAAGGTCTGAAAAACTCAACATAAGGGGTACTTCCAAGCAAAGGCGCTCAGACATCCCTATTTAGCATGGGGGGTAAAGAACTAATAAATATTGCAGAAATAAATGGGGTTTAAATAACCTGAGCGGCAATCATTATTGATGCCACGAAACAATGAATTAGAAGACCAATTAAACGCTGTACTGCAGGCCGGAAATAGAGTTTGGGCCATAGGTGACGTACATGGTCATAATCTAACCTTACAAGAACTATTATCACAGATAAAATTGGCCAAGGAAGACAAGGTTATTTTTGTCGGAGATTTAATCGATAAAGGCCCCCGCTCAGCCCAAGTTATCGAGACAGTTCGCTCTGATTCGCGCTTCCATTGTATCCTTGGAAACCATGAAAAAATGATGCTTGACTGTTTGGAGGACCTCGATAGCGGCAGACCTGGAATGACAACCACAACTTGGTTGATGAATGGTGGTTTGAATACCATGGATTCTTTTGACCGAGCGTATGGAAAAAATGGTGATAAAAAACTGCGTGAGGTCGGTCAATGGTTCACCAGTTTACCACTTGAAATCATCTTGGATAAGCATCGTATTGTACACGCTGGTTACGACCCTCTTGTTGAAATGGATTCTCAAAATGAAGATGCAATGCTCTGGTTTAGAGAACAATTTTTTGACCACCCAGAAGCACTCGATTCAAAAAGACAAATCATCTTTGGACACTCACCAACTCAAAAAATATCCCATTTAGGAGGTAAGGAAGGTAAGGTGCTATTTTCGCCTTTAAAAATAAGCGATGGGCGCTCATCTTGGGTTGCCATCGATACAGGAGTGAAGAAGGGAAGTGGGAGACTGTCGGCTTATGGCTTACATGATTCATCGGTTGTTTCAGTTGCTCGGATGGACCTATTGAAACAGTAGTCTCTCGGCAATTTTCCCCACGCTTTCCACCGCTGAAGGGAGAGTGGTGACATACAATACTGCTTGGCTAACTTGCCTTGTTCTCAATGCATCTGCCATGGGGGTATGCTCCTTGAACCAACGATAGCGGCCGTCTTCGCCACGCACTCGGATGTCGACATCGGCCATGCGTGGTTCGGAGAGAAGTAGTTTAACTGAAGGAACATCGATACAAACATAGCCAGAATCGACTTTTGCTCGGCTGGCTATTTCATCTTCTAGAGCCCGTCGTCGTTGGCTATCTGTAGCGATTGCTAATAGGAACTTCACCT
>Ga0302120_10001089_pt1 | contig 12687 bp, 6 predicted proteins | sample AG5_Bottom_MG_FD_203118 | JGI IMG/M metagenome (GOLD analysis project Ga0302120, IMG submission 203118) | Marine microbial communities from Western Arctic Ocean, Canada - AG5_Bottom | ecosystem: Environmental > Aquatic > Marine > Oceanic | place: Canada: Western Arctic Ocean | collected 2017-10-01 | reverse complement strand
AGGCAGCAGAAACTCTACGGCTACGGGAACAACTTGGTCACGGCCCTGATTCCACCCACCCCATCGCTATTTTCGCAGATGTTGGCGTCAAACACGCGACACCTATGGATTCAGAATGGGTGCTTGAACAGGAAGCTCAAGACTGCTGGAATCGCGGACTGGCAGATGCCTTGATTGTCTCAGGTAGTGGAACTGGCCAACCAACCTCTCCTGAAGACCTTGCGCGGGTCAGACTTGCCACACCTCACGCAACTTTGCTTGTCGGCTCAGGGGCAACCTCTGATAATCTCCCCGAGTACCTCCGACACGCAGATGGTGCTATTGTTGGAACTTCCCTTAAGCAAGGAGGGGACGTGTCGGGAAAAGTGGCTCTGTCTATCGTTTCAGAAGTTGTTAAATCAATAAAATGAACCGGAAATCAACTATTTTTGAAATTTTTATCCGGCTATTTAGTTATATGCTGAATGTACCCTGAGTATCTTGTATGGGGCGCAACTCAAAGGAATCATACAATTGGGCAGCCGGCTCTTATTTTGATTTGTTCATTGTTTCCGCGGTGACTCAAGTGTTCTTTGCAGTTGGACTGTATTGGACATTCATTAGCGATACTGCATGGGTTAACGTAGCACCAGTTATTCACTCAAACATTCGAATCTTAGCAATTGTTACCCTACCAATATTGGGGTGGGTGATGGCGCTGGCTATAGGGATTGGATTTGACCGGTTTCCTCTTGATTACAAAACTGCACCATTTGATCATTCTCTAATCTCAACGATTGTCGTGTTGAACATCTCGGGCCAACTCCTCATTATGATAGGAATCATAACCTCTAACATTGATACATTAGAAAGTTTAGCAAAAATGGGTGCTACACTATTGGGAACCCAATTAATTTTGATGGGCCCACTCGCTTGGAAATTAACCAGAAGGGGACATGGAAAAGTAGGGTGGTGGGCTAAGGGAACATTGCTTTCTTTACCGATAATAGGAGTTCTCACTATTCTGACTTGGGCATTAGTGCACTATGATTGGATCTACGTCTTATTTTTGACTGTCGTATTAGATGGATTTTGGTTAATGACATCATTTGCCTTCATTCTTGGCCATTTCAAAGATAGATTGGATTGGAAGTTGATGAGCCCCAAGGTTACTGCCCAAGCTTTCACGGTGTTTGCTGTGCTCGTGATTATTCACATTCTACTAGAATTTCTATACCAATCTGGGACAATAACGGATAATTATGTAAAAGCCAGTATCTCGGCTCCAATTCTATGGGTTTTCTTTATTTCACGACCAGACCGAATATGGAAACATGTGTTAGCAGGAAAACAATGTAGTGCTCAAATCCTTTCAGCATATTCTTGTCTGTTAGCAACTGCAGGGATGGGTATTTATGAAGCAATTTATATTGAAGAAAAAATAGGCATGTTCTATACTAGATTTATGTTAATTTTCGGTATAGTGGTACAAGCAGCATGGGGTTCATCGGTGTATTTGCATGAAGACCATAATCACATTGAGATAGAAAATAGAAAAACTCGATGGATTAGTGTCATCATGATGTTAATCCTGATGGGTTCGGTTATTTGTTTGGCATTGAACGTAGGTGGGCACTTTGACTCATTAAATTCTGAACTTGTTGCTAGAATTGCAGTAATTTCATTGTTCATTGCATCCTTTGATTTCTTCTTTTGGCTTGTTAGAGATGCAATTTTTAATCATGAAGATTGGCATAGAATCCCAATGTACTACACCAACATGAACAATGGTGATGATGATGATGATGGCGGTGACCCATACTTCCCTACCGAATCAGAATAAACAACCAACAAGGCTTGAAGTAACAAATAATATACTCTACTCATTTGGAGAGATTTGTGGATGATTCAAAATCTCTGTACCCTGACAATCGGTGGTTGATTCTCGGCGTAATGAGTTTGAGTCTTGTCATCGTGATGTTGAACAATGTCACACTAAATGTAGCACTTCCAAATCTTTCTACTAGCCTTGGCGCTGATAATTCTGAATTGCAATGGATAATGGATGCATATGCCCTTGTATTTGGTGGAACCCTTCTTGTGATGGGGGCATTGGGTGATAGATTTGGCCGTAAGGGCGCCTTACAGGTTGGATTGGTAATAGTTGGAGTTGCATCTGCTTGGACAGCATTCTTTGCTGATTCATCCACTGATGTCATCCTCGCCCGAGCAACGATGGGGTTAGGAGCGGCATTGGTAATGCCATCTACATTGTCAGTCGTATTGGTCGTCTTCCCTCCTAATGAACGCGGGAAAGCCATTGGCATTTGGGCTGCGATGGCAGGAATTGGTGCCCCTATTGGCCTGCTTGTTGGTGGTTGGGCAGTTGAAAATTACAATTGGGAAATGGCGTTCTTGATTAATGTCCCAGTCATTCTCATCGCCTTAGTTGCGGGTGCAATTATTGTACCTCGTTCAAAGGATGAACAACAACGCCCTCTTGATGGTGGCGGGGCAATTTTATCGGTACTTGTTCTCGGATCTCTTCTGTATGGAATTATTGAGGGGCCTAGCCAAGGTTGGACCGATATTCGAGTGGTCGGTGCTTTTGCCACCTTCTTCATTACAATCCTCTTATTTGTGTATTCGCAAAAGAAAGTTGAATACCCTCTCCTACCTTTAGAATTCTTCAAGGACAAGAGGTTTACAATTGGTCTAATCGCTATTTCAATGGCGTTCTTTGTTATGTTCTCATTCATGTTTATGCAAATGCTACACTTCCAATTAGTACGAGGTCATTCTCCTTTATCGGCTGCCATTCGCTTTCTTCCTTTGCCGTTTGGTTTGATGCCAGCGGCAGCCAATAGCGATAGATTAGTTGCGAAATTCGGTCGGCCAAATGTAATAGCCACTGGTTTATGTCTCGTGGCAGTGGGATTATCCCTCTTTACCTTGGTAAATATTGATACCAGTTATCCACAAATTGCTGCAACATTCTTCCTCCTAGGATTGGGTATTGGATTGACCATGGCTCCATCAACAACAGCAGTGATGGATTCCATTCCCGAATCCAAAGCGGGTGTTGGTAGTGCTACAAATGATTCGAGTCGAGAAGTCGGTGGTGCTCTTGGGATTGCGATAGGGGGCAGTATACTCAATGAGATTTACCAATCGTCAATCACCATCCCCGCTTCGGCATCTGCGCAATCCAGTGTGATTCAGGAATCATTTCCTGCGGCGATGACGGTTGGTCAGCAAATGTTAGCGGCTGGGAATCCGGAAGGTGCATTGCTGATTGCATCTGCTAGAGAATCTTTCATAGAAGGAATGGTTGGAGCCTGTATTGTTGCAGCCATCGTAGCGTTATTAGCCGCAATCATTGTCAAATTGAAAATGCCAGACGATGATGTGAGTGAGGAAGAATGAATGATGAAAAACACTACTTGATTTTTGCTTCATTCGCTAATTATCTTGTAAAAGCACAAGAAATCCCTCAATAATTGATGGTGCAAATCCGAGCACACACACTTCTGAACCAGCAATTAGGCTAGCATGATTCCCCATTTCTCCTGCTAAATCGTAAGCCCCTGCTTTTCCAAGCCAACTTTTTGAATCTAGTAACTCACCAAATTGATTATCGGTTAACTGGTTAATTTCAACCGTTGCATGTTCAACAGAGGATTTCTCCTCCCAACTATCTCCTTTCCTAATCAGAAGGGTGGTTCCAGACCAAACATTGTGCCTTCTTCCATTTAGCCTAAGTAACATTCCAGCTGCAGAGGCACGGTCAATTGGTTGGCCTAATGACTGCTGTAAATCATCAGGATCTTCGACTAGGGTATCTGCTAATAAAATAAAATCTGGGATTTCAATTTCTCCTATCTGTTGAATTGCAATTTCAATCTTAGCCGATTCAACTTTTGATGCTAGAATTTTTTGCACTTGACTTCTCACATCTAAGCCACTTGGCGGTAGTTGCTCATCACTGAGTAATCCTGCCGCACTAAAATCAACGAAATCAGCATCAAGTCGCACTTTTAGCCATTCATATCGGCGGCTTGAGGCACTCGCAAGGTGCACTTTGCAACGGCTCATCAACTACACGGGATGGGGAGCGCGTTTATCATGCGGACCATTGTAGGCGGGGGCGGGGAATAAGAGTGAGCGGTGCACAAGAACGGATTCCAACCTACATATCGGGACTTGATGAGAATATGCAGGGGGGTATCCCTAAAGGCCATATCGTGCTTCTTGCAGGAGTATCAGGCTCAATGAAATCAAGTTTGGGTTTCTCTATGTTGTACAACGCCGTGATGGAAGGAAAAACCTCAGGTATCTATGTGACTTTAGAACAAGGAAAGGACAGTTTGGGAACTCACATGGCAGGAATGGGGATGGATGTTCAAGACCCACGTGTCCGAAGTAGCATCGCGATTATTGACCTGGCAGATCTTCGAGTTCAACTAGATTCACAGGGTATGTCAGAAAGCGTAGATTGGATGGGACAACTCATCAAGCAATTAGCTAACTACCGTGATAGCATCGGCTTTGAGGTGGTTGTTTTTGACAGTCTTGGCGCATTCTTTACACTAACTAAAATGGAAAACCCTCGTGATGAAGTATTTCGCTTCTTTGAAGCAATCCGTAGAATGGGGTTGACTGGAATCGTTATCTGTGAAATGATGGGTGAATCAAAGAATCAGTATGGTGAGTTTGGAATTGAAGATTATCTATCTGATGGTGTAATACATCTCACAATGGAGAGGACTGGTGATATTGTGGAGAGGAAGGTCTCCATCGTTAAAATGAGGCATACAAACCACGTTCTTGGCTACCAACCATATCGCTGGGACTCTAGCAACAGTCGATTTACAGTAAACTGAACATTGATGGAAAACCATCGTGAATTGGTAATTCACTCTACAGTAACTGATTTCGCAAGATTGCGGGGTTTGTCTACATCTCTACCAAGTTCAACTGCTACATGATATGCTAACAATTGTAGTGGTACCACAGTCAATAATGGTGACATCACACTATGAGTAGCCGGCACAGCAATGGCAATATCTGCTTCCATCGCCGCTTCATCATCACCTTCATCATGAATAAGAATAATCTTCGCTCCCCGCGCCTTACACTCCTGCACATTTGATAGGGTCTTGTCTCTAAACTTGTCATTAGGACATATCACAACGACTGGGCTGCCCTCCTCAAGCAAAGCAATTGGTCCATGTTTCATTTCTCCTGCAGGGTATGCTAGACAAGGGATGTAAGCGACTTCCATCAATTTCAGCGCGCCTTCACGAGCCACTGGTGCAGAAGCCCCTCGCCCAAGGAAGAGCACGTGAGGAGCATCCTTCACTGCCTCAACAGCTTCCATGATTGGCCCGGTATCTTCTAGATATTTCTCTACCTGATTTGGAATTGCATTCAACGCTTTTACTACCTGTTTACCATCTCGTTTAGAGAGGGTCCTAGCACGTCCAATTTGTAAACTGAAAATTGTCAATGATGCAACCATATTAGAGAATGCTTTGGTAGACGCAACTGCTTGTTCTGGTCCGGAGTGAATATACACACCGCGGCCACATTGCCTAGCAATTGATGAGCCAACCACATTGATGACGCCCATCACTGTGCCACCCTTTAGTTGGATCTCCTTCACTGCCGAAAGGGTATCTGCAGTCTCTCCTGACTGACTTACTGCAAGGTAAAGCGATGATGGAGAGATTACTGGATTATTGTAGCGGAATTCGCTCGCAACATGCGATTGAGTTGGCACTCTAGATAACTCTTCAATCGCTAATCTACCAACTTGACAAGCGTGTAGAGCAGTGCCGCAACCAATTAATCGGATATGTGGAATCTGTAACAACTTTTTTGCTGATAAATCTAAGCCACCTAACTTTCCATTACCTTCTGATAGAAGGGTTCTTCCTGAAATACATTGACGAAGAGATTCTGGTTGTTCATAGATCTCCTTTAACATGAAGTGGGGGAAATCACCCAATTCAGCTTCCCCCCAACTCTCCTCAATTGTAGTAACTGTTGCATCAGAACTAGCACCATCAAGCCGTGAAGTTTGAACACCCCCTGCTGTTAACACTGCTAAATCGCCATCTTCTAGGAAAATCACTCGTTGAGTATGTGGAGTGAGGGCATGTGGATCACTGGCGATAAAAGTCTCACCATCCCCTACCCCTACAACCAAAGGAGACCCGTTTCTTGCACAAACTATCATCTCTTCATGCTCAAACAAAGCGCACAATCCCCAAGTTCCTCGTGTTTGTCTCAAAGCACGGCGTACTGATTCTAGAGGAGATAATCCATCACTTCGAGCCCTTTGAATCAAGTGGGCTAAAACCTCAGAATCAGTTTCAGACCGGAGTGTTACTCCTTCAGCGATTAACCAATTCCTCAGAGCACGTGAATTTTCAATGATTCCATTGTGGATGATTGCAACGGTTCCATCTTCCGATAGGTGAGGGTGTGCATTTTCCGTTGTAACTCCACCGTGAGTTGCCCAACGAGTATGTGCAATTCCGCAATTCCCATTCATGTCCTCAGGTAAGATTGACTCTAGATTTGCTACTCTCCCGATACATTTTAAATGAGATATTTTAGAATTTAAAATCGCAATTCCGGCGGAGTCATAGCCGCGATATTCAAGTCGCCTTAATCCGTTTATCAACAGGCTGGTTGCTTGCTGGTTTCCAATATATCCAAAAATTCCACACATAATAAACACCTCACAGATTTATTCGCTCCGAGCATACAGGACATTGTACATGCTTCAATTCAATAGATTTGACCTTGAAGTTTGCACCACATTCACAGATAACATCAATCTCAGGGGGAGGGGGTAGAGTTCCTAGTTCCATCGGAGTAGGAGGCGGTGGTAATTCACCTTCTAATTCTGAGGGTGAAGGCGGCGGTGGTAATTCTTCAGATTTTGGCCCTGCTGCTTTGCGGCGCTCTTGCCGCCTCTTTCGACGACGAGTTGTGCCAGCCTCTTCCTCATCTTCATTATCAATAAAATCAGTTTTACTGGCATCTGCTCCAATTGATTCTGAAGTATTTTCATCCTCAATATCAACTATATCGGACTTTTCTGAAGAATCAATATGTTGAGACTCATCTTCTTCGATTATACTTACATAATCTTCATCAACATCAATGACCTCTTCATCATCTTCAATTTCAACTGTTAATTTTGGACCTTGTCTACGGCGATGAGTGATTATCCCTGCAGACGCCAAGAATATCAGCAAACAGCCAACCGTTAAAGCGGCTCCCACAATTCTCACAGCCAATGTAAAGGTGCTAGCATCTAGGCCAGTCCAAATTCTAATTCTATCAAGTATGCCGTTATTCGATAGATCTAGTGCACTGTCATCAATAAGCATCCTAGCTCGCCAATCTTGAGTTGGCGAGAGGTAAAACAGGTGAGTTTCTCCAGCAGTGTCAGAACGCCCAACGCTCATCAATTCACCTTCACCTAGTGGAGTACCAATGATCGTTTGATTCGCTTCAATAATTGAGTAGACAATTTGGCGCCCTGACGGACCAACTGAATCATGGAACATCTGGATTCCACGATTGGTTTTAACGAACTGAATCATACCCATTCCTGGCGCTGACAGATTTACCGTATCTTGAGTTTGCATACTGCTGTCAGCTCTGACAACTACTAGGGTGGCGTCTTGGCCTGTTCCCTCTCGCCATGCCATCACTACTACATCCGTACCTTCACTATCAGGGAGAATTGCTAACTCGTTTATCGTGGTTTGGTCACCCACGGCAATTTTGAATGACCAGTTACCAATGCCCAATCTACCATGGGCATAGAAGGTTCCAACCCTCTCAACACCGGTTTCATCGTCTCGGTTTGCTTGATAGGTGATGTGAGTCCAATCATCACCATTTGCCACTTTTACACTGCCTTCTCTGTTAATTGGTGGCTCTAAATCAGACACTATATCTTCAGTCAAGTTCCAAGATTCGCTATCAAGAGGAGATTCTGCTGCAAGAAGGAAAATAGATGTTTCATCATCGTAAGTTCCACTCGTGAATAAATCTCGATGATAGCCACCAATCAGCGCTTCGCCACCATTTACTGACAAATCAATTCCCCAATAAGTCCCCTCTGCTAACATCAGAGAGGGCAACAAATCCATTTTTGCCGTAGAAGTGCATGAAAGGTCAACAGATGAGAAAGTTAGGGTTGAAAGAGTAACACCGAATTGGTCGGTGTATAGACGAGTCCAACTCACATAAGCACTATCTGATTCACCATTATCTATTGTGAATTCACCTGCCCAATCATTTTCTAATTCAAGGCAAGTTATGAGTTCATATTGAGAATTAATTCGGTGTACCCAAAGTGAGGAACCCTCACCTGTGAACATCAGGTTTTCACCCCTAAGCCCGAAGAAACCGAGTACTTCATGCCCCCCTGGTAGGTCTAAACTTCTTGCCCCTTGTAATTGAGCTTCGTCTACTAGTAAAGTGAACTCAAGTTGATTATTATCTGGATTCAAATCTTGGCCACCTTCAAGGGAAACGGTAGCACGGAATTTCACCAGTCCAGGGTCAAGCGTACCTTCATGTAAAGTGAAAGGAACCTCAACAAAACCAGCACCAGGCACAATGTTTAGACTACGCCCACTCTCCAATGACTCCCACCCTAAGTTACTCCATTTTTCTAAACTGAATGTTGCTCCTGAAGAACCATCTCCGGCTAAGTTTTCAACTCGTATTTCCATGGTAACATCACCGTTTGGATTGGTTACTGATGGTTTGGTAATTGCAGCACCTTGGCGTATTGCAAGATCTACTCCACTAGGCCTGTTGTTGATAGTGAAACTTGTTGAAACATCATTATTGTCTTCACGTGATTCATCTTCTTGGTCACCTGGGTCAATGATTACCTCAAGGTTGTGCGAACCTGCTGTAATAGGATAGAATCCAAGATTGATTGCGAGTGATTTAGTTGAATCTAGTTTACCAATTGATTGAATCGCTACTTGCGAGCCGTCATCAATTAAGATAACATCAAAGTTTCGTGCATGAGCATCTCCGCTATTGCGAATTGTGACCTCTGCATTTAGGAAAGAACCCACAAAAGCGTCACTCAGAGGAATACCATTCTCAGTGATAATAATGTCACTAACCGGTTCAAGATCTGGTGCTACTGGTATATTATCCACATTGATATAACGGTCAATTGGGTCACTAATCCGACCATTATCTGATACAAGTCGAGTGTAAAGCACCCAGCCACCATCATAAACTTCAGTTGAATCCCACGTCGCTGACCATTCTCTTGCATCACAATCATCTCTGTCTGCCTCAACACAAACGTAAGGATATGCAATATTATCTGTCGCTAACTGCCAATCATCAATTGAGCCGATTCGATATTCAATTCTCTGACCATTAACAGCCTTGTATTCACCCTTTAGTTCAACATCTCCAGACACCGAACCATGCCCACTTGGTTCAATAAGAGTTAATGTGGTTTCACCAATTTTATATTCAGCCCATGCAGGTTGTGACCATCTTCCCAAATTATCTAATGCGCGGACTTCCATGTAAAGTCCAGCACCATCATGCCATAATTCAGGAGTGAAATCAAATGTCCAATTGTCAACACCAGTTGCATTTGACCAACCAAAGGCGGTCCTATTATTGAAGTTCCACACCCCGTTCGCTATTGCCTGCCAATAGGTGTATCTTGCTGATACCTTAACCGACACAATACTGTTGTTTGATTCAAATACTTCCGATGCAGAAATAGAAGCGTTTCCACGTAAACGATAGGTGTCACCTACATTCATCCATGTACCGTTATCAGGTAAATGGAGATTTGTCCAACGGCCAGCACCACCTGGACCACCAAGCGCCATTGTGGCATCAACCCTCCCAAATCCTTCACTTGCATTCCATGATTGGCCATTTATTGAAGTGATTTCATCAACAATAAATTCACTGTTATTCTGCAGAGCAGATTTAACATCAGCAGGCTCAAAATGAGGGTTTGCCTCTAAAATCAAAGCACATAATCCCGCTACAACAGGAGTTGACATACTAGTCCCAGACATCTGGGTGTACGAATCGTCCGCTAAAACGGTACCACCGATAGGCCCACTAGCAGCGTGCTGAACAGAGAAAATATCGGTTCCCGGAGCAATTACATCGGGCTTCAACTCATCCCATGAGTCATCATCACCATCATCATTACGTGGCCCATAATTTGAGTAATCTGCAACAACATCATCTGTTCTAACAACTGTATCAACATCATCGGAAGCGGCAACTGCAATACAACGGTCAGCAGAAGCTGGAGATGACACGTAGTTGGCACCATCGTTCCCCATTGCACAAATGGGAACTATTCCAGCATCCCACGCATCATTGACCAAACGTGCCTCAGCATCTGAACCGTTATCACCAGAGTCTTGGCCACCTATTGGTGAGCGAGCCCTACCAAAAGACATTGACATAATATCAATTCCATTACTTGAAGCATTATTTCCCCAATCGGTATTCTTGTTATTGATTGTCCAGTTCATACCAGCAATAGTGTATTGAGAATTTGAGCGCCCAATATCGGTAAACACCTTGACATCAACTAGGTATGCGCCAGGCGCTATCCCAATGTGATTCCTGCTAGCATCGCCCGTCCCAAGTGCAATACCAGCAACATGAGAACCATGTCCTGCTGTATCATCAGGGTCAACTGAACCATCTGATGTTTGGCTGTTCAAAGAATCTGTAGAATCAAAACCAGCCAACCATTTTTGGTCGTCATATGAGTTAGCATCATTATCAGGGTCATCGTTTAAATCATCAAAATCGTTGAGAGAGCGATGTTCATTATCAACTCCTGAATCTAGTATTGCGATAACAACCCCGTCACCGCGAATACCCAACATATCAGCACCACTTGTGTAAGTTTCACTGCTTCTTGCTTTGATAGCCTTGGAGGCAACTACCATAGAGGGAACCATGACATTTTGTTGTTCAATCACTACCACACCATCTAGATGGTAAATATCCATCAATGCGCTTTGAGGCACTTTGTCAACAATTATTGAATCAATTTCTCCAACGGTGAAGAATCTCGCTCCACCTTCTTCATCGACCCATCCGTGGGAAAGAAGAATTTCTCTGACTTGATCCATTTCTTGTGCTTCTGGGTGCCAAGCAAAATCAATCACTAAGGCAAGAGTTAGTCGGCCATCATCACCAGTTATTGCGGTTGGTGACTGTGATGGATAAACATCTGCTAAGATGTATTGGAGCCTGTCATCCATGCCGTTCCAATCTAAATCCGGGCCGTATCTAAACCACCATTGATGGTCTTCATGACTCCAACTATCATCTGGGATGTCTGGAAGGCGAACAGGAGTTGGACAAATTTCTGTTTGCGAACAGAATAGAGGAGGGAGCCCCTCAACTAGGATTGGTGGTTGTGGTACTGGAGAAGCAGAAGTTGGTGACTCCCTGGATTGGATATCCAGTGAGGGATTTTCATCTGCATAAGAAAAAGTCAGAATGATGCTAGGGGCAAGCATCAACAAGACGAGGAGAACTGCGGTTCTATTAGTCCGGCTTGACAAGAATCAATCCCCCAACGGAGTCTAAGACTCCGGAGTGGGATATAAGCACGATTGCAGTCGGTTTACATCAAAGTTGGTTACTCCATAGGAGTAAATTCTCCAATTTAAGGCCACAACAGATGCTTGCGGCTCTTAGAACAAACCAACTTAGTAACTTCATTGTTTATTTCAACATCTAATTCCGAATCGCACACCGAACACCGAGCGACTTCTGATAACTCCTCAAGCCAAGCCCGTCGAGTCTCTAACTCATCGCCTTCTTCTCGCAATCTTTCCAAGACTTTTGCAGCCTTTCCTGTAAGAGGTTTTTCTGCATCTTCCCAAGGGTCAAATTTGAGCCCACCCATTTTCTTTTTCCGAGAAAATTCTTCTCCCTTTTCAGCAGCGCCTGCACTCGGACCAAGGTCACGGATTTCAGGTTGGGTTGGACCTCCCCTAGCAATTGTTCGACCAAGGGCATAACAGACGAAGAAACCACCGACGTGAGCTAGGTGAGCAACTGATGATGTCCCTGTCCAACCGCCATACAACATACCGACTTGAACAATTTCTAAACCTACTTTCAAAAGTGCAATCAATGACACCGGCCACTTGCGAATTAACACTAGAGGAAACTCAATTTCATCTCTTGGCCAACACGCCAAATAGGTCCCCAGTAACCCGAAGGCTGCTCCACTCGCACCCAAGGCAAAACGGAATTCACCCCAATGGGAAAACCACCATGCAAGGTTCCCAGCGAGTACGCCGATCAGGTAAACAAGAAGGAACCTCTTTCTTCCAAGACGCTGTTCTAAAGGTACACCAACCAAAGCAATTACAAGCACATTTCCCAATATATGCTGAATTACAATATCGCTACCACCACGGCCGACAGCATGTAGCCAGCCAGCAGTCAGTAATCGATGAAATTCTGATGGTGAAGGTTGCCAATGTGGGTTAACTGCAAAGGCTACAGTTAGGAAGTCGCGAGTGGTGTCAAAGTATTGCAGAATTGATTGGAAAAACCAACAAGCAAGGAGGGAAATCACGATGGCTAACGAAATCGGAATCCGCTGTCGCCAAGCGTATGCGATGGGAGCACTTG
>Ga0302120_10001088_pt1 | contig 12702 bp, 12 predicted proteins | sample AG5_Bottom_MG_FD_203118 | JGI IMG/M metagenome (GOLD analysis project Ga0302120, IMG submission 203118) | Marine microbial communities from Western Arctic Ocean, Canada - AG5_Bottom | ecosystem: Environmental > Aquatic > Marine > Oceanic | place: Canada: Western Arctic Ocean | collected 2017-10-01 | reverse complement strand
TGATATCAAAGATTTCCCAACCATGAACGATGCCTATGCCACATGGGTTGAAGGTATCGCAATCGCTCCTGCAAGAGCTGCCTTTGAGGCCGCAGCATTGCCTGCGGCTGCAAAAGTGGAGATTATAGTTCAGGCCATTGATGCAAATTGTTGTGAGTGAATATGCCAGGCTCACCCTATATCGATGAAGTGCCAAAGGGCTTGTTGACTTGGCCAAAGTTACTTCTCTACACTGTACCAACTTTTACTGCAATAACAGCAGTGTCAGTTTGGCAAAACTTACTTCTTGAGTGGTTTGTATTCTTGAGTATTGGATTGTTCATAACTGCTTGGTTAAGAAAATAATTACCACCCAATGATTTGTTCAAAGGTGATTCAAGGTAAGGAAATCTATTGACTTTAGTCCAAATTAATCCTTTCACCCACCTCTTAAACGAAATAGAAATTGTGCGGCAGTGGGTAACCCACGCATTAGATGGTGTTGAATTCACACACTATTGATTGGCAATTCTCGCAAGTTCTCACCTATTGAATAATATCTAGTGTGAAGATACCACACGTGTGAAATCACTATATCATTCATCAGTAGGTTGTTGAGTAATTTCAACAGTTTCTTCATCATGCTTTTCAACTTGTGTTTCTTCTGCGGATTCATCCTCAGCGCCCATCATTAATCGAAGACCATTACCGATACACAGAACCGCTCCAAGATAGAACAATAGTGTCAGATAATCTACTATGTGGTCAAAGTTAGTCCAATAAGAGAATGTTTCTTGATTGGTAACAATTGAACTCTCCATTGTTTCAGCATCATCTTTGCCTATCATTGATGAAGACTTAATCTGGAAGACCTTAGTCAAATCAGACATTAGAGGGGCTGTGGTCATATTGGTGTTTTGACGAGTGTCCAGGTAAAATGTCGTAGTTGATTCTCCTGCGATAATCAAACCAGATAATTTCTCACTCTTCAATGTGATATCACTGCCTAAGAAAATTGGTAGAGCGCTTGGTGTTGCATCCAGCAAGGTGAAAGTTTTGAGGTTCTTTGCTTGGATTGAACGTGTTGTTGCATCAACTGATGCAGTGCAGATATCAACTGGTATCTCTTCAACTGTTCCTGTTTCGTCACAAGTGACTTCTACAACCGCATATCCTGAAATGTCGACTTTGTCGCCATCTCCAGTAAGGAATCCACCAGTTGCACCATCTAGATATTCAACTCCAATCAACCCGTAAGTTGCTGTTGCCATTCTTGTATTATGCCATGGTAATTCATTTGAACCATCTTCCAATATTGATTCTCCTTTATCACAAGTGGAAGATTCTCCTGTACAAATTGTGTAAGATGTTCCGTCGCCATTAAGGACTCCATTTGAACCATAATATGTTTCATTGGTTTCAAGAGATGCCCATCCCACTGTCATATCCATTGGATTACCAGATGCAAGGAATGCACTTACTGGGTCGTGCCATCCGAACAACCAAGAACTCACTGGCTGAGTCAAATACGGTGTTGTACCGAATGTACTCATTAGATATCCTGGTACGAATGAATCGGTAGTTTCCCCGTATATTGGGCCCATCATCAAAGCGCGGGCTGCACTTGCAGCAGATAGATCAATTCCATATAAAGTTGCAATTGTTGAAGCGTTCCATGTCATTTGCTCGCCTGCTTCGCTTGTAGCGAAATTTATTGGGGGTGTTTTTCCAGACAATTCTCCGAATAGGAATATTGCTGCACCTGCTGAAGTTGTTAATCCAAGAGGCCCATAAAGAAGATTACCGGATTGTTCAGCGGTTAAATCGATTGCTGGTGCACCGATTATTTCCCAATAACCGCCGAGGTTTAGGCTATTGGTTAGGTAACCGCCATTGATTGGGTCTGCTCCGCCAAAGGTGGTATTGACGAATAATGATGCAGTCATATCACCGGAGCCGCCTTTGAGAACCATAGGCAAACTGCTAACATCGGTTAGCCAAGCACCAGCCCACATTGCAATTGCGCCATATTGAGTAGCGTCAAGACCGAATGCAGTCATTGCTGAAGCTGCATCCATTTGCATGAAACCTGCAAGTCCGAATGCTGTTTTATCTGCATTGTGTGCAAGAAGTCCTGTTGGAGTATCTGTGCCATGTCCTGCGAATAGTAAGTTCATTGCAACCATGTTGTCAATAGTAATTCCCATATTAGCAAATCTTGCTGAAGCATTCACAGAGGTTGCAGGTGTAGCAAACCAAGTTGCATCGCCGCCACCATTGGTTAGGAAAGGTCCACCAACACCGAAGCAAACCGCATGATCTCGAGCGATTGTGGCGTTAAAGTCTGGAGTTGTAGCATCTGCCATCGCCATATATCCCCAAATTGTTGCACGTTGCATAGTACCCACATTGGCAAATCCATTGGCTGCATCTGCCATGATTCCTGCGTAATCAGCAGTAGCATATGCGGAACAATGTCCTGCAAATAGTAAAACTCCAAGTTCTCCAGTCAATGCTGCAGACTCTCCTGTTGGCATCATTGCTGAATTCATAGCGGACGACATGTCTGTGAAATTTGCTAATTGCCCCTCCATGGCTTGTGAATAAGTGATTGTTTCATCCATACCTGACATATTATTAGCACCTGACATATTATTTTCAGCGAAATAAGCATCAAATGCATCAAACCATCCATTGGCTACAGCCGCTGGGGCCATTGCGTCTGCTGTTTCAGCAGAAAGATTGTATGTATCTTGCAAGGTTGCCGCTGCTCCTGCTAATTGTGCTGAAATTGTTGTGGCTGTTGCAGCACCTGCTTGCATATTTTCCAAATCATTGCCCATCATACCGGCTGAAAATGCGACTTTGGTCAAGTCCATTATTCCGTTAATTGCCATTCCTGTTGCACCGATTACCTGTGGCTGGAAGCCAATATTCAGTTGAGTGACCATGGTGGTGTCGCAAGGCATTGCACTTTCAGCAGCGCATTCGAATGACTTGACTTGATCATAGGTTAGAGTGCCATTTGTTGCATCGTGTCCAGTAATTGTTCTTGTTGATGTAATATCATAAGTGAATGGACCAAGTTCTTCGTAAACCGGGTCTGCACCGGTTGCCATAATAGCATCGGCATTGGTTATACTCCAAGCCGAATAATCACGTTGGGTGGTTGAGATTGCCCAATCATCATTGGCTTCTGTACAATCGTCATTTTCACATGCCACATCTTTGGTATAGGTCGAAAATTTCTCATCTACTGCGTCTTGTACTCCGCCGGTCGATAGCGGAGCAAAAACTGCGAGGTTCAGTACTAAGAACATTAGGCCGGCTGCAAGCATTGATTTGTCTGATTTTAGAAGAGACATTGGTTATGAGACTGTGCTTTACTGTTTAGTCATTACCCCCTCTACAATACCGGGATTTAATTTTATCATTATTAATTGAAAAGCGGTTTTGTAAAAAATAAAGAGGGAAGGGGCATTTATTCAGGAGGGTCTGAACTATACTGATATCCGCAAAGCCCCTGTACAGGTTTGTATGAGCAATAGGTAGGTAGGAAGTGAAAACTACTTGCCGGTGTCCTTGAAACAGAATGACGGGTGGCGCAGAACATGACGAGTGAATGGCCGCTTCATTGTTTCAAGGCTTATGACATCCGTGGTCTTTCAGGAATTGACTTGAGCGAAGAGTTTGCTGAACGCCTTGGTCGTGCTCTTGCAACCTATCTGGACTTGGAGGCTTTTGCAGTTGCACGCGATATTCGTGATACCTCGCCAGGCTATGCTGCTGCCTTGATGAAAGGATTGAGCGAATCAGGTGTGAAGGTATTCGATTTGGGAATCCTCCCCACAGGTGGCCTTTATCATTCAGTGTGGAATTTACCTGTTGGTGGCGGTTGCATGGTCACTGCTAGCCATTTACCGATGCCCACTCATAATGGATTCAAAATATGTAGAGGCAACCTGCCCTTGGCAGGAGAAGGGATTCAAGAATTGAAGGAAGTATTCCTTGCTGGGGAGTTCAGTAGTGGTGAAGGGTCGATTGTCGAGACATCTCATGAAGAAAACTGGATATCCAACATTTTGGAATCCGCTGGAAAACCATCTCGCCCAGTCAAAGTAGTAGTCGATTGCGGCAATGCAGTAGCAGGTCCATTCATGGAAAAATTGCTTTCAAGGCTTGGAGTAGAAGCAACAACTCTGTACACAAATTGGGATGCCACAGAACCTAATCACCCTGCAGACCCTACACGCCCAGCCAATATGGTCGACCTTGCTGCAAAAGTACTCGAAGTCGGGGCTGAACTTGGAATAGGCATTGATGGAGATGGAGATAGAATCGGAGTTGTAGATGAAACAGGACGCTTCATCCATCCAGACCGCTTAATCCCCTTTATCGCAGAATCAATTCTTGCTGAACGCAGTGAAGAGAGTGAAGAAGCACGTTCAGTTGTCTATGATGTGAAGTGCTCAATGTCGGTTGAGAATGCAATCATTGCTCTCGGTGGCGTTCCCGTGATGGCAAGAACTGGACACTCATTCATGAAGGCACACTTGGCACAACATCCTGAGACGGTCATTGCTGCTGAGATGAGTGGACACATTTTCCTTGCCGATGCCGGTTGGTATGGATTTGATGATTCACTATACAATACAGCAAGGCTCCTTTGTGAAGTTGCAAATATCGGCAACGGCACCTTTGGCCAAGTACTCGATCGAATGGTCCCGGGCCTTCCTACAACAGGTGAAGTCAAAGTTCCATGTGCAGAAGAAAACAAGGAAGGAGTAGTTTCAGCAGTTGAAGAATCTTTGAGGGGCGATGGATTGGAGTGCATCACAGTAGATGGGGTTAGAGCCCGATTCCTCGATGATGATGGGCATTACATCGGCTGGTACCTATGTCGCCGGTCCAATACGGAAGAGGTATTGGTGATGCGAGCGGAAGCCATCGATGAAGAATCATTGGTTATTATTATGCAAAAGGTGGAAGCGTTAGCAGGGCCGCATATCGACCTGACTAAGTTGCTATCAGAAGCCTAAGTTTCTGACTCTTCATACGGCATTATCTCGAGTTCAAAAGTTGTGACTTTCCATGTTATTGTGACATCCTCGCTATCATCCACAATTCCAACAGTTGGTCCTGGGCCGGGCGTGTTTATCTCCATTTCAACTGTTGTTGACCAATCTCCAAGACCGCTGCCATTATCGGACCATTGAGCGCGGATATCGTTCATAGAAAGGTCTTCTGCCATATATTCCAATCCATCATAATTATCTACAAAATTCCAAACAAAATTGATGGCTACACCGCCTCCTCCTCCTCCACCACAAGCGCTTTCTTCTGATTGGTCATCAGGCATTCCAGTAATCGAAGATAAGTCGGTGGAGGCACTAACTCGGTCATTAAATCCAGGACCAGGGTCATCGTTATCTTGGCAATCAAGGCTTATTTCCACTTTCGCTATATTATGAAATTCCCCTACTTCAACAAGGTATAGAGTTTCTTCTGAATCTCCATCTCCAAGAGTCATATCTTCTGAGTATTCAGTTTCGGTTTCTGTGAATGAAACCATCCAACTTCCTGATTTAGAAAGTGGATCAACTAACTCTGAATCATCCCCATCTGCCGTATAGGCGAAATATCCTGGGAATATCAACATGAAGGCTACAATAAAGGCTGCATTAGTCATAAACAATGGATTTGAGGTGTACTTCTGGAAATCCATTAACCTCGGGGAGGTGAAGGGGGTATGATTGCCTTTCCCTTAAGTGAAGGTGTTATTCTTCTTCAAAAAAAGTAGGTTTTGTATGCATTTCATCAGGTGGCCAATTTCCCAATTCTTTCTCGGATTCAGGCCATTCTTCCTTGTTTGTAGGAATTCCCAAAGATGTGAAAGAACGTTTTGAACGACGATATGTGGGTAGAAGATAGCCAAGTCTAGAGCGTTCTCTAAAGGTCCACTTCCATGGCGCACGAGGTAATTTGGCTACCCAATGCCTGACCATTATGTGAAAGTCCCTTGGGTCCATTTGTTTTGGAACTCTCCATTCCACTTTGTGGATAGCACCCGAACTGCCTTCTACATGTGACCATGCTGTGAATTGAAGTCCTTTGTAAGGGCCAGTTAGGATATTTACACCGATACTCCTTGCAGAAGTGGTCAATGGCATGATAATAGCAAAACGGTCAACCATCCGGCTGCCCTCTTTTCTTTCAAATTTCCAAGCGGCTTCTTGAACTAATTCTCGCAGTGCCCTAACAAGCCCTGCAGGAGGAATACAAGTGGCGATTTCTAATACACCACTGACTTTCTTTCGAGCCACTGTTTTCCTTGCACAATGAATGCGCTTCTAAGCAGTGTGGAAACAACCTTTGTTCTGTCGCGAACCTACGGTGAGGTTGCTCGACTAGTTTGCAGCATAACGCGCGCCCCTGCTTTCGCTGAACCCACATTGTGGGAATCAACCAGGCAGTTGCCTGAGCGTTTGATGTTGCGTTCAGCCAAACAGGGATCCGAGTCCCTCGAAGCCTGCGCCAGCGTCCTCTTCCTCTTCCTCTTCTCCTGCCTCTTCAACGGGGGCAGCAGCAGCGGCAGCGGGGGCGGCAGCAGCAGGGGCAGCAACAGCAGTTGCCATCGCATCAGCGATGTCAACGCTATCGAGCGAAGCGACAAGTGCCTTTACACGGCCATTATCAGCTTCAACACCAGCAGCGCCAAGTATGGCACTAACGGCATCCTCATCGATGTTTTTCTCAGCAGAATGCAACAACATTGCAGCATATACGTACTCCATTCATATTCACCTCATTTTTTATTTGTTTAGCCGAATAGGTTACCAAGTCCTTCGAACTCGGCTTCCCCCTCTTCCTCCTCTTCTTCGTCAGCCTCGGCAGGGGCTTCCTCAGTTGTCTCGGTGACAGCCGCAGCAGTGGTTGCTGCTTCGGCAGCTGCGCCCAATAATGAGCGCAGGTCGTCATCCATAGCATCGGAGTCGAGTAGTCCGGCAACGCCCAAAGCATGGGCGTTTGCACGGGATATCAGCAAGGGCAGGGTCTTGCTATTTGCAATTCCTGCTTCGAGAGCGACGCTTAGTGCCTCGCTGCTCGCCTTGGAGATTAGTGTTGGTGTGGTTTGGGTTGTGAACCACCTGATGTTGCAGGCGAGGTTGAAAGCACCAGCCATCGTACCGATGAGGTCGCTCTCGAACTGTTCGATATCGATATCCAAAACCTTTGGATTGAAGACTGTACCATCTTCAAGGGTGCCGCATAAGCGTAGGCCAGTAATAATTGGATTAACGCCAATCTTAGAAAGGAGCATTCCAAGGTCTCCCTCGAATTCTTCACCTTCTTTTAGAACGGTTATTTTCTTTTGGATGTGGACGCTGCCGCCCATGATTTTTGCAGGTATTCCAACAGAGTTCAATTCTCCAACTATTGGCCCAGGGGGCATGCCTGTGTTCTGCTTCTCGATGATAATGTCGTGAGGTGCGGTATCCCCTGGTTTGGCAGCACGGCCGGCTTCGGTCTTTTTCAATTCCTTGAATAAATCAAAACTGTTCATATTTGCTGCGCTGATGATTGCAGGTTGGACTGCGCCATCAAAGAGAGCCTCAAGGTCTTCATCAACTAATCCAGACTCTGTCCAAGCACGGCGCATCAAGCGCTTCTTTGCAACTTGAATACCCATACTCTGGCGAAGGTCCTTGCGCATACCCAACATTGCCCCAGCAGGAACACCGTGAATATCGATGACTCCTAATGTGCTGCCACCCTGAATTAATTCCTTCAGGTCTGCAACAGTATCTTTCTTCCATGGTGATACCTTTGGAATCAGAGAATCACCTCCACCTTGTGCGGTGGACCCATTGTGGTCTTGATGTGGAGCGAACGAATGTTTCCTGCACCACGCTCTAACTTAGCGACGACACGAGTCCAGACAGTCATGGCGTTCTCAATCAATTCATCTTCAGTTTGGCTGAGGGTACCAATTGCGGTGTGGAAGGTTACTCTATCACGGCTGCGAACCATAACGGTGCTCTCAAGACCTTTTGCAATCGTTGCTGGGTCTAAGTTTGGAGGAACTGGGCGTGGCATCTTTCCTCGAGGTCCTAGAACTACACCGAGGTAGCGCCCGATGAGCCCCATGTGAGGGACTTCTGAAAGAAAGTAATCGTACTTCTTTGCCATTTTCTTGGCCTTGGTCTTGTCGCTTCCCAATTCTTCGATGCTAGATGGGTCTATGACCACGATTCCGGCTTCTTTGGCTTTGACTGCTGCATCAGCAGATGCAAACATAGCGATTGAAACTTGTTTGCCTCGACCTGAAGGAAGACGAACTTCCTCTTGGATACGGTTGGCTGGGTTCTTCAAGTCAACATCACGAATTGTGAATGACATGTCGATACTCTCGACGAAGGAACGCTTAGGCGCCGCTTCAACAGCGGCTTTTATTGCTTGACTGATTTTTGTTTGCATGATTTTTCACCCCTGCGGTCGGCGAAGTGGCTTTCACCACCTCTCCCGCGGTCCGTGATGGCTTCAAAAGCGGTCATCCCAATCTCCGTTGGAGATTACCTCCAATGCTTCTTTTGGCCACAGTCCATCCACCTTAACACGCATCGAAACACAAGTTCCGATGACCTCTCTAGTCTGAGCCTTGAGGTCAGCGCCTGTTAGGTGTCCTTCTCCCGCCTTTTGTTTGGCTACCTCGATAGCCTTCTCCAGTGGGAGGTTTTCGGTAGCTGCATCCATGCTCCCATTGCACTTCTCAACACCAAGAGCCTTGATGATGAGTTTTGAAGTCCAGGGTTGTGGCATGTCATTCACTTCCTTTGCCTACAGACGTGGGCATTCGGCCGACCGGACTACCCTATTTAATCGCGCCGCGCAGCATAATTGGGTTTTCACTCCACCCTCTCGATGACTCTAACGTGGTCTCCACGCATGTTTAGGGTCATTGGGATGTCGGCTTCGTACAATTCCATGGACACTTCTTCCTTGGATTCTGCGACACTAACAACACGGGCTTTTTCTCCCTTGAAGGCGCCAGTGATAATCTCGACGATGCAGCCCACTTCGATTCCAGAAGTCACTGCCTTTGGTTCCAAGTAAGGAAGAATATCCAACAATGGTGCTTCAGCGGAGTTTTGCCCACCAAGAACCGCCTTGGCGTTCTTGATTGGAGTAGAGAGCATGACACCTCTTGTCTTGCGGTCTCTACCTCCGGTACGGCCAATTAGACGCTCGACGTGGTGTCGAGCACTTGACTCAACCATCACATATCCACGCATGGTAGGTGGGTGTAGAATTGCAAAAATCTGATTTTGAATCATTGCCAGTGAACCTGAACCGCTCAAGCGCGCTTGCATCTCAACTGCTACTCTCTGTTCTGATCCAATTCCAGTCTTAACGACATAAAGGTAAGAAGAAACATCGCCGTACATATCGCGAAGAAGGCGGTCAACATGTCCACCTTCACGGTCTTCTGTGTAACATAGGTTACGTGTGGTGCTGTGTTCTCTATCGTTGATGACAATATCTCCGGGGTCAATCCATTGGTATTCAACATAAAGACCACCAGGGATGACATCATCAGTATCTGAAAGTACTAACCAAGGCGTCATGTCAGTCAATCTATTGCCCATGGAAACTCCCCTAGCAGGAGAGTACCTAACTGCAGTCAAACTTTCTGCTGGAATGCCAGTACATTCGACTACTCTGCCGATGACTTCCTCTTCATCTATTCCACCAACGCCATAAATGCCATCCCAATGGTCTGCAAAATCAGGGTCTGAATCCGACCTGCGTAGTAATAATAATTTCTCGCCATGCCTAACAAAGGCAACATATGAATCACTCATTTAATTCACCTCAGTAACCGATTCCCATCCAGTTGAAAAATCCAGGGATTGCATTATCCATAATAACTAGAATAACGAAGCCGATGAAGCCAAGAATGAACAGACCTATTCCACAAATGATGTTTGTCTGCTTGAATTCCTGTTTTGTTGGCTTGCGCGCCATCCTTAGGATACGGGCCCAAGACCCTCTTCCAAGGCGGCGGAAGCCTGCCTCAATACGGTCTTGTGTAGCCTGTACTTTATCCTCGAAAGTGCGCTCTGAACCTTCTTCTGAATGCTTGTTATCCGACATGGTAGAACCTCGGGCTTGCCATGCGACCTGCCCTCTCCATTTAACCGCGACGGAAGACCAATGCGGCCTCTAGAATAAACGTCGGGTTCATCATGGTCGACCCTCGGCCATGTTCTGAAGCGCATGTCAAACATCGACCCATATTCTACTCTTGGAGTTGGAAAAGACTCCAGCGATGCTGAAATCAAACGTGCTTGGCGCAAGTTAGCCCGCCAATATCATCCCGATAGAAACCCTGGTGATTCAGCCGCAGAAGAGCGTTTCAAACGGATTCAAGAAGCAGGAGATATGATCGGTTCTGCTGAAACACGGAAAAAATACGACGAAGAAAGTCAGATGAAAAATATGTTCGGTGGAGGTGGAAACAGCCCATTTGGTGGAGGAAATCCATTCGGGGGCGGTGGTGGCATCGAAGATATGATTGGACAGATGTTTGGTGGTGGAGGGGCTAGACCCCGCCAAGCCCAACAAGCCCCCCGTGAACCACAAAAAGGCAAGGACCTAACTATTCATCTCGATTTAACTATGGAAGAAGCGTTAGAGGGGGGAAAGAGACCAGTCTCCTTTACTCGATTAACTCGTGGACATATCGGTAACATGACTCGTGAAAGCAAGAAAGTGAATGTGAATATCCCAGCTAAAGCAAAGAATGGCCTGTCTATTCGTTTGCGAGAAATGGGCCATGAACATCCCGAAGGTGGTCAAGTTGGTGATGCTCATCTGATTATTCGAATCGACCCAGGTGAAGGTCGACGTTGGGAAAATGATTCATTGATCCAAACTGTTGAGGTTGCTTACAGTATGTTGCTACTGGGTGGAAAGGTGAAAATTAGCACGCCATCAGGTAAGTCTGGTAATTTAACGATAAAGACTGATTCCCGAATCGGGGATCGCCGCCGAATGGCCGGAATGGGTTATGATGGTGGCCACCTCGACCTTGAATTGGTATTGTTAGAAAATGATGATTTATCCAAGGCACAAATCAAGGCTTTGGAATCTTTGAAGGATTCCGGTTTGTGAATCATTTCAAAACACTTACCCTTGAGGAAGGCATATGGGGGATTCAGTCCAAAGTGATTGGTCTAGCCTAGCGCGCTGGATGATTCCACGAAAGCGCAAGGTCCACTTCGTTGTTATTGCCATTACATTGCTAATGATTCCCGGAGCATTATCAGCCTTGGAACCTATCGATATGGAATCCTATGAAATGGATTCACCTGAAATATTAGCCCAAGAAGTAATTGACGAAGAATTTCAATCCACTGAACAGGTTATTGGCTATGTTCTTGGAATAAGAGACCCTTCATTGATAGAACAAGACTTCACGCCTGCTTCTCTGTTAGAAGATGGTTCTCCTGATGTAACAAATCGACCTGAAGCATCGGAGATGGCTGATTTTTCAAAGACCTATGAGAATGGAGGTATCCTCAACCTTACCGCGCTAAGAGAAATCGACCTGAAAGGTGAAACTGCTAGGGCTCATACTCTCGGCTCATATCTCAAACCTTTAGTCGATGATGTAACTGGTGGAAATACTGATGGCGTGCTCAGCCTAGTCGATATTATGCGTAGTTTCATGAGTAATGATTCAATTCTTACTCGAGGAGGGAATTCACCATGGGGTCCGATTCCTCCAGCAACAAATTGGTCTGATTGCGGAAGCCTTGAATGTCTTTCATTCGATGATGCTAATCTTACTCAAGGCCATATCGATATGGCGGCGGCAAGGATGGTGATAAATTCAGATGGCGCTTTTTTGCGTTGGTTATCTCTCGATAGAAAGTGGGTCGAGGATTCATCTTCACCTGCGGTTAATCATGATGGCAGTCATGGTAGATGGAGTTCAACTTCTTCTTGGTTATTGATTCAACTAGATAAGAAACAAATGGAAGAGGCTGGTTGGACTTTTATTTGGAAAGATTCTACTCAATTGACTGAGCCTCGTTTCGTGGATGGGGAATTGAACATTGGAGGATACCGCCTTGTTGACGGGGAGTTTGAACTACGTCCACCTCATTATAACGGGAGTATTTGTTCTCAGATGTCTCAGCCTTGTGCTGCGGAATGGTCGATGCTCCACCTTGAAGGTGTCATTCGTACAACCGATAACCATGTCATCAGTCTATCGATTGGGGATGGGGTTAATATTGAAGTAAATCGTGAAATTCAATCTTCATTATGGCTGATAATTTTGATGGGAATTGCAATTACTGTGCTGCTTTGGGCTAGTCTACGTCGGTTTTCTGATGTGGCGATTGTTGGGGGTGCATTGGTACTTTCACTTCTCTGGATGCAAGGGGCAATCGGTCATGTTTCGAATTTTGGTAATTGGAGTGGCATCCAGTTGATTCACCGCAGTCAATTTTCTAACTTACTGCCGATTCTAATTCTCGCTCTAGGAATCGACGATAGCCTGCATGCATTGCATCGTTACAAGGAAGAGAGAGCCTTGGGTAAAAGCCCACGCAAAGCAGCCGAGGTAACTGTTGCTAAAGTTGGCCGAGCGATAATGCTGACATCGATGACGACAATCGCGGCTTTTAGCTCAAATCTGTTCTCTGATATTGC
>Ga0302120_10001087_pt1 | contig 12704 bp, 9 predicted proteins | sample AG5_Bottom_MG_FD_203118 | JGI IMG/M metagenome (GOLD analysis project Ga0302120, IMG submission 203118) | Marine microbial communities from Western Arctic Ocean, Canada - AG5_Bottom | ecosystem: Environmental > Aquatic > Marine > Oceanic | place: Canada: Western Arctic Ocean | collected 2017-10-01 | reverse complement strand
CAAAAACGAACAGGATTTTCCGGAACGTGAGCTGGATCAGCCGATGGACCCGGGACCAGCGCACAAGGAACAGGATCACCAGGTGCATGCAATGATCCATCACCAGCTGCCAGTAGAGCCGATAGAGCCACGCGAGCGAGGAGCGCGCCGCGTCAGTTTCCTGCCGGTGCTGAGCGATGTAGGACCAGCGCCAGGGGATCAAATAGAACTGCTGGAGTGGAAAGGCGGACTCGGCTTCAAGCACGTCCGATAATTGCGGGTACTCGCAGAAGTGCTCCTGCACCTTGTATTGCTGTCGGCAACGAATTTTCACCGACAAGATGACACCCATGGACCCCAGAGAGCAGCGAGCCGCACGAAGCGCATCCCCCTCGCACAAGTCCTCGACGACCACATGGCCGGAGGCGTCATAGCGCGCCAGCCGAACCCCGACCACGTAGTGCGACATGCTGTTACGCCCCGAACCGTGGGTGCCCGTTGAGATCGCGCCAGCGATAGTCTGCACCGTGATCAAACCCAGGGAGGGCAGCGTAGCCCCCTCGCGCCCCAGCTCCTCCAGGAGGCGCTTGATCTGGCAGCCGGCCCCAACCGTCGCGACGAGCTGGTCGCCTTCGGATTGAAGATCGACCCCATCCAACTGTCGCAGATCTAAGAGTACCCCGTCTGCAAGAACGGCATCGCTCCAACTGTGCAGCCGACCGACAGTGCGCACACTCTGACCACGATGACGGGCGAGGATTTCCAATACCTCAGCCTCGTCAGCCGGCGTGTAGGCCGACGACGGCTTCAGGGTCTGATTACGGCCGAAGTTCTTCAATTGCACAGAAATCGCCCTCTTGGGCTGTAAAAAACAGGGAGCGCCGTCGCCCTCTACCTTCGATTCGAAACATGCCAGGAACGTCAAATTCCTGAAGTGGATTTTCCCTGCTCACGAGAGAAACGGAAAGCTCCCACAAGCCGATGGCATTGAACCTGCTTTGTGACACCGCGGCTAACCCTCAATCGGAAAACCCTCATGCGTGTGCTCCGCTGCTTGCCATGCCCACGGTTGGTGCGGCGAACAAGAGTTCACGCTCCTCTCCTGGCCTGTGCTAGGCTGCCCATTGTGATGATCCGTACCCCTCTTCCGGTCTTTGCGGCCCTGGGTCTTCTTCTGGGGGCATGCTCGGGACCAGACCCTGAAGGCTCAGCGCGACCTAACCTGCTCCTGGTAAGCGTCGACTGCCTGAGGGCGGACCACGTCTCCTGCTATGGATACGAGCGCGAGACGACGCCCACGCTCGATCAACTAGCCGTGGACGGAGTGCGCTTCGAGCGCACCATATCAAGCAGCTCGTGGACTCTACCCGCCCACCTGTCGATGCTCACGGGCCTGCCCGTGTCTGCCCACGGAGTGGACGACGATCGACTGTATTCCCGACAGGACGCTCAGGGCGCGCCGATCGAAGTACCCCTGAGAGGCGTCTTTGTGTCGGAGGTCCTGCAGTCCGCCGGCTATGCCACCGCGGGGTTCTTCACCTGGAAATACCTGGAAGATCAGTTCGGGTTCGGACCCGGCTTCGATGTCTGGGAGCGACTGGGACACACGTTCTACTCACACCCCGAGGTCGGGCCCCAGTGGGATCAACTGCAGGCCACCCAAGACGTGGAGGGCATGAAGGCTCTTGCGGCCAAGCACCCGGATCTTTTTGACGCTGCGCGCCCCAGCGCCCCCGAAACCATAGACCGCGCCCTGGCATGGCTGAGTGAACACGAGGACACCTCAAGCGATCAGCCCTTCTTCCTGTTCGTGCACCTGTTCGACGCCCACGACCCTTACCACCCGCCCGAACCGCACTTCTCGCTCTTCGGCGAGGATTATGAGGGCCCCATCGACGGACACCACGTCACCAGTGCCGACTCGCCGGTGCGCGGGGACATGGATCCCGCCGACCTCAAGCGCTTGGTCTCGCTCTACGACGGGGCCATTCACTTTGTGGACGCCGAACTTGCACGCCTCCTTGAAGGCCTGCGTGCACAAGGCCTGAGAGAGAACACCTTGGTCATGGTCACCGCAGATCACGGCGAGGAGTTCTTCGAGCACGGCCACAAGACACACCGCCGGCAGCTCTACATGGAGAGCATCTCCGTGCCCCTGATCCTGTCCTGGCCGAACGGATTGCCCGCAGGCCAAGTCGTGAAAGAGACGACCGGACTGGTGGATCTGGTTCCCACCCTGCTCTCCGCCGCGGGAGTCGAGAGCCCCGTCCCCACTGCCGGCCGCGACCTCCTGCCCCTCGCGCGCGGAGAGCCGGGTGGAAGAGCACCCGGCTACCTGGCTGAATTGACGCTCTTCGATGGCGGCGGAGCACCCCAACGGCACGCATCCATCATCTCCGGCGATCAGCAGTGGCTCCTGCAAGCACGCGGGCCTGCCCAATGGGAGGCGCTGCACTTTGATCTGACCGCCAACCCATTGGGAGCGGGGCCGGGTCAGGCTGTGGACATGGACGCCTCCGAGGGACCCGCTGAGCTTCTCGAACGCCAGCGCGCACTCCTCCAACGTCTGCGCGCCGCGCAGCCGACTCGGGGCGGAGAGGCCACAGCTCTCAGCAGTCGCGACCTCCTGGAGCTAGCAGCCATGGGCTACGGCGGGGACGACGATGGAGCCGTTGAGGGCGAGGACGACGAGCGCTTGCCCTTGGACGGGGGCGTCTGGTCCGACGACTAGCTGCGCACGCGGGCGACGGCGGCCTTCCAGCGCGCCAACCACTCGTCTCGGCCAGCGCCTGCGAGTTGAGGACTGAAACGATCCCCCTCGCCCGTCGGTGCGAGGACCGTGCCGGGATCCGGCCACAGTCCCACACCCAATCCAGCCAGCGCTGCCGCCCCGCGAGCTGTGGCCTCGACCTGAGGTGGACGTACAACGGTCAGTCCGGCGGCATCCGCCTGCAAAGACAGGAGCAGATCATTAGCGGCCGCTCCCCCATCCACCAATAGCTCGTCGATAGGTAGGCCCGTGTCCGTGCGCAACAATTCGACGATCTCAGCGCATTGCAGGGCGATGGCCTCCAACGCAGCGCGAGCGATATGCGAGCGCCGGGTCCCCCGGGTCAAACCCAGCAAGGCGGCGCGGGCATCGGGGTCCCAGTAGGGCGCGCCCAACCCAGCGAAGGCCGGCACCAAGAACACGCCCGCGCTGTCAGGTACCTCGCGCGCCAGCGCCTCGGACTCAGCGGCGTGGTCGAGAATCCCCAGACCGTCGCGCAGCCATTGCACGATCAGGCCGCCGGAGAACACGGAGCCCTCTAGGGCATAGCAGGGTTCACCCGAGGGTCCCACGGCCAGTGTGGTCAAGAGGCCCGAGGTTGAGTTCACGCGGCGCTCGCCCGTATTCAGGAGCAGAAAGCAGCCCGTGCCGTAGGTGTTCTTGAAACTGCCCTCTGCAACACAGCCCTGACCGAACAGAGCCGCCTGTTGGTCACCGGCTATGCCGTGGATAGGAGCCCGAAGTCCGCCCGGCAGCCGTGCCTCGCCGAAGTTGGCGGTCGAGGAGAGCACCGTCGGCAACCAATCGGGGTCAATGCCCAAAGGTGCACCGAGGTCCGCGCTCCATTGCTTGGCGTCGATGTCGTAGAGCAGGGTGCGCGAGGCATTGGTCGGGTCAGTGGCGCACTGCTCGCCGCCAGTCAGATGGTGAACGATCAAGGCATCCACCGTGCAGAAACGCACACGCCCCGCCCGCGCGCCGACAGCCACAGCATCTCGGTGAGCTAGCAGCCATTCGATCTTCGTTCCGGAGAAGTAGGGGTCGAGCACCAGACCCGTTCGTGAGCGGTACAGATCCTCGTGCCCCGCTGCCTTGAGCTCGGCACAGCGACCGGCTGTGCGCCGATCCTGCCAGACAATGCCCGTGCCTAAGGCCTGGCCTGATTCCAGATCCAAGGCGAATACGGTCTCGCGCTGGTTGGTTATGCCCACCGCGACGGGTGCGACCTGCACACCTTCCAGGACCTCGGTCAGGGTCGCGTCGAGGGCTTCCAGGATGGCTTCGGCGCTGTGTTCGACCTGGCCGGGTTCCGGAAAGAGCTGCTCGAACTCCCGACTCGAACGCGCCAGGGGTTCAAGCTGCTCGTCAAACAGGATCGTAGTGACACCCGTGGTGCCGGCATCAATGGCGAGAAGCGTGCGGGTCATCGCCCCACCCTAGCGTTGGGACACGGGCCCTGTCGCCTCTCATGCACACGTAGCGCCGCTCTATGCAATCGGCCCCCACCGCAACCGTGCGCGGTGGGGGCCGATGTAGAGGCCGGTATTGAGGCCAATGCCTGGGCCGTGAACCCTAAGACCTAGCGGTCTTGGATGTCCTGGGTCACGGTGAACATGTCGTTCGTCAGGTCGTAATCGATACGGCCTCGGCGCATGCTCTGGCGCTGTATGGTCAGCAGAGCAAAATCACGCTCGGCCAATTTGGATACTTCGTGGAAGTCGGTACTCATAGAGAACCCCATGCCCACCCAGCGGGGACGCCGCTGAATCTTGCCGTCGACCTGCACCATGACGGTCATGCCACCACCGTTGAAGCCCGCATTCAGGCCCATTCCAAGAGCCGGATTGTCACGCAGAACCTGCCCGTCAAAGACGAGAGTCACGTCGCCGTAGAACTCCAACCAGATCTGCCCGTTGGGCAGATTGATCGGCACGTAATAGCCGGTGCCCGAGGCGTCCACAATCGCCTGCGTCATCAGCGACCGGTCGCCGGTGAAGTAGAAGGATTGAGAACCGTCGCCGCCGTCTGCCGACGGGAGGCTGCCAATGGTTCCATCACCTGCCGCACGGACTGTCGTGCCGGTCAGAGAAACGAAGGCCGCACACAATGCCAAGACCACAGCGGCTTGGCACAGGAAAGTACGGCGGAGGGTAATTCTGCAGGCATCTGCGCGAGCTTCGCCTGAGAGAGACTGCACACTCATGGTTTTCTTCATCCGTTCACCTCCCCGGGTCCATCACTAGACTCGGGCCCTGGACGGGAATCATCCTGGGGGTCCACATGGGATTTGGGTTGACCGAAAAGCTCCGGGCAGCGTGCAAAAAACGCGTCCAGGAAGCCGGGTTGCGAATCGATGGCAGTACGGAGTTGGTCCGTATCGCCTACCACCTGAGCCACGTCGGTCGCGCGGTCCGGGTGTAGGTCGAGAAGCTGCCGGAAGTAATCGAGCGACCGCTTCTGGTCACCCGCGTAAGCGTAGGCCAATGCGATATTGAGGCGCGCCATCCAGAACCGCGGATCATTATCCGCAAGGCCCGTGGTCGTCACCCAACGCCAGCAGGTGATCGCCTTACGCCAGTTCTCTTCGGCGTTATAGAGGCGACCCAACTGGTTGGCCGCGTGGCCTCTGTTCTCCTGAGAGAGCGCGGTGTCAAAGACATCGCGGTAGATTTCAGCCGCACGCAAGGTCTTGCCCTCGTGAGCCATCAAGAAGGCCAGATAGATCTTGGCTTCCTCGTGATCGGAATCGGTCTCGATGGCCTGGTGCAGCAGACGGCGGCCCTTCTCCAGGGGCTCGGCGATGCGCTCAAGGCGACCGTTCAGGAGGTGCCTGGCCTGGCGCCAGTCCACGCCGGTCTTTGCATCACGACCGGTGAGAAGCACGCCGTCCACGAAACCGCGCCCGGCAGTCTTCGCATCCGCTTGACTCGTCCCCGGATCCACAGCGACGGCGGACTCGAACACGCGCTCGCGGAAGGAATTAAGGTCCACACCGGCCAGCACGTAGGCCTTGCCCAGCTGATAGAAAATGGTCGCGAGGCGGTGCACCAGATCGATGCGCTCGGCTTCAGCCGCGATATTCGCCATGGGATCGGCGCCAGGGGGCCCATCGATGGCTCCCGAGAGGGTGGCCAGGCGCGCCTCAAGGCGTGCCGGATCAGCCATATCCTTGTGCAGACGCACGTAGCGCATGGCGTCATCGAAGAAGGCGCGACAGGCCTCGGATTCTTCCATCTGCACCATCACGCGCGCAGCAGCGGCCTCGTCCAGTTCACCGTCCACAAGGCAGGAGAGATCCTCTTGTAGAGCGACTTCTGTCGCACTGAGATCTGCACCCCAGCCCTCGTGGAACTCGCCCATGGATTCCCCACCCTGCGAGCTCGCAGAGGAATCCGGGCGCGACTCATCACCTGAGTGCCCGTCGCCGTAGCGAATGTCGTCCATATTACTCATGCCCCACCACCTTTCGAGCGAGAGGAAGGTCCGACGCCTGGAGCTGGCGTGGATCGCGGTTGCGTGCCTGGCAAATCTATTGGCGCGGAGGTTCGGCCCCCACTTGTGTTCTTCTGGATGGGGTCGCGCGCCGGCTTGCAATCGGGCGGCAGACCATCGAAGACGCGGCGCATAGCCCGGTGGATTTTCCGGCGCGCGCGAAAGATGACCATCTTTAGGTTCTCGAGTTTGATGCCCAATTCCGCAGCCGTATCCCGATAGCTCGCACCATCGATCTCGACGAGATGCAAGGCACGTTGCTCACGGACGGAGAGCATGGAGTAGAAGCTCAGGTAGAGCTGCAGGTAGGTTACGTAGACCCGCGTACACTCCGCCTGGCTCTCCATCTCGATCGCTCCACCGAGGGGGCCTTTGGCCCGAGTCTCGGGTTGGTCCGAGAGGTCCTCGAAAGGCACCTCGCGGCGTCCACCCTTGTTGCCCTTGCGCAGCTGTTTGAGCACCGTGTTACGCACAATCATGGCCGACCAGACCCGGAAGGCGTCATCGCGTGTGCAATCGAAGCGGTGCGGATAACGGTAGACGTTGAAGAAGATCTCCTGCAGTACGTCCAATCCGTCCACGTGGCTGTTGTAGCGCCGCAAGCGCGCGCCCACCTGGATCAGGAGGTGGGAGCTGTTCAGTTCGTACAGAAGGCCAAAGCAAGCCCGACTGCGATCGATGCGGAAGCGCTCCATCAAGCGCGTTGAGAGGGCATCGCGCACCGAATCGGTGCTGCGCGTGCGGTCCTCAAGGATGCCCACCATCAGGCTGTACTCCTCAGCCCCGACCTCATCTGCCAAACCATCAATCCGATCCCTCAGGCGTTCCTCCGCCCCGGGTGTCGAGAGCAGATTGCCGGAAAGGGCATGATCGATGGCCTGCATGGACGGGGAAGACTCGAATTAGGAGGGGATGAGGGACGAAAGGGCCTCTGAGCACGCCATGAGGGGGGAGGGGTGCCCTTCAGGAGCCCTTAGGTGCCTGGGGATTGGTCGGATTGGCAACCCAGAACCGTAGACCCTAGGTACCTATAGTAGAAGAGGTACCGTGGGAGGTTTCTCCCCCATTGTGACCCAAGCGCGACTTTTGGGGACTCCAGTGGGGGTGGATGCATAAACCATAACACAGCAAGGGGTTAGGAGAGTGCAAAATGGGGCACCGGCGCTAGTGTGGCCGAACAAAACGCCCCTGGCACCCCCGCCCCCCATGGCCTCCCCCTCAACCCAGCGCATTCTCGAACTCGCCCATGCGGAGGGCTTCGACCTGGCCAGTCTGGCACCCCTCACACCACCGCCCAGGGGCGAGGAATACGGGCGCTATCTGGATCTGGGCCGCCACGCGGGCATGGACTGGATGGAGCGCAGCCGCGAGCGCGTCCAGGATCCGCATCAGACACTGCCGGCGGGTCGCTCGATCCTGGCCCTGGGCCTGGGCTTCTCCCGGCCTGAGGCACAGCAAACCCCGGGGGGCACGGTGGCTCGCTACGCAGCCGGACGTGATTACCACAACCTGGTAGGCAAGAAGCTCAAGCGCCTGACTCGAAAGCTGCGCGAGGAAGGACTTGTGAACGAAGCGCGCTGGATCGTTGATGCCGGTCCCCTTCTGGAGCGCTCGCACGCAGCCCAGGCCGGATTGGGGTTCGAGTCCAAGGCCACGAACCTCCTGCACCCGCTCTTCGGTCCCTGGTTCTTCTTGGCCGAGATCATGATCGACGCCGAAGTCGAAGGCCCCACGAGTCCCCCGGTGGACATTACTTGCGGAACCTGCACCGCCTGTTTAGATGCCTGCCCCACCGGAGCACTGGTGGCGCCGGGAGAGTTGGATGCCCGCCTTTGCATCTCCTATCAGACCATTGAGAACCGGGGCTCGATCCCCGAGGAATTGCGACCTCAACTTGAAGGCTGGCTGTTCGGCTGTGACATCTGCTCCGAAGTCTGCCCCTTCGGCCACGACACTCCGAATCTGGCCGAGCGCTTCGGCTTGCACCCCGCTCTAGAGCACACGGATCTGGAGACCCTTGTGAATTTCTCCGAAGAGGAGTTCGCGAAGGTCTTTGAAGGCTCGCCTTTGCGCCGCCCCGGAAGAGCGGGCCTGGCTCGCAACGCGGCCCTGCTCCTGGGCAACGAGCCCGGTGGCGCGGGTCCAGATGCCCTGCTCCACGCCTTGGCCAATGACCTCTCGCCGGTGGTACGCGAGGCCGCCGCCTGGTCCTTGGAGAGAGCCTTCGGGGAGGACAGCCGGGTACGGACCGCCCTGGACCAAACAGCGCGGTAGGCTTAGGTGCGGGGTCCGGGGCGGTGTCCATTCTGCGCGACACCCCGCCCTCCTGGTTTGTCCATTCAGATCGACGTGGGAGTGCCCTCGCCCCATCGCGCTCAGGCGTCCAATTGGCCTAAGTCTAGACCCCATGCCAATTTGCAACTTCCTATAGACCACCACGGTTCCTTGGCACAGCGATTGCTATTAGGTCATACGGATCGCAAACCGCCAAGCCACGAAAGGGACCCAAAACATGGACAACGACTACTATACCGACAAGAAATGGTGCCCCTCCTGCGAGGAGTACGGGCCCTACTTGATGAGCATCGAACACTCCTACTGCACGAGCTGCGGTAGCGAAGTGCGCCTGTTCTCGGATGCCGACTGGGGCACCTTCCAGGACAGCATGACGGCCCGTCGCCCCAAGGGCGGCCGCCCGCGCAACGACAAAAAATCTGGCGGTCGCGGTCGCGAGTCCGCCTAGGGTCCTCACACCCTAGGCATCCCCCGTGGTTATGGGGCCACGGGGGACCCCGAGCGGGCCACTGGTCGGCATGATGGGGCCATGCTCCTGGACTCCGCCGTTCTGCGCCAGCGCCTCGATGCGGCCCGGTTGCTGCTGATCTTCACGCCGGAACTCTGTGGCGAGCGGGACGCCTTCGATCAACTGCTCGCCCTCCTGCCCCGGGTGGATGTGATTCAGGTGCGGCCCAAACCCCTCGGCCCGTCCCGTGCTCCGGCCCCGGCCCGGGAATGTCTGAACTGGTCACGCCGGATTCTAGAAGCCACTGCAACCATGGATGATCCGCCTCTGGTTCTGGTGGACGACCGCGTGGACGTGGCCCAATTGCTGTTGGAGGAAGGTCTTGCCGGCGTCCACCTGGGCGCCGACGACATGGACCCCAAGATGGCCCGCGAGGTACTCGGCAGCGCCGCGCTGATCGGCCTCTCCACCCACAGCCTCAAAGACGTGCTACGTGCCGAGGATCAGCCCGTGGACTACCTCGGCTTCGGCCCTATGTATGACACCACGACCAAAGCTCTAAGTAGCGCGCTAGGGGCCGAGCACGCCTGGGTGGCGGCCGCCACCAGCACGCGGCCCGTCTTCCCCATCGGGGGCATCGACGTCCTACGGGCCAGCGAACTGAGCCAGGTCGGCCGTGCGGCGGTGGGCTCAGCCCTCTTGTCTTGCAATGACCCCTGTTCGGTGGCGGAGGAGTTGCACTGGGCCCTCACCCAGGAGAACTGAGGACCGGATCAGCCTGCGGCGTCCGTTTTGCCCCTCAGGGCAGCAACAGCATGGCATCCCCATAGCTGTAGAACCGGTAGCCCTCCTTGATGGCCTCGGCATACAGGTCGAGCATCCGCTCACGCCCGGCCAACGCGCTCACCAACATGAGCAAGGTGCTGCGCGGCAGGTGGAAGTTCGTCAGCAGTCCATCCACGCAATGCAGCTTGCAGCCCGGATGAAGGAACAAGCGCGTGAGACCCTCACCCGCCTTCAAGGTCCCGTTGGCAGCGCAACTCTCCAGGGCCCGCACGCTTGTGGTCCCCACCGCCACAACCCGCCCACCACGAGCGCGGCAGGCTTCCACCGCTGACACGGTTTCGGGTGACACGCGGTACCACTCGGCGTGCATGGGATGCTCGCTGGGATCCTCAACCGTGACGGGCAGGAATGTGCCCAGGCCCACGTGAAGTGTTATGGATGCCGACTCGACACCTCGGGCTTCCAGACGCTTGAGCAGTTCAGGGGTGAAGTGCAAACCGGCGGTAGGCGCGGCAACGGCCCCGGGCTCCCGTGCATAGACGGTCTGATAGCGAACTCGGTCCGTCGAGTGTCGCGGATCCTCATCCCCCTCGCGCCGGATGTAAGGCGGGAGAGGCATGCGGCCGATGGTCTCACAAGCAGCCTCCACTGCGGGCTCGTCCAGTGCCTCGCCCGTCGCGTCCAGAAGCTCCACGCTCCAAAGAGCGTTGGGCTGCCCCTCCTCATCCACCCCGCGCTTCAAGGCGCGGATTTGAAGCGGGGCGCCCTGCACTTCGAGTCGCTCCCCCTCGCGCAACTTGCGCGCCGGGCGCACCATAGCCTGCCAGGCACCCGTGTCCCCACCGTGCACGGGACCCAAGAAGAGGAACTCCACCTTCCCGCCGCTACTGCGCAAGGCGAAGACCCGCGCCGGTCTCACGCGCGTGTCGTTCAAAACCAGGAGGTCGCCTGGTTCCAGGATCTCCGGCAGATCACACACGTGGCCGTGCTCGGTTCGATCCTTCTCTACGGCATGCCGCAGGAGGCGCGCCCGATCCCGGGGCTCCACGGCCTCTTGGGCAATGGAGTCGGCGGGCAGGTCAAAGTCGTAATCGCTGAGTCGCACGGCGGCTAGAACTTGCAGCCCCCACGGCAAACTGTCCAGGGAAGCCAGGCAGGGAATCGACGCACCCGACTAACCTGTGACGCACTCCCTGCCCGAGTCTCTATAATCGACATCGGCCACCCCCGGACGACACCCGGCCCTTCGGCATTCACCTGCGCCACAGGCCCACCTGGAAAATCCCGCCATCACCGAACACGATTCCCCAGCAACGGCCCCCGGCAAAGCCGCGCGCCGACACGACCTGGACGCTCTGCGCGCCCTCGCCATGCTCCTGGGAATAGCCCTGCACGGAGCGCTCTCCTTCGTGCCTTTCCCGTGGACAGTCCAGGACAGCCAGCAGCACGGTGTGTTCGGGCTGCTGTTCTTCGCCATACACGGATTCCGCATGCCGGTGTTCTTCGTCATGAGCGGTTTCTTCACCGCCATGATCTGGCGCCGCCGCGGCCTGGTGCCCCTGCTGGGACAGCGATTGCAGCGCGTGCTCCTGCCCTGCATGTTAGGGCTGTTCACCGTCGTTCCCGCGGTGAACTGGGTCAGCGCGTTCGTGATGTCCTCGCCCGCACAGGCACCCCGCGTGTCGGAGCAGGAACCCGTCGCGGACGATGATATCGACAGGCCGATCGAAAACATCTGGGACGCGGTACGGGCCGGTGACCCCGAGGCCGTCGACCGGTTCTTGGCGCGCGGAGCGGATGTCCGCAGCCCGGAACCGGGCGGCACGACCCTGCTGCATTGGGCGGCGGTGCTAGAACAACATGCCGTCATGGAGCGCTTGCTTGCAGCGGGGGCCAATGCGCAAGCAACGGACGGGGAGGGTGGAACCCCACTGCACTGGGCGGCCTTCTTTGGGACACCCGAGGCCGTCGAGATCCTGCTCGCAGCAGGTGCGGATGCAAACGCGGCGAACAACAGGGGTGAGTTGCCCCTCGACACGGTCTCCACGCCATGGGGCAAGGAAATCGCGGAGATCACTGCCTGGCTTGGGGACCTGCTGGGACTTGACCTAGACCTGGAGCGAATCGAGCGGGACAGACCCGCGATCATCGCGGGCCTCAAGGAGGGTGGCGCAAGATCGAGCGCATCTAGCGAAGGCGTTGAAGACGTGGACGCGTGGATCGTGGGCTTGTTTCTCGTACCCGTCTTCCACCACCTGTGGTTTCTGTGGTTCCTGTGCTGGCTGGTGGCGGGGTTTGCCCTGTATGCGACGCTGGCGAAATGGGTTGGCTTCAGGGGGCTACCAGATCTGCTGGTGACCTCTCCCCTGCGCTATGCGTGGCTCCTGCCCCTGACCTGGCTGCCCCAACTGACCATGCGGTCCGGCGGCGAGAGTCCAGGATTCGGGCCGGACACGTCGGTGGGTTGGCTGCCTTATCCGCACCTGCTCTTCTACTACGCCATTTTCTTCTTCTTCGGCGTCGTCTACCACGACAGCGCGGGCAGCGCGCACAAGCTCGGGCGCCGATGGTGGTTGACGCTCCCGCTCGGTCTCCTGGTCGTCTTACCCTTCGCCCTGGAGTTCTCCATGGAAGGCGAGTGGAGCCATGAATTCGAAGGTCTTCGCCATCCCATCGGAGCACTCCTGGAGGTCAGCTACACCTGGCTGATGATCTTCGGCCTGATGGGCTTGTTCGGAAAAATGTTTCGCAGCGAGAGCCCGCTGATGCGCTACGTATCCGATTCCTCGTACTGGCTCTATCTCGCTCACCTGCCGCTGATCTTGCTGGCGCAGTGGTGGGTTCGCGACTGGCCCCTGTCACCCTTCATCAAGTTCCCCTTGGTATGCGTGATCGTCACGGGCCTGCTTCTGGTGACCTATCGCTACTGCGTCC
>Ga0302120_10001085_pt1 | contig 12708 bp, 10 predicted proteins | sample AG5_Bottom_MG_FD_203118 | JGI IMG/M metagenome (GOLD analysis project Ga0302120, IMG submission 203118) | Marine microbial communities from Western Arctic Ocean, Canada - AG5_Bottom | ecosystem: Environmental > Aquatic > Marine > Oceanic | place: Canada: Western Arctic Ocean | collected 2017-10-01 | reverse complement strand
TTCACCAAGAATGTGCGGCTTCATTGGAATTTTTGGCCCCGACGGCGTTGATGTTGCGCCGGAGATCTACGAGGGCCTTTTGGCTGTCCAGCACCGTGGCCAGGACGCCGCGGGGATGATCACCTATACCGATCGCTTCAACCTGCGCAAGGCCCACGGCATGGTGGCCGAGGTCTTTGCAGAGGATGACATGCAGCGGTTGCGCGGGAATGTTGGCGTGGGGCACGTGCGCTACCCGACCGTGGGGGAGAATCGCAGCGAGGATGCGCAGCCATTCCACCACACTTTCCCGCTGGGCACCGCGATGGTGCACAACGGCAACGTGACCAACCTTGCAGAGCTGCGTGATGAATTGTTCGTGCGCGGCGGGACGCGGCTCAACTCAACCTGCGATTTGGAGGTCATCCTGTATGTCTTCCAGCAGGGCCTTGCGGAACGTTTCGCTGAAAATAAAGGTGTCATCGATGTGGATGACATATTTTATGCAGTCGGCAAGGTGCACAAAACGGTCAAGGGCGCCTACTCCGTGTGCGCCTTCGTGGCGGACTGTGGAATGGTCGCCTTCCGCGACCCTTACGGCATCAAGCCCATTTGTTTCGGTGAAAAAACCGATGAGCGTGGGCGCTGGTTTGCCTGTGCTTCGGAAAGCGTTGTGCTCGATGTCAACGGTTATCGGCGCACCACGGAAATTGGGCCCGGCGAAGCTGTTTTTATCTCCCATGACCGGGGCTTAACTCAGCGCAAGGTCACGGTTGAGAAGCACACGCCATGTATCTTTGAGTGGGTTTACTTTTCCCGCCCCGACTCCTTCCTCGACAACGTTTCGGTCTACAAGACCCGGCGACGGTTTGGAAAGGCCCTTGGCAAGCAGTGGAAGGCCCTCGGCGAGCCCATGCCGGATGTGGTCATTCCCGTGCCCGATTCTTCGCGCGATGCGGCTATGGCCGTTGCCAGCGAACTAAAGCTGCGCTATCGCGAGGGATTGGTCAAGAACCGCTACATCGGGCGCACCTTCATCATGCCTGATCAGGCGAGCCGTAGCTCTTCTATCCGGCGCAAGCTGAATGTGATTCCCCTCGAGTTCCGTGGCAAGGACGTCTTGCTGGTGGATGACTCGATTGTGCGCGGCAACACCTCGCGCCGAATCGTGCAGATGGCCCGGGCCGCAGGAGCGCGGCGCGTGTACTTTGCCGTCACCAGCCCGCCCCTCATCGCGCCCTGCCCCTACGGCGTTGATATGGCCAGCAAAACCGAGTTTGTGGCCGATGGCCGCACCGTGGAAGAGATCGCTGAATTCCTGGATGTGGACCGTTTGGTCTACCTCGATCGCGAAGCAATGAACCAGGCAGCCCGCAAGGGAAACCCGTGCCTGGAACACTTTTGCAATGCCTGCTTCACCGGTGATTACCCCACCGAGGACGTGACCCTTGAGCGCCTTAAGGTGATCGAGGATGAGCGAGGATCCCAGCGCTCTAATCCAGCGACGCTCTAGACCCTAGGCGCTCCCGCGCAGTTTTGGTTCGAGAGGCTCCAAAAGGCCTTGGGCCTTCTCATGGGGCATTTGAGTCGCCGGGGATGGGCGTTGCGACCTGCGCATGTGGGCTTCCCCTTGGGTGCCCGCCATGCTGTGTCTGGGACCCCTTGCCTTGTCCCTGAGTTACCTCATTCCCGGGACAGGGGGAAGAGGAGTTGGCTGGTGCGGGCCCAACCTGTTCGCCGTCCAGCCTAGAAGCCCGGGTGTCCGGTGGGTAGACTTCAGACATGCGCGTGTTGGTCACTTCACCTGTTTTCCCTCCCGACCTTGGAGGGCCAGCGGTCTACGTTCCCAGTGTGGCCCGCTTTCTGCAGGAGCGAGGGCACGAGGTCAAGGTCGTGGCCTTTTGTTCGAACCTCCAACCCGAGGCGCACCCTTTTCCCGTACAGGCGATTAGCCCCGGATTCCTACCCCTGCGCTATTTGCGGGCGTTTTGGGCCGTGTTCCGAGCTGCGGGCTGGGCAGATGTGGTCTATGTGAACGAGCACTTAGCCCTGCTGCATGTGCTCGCCGCAAAGCTGCGCGGCAAGCCGGTTGTGATCCGCATCATGGTGGACGGATCGTGGGAGATTTCGCACCGCAAGGGTTGGTGTGGCGGGGACGGTATTGTGGAGTTCCAAAATCACACCTACGGTTGGCGGGTGCGCCTCGTGCGCTTCCTACAGCGGCGTTGGTGGTCTTGGTGCACTGGAATCATCTCGTGCTCTGAATTTCTGCGGCAGATTCTCGTGCAGCATCATGGGGTTGCTCCTGAAAAGGTACGCCGGATCTTCAATGCTTACCATGGCCCCAAGCCCGAAGATGTGCCGCAAACCCGGGACGAGGCCCGGGCTGAGGTGGGTTGCGAACACAAGGGTAAGTTGGTGCTGACCATTTGCCGATTGATGGGCTGGAAGCGGGTGGACCAGATTCTGCGCGCCCTGGTGGAGCTGCCTGACGATGTGCACTTGGCGGTGGCCGGTGACGGGGACATGCAGGCCAAATGGGAGCAGCTTGCCGGGGAATTGGGGGTGGCTGACCGGGTGCGCTTCTTGGGCAACGTGCCCCATTCTGAAATTTCCCTCTGGATTCGGGGGGCGGATGTGTTTGCCCTGGTCAGCGAGTACGAGGGGCTCTCTCATACCCTCCTGGAAGTCCAAGCCTTGGGCACCCCCATGGTGGCCAGCGGCGTGTGCGGCAATCCCGAGGTGGTCGAGGACAGGGTCAACGGCCTCCTGGTCAATCCGCAAGACCCATCCGATGTGGCCCGTGCTTTGAGGGACATCTGTGAGAACCCCGAACTGGGGGCCCAATTCGCGGCCGAGGGCCTAAAAAGGGCCTCCGAGTTCACCCGTGAGGGGACTTTCAGCCAAGTGGAGGCGGTCCTGGAAGCCGCAATCGAAGGTTTGGGGCCAGGGCTTCAGAAATAGAAGCAGGCAGATTGCCCCCCGGACGCAAAAAGAGCCGATAGACTAGGTTCCTGTTGTCTTCGAACTAGTCAGTAGTTTCGGTCTCTCCCGTCCAAGGCAGCCCCTTACGAACCCCTATACGCGTCTTCCAAAAGAACTTCTTATGAAGGTCCTATTTATCAACGAGTACTTGCCCCAGGAAATGCTGGGTGTGATGTGGCTCTCCCGCGCAATCAAAGATGCGGGACACGAGACCAAGGGTCTCTTCTTGCCAGACAAGGAGTGGATTGAAAAGGTCAAGGAGTACAACCCCGATGTGGTTGCCTACTCGACGACCACGGGCATGCAGCAGTACTTTGTGGACCTCAACCGCAAGGTCAAGGACGTGCTCCCCGATGTGTTTTCCATCATGGGCGGACCGCACCCGACTTATGTGCCGGAAATCTTGGAGGAGACCCCTGGGCTCGACGCAATTTGTCGCGGTGAGGGCGAGGAGGCATTTGGCGAGTTGCTGAACTTGTTGGCAGCGGGCGAGGACTACACGAAGGTCGAAAACTTTTGGTTCCGGGACCGCGAGACCGGCGAGATCCTAGTGAACGGTCAGCGGCCCCCCGCCACAGACCTTGATGCGCTCGGCATTCCCGACCGCTCGGTTATCTATGACGCTGGGTCGGTCTATCGGGATTCGGACCGCAAGGTGTTTGTGACCCAGCGCGGTTGCCCTATGAACTGTTCCTTCTGCTTCCACCACGCGTTGAAGAAGAAGGTTTATTCGTCAACGAACGCCAAGTACGTTCGCAAGCGCTCAGTGGATCATGTGATCGCCGAGATCAAAGACGTCAGGGACAAGTACAACCTGAAGTTCGTTCACTTCTTGGATGACATCTTCAACCTTTCCGGCAAGTGGCTGGATGAGTTCTGCGAAAAGTACCCCAAAGAAGTTGGGTTGCCGTTTGACTGCATCCTGATGGCCAACATGACTAAGGAGCGGCACGTCGTTCAGCTCAAGAAGGCTGGCTGCGTTTACGCTCGCATTGCCTTTGAAGCCGCCAGCGACTACATCCGCAACGCAATCTTCCGTAAGAATACGACCCTGAAGCAGTTGGAAGACTCCGCGGGCTGGATCAAAAAGCACGGCATTCGCCTTGGTTCTCTGAACATGCTTGGCGGTCCTGGAGCCAGCATGGAGGACGAGTTCGACACTGTGCGACTCAACATTCGTTGCAAGGTAGATCACCCGCTGGTCTCGATCATGCAGCCCTACCCCATGTTTGACATCGAGGACATGACCAAGGAAATGGGCTACGCCGTGGCGGCCTATGACGATTTCCCGGTCAAGTTCAACCGCACCAGTTCGATTGAATACGACAACAAGCATGAGATCGAGAATCTGCACAAGCTATTCCCGATCTTAGTGCGTTATCCCTGGCTGATGCCCTTGGCTAAGCCGGCCATCAAGGTGCACTTCTTGGCGCCGCTCTACCTCGTCATGTACATGCTGTATAGCGAATGGATGGTTAGTGAGCAGGCCAAGTTGTACGCCCACGCCCAAGGATTGTCGGGGCCGCGCTATTGGACCATTATTGATTTCATCAGACGGGTCACAACAAAGGGCCTCTTGCGCGTCTACGAGGTGGTCTTTGGCCGCGTTGCGCGACGCATGGCCTTGCGCTTGCAAATGGGCGATGAGCGCGTGATGGCTCATATGGATTGAGTCCACCCGCCCCCGAGGCGTTATCCTGCGCGGCATGAGCAGTAGCAAAATGCAATATAGGCGTGTGGGCAAATCTGGCCTTGAGGTCAGTGCAATTTCAATCGGGGGTTGGCTGACCTTTGGTGGCTCCATTGAAGAGGACACGACCTCCAATATTCTTGGGGCGGCTATAGATGCTGGCGTGAACTTTGTGGATCTGGCAGATGCCTATGCCAGGGGCGCGGCTGAAGAAGCCGCGGGCCGGGCCTTGGCCCATGTGCCCCGCCATGAGCTGGTGATTTCCAGCAAGTGCTTCTGGCCCCAAAGCGACGCACCCAACGATCACGGGCTTTCCCGCAAGCACATCCTCGAAAGCTGTGATCGCAGCCTGGGTCGGCTTGGGATGGACTATCTGGACCTTTTCTTCTGCCACCGGGAGGATCCCAATGTTCCCCTCGAGGAGACCATTCGAGCCATGGACCATCTCGTCCAACAGGGCAAGGTGCTCTACTGGGGAACCTCGTGCTGGAGCGCGGAGAGCCTGAGGAAGGCCCATGATCTTTGCCGCGAACATGGTTGGTATGCCCCAATCGTCGAGCAGCCCCAATACAACCTGCTCAACCGGGAAATCGAAGCCGAGGTCCAGCCTGCCGTGCGAGAAAACGGGATGGGGCTTGTGTGCTGGAGTCCCCTGGCTGGGGGCCTTTTGACGGGAAAGTATGACGCGGAGACTCCCGAAGGGACTCGCGGGTCTGACACGAATTGGTTGAAGGATCATCTGACCGACGATGGGCGCAAGCGCCTGTGTGCATTCTCTGCCTTGGCCAAAGGGGCGGGGCTCAAACCTTCCCAGTTGGCGCTGGCCTGGATCTTGAACCAAGACTCGGTGGCCTGCGTGATCACCGGCGCTACTCGGATGGAACAGCTTCATGAAAACCTCGGTGCGCTGAACGCGACCCTTGAGCCCGAGACCCTGGCTGCGTTGGAGGAGCTCTTCCCCGCGACCGTTGCCTAGAGTGTCCAAAAACCTTCGTCGTGTAGGCGCTCTTCTTGTGGGCTTCTTGATCGCGGCCGCCCTGGCTGAGGTCGGCCTTCGCTATTGGTTTCCCGCGCCGGGGCAGAACTATCGCTTGGACGCGGACCTGCTGCATGATGCGCTGCCTGGATCCCAGCGGCTGCAGTTGATGCCGGCAGGGTCGGACCACAGACGGGTCCTAGTGCGGATCAACTCCCATGGTTTACGGGGCCCTGAGCCCGATCCCGTCCACCGCCGGCCGCGGGTGCTCCTACTTGGGGATAGCTTGGTCCTCGCCGGCAATTCCCCCGAGAAAGACACCCTGAGGGCCCAATTGGCCGGTTTACTCGATGATCAGGTGGAGGTGCTAAACGCTGGGCGCGAGAGCTATGGGCCGGATCAGACCCTGCTTTGGTACCGGCGTGAAGGAGCCAAACTGGCACCTGAGTTGGTGATCCTCGTGCTTTGCGCCCACAACGATCTTGGGGACCTGATGCGCAACAAGTTGTTCGAGCTGAATGAGAACGGTGCGTTGGTTCGCCGCCGTCCAAGTTTAGGAGCCGCGGTTCGCGCCCGCTTTGATCAACGCAGGGAAGAGGCTGAAGATCCTGCGCTCTTGCGCTGGTGGCGATCGAGCTTCTCCGAACCTGGCCTCTCGCCGGTGCTGGACAGTGGTCGTCTGGTGGAGTCGTGGTATGTCGCTGCCCTCCAGCAGTACGAGGACTACATCTCTGGTGATGCCTTAGTAGGTGACCTGGAGCGTGACACTTGGGATGCGGATGTGGCCCTGTTGGAGCATGCGCCAAGCGCGAGTCATAAGCTCGCCCTGCTGACAGCTGTCTTGCGTGAGCTGCGCGGTGAGATCGAGGCCCAGGGGGCTCATTGCCTTGCCCTGATCGTGCCCTCTCGGGTGGATGTGGACCCAAGCTATCCCATTCGACCGAGTGTGTCGACATGGCAAGAATACGACCCTTTGAGGCTCACTGCCCGCGTCTTAGGGGCGGCAGGGGCGGCCGGGTGGGCGACCCGAGACGTGACCCCCAATCTAAGCCGGGCGGGTCCCGAGGGTTTGTTTGTGGGAGGCGAGGACATTCACTGGAATGCTCGCGGGCAAGCGGTGGCGGCCGAGCTCCTTGCTCCAATCGTGCAGGATGCTTTAGCGCGGAAATGAGCCTCCGGATGGAGACCCCTTGGTCCCCAGCGAAAGGGGGGTGGTACGCCCGACAGGATTCGAACCTGTGACTTCTTGCTCCGGAGGCAAGCACTCTATCCAGCTGAGCTACGGGCGCCCACTAAGGTCAGGGAGGATACGAAGGGGGCTGGATTGGTCAAGGGGGAGCCCAATAAAACCGCCCTCAGGCCTCTCAATTGGGGGCCTAAGGGCAACTTCCAGGGGACACGATTTGGGCCCTTGACGGATGGGGGGTTGGTGACCCATCTTAAATAGGCTGCGGTTCCTCTCCGTATTTCACCTCTATGTCTGACTTTTCGTTGACGAGAAAAATATTGGCCCTGGGCCTACCTGCTGGCTTCGTAGCCTTAGGTCTGCTGGGTGCGTTGGATGGCCCTTCCCGGCCCCCCTTAGCCGGTTCCCAGCGCGACGCACCCGATTTTGATGGGGATGGCCTATCGGATCGAATGGAAGGAGGACTCGGCACCTCCCCTTGGGTGCGCGACACGGATGGGGACAATATCCCCGATGGGCTTGAGGTTGCCTACCAGACCTCGCCCTGGAACCCTACGGACGTCCCCAGCCATCAAGCAGCTCCGAACCAGGTGGCCCTTTTTGCGCGCACCTCGGGCGGCCAGCTCATGATCACGATGGTGCTCTACATTGGAGACGCGGATCTTTCAACCAAGGCCCTGACCGTCGAGTTCTTGCGCGGCGGTTCATCCTCAGTGGCGGATGCTTCTAGGTTGTTGAGCTTGGGACACATGCAGAGCATGAACATCTCGGGTCACGATGCCCTCCTGACCTATGACTTTCCCCTGCCGCACAGTTTCCTGCTCGGCGCCGGAGAGTTTTCCATTGGGGCGACGATCGGTCAGGCGGGCAGTTTCTCGCCAGATGCAAAAGCTACATTGAACTTGGACGTCAAGTTTTCTCAAGGCCAGGTCATTCCGATGTACCGCCGCGACTACAAGTTGATCCCCTATCTGTTGCTGACCGCATCACAAGGGGGCTCCGCCAGCCTTGGTTCGGGGGACACGGTACACCAGCCGCTCCCTGCGGGCGGCTCGGGCGACATGCCGGGCTCTTGGCTACCCGGCCGCGTTTGCTACCAAAAGCTGGAAACCGTCGGCGTTTCCGCATCCGGCATGACCATCACCAAGGAAGTGATCGACGCCTTTTGTGAAGATCAATGGAGCAGTTGGTGTGATGTGGACTGTCCGGGCACCATCGGCCAGACCTTCGAGGTGCTTGATCCGGGAGCCCTCCTAGGGGGTTAAGGCTAAATTTAGACCGAGACGGAACCTTCGAATGGTTGAGACCGTCAAACCCTGTTGCACATGAGCCAACCCCTTGCAGATGATCCCGACCTGGCCCTAGTCAGAGCCTGCCAGGCGCAGGAGTCGGTCTGTCTTGAGGGCGCCTTCCGGGATCTCTACGAGGCCTATAAGGACCGGGTGTACAACACCTGTTACCGAATCACGGGCAGCGCAACCGACGCTATGGACGCGGCCCAGGAGACTTTCGCCACGGCCTTTCGGCGCATCGACGGGTTCCGGTTTGAATCCCGCTTTTCCAGCTGGATTTATCGCGTCGCAGTCAACGCCTCCATCGACCTACGTCGTCGATCCGCCAGCCGCCCTTGGGTTTCCCTGGACCGCTTGCGCTCGCCCTTGAACGAGGGCACCCCCATGGACCCCCAAGACGAGCGGGTGGAAAGCCCCGGGGGCGCAGCTTCGCGCCGCGAGCTTGAAGGGGACATCCAGGAGGCCATCACTCGCCTGAGCCCCAAAATGAAGGCGATTACCGTCCTGCGCTACATGGAGGGCCTTTCCTACGAGGAGATTTCCGAGTCCCTGGAGATTTCTCTCGGGACTGTAAAATCTAGGCTATCTCGGGCTCATGGAGCCCTTGATCGGGAACTTACCCCGGTCTTGGACCGTCATCTTCTGAACTGACTCGTTCCATCCAGCGATCCCATGCACACCACCTCCAAAAACCCCAGCCATCTGCCCGAGCCTTGCTCGGAGTGGCTTGATGCTTGCATTGCGAGTTTGGGCGTGGATTCGGTGAAAGAGGGCTCTTTTTCGGAGCACCTCGGCAGTTGCCCCGCTTGCGCGGCGGCCCACGGACGCTATCGCATCCAAGCCGCAAAGCTTGCGGGCTTGCCCCGGCTCTCAGCTCCCCATCTGTTGGAGCAATCTCTTGGGTTCGCCCTGACTCCCGGCGGCCGCCAGGATCGTGTGCTTGCTGCGCTTAGCGCTTTGCCCCGCCGCGAGGCGCCTGGCGCACTCAGCCACCAGCTGGTAGAAACCCTAGCGGGTGACTTTGCTGATGAGGACATCCTGCGAGCCCCCGCCGCCCTCGACGGTCTGGTGGACCAGAGCTTGCGCGACCTTGCGGCCGAGCGCACGGCGGTTCGAGTTACCGGCTCGGATCTACAGTCCACGCGTTCCACTCAAGCAGCGCCCCCTACGGGTCGGAAGCTTCGGGCCATTACCGCTCTTGCGGCGGCGGCCATACTGATTATTGCTACCGACCAATGGATGAGCGCCCCCGAGGCGAGCTACTCGTTCACCGTTGTTCGTGGGAACGATGCTGGTCCCCTGCAGCCCCACCAGCTTGCGATGCTCGCGGCGGTCACGGGCCGCCAGTGCTCATCGCTTGGGGAGGGCTCCCAGTGAAGTCTACGTCCATTCGCGCCAGCATCTTGGTTGTGACCTTGTTGCTCTCGGGTTGCTCCCAGGAAGCCGACCAAGGCTCACCCCTAATTACGCCGCCCACCTACGGTCCAGGCACCGCAGTAGGGGGAGGCACCCAAGCGGGGGACCCGCTCCTGCAGGTCCTCGTGTCCAAGCCGGAACAAGTGCTGCACCAAGGTGTGCGCCGAGTGACCCTGGCCGGGGACTTCGCGCCCCTTGTGTTCACCGAAGAGATCTCTTGTGACGGCAATGGAGGTTTCCACCTCGAGCCTCTCGAAGTGATTTCAGGACACCACGACCCGGCCCTTTTCCTGGTACTGGAGACAGGTCGCGCGCCCTTTGCTTTCCGCTACCGGGACTTCCGGGTTGAGACCGCCGAGCGTTTCATCGAGACCCATCTAGTCCATGAGCGCGGCGCGGGCTTTGTGGCGGGAATCGAGACCATTCGCTTGGAGGTCAATCGTCGAGAGGGCGGAGAGTTCAACTGGGTGGTGGATGTGGATCCCCTCTCGGGGCTTGTCTTGTCTTCGGAGGAGTGGCGAGGTCAGACCCTCTTGGCCCGCGTGGAATACCTGTCTCTTGATTTGCAGCCCGACTTGACGGGCTTGCCCATAGGCGACCACCTGTTCGATCGCACAATCCTCGATACATCAAGCGACCTTGCAACCCAGCTGGGCTACAAGGTGCTGCTGCCGACCCTCTTGCCCCACGGGTTTCAGTTGGAATCTGCCTCGGTGATGCAGCCCCTCCCGAACGATCCGCTGGACAAGTGGATTCGTACCGAATTTGGGGACGGGTTGGGGCGTGTGGTGATGCTGCAGCGCCGTCAGGATCTTTCCGCCATCTACAACGGCGAGGCCCAGGGCGAGGTGCGCGTGGATCAGATTGGGGCATGGACCATTGTGACGGGTAGCTTGGATGCTCACGAGATCATCCTGGCGGGCAAGGTCTCGGAAACGAACCTGCTTGAGATGTTGCAGTCTTCGCTTTAGTGAAACATTCTGGGCGCTGCCCAGCAGGCGGGCTTGGGGGCCGAGGGCTTTTCTCGTAATGGGTCTGCCTCCGCTTCAATGAGCTGGCGGTTGTAGGATTCCAGTGGACACCCACTTGGACCCCGGCCACTCTCACTTCACCATGACCGACCAACCCTTTGACGAGAACAACCTCGAGTCCCCCGAATATCGGGAACGACTGATGGGCAAGCTCAACGCGCTGATCGCGGTACTTCAAGTAGCTACCGCCAAGGTGCGCAAGTCCCTGGCTGGACCAGCCCCTGACACCGAGCGCTTGACCAAGATTCAGGCCAATCTGAGCAACACCCTTGAAGTGTGCGAACAAGCCAGGCGTGCCCTTGAGCGGCGCGAAGTCCTGCCCGAGGGTTTGCCCGAGAACCTCGCGGCGGTGATCCGGGTCACTTCCCACGTTGAATTGCCCCCTGGTGCGAATACTGAGATGTCTTCGCTTGAGGAGAAGACGCGCTTTGAAAAGCTCGGGCGCATTTCCAAATACGATCTTCAATCAGCGAACATGGAGGAACTCGAGCGAAAGCTGCAGCTCGGCGAATGAAAAAACTACCTCTAAATTTTGTCAGGCGAGGCGAAGGTTCATACCTTCGTCTCGTCTTTTGTATTCCGAGAGTCTGCGCGACTTAGGCGCAGGCAGCAGCGAGCGCTAGGGCGGCCAAGTCGCCAGCGTGGGTACCGGCGGCTTCCGCTTCGAAGCCCAAGACAAGGCGGTGTCCGAGACAGGCCCCGACCATTGCTTCTAGATCATCCTTGGAGGGAGCGAGCCGTCCTTGAAGAAGCGCACGTGCTTTTGCGCCAAGCAGTAGGGACTGGGCCCCGCGTGGGCTGGCGCCGTGACGTACGAGGGCTTTGACCTCGGGCGGGGCCTTGGGGTTGCTTGGGTGGGTCGCAAGGGTGGCAGAGGCAATCAGCGATCGTAGTGCATCACTCACCGGCATCTGGCGTACGAGCTCTTGCAGGCGCAGGAGGTCCTTAGCGGATAACACTGAAACCGCGTCATCAGGGGGTGACCCTGTGGTGGTGCGCAGGATTTCTTCCAGAGCAGCCTGGTCTGGCATTTCCAAAGAAACCTTCAACGTGAAACGATCGAGTTGGGCTTCAGGAAGGGGATAGGTCCCTTCCATTTCGATTGGGTTCTGCGTGGCCACCACTAGGAATGGACGCTGGAGGAGTTGAGTCTCCCCGTGGACCGTGACCTGTTTTTCCGCCATCGCCTCTAGGAGGGCGCTTTGGGTTCGTGGCGTGGCGCGATTGATCTCATCAGCTAAGAGAATCTGGGTGAAGATCGGGCCGGGCAGGAACTCAAACCGGCGGCTGCCGTCTTCTTCTGTTTGCAGGATGCGCGCGCCAAGCACATCTCCGGGCATCAAGTCGGGTGTGCATTGGATGCGCCCAAACGAGAGTCCGAGCCCTTGGGCCAAGCCGTGGACCAGGGTGGTCTTGCCCAATCCCGGTGCCCCTTCGAGCAGAACGTGTCCATCAGCCAGTAGCGCAACCAAGACTTGGTCGAGGGCATCGCGTTGGCCAATCAGCTTGTCCTCTAGCTGGCTGCGCAGGGACAGCAATCGACCGCGCAGGTCTTGCAGTTCCGTTTCGAGGTCATCGAGATCAGTCATTGGTGCCGGGGTTGGCCTAGGCGGGCGCTGGGCCCGTGCATTGTGCCAGAGCAGTGGGCGGCGGGGCAGGGATATGTGGCATGCTGGTTGATGATGGGCCGCGAGGCTCCCCCACGTCATGATTCGGCCGGTATTGATCCTCTTGCTTTGCGCCTGCAGCGCCGCCCCCTCTGCGGCGGAAACTTGGAGCCAGAACATGTCGACTGCCGTGCGTGAGGGAAATCAATTGGGGCAGTTGGACCTTTGGCGCCAACGGCACCAGGCGGCGAGCGGTTTGGATCCCGTGGCACTGGTGGGGTTAGGGCGAGCTCTCGTCCAGCAAGGTCAACTTGATGTTGCCCTGCGCGTCCTGGAAGCGGGGGACCGGCGGCTCGGGGGCCGTTCGGGCCCGGTGGCCTTGGAGCTTGGGCGCACGGAACGGTTGCTCGGACAAGGCGTTCGTGCGGTGGCCGCCCTTGAGAGAGCAACGGTGGCGCCGGATCGACCTGAGGGCGCGTGGTATGAGCTCGCCCGTGCGCAGCTTGAAGCGGGACTGAATGATGAGGCAGCAAGATCTGCGGTGCG
>Ga0302120_10001083_pt1 | contig 12709 bp, 13 predicted proteins | sample AG5_Bottom_MG_FD_203118 | JGI IMG/M metagenome (GOLD analysis project Ga0302120, IMG submission 203118) | Marine microbial communities from Western Arctic Ocean, Canada - AG5_Bottom | ecosystem: Environmental > Aquatic > Marine > Oceanic | place: Canada: Western Arctic Ocean | collected 2017-10-01 | reverse complement strand
ATGTGGCAGCTAACAAGTTATTTTTCAACATTAGTTTCCAAGTAATCTAGTATAGAATCCGTGCCTCCCAAGACAGCTTTGAATAACTCTAAAGCCTCACTATCATTCACTTCTTTGAAATAATCATAATGACATTGTTGATTACTAGCATTCTTAATGTCATTAGTTTTACTGATAAAACTTAGCCAGTCATATTGATCCATGAGTTCAAAGCCACATTCCTTTTGAAGAGTTTCACGGTGACGTTTAAACGGATTCATTTCAGGGTCTGTCAATTGACTTACATTGATTGATAGTCGATTTTCTTGGAATTTAGTTTTTTGAAAAACCAAAGTTCTGAAACTGACTTTTTTGTTATCACTTAGTTTTAATTCTCCATTTATTGAGGCTTTATAAAGCTCAGAATTATTATTCCTATTTTGTTTTTGAGGAAGCTCTTTTTCAATAAACTCTGCAAGACTAACGTTTAAAGTTAAGGTCTCTTCATTCATATCATAAATTGGAATTTCTGCTAAAAGTTGTTCTTGCTCTAGAGCTTTTTTAACCTTTAATTCTTCAGCATTTTTCTTTAATCGAAGCTTGTTTTCTTCTTGTTGCTCTTTCAGTTTTTCTTCTTGTTCTTGGAGTAAATTACTAACATTTTGATTAAAGGCCTCATATACTGCTATACCACTGATATTTACAAAATTTGATATATGATCAGCCCAATACTTACGCCACGTTTGAGGGTAATCAATCTTGTCCAATAAATCAGGGCGATATCTAAGAACATACCCTTTTGATTGCGCTGCCAAGACTTCTGGATAAATATACTCACGACGCCACTTTTCTGCAAGTGGCAACTTGTCAAACGCATAGGCATCCTCTCCTACATAATCCCATACTGCAAATGCGTATTTATTGAGTTTTTCTGGATGGTAAATAAAATCAAATAATGCCGCATAGACCTCATGAATTTTTTTTCCATGAGGAAGCTGATGTTCATAAAAATCATACCCAATAGATTCATATGCAACTGCTAGTAGGGTTAATACTTCTGGAAGCTGCCTTTGGTAACTCAGAGCAAGTGCGCCTTTTCTTCCCCACTGAGGAAAGATGCCGTCTTTATCAATAGCCGCTAAATTAATTTCAACATGGCGATTACCTGCAGTAAAGAGTTTTTGATTGCCGGTTCTAAGGCCTAGATATACTGCACCTAGGCCCATACGCCACCTGTTACTTCCACAGTAATCAGCGTAAATACCAAATGCATCATATCCTTCAATTTCAAAGGTTTCAGGCGCTTCAAGATTACATATTTTTTGATCTCTAGGTGGCTCCAAGTCATGGTTAATCAACCAATCACTCAAATAGTCATCCACCGACTGACGTTGCTCAGGCGTGAAATCAAAATCCTTGTAATAAACGGCATAGAATGATGCAAAATCGCCTATTAGCATTGACGATGCATAAGCTTGATCATTATCAGATCCTGCATACTGTTTTGGTGTTTTTTGTTTACTACTAAAACCTCTGTAAATAACCGGCTTTGTCTTAGCCCAAGAAAGTAAAATCCTATCAAACACTTTAATGCCCTCATCACGATCACGAAAATGTTTATGTGTAAATACAGTTGCACACCTAATATAATATCTGGCTAAGTCCATGTTTTCTTGCACTTCAATCACATCAGTATCAAATTCTGAAGTTGCGCGTTCACAATCATCAATATAAGAAGACATTTTCCACCACCCTGATGCTCCTTTTATGTCAACAGCATATTTAAATTTATCATGGAACAGGTCAAGCTCCTTGGGATCTTTAAATAGTTTCCAGTTTTCAGGCACCTTTAAATCACGCAATGGTGATTTAGCAAATTCATGCACTGGAAAAGATTCATAGGCTTGGTTCGAGTTTGAATTAGCAACTGACGAAGAAGACGATTGTCCACCACAGTTGTATACAAAATAAGTGCCATCCGCTGAAATGCTCTTAACTGGCTCACTACCATCAGGACATCCTGCTGCGAAACCTTGTATTGAGAATAAGGAAAGAATTAAAAGTAGGAATAGTTTCTTCATACTATGATTGTATATCAACTTGAACTTAGTATAAATAAAAGTCCAAATCCTCTCTGATGTGAGAGGGAGAGCATATAAATACATAGCCGATAGCAATGAGCCTCCCCCCACCTATAAGCCAAAGTTTAAATAAAAATGCGAGGGATAGTTTTAGTCAAGGAATGGTTTATCGCTAATACCCTTTACGCCTGGTTTAACAGCAAACAAGCCTCCAGAATTTGGTTCACGATGTAACATTTCATCATCCATCATTAAACGTGATGTCGTTATATAAAGTGTGTCAAGATTTGGACCACCGAAGCTACAGCAGGTTGGATTAAGAACAGGAACTTCTACAATGGCGTCTAACTTGCCATTAGGTGAAATTCTAACAACTCGGTGTCCATTCCATTCTGCATTCCAAATGTATCCTTCTGAATCAACACAAGAGCCATCAGGGATACCAGGCTCATTTTCGAAGGAAGTCAGCACCCGTCTATTTGATATTGTTGCCATCTTTTGATCATAGTCATAGGTTTGAATGTTATTCTTTAGAGTGTCAGCAAAATAAAAAGTTTCTCCATCAGGAGAGAAACATATGGAATTCCCACAAGAAACACCTTCAATGAGTGTTTTAACCTTAAGGTTCTTGTCGATACAAATCACAGAAGAATCATATTCAGCAGTAACCTCATTCATTCCTCCCACAATGAAACGACCCTTGCGATCAGTTCGACCGTCATTTGTTCTAGTATTTACATTATGTGCTTCAAATTCGCAAATCGTTGTCCATTCACCTTCAGTTGCATCAATATTATCAAGAAGGACTACGCTTTGGGCAAAAGCGACAATGAAGCCACCAGAACGGCGAGGGGCAAAACAACAAACACGGTCTGGCATTGTCCTACTCTTATTCAATCCAGTTATAGGATTGTACTGCCAAAGCTGGTAACCATTTATGTCCGTCCACCAAATACAATTGTCTTGAGGGTTCCAAAACACACCCTCTCCATGTTGATTTTGACAATTTAGAACAATTTCTGCTTTTAACGTTTTCATTTCCAGTCCTTAATTTAAAGTTGCATTTTGTTTAACGCGTCTACAAAACGTGCGGCATCTTTTGCTATGTCCTTAACGGACTTTCCTGGTTGATAAAGGGCGGAACCCAGTCCGAAACCAGATGCACCAGCGGACTTGTATTCGGCCATATTGCTGGGGTTAATGCCGCCTACGAGAATGAGTTGAATATTTTTTGGGAGAACTGTCTTTAGCGCTTTAAGCCCTTTGGAAGGAATGAGTTCTGCTGGAAAAAGTTTGAGAGCCGTAGCACCGGCAACAATACCTTTGAAGGCCTCTGTCGCGGTTTGTACACCCGGACAGTATATTAAACCGAGCTGTTGGCATTTTTGAGCAACACATTCATCCAAGTTGGGGGCGACCACGAGACGACCACCGGCATCGTGTACTTGTTGCACATCGTCTTCCGTCAGCACTGTTCCTGCACCGATAAGAATGTTATCGGGAAAATGTTTTGTTAACCGATCAATGCTTTCATAGGCATCAGGAGAGTTTAATGGCACTTCAACAACACGGAACCCGGTCTCAATAATCGGCGTTACTACTTCAATGGCATGAGCTGGAATGACTCCCCTCATGATGCCAATTAGCGGCATCTTTCCAAATGTATTTTTCCAAATCGTCATGACAACAAGCCTCCGCTCTTAGCGATAGCAAAATGCGCTTTAGTAATGATATCTTCCGAGACTGATTTTACGGTGAACCCCACCTCTGATAGAGCAAGAGTATAGCGATCGACCAATTCATTTCTCCCAATAATTCTTACGGTTTTACTTTGTTCAATCACGCCATTTCTCTTTGCTGACAAGACTTCCTCACAAATAAAGAGACCAGAGATATAATCTGATATTTCGTTTTCTTGAATTTTTTCAAAAATTGCCAAAGTTCTACTCATGAACAGTAAATGCAAAATAGAATGTTTGGAGTTCATTCGTGCCTCAACACCCTTCATAAAACCATCCGATATCGATGTTGAGGTGTTTTTGGTGAGCGTACCAAGAATGGAATGCTTGATAGCGAGGGCGTAAAATTCACCAGTCATAAAGGTTGTAAATCCAGTTATCTGCTCCCCGCTGGTTTCTGCCCATTTACTGTGTGTACCAGGAAGTAGGTAAACACGTTTTTCTGACGGCAGCGGAAGCTCAGCGGCTACTGCACCGATGATTTGTGACTCCTCACCACGCATTATATCCGGCCTACCCAGTTCGTTTTCATGCGATAACCCGGCAATGAAATAAATTGCCATGTTACTTTTTGTTTTATGTCTGAGAAGTGAATTTGAGAAATCGGATACGCTTGAAGGCGTTTGTTGATAGGGCGTTTGAATCCAGCCATTGCGGCTAGTAATCATTCCAGATGCGAGGATTGGAATATTCGGTGATTCCTCAAGCCAATGACTGACTGCATGTTCTAAAGTGTCCTCAAATGAAGTATGCGAGGCCAATATGCCTTCACTTGAAAATATCTTGTCGAGAATCGTACCCTCTGGGCTCAACAAGTTGGCCCGGAAGGACGTTGTTCCCCAATCAACACTAATCATCGCGGCTCGCTTGGGGCTGGTCATGAGATGTGGTCAAAGTCAACGAGATGACTATTGACTATTTTGCCTTGCAAGACAAACCCGGGCGTTGCTTCTACGCTTTTTGACTGTTCTTTAGTTTGAAATTGATCGTTCATCTTAGTCTTATCATTCAATCCCTCTACGGACGGGAAAAAAGACGGCTCGGAAACTGGTTATTGCCATCCCGAGCTATCATCTCTTCTCTTCTCTTCTAGAGCTAGAGTTTAAATACGGCCAAACTCAGCGAGAAGATCATCAACTGTTTTGCCTTGTTTGACCCAAGCGCGCGTGGCTACTTCGCGTTCAGCCTGTTCGAGTGCTTTTTCGACTAGTTCTTCGGCTTTATCAAGAGGAATAACAACGACACCCATTAAATCGGCAACAATAAAATCGCCGGGATTAACGGGGACACCGCCGCATTGAATAGGAACGTTAATAGAGAGTTCTTCCTTACGCCCGGAGAACATTGTATGTGTGCCACGCGGCGTGATTGCCCTGGTCCAGATGGGCCAGTTAATTTCTTCCAGTTCGTCGGTATCGCGGCCTGCACCATCGACGATCATTGCCCGGATTCCTCGGTTCTGAGCGAGGCCGCCCATAAGGCCACCACAAACTGAAGTGTTTTTATCTCCACCGGCATCAACAACAATAACGTCGCCTTCTTGGCCCATTTCCAGCGCTTTCAAAGGGTCGACCAAATCACCTACGGACAGTTGTACGGTAAGAGCCTGACCGCAGACTTTGGCGCGGAAGGCCGGCTTGATTCCAGAGTCCATGACGCCAGTACGATATTGGCCATCCGCAAAAATAGCTGCCGCAGAAAGGTACTTGATGACTTCGTCGAACTTTGCGAGGAGGTCGGAATTACGATCAAAATCGTTATATATTTGTAACATCTTAGTTTCTCCTATTGGTTAGTGGTTATGAGTGCATCCGCGTTTACGGGGAAGCGAGGTTTCCGACCGAGTAACGCACTGGCGACTTCGTTCGCAGCGGTCTCGCGAGCGTCTTGAATTGAATCTTCGGAATAGTAAGCTACATGTGGCGTAACAATGACATTAGGTAAACCAAATATAGGATTATCATTAGGCGACCAGGTAGCAAGTTTGGCAGGCTCCTCTTCAGGATCATCTAGTCCAGCTGCAGCAATCATGTTTTCTGTTAAGGCCTTATAGAGTGCTTTGTTGTCTATTGTAGGTCCGCGACCAGTATTAATGACAATAGCAGTTGGCTTCATTATTGCAAACTCTTTATGGCTTAAAAAATATCGAGTTTCACTATTCATAGGGGCCTGCATAATGACATAGTCGGCTTTTTTGAGTAAAGTTTCCTTATCAACCTTACGTCCACCGCCTTCTTGAATATCTTTCTCTGAGAGAAACGGATCATAAACTACTATCTCAACTCCAAACGCTAAGGCGCGTTTAGCAATAGCCTTACCAATCTTGCCGAACGAAACAATACCCATAGTTTTTCCTTGAATGCGATAGATTGGTGCGCCTGATTGCCACTTCCAAATACCTGATTTAGTTGCTTTATCATATATTTGAATTTTTCTAGTTAAATTTAGCCATAAAGCCAGCGCGTGATCTGCTACTTCTTCAGTGCAATAGTCTCTTACATTAGTTACTAAAATACCCTTTTCGGTTGCAGCATTAACATCAACAATATCAACTCCGATACCATAACGGGCAATAATTTTGCAGTTTTGCATTCGTTTAATTGTTCTACTTCCAATGCTTGAATATTGGCTGATCATTCCAAAACAGTTTTTAGCAACATCAAAAAGATCTTCCTCGGATTTTGCTTGAAGGGGGATGACTTCGGCGCCAGCATCTTCTAGTATTTTTGACTCGATACTTACATCCCCATAATCATAGTCAGTAATAACAATTTTAGGTTTATCATTCATTTATGTGTGTTCCTTGTTCAGTATTGTTCACGTTATAAGCACCGCGCTGATGCTTCCACCAGCGTGGCACTTGGCTTAGTAGGCGCCAGCTGAATACGTCAGCTCATAAGAATGGCTGTACAATTCAACGATATTGCCGAAAGGGTCTGCGCAATACACCATCCGGTAGGGTTTTTCGCCGGGATAGTAGTGCCGTACTTTTTCCATTACTTGCCTGCCACCATGCTGTTCAATCAGCTTGATGCGGCCCTCTAGATCTTGATCCTGAACGCAAAAATGAAACAGTCCGGGGCGCCAATATTCGAATGGCTTTTCTTCCGGTTCGGTGTTGGGAAATTCAAATAATTCAATGCCGATTCGGTCGTTGGTAGACATATGGGCAATACGGAATTTGGTCCACTTGTCGCCAAAAACATCGTCGCACATAACGCCGATGGCGCTGTCATCGCGTTCAATTTCCGTGGGCTCCATAATTAAGTAAAGCCCTAATGCTTTAGTGTAGAAATCAACGGCTTTTTCTAGATCAGGGACAGTGATGCCGATATGGCTAAATGAAACAGTTGCACTCATTGTATTCTCCTATATTAGTGGTGGTTTTTTTTTGAGACATTCTTTGTGGACTGAAATCGTCCTTTTATTTTTGACGTGATGTCATCACGCCAAATATCAATTGCGACAGCAATCACGATAATCGCCCCGACAATCACGTTTTGTGCCGAAGTCGGAACGGTATTAAGATTGAGACCATTTTGTACGATCACAATAGTCATGGCACCGAGTGCCGTGTTAATGATATTACCACGACCACCAGTGAGACTGGCGCCGCCGACAACAGCTGCTGCGATAGCTGCAAGTTCGAGCCCAACGCCATAATTGGGAGAGCCGGAATTTAGTCGGGCAGCCATTAAAACTGCGCCAAGAGCTGCGGCTATACCCGCGATAACAAAGCAATACATTTGGATTTTTTTGACATTAAGCCCCGATAATTCAGCAGCTCTCGGGTTGCCACCAACGGCGTAAATTGAACGGCCAAAGGCTGTATAACGCAACACCATAAATGATAAACCGTACAGGAAAATCACGTAATATAAGGGTAGAGGCGCACCCAGGAACGTTCCATAAAAAATTGACTCAAGATCGGGATGGATTGAAAATACTGGAGACCCATTATTGAAGCCAAAAGCGACCCCTCGAAATGCAGACAACGCTGCCAAAGTTGCAATAAAAGCCGGTATGCGTAAATAGGCTACCAGAACCCCATTCAGCAGTCCTAATAAAGCACCCATCGCTACAACGAGCAGGATGGCAACAGGCAGAGGTACCCCAACAAACTTAATTGAAGAGGCGAATAGAACCGTTAATAGTGCAATCGCTGAGCCTGGGCTAAGATCAATACCACCTATCAATATGACGAATGTTGCGCCTATCGCAACGATTGAAACAATCGACACTTGTAAAATCAAGTTCGATAAATTACCTGGTGACAGAAATCGGTCCGTTGTCAAAGCAACACACAGAAACACCAGTAAGAGAGCGAGCAGTGGGCCAGTAATTGAACTCGAAAATAATTTCTTCATGCGATACGCTCCTTCTTCTCATCAGTAGAAGCTTTTACCAAATCGACCCTGTCCAATTGGTTGGGGGGAAGGATATCGACTACGGTACCATGGCTAACAATACCAATACGATCACTCATAGCAATAAGCTCATCATGATCTGAACTGATTAAAATGACAGAGCAACCAGCTGAAGTAAGTTCATTTATCAATTTATAAACAGCGATTTTCGAACCTACATCAATACCTTGAGTGGGCTCATCAAAAATAAGGATTTCAGCATCAGCAAATAGCCAACGAGCAATGATAATTTTTTGTTGATTGCCACCAGATAATAACGAAACAAATCGACTCTCAGACTCTGGAGTAATTTTTAGTTTCGTGATTAATTTACGGATTTCTTCGCGCTCCTTTTGAAGGTCAAGGATACTCCATTTAGAAACATTTTTAAGGTCAGCGACTGACGTATTTTCAATACCTGTAAAGTTGAAAAATAACCCATCAAATTTTCTATTTTCTGGAACATAACCAAGATTGTTTTTTATTGCATCTTGGGGATTTGAAAAACTAACACTTTTTCCTTTAATTTTTATTAAACCACTAGTCAGTTTTTTAACACCAAATAACGCTTCTGCAATCTCTGTCCTGCCTGATCCGAGAACCCCGCCTAGACCAAACACCTCACCTTTTAAAACCTCAAAGCTGACGTCTTTTACGCCATGGCTGGTAGAGATATTTCTGACTTCTAAAACAACTTCATCCTGAGTATTATTTTCTTTTGGATAGTGCTCACCGACTTTACCCACCATGGTATTAACTATTGATGAAATGTCAATGTCTGTCATTTGGGCATCAGATGTAACACAACCATCCTTAAGAATAGTAATGCAGTCAACCAACTCAACAACCTCATCCAGTCGATGAGATATATAAACAATAGCAGCATTTTGTTTTTTTAAGTCTTTAATAACTCGATGTAATTGCTGAATTTCCTTTAATCCTAGGGCAGCTGTTGGTTCATCAAGAATAATCAGAGATGCATTTTGAGCTATTGCTTTTGATATCTCAACTAACTGTTGATCTCCTACGGATAGGTTACCAACAATAGCCTCAGGATCAATTCTTACATTAATTTTAGCTAAGACTTTTTTTGCATCAGAATACATTTTTGTCCAATCAATAAAGCCATTTTTTTTGGGTAAAACTCCCAGAAAAATATTTTCAGCGACACTTAAGGTAGGAACTACTGAAAACTCCTGGAATACAGTTGCAATTCCTTCATTTCGAGCAGAAAATGGGCTTGTTAAAGAAACTTCTTTGCCATCACGAAGAATTTTTCCATGATCTGGCTGGTGAACACCACAAAGAGTTTTAATTAGAGTAGATTTTCCACAGCCATTCTCACCAAGCAAACCATGAATTTCCCCTGGTTTGAGAGTAAGCGAGACTTCATTATTGGCAACTACACCTGGAAACACCTTGGTGATGCCTTCCAATTTCCAGACGCTGGAATTATAGCTATTGGACACGGGAACAATCCTCTAGTCCGTTATGGGAGAACGTCACACGAAGCATATAAGGGGGGGACACTTTGATATCCGTGTGCATATACTGCTTGTGCTTCAGACTGAAACTACCGTCTAGGTCACCCATTGGGGTGCGGCTGCCGGAAACAATATAAACCTCTTGACTCATAAAATATAACTCCAATTTATTTTTGCGCAACAATTATTATCTTGGTTGGGCTTTGCGCCAACAACGACAATGCTAATATGTAATTATTATACTTGCCGCTAAATCCTAGAAACTGGCTGGTGGTTATTGGTGTATTAACAGCACTCAGTTCCTGCTCAAATCTGGAATATCATTGATCTACAATAAAAGAAAAACCAAGGAGGGGGTTTTTCTTGCAGACCAATGATATTACTTATTTCTGTTTGTTTTAACTCGTTTAAATAAAAAATGTCAGTGGCGTTTGCCACTGACATTAAGTGACTCAGATTGCCTCAATAGACTTTCGAAGGTCTAGGGTAAAGGCTGTCGGCGTCTTTCAAAATTTGAAGAACAGAATTTTGATCAACGATTGTCGTTGGAGTTTCAACAAATCCGCCCTCTGATTTACCTGCTAATATATCAAGCGTAACTTGTAAAGCAATCTTGCCCATGATGAATGGAGAAGTGTTTACAGTCGCCGAGATGGCGCCGTCATGAATTTGTTCCAGAGCAGCTGTGTCACCATCATTACCAAACAATAAGATGTCACGACCTAATGCTTTTGCGGCCAATGCAGCACCCATGATCATGTAATCATTGGCGGCGAACATGGCATTTATTTCCGGGTTGGATTGAAGCAAATCCATAGCTGCGGTGTTACCGCCCTCGACGTTCCAGCCACCAGGAATGGAGGCAACAACGCTCAAGCCCGGCTTACCTTCGATAGCCGCGAGGAAACCTCCAACGCGTTCAGTCGAGTGATAACCTGGCATCCCTTCAATGATGCCAATTTTAAGATCGCTCCCAGAGGATTTTCCATATAGATAATTACCCAATCTGTCCGTTCCGGTACGTTGAGAGTAACCGACGACAGCGTGGACGGGTGTTGGAAATTTGGCGACGTCAGAATTTACGATAACGACAACAATGCCGTTAGCAACAGCCCTTCTTATCAATGGTGCTGCAGCTGCTTCGTCATGGGTTGATATGATAATGGCATCTACACCTTGCGTGATGACGTCCTGGATCATACCCATTTGACCATTTATATCAGCGCCAGATTGTGGGGCCAACATAAAGGTATTTACACCCTTTTCACGGGCAAGCGCATCAACACCTTCTTTGATAGCGATGTAGTAATTGAACTCTGTAGCAGGTGGCATGTAGGCGATACGAAATTCTCCGCTATTTGAGCTTTTTACAATTGGGGCTTGAGCACCCTCGGCCAAAGGCACTGACGCGATGGCAGAGGTACTGATCATCAGTCCAGATAGCAATAGGGCTTTAACTGCCTTATGCAATAGTTTTTTTAACATAATTTTTTCTCCTATGAAATATAAGTTTTTTTGTCAAAGTGACAATCTAAATAGTCGTTAAAACAAGTATAAATTATTTTAATGACGAGCTCAGTATACATAATATATTTGATATGTCAATCTTAGATCTGATATATCAGATAAAAGATATAAACTAAATATAGTTTGGTCAATAAATATGGTATATTCTATTTTATAAGTTTCGAACTAACTTAAATAGTTTCTATGAACAATAAAAAAATTACACCGATAGAAAGGCCTTTATCTCTTTGTGATATAGCCGTTGAAAGAATTAGGAATGCTATTATTAATGGTTCTTATCAACTTGGAGAGCCCCTATCGGAGTCAAAACTTGTAGAAACATTAGGCATCAGTAAAACGCCCATTCGTGAAGCAATTTTGATTCTCAAGCTAGAGGGTCTTATTTCAGTTATCCCTCAAAAAGGAACCTTTGTATTCACACTTGGTATAGACGAGGTTATGAAGCTTGGACACTACAGATATACACTCGAATCATTTGCTATTGAAATGTCTAATGCTAATAATTCTGAACATTTAATATCAGATCTATCGAAGATATGTTCTCTTATGACCCAGGCACATAATAAAGACAAAAGAAACGAGTACCTTGAGCTAGACACAAAATTTCACGAGGCTATTTTTAAGTATTGCGAAAATAAATATTTGAAGGATGGATACAAACAGATTAGCGGAAAAGTTGCTGCAGTGCGAACCCATCTTTCTTTGCGCCCACACCATACTGATAAATCATTCCAAGAGCATCTTGAAATTGTTGAACTTCTAAAAAATGGAACGATAGAAGAAGTTAAATCAGTATTTAAAAAACATATTACCCGTGGAGAAAGAAGCTACCCAGAAACCGTTGAGGATATCGCTAATACCTAGTAGATTGCTTGATCCAATTAATAAAATTAAATCACTCCGTAACTACTTAAATTAAATAATAGACGATCAAAGTCCAAATTTCGTTTGATGTGTGAGGGAGGTTAATTACTGACCTTGGTAATCTAAATCACGGAAGTCGCCATGGCATCTCGCCTGTATTAAATGTAGCAGTATATAATTCAAACCAAGTTTCGAGATCCATATTAAAACTCATAGCATCTGAAATTTTGGCTATCCTTTCTAGGTTATTTGTCCCCATTACCGGGCAAATCTTTGCAGGATGAGCTAAGAGCCATGCAACTGCAACTGCCGCCCTATCAACATTTTGCTTCGTTGCAATTTTATCAATAACTCTTCCAAGAGGACTCTCATCAGTCATTAGCTTGCCACCACCAAGAGGTGACCAGGCCATTACCGGAGTAGATCGCTCCTGATGAAAAGCTAAATCACCATTTGTAAAAGCATCGTTTGCAGTTAAAGAAATCTCTATTTGGTTTGTGACTAACTGAGTATTCATTCCAGACTGCAACAAGTTGAAATCCCATGGTTTAAAGTTTGAAACACCAACCTCTCTAACTTTTCCAGATGAAACAAGATCATCAAGAGTCCTGCCAGTTTCATTATGATCC
>Ga0302120_10001082_pt1 | contig 12713 bp, 2 predicted proteins | sample AG5_Bottom_MG_FD_203118 | JGI IMG/M metagenome (GOLD analysis project Ga0302120, IMG submission 203118) | Marine microbial communities from Western Arctic Ocean, Canada - AG5_Bottom | ecosystem: Environmental > Aquatic > Marine > Oceanic | place: Canada: Western Arctic Ocean | collected 2017-10-01 | reverse complement strand
TACATGCTTTTTTCAACAATACCCCCCCTATTTTTCAACAATTTATGATTTTTTGATCATTTTTTGCCAAAAAGACAGAAACAAAACACTAAAGAATAAAAAAAGGACCTGATAAATCAAGTCCTCTTTCAGAAAAATTCAAGAATTTGGTTACCGGAAGAGGGTAACATGTCCAACATATTTATGTCCTCCTCCTTTGGCTTCGCTCGTTTGGATTACCCAGACATAAACATCAAGTTGCACAATTTCAGTTCCACCATTGGCTCTTCCGTCCCACCCTGTTGTCACATCATCACTAAATACACCAGAAACCTCCCTAATTAAATCCCCCCATCTATTGTATATAATCAGATTAAATTTCTCCCCTACCAAACCTACTCCCTTGGGGAGAAAGAAGTCATTAAATCCATCATTGTTTGGCGTAAATGAGTTGGGAGCAAATAAAATATATTCCCCTTCAATCACCAGCTCCTGAGTAATTACATCCGGACAGCCGTCTGATGTGTAAACGGTTAACGTAATAACATAAGTTCCGGTATCACTAAACACATGGACGGGGTTTAGATCAGTACTGGTGTTTCCCGATCCGGCTTGGAGATCACCAAAATCCCAAACAACGTTGTCTACATTCGCAGAAGATGTATTGACAAAATTAATCGACGGCGATAGTATTGTTGCTACATTGGAATTTAAAAACGTGCCATTTTGCATCATCTCAAAATCTGCGCTTGGCAAAGCGGAAACATTGACCGCACCAGGCTTCAACACCGTATCACTACAGCCCAAACCTGAAGTAACAATCAATGTTATATCATAAATACCCGCAGCCACGTACACATGCGTTGAAGAATCAGGATCACTGGAAGAGGTTCCATCTCCAAAATTCCAGTACCAATTTACAACTGGAACAACACCTGTTGTTGCATTAACCTTAACTGTTGCTGGCGCACAACTGCCTCCAGAAACGAAGAAATCTGCGTCAGGGACAGGATTTACTGTTATAGCAACGACAGTCGATGTTGGTGTAGAACAGCCGTCGCTGACATCAACCACATACGATGTGTCATTTACCAATCCAGTAATGGGTTGCGAAGTGCCATTTAGTCCATTGTCCCATACGACCGTGTAAGGCCCACCTGTTCCACCTGTTACAGATACACCAACTGATGCTGTTTCACCGGCACAGATGACATCATCCTGAGGAACTATAGACAAGGGTGGCAAGACAGTAATGGTCAATGTCTCTGTCAGTAAATCAGAGCAAGCACCATCATCCACCAACTCAAGGACCAACGTTTGATCCAATGCAGCCCCCACTACTGTTACATCCACTAATCCTCCCGTTAAGGTATCGGTTATACTTGGTCCTCCATTAATACTATAAGTGACTATAGCATCTACTGTTCCAGTTATTGTGAATATGGCGTCCGACCCAGCACATATAGGCCCATTACCAACACTGGTTGCAGTTGGAAGTTGATTAACTGTAACCACAACGGAACCAGTATCTGTACAAGCAGCATTTGTTGCTTCTACATAGTAGGTGCCTGCTCCTACAGAGTTAGCGTCTGACACTAAAGTTGTCAGTCCTGCATCGATGTAGTACGCCATGGTTCCAACATCAGTGTTCGACACCAATGGGTCTGTAAGATCTGCTGTTGCAGGATCACAAATTACAGCCGGGTCATTCAATGTTAAAGTAGGACTGGTGTTGACCACCACCACAATTGAATCATTCACTGAGCAAGTAGCATTTGTCGCCTCAACATAGTAAGTACCATCTCCAACCTGTGTTGGGTCCGTCACAAGGGTTGTGAGCCCAGGATCATTATAATACGCAATGGTTCCTATATCCGTACTTGACAATAGTGTGTCTGTAAGATCAATAGTAGTTGGTGAACATACAGATGGAGGGTTATTCAATATTAACACAGGTGCACCGGGATCCACCAAAGTTGTGGTTACTGTAACTCCGGTGCATCCCGTCAGGGTTACCGATAATGAAACATCATAGGTTCCTGATCCAAGTGTTGCTATGGTAATCTGACCTGTTCCGGTTGAAGTCATCGTAGATGGACCAACAGTATTTGTTCCATCAAAATATGTCACCTCGTAATCAGTGGAAGCAACAAGACCGTCTATCAAAATAGAGCCATCCGAGACATTGCACGCCATTGGATCTGTTGGTGTCAGCATATAAATTGGTAATGAGTTAATGACTACCGTGGTTTGGGCAGTATCCTGACATAAGTTTGCATCTGTTGCTATAACAGTAAAAACCTCTCCATCCATTACTCCTGTTACCGTTGGCACCTGACTCGTCGAACCTGAGAAAACCGCGGTCCCACTTGATGACCAGGACCAAACTATAGCTGCCCCACCAGTCTCATACACACTGACAACCTCACCCTCGCAATATGGTCCATTGTTCACTGCTGCTATATTGAGCATAGGGTACACTATAATAGACACATTGCCAGAAGCGGAACAACTGTTCAAATCGGTAACGGTATAGGTCAGGCTAAAAGAGCCACCTCCACTCATACTGGAATTAAATACCGGATCCTCGAGTGTAGGATCCGTCAGGAAAGCTACTCCTGCTCCAGTCCATACATTAGAAACATATGGAGTTGAGCCACCTGTAGGCCCGCCCGACAATGCCAAGATCAGCCCTTCACATACTTCTGCCGGTACAGGGCCCGGATTTACGACAGGGTCCTCATTAACAGTTATCGTAAAGTTAGCTGTGTCTGCAATACATGATGAAGAACTATTAACCATATAGCTAAAATTATACTGACCACCAGAAAGGAGGCTTGCGTCAAACACACCTGTCCCCGCTGTAAACTGGCCGCTTGATGTGGTCTCACCCCAGGTACCACCGGTAGAGTTTCCATTCAATAAGGTATTCAAATCAATCGTTGTGCCAGATGAGTTGCATAGGGAAGTTGTCAGGTCATCCAAACCAGCAGTTTCCTGGAAGGCTATACTTACAGTCATAGTTGCCTGGTCTCCCAGGCACGAACTTGTTGCCGGAATATCGTAAATAAAAGTATAGTTTCCAGCCGCCAGGCCTGCCCCATCCAACAAGCCAGTTACAGGATCAAAACTTGATCCACTAGACGGATTCGGTGAGGTTGTTTCACTCCACGTGCCACCTGAGACACCCACATCAAGCAATGTATTCAGATCAACAGCAGCCCCAGAATTACACAAGATTACTGCGTTGTTTGCTCCCGCATTAGGAAGCGCAGTCACTACAACATCGAAAGACGCCAAATCATCCAGGCACGGGGAGACTCCTGTTATCGTATATTCAAAGGTGTACGTCACTGGACTCAAGCCTCCGGCATCCAATAAACCAATGCTAGCGTTAAACTGGCCACTACTGGTAATTTCTGCCCATGTACCCCCACTAACTCCTGATGAAAGCAAACTATTCAAGTCGATAGTAGAACCAGATGAATTACACAATACGACAGTGCTGTCTATTCCTGCATTGGCAGCCTGAACCAAGGAAATAGATGTAGTTACACTATCTGCACAGAACGTTGTGGTATTTGTTACTACCACTGTAAATATCTCACCATTAGCCGCATTGGTAACGGCAGGGTTTTGATCAGTGTTTGTTGTGATCGTAGCTGAACCATTTGAACTCCACAGCCATGAAATTGTGGTTGCTCCTCCGTTCTCTTGCAGCATGAACGCATTCGCATCACTACAAATTGATGTTGGAACTGCAACCGCATTAACTACAGGGGTTGCAGGGCTAACTAGATTAATTGGGCCCGGCTGAGTACCTGTACAGCCTCCTAGCTCTACCGAAAATGATGTGTAACTTCCCGCTGTTAACCCTGTCAATATATAATCACCTGATGGATCTGTTCCTATCACTAAGGGTCCAACAACTCCGGCCGGGCTTATGTAGGTTAAATTATAGTTGGTGCTGGCAATCAGCCCTGTTATCAGAATAGCACCTTCATTGCCGGGTATACACGTGGATGGACTTTGACTCAAAGAAATTGTGAATACCGGTGCACCTGGTGAAACCAGGCTAACAGGGTTTGATAATGTGTTTTCACAAGTTCCGTCGTTAATTATGAAGTTGTCATAGCCACCTGCCACCAGAGATGTAATATCCCATTCTCCTGACCCGTCTGTTGTTATAGACACGGGCCCTACAGTTCCACTTGGGCCGTCATAAGTCAAATCATATGTAGTGTTAGGGGACAATCCTCCAATCGTAATTTCCCCATTAGTACCTCCACAAGCGATTGGGTCTAATGAACTGACAATTGTATAGGTGGGCAGGTTGTTTACTACGATAGTACTGGTCTCAGTCAAAACATCTGAGCAAGCACTCAATTGAACCAATGAAAGGTCGAGAGTGATGTTTGCCGAGCTGGGACTTGAAGTTGGGACAGTAATTGTTGCTGCGCCTCCCCCGTCAAGAACTACCGTAAGGTTTGTTGTACCTCCATCAGCAGAGTACGTCAAAGTGGCACCTGGAGTACCATTAATGGTAAATACAGCATCCTCACCCGCACAAATAGGACCGGGAGATGCAGTAATTGCAGCAGTGGGTAGTGGTGTAATAGTAATCATCGCAGATCCCGATACTGTTCCAAAGCATATTGTCCCATTATCAAGAACTGAAACCAGCGTATATGTTGTTGTCGTACTTGGACTTACGCTAACCGTTGCTCCATCACTTATTCCATTCAAATTAAAATTTGATGTTCCATCCGAATATACCACGTCAAAAGTTCCTGTACCGGTCAATGTAAAGGTCAAGTCTGTCGGCTGTCCAGCACACATTGTTGTCGTTCCCGTTATAAACGCGGTCGGGAGTGGCTCTATTACAACCGTTGTAGTTGCGGCAGCAGAACAACCATTGGCATCAACAACAGTGACTGTATAGGTTCCGGCCTCCGTTAATTGACCATTGCTAATTATGGGATCTTCTAAACTGGACACAAAACTATTTGGTCCTGCCCAGTTTGTTGTGAGCCCTGTAATGTCTAGATTCAACGCGATATCATCCCCCACACAAAATGGGCCTGTATTAGATGCCACAGGTACCGGAGGTGCATTGATGGTTAACGTAGTGGTCGCAACACAACCATTGTCATCAGAGTATTGAATGTCAACTGTACCTGCTGCAGTGCCTGTAACTGTCCCTACGTTACTCCCCACATTGGAGAGTGTCGCTGCACCAGTACCTCCAGTAATTACCCAGGCAGGGCTACTAGCAGGAGTTCCAGAACCAGTAAGATTCACGGTAGAGTTACTCAAACCGCCAGCACAAATTGTACTGTTACCAGTAATTGTTGGCTCTGGATTTTCAGTAACTGTAAAAGACCCCAAGAAACTGCCCCCCGGACACCCCTGGTCCGCGATTGATACAATTGTATACACAGCACCAGCTGCAGTACCTGAGGCATTGCTTATAGTGTAAGGTGAGGCGGCTATCCCAGATACAGCAACTTGAGTAACTCCATCAATAGCATATTCCAACGTCCAATCAGGTGTTCCTGTTAAAATAACGTCAATATTCACTCCAGAAGGTGTTGTCCCCTGGCAATATACAGCACTGGAAGTAATGATCGTAGCAGTTGGTGGAGTTGTGACAATTATATCTATGGTTTCTGTTCCAGTACAACCCGCATCATCTATAACCGTAAGAGTGTATAGCTCATCCGCGGTAGGAGAAGCCGTTACAATCAAACTTCCACCAGATGTAGAACCTGAAGTTGACCCAGCTAATGTTCCAGTAGGTGTCCAGGCGTATGTATATGATACAGCGTCTTCAATCACCACCTCAAAATCAAGGATAGTACCTATATCACCGCCGCTTTGTGCATCAGTGAGTTCGATTGTCCAGGTTACATTAGAACTCACCCCAGAGGCTTCGATCATATCTAAAAAAGCCTGAGGTATGCAAAAGTTTTGCGTTATAGGTGGAGGGTTACCATTTCCTGCGTTTGGCGGTATAGCGTTGATAGTAGCTAGCAGTGCGGAAAGATCTGTGTTAGTCGCACTGGAATATGTAACACCATCAACTATAATCACTAATGGATCGTAATCTCCCGGATCTTCCAATTCCAACGTAAAACAAATCGAAGTCAGTTGGCCTGTTTGAATAGGGTCTGGACTTATCCCAGATGATGTGACGGAAGACGAACCAGGATTATTGCCATTACCTGGTATTGAGACATTAGTAAGGTTCTCGAACGATGTTGGAATACCCGAAGGCTGCGGAATATAAGTCCCGGTTAGATCAACAGTTTCACCTGAGCAAATTAATGTATCAGGATCAGCGGAAATTGTTACAATAGGACTTGGATTTACCGTGATTGTAAATGAATTAGGAATACCTAAACAAGTGCCATCATCTGGTGTAACCTCAATGGTCGCAATCAAAACTGTAGAACCTGGATTAGAGCTGGTAAATGTAAAATCACCTACACCACTTGTTCCATTACCTATATCTGTAGATGATGTCCAATTGAAATCCCATTCAGGCGATTGAGCTGGGTTGGTGACAAAATTTGTGTTGGGCACAACATCTCCACTACAAATCACCATATCAGCTGGAACGGTAACTGTCGGCGTTCCAGGTGGCGCATCAATAGTGACAACTTCAGAAGAAGCACATCCAACCGGATCAGATACAACAACCGTATAATCACCAGTAGCCAATCCAGTTAAAGAGGTTACGGCATCACCAGCTGCTCCGGTTACCGTAGCCGATAAAGTTGCAATAAAGTTTCCATCAGCATCGTAGTAGGTAAATTGATAAACATCACCATCTGAAGTACCAGCTGTTGCACCATCAATTGTAGCCGTAATAGTACCGTCTCCCCCAGAGCAACTAACCGGTGTAGGAACCAGGGCTGGTGGAATACAGCAAGAAATAATTGCATTGAAGACATAATCCGGGTCATCCTGACACGCGATAGATGTCCAGCTTCCAGATTCGCCATCCGCAGTTGTCCCTATGATAATCGCCAAAGACGGTGGATTTAATGGGTCACATGACGGGTTATTGACCGTAATGGTCCAGCAAAATTCCAGGTCACAGTTTTCAGCATTATAATCTCCGTAATTGTTACCAGGATCACCAGAAGCAGTATTATAATCAAAGTAGAAGCCCGAACCAAATGCAATTCCTGTCGCCGAACTGGTTGCACCACCTGGGTAATAGTCCCAAAATCCACTACCATCACAGGACCCAGGGGATGTTGTGGTCAGCGTCGTTAAATCCCAACCAGCTCCAAAATCCAGCTGGACTCCGTGTAGCCAATTAGAGCTAACTTGCTCATAATCTGTTATGGTGTAACAGAATGATACCACATCGCCTGGTTGATAGGTCCCTGCAAGAGGAGGAGGTGTTACTGTTAATGACGAACCCGTCATGCAATCACTACAATCAAAATCGTTCGATATGGTTATATTATAGGCATAGTTATCGTCATCATTATCGCCACTAACCTGGATATAATAGGTCTCCCCTGGTGTTAATGGCTCCAAAAGAGCACTATAAGAACCACCAGAAGGCGTACCTACAGAACAACCTAACCCCACCAACGTTGCACAGGTACCAGAATAAAAACCGACATTGGCTTCGTCCATATTTGAAATGCCAGACAGATCAACATTTAAGATGTTTGCTGTAGCAGTAAAAGAATACCAGGTATCATATCCAAAAATCTCCATATCAGGCCCAATGCCCCCATTGCAACCAGGAACGTAAATGTATGGATTGGAAACTGACCCCGGTGCAGACGACAATATAGGTGTTGTGAATGAGCCGACTCCACCATTCCCCCCCTGTTGTACCGGTCCACATAGAGCATCGGAAGGTACCGGGTCCAGCGAAATGGCTGAGTTGCAATTGTTCTGAGCGTATACCGAGCTAGAAACAAAAAGCATTCCTAGCAATAACGATTGTATCTGAGTTGGTTTCATAATCACGCTACTTTATCTTTCCACTTATTTCAACTTCGTAACACCAGAATTTGCAACCTGTATTAAGATTCTACCAGTTGAGTGAACCGAATAGGTATTATTATCTAAATACTCGTCTCTTGAAGTACATAAAGGGTTGTCAACTCCAGAAACTTCGGCAAGTTGTTGTGCACTTTTAAGTTCAACTACAGCCCCATCATCGAACCTCAAGACACGCTGTGAATTCTCGTAGTAGAAACCACACCAATCAGCATTGTTCATGGCATCGGTTATCTGTTCATTTGAATAAGAAGAACCAGTCTCTCTTATTGTAAAAGCAGGATCCTGAGCCCTGACATTAAGGTATGATATCAAAATAACTGCAGTAAATATTAATCCCTTCATATCAATAAGTCTATTACTTCAAATATACAACCCTCTTATTTAAATACCTGAATTATTCCGAGCTATGGCAACTAACAATAAACCCACCTAACATATCACAAAGACAACCGTATTACTAAAATCACTTATCAATTGTACTCTTACTATCCCATTGGCCCGCCACCACTATATAAAACAAACCCAGGGCTCACAGCAACGGGACACCTACCTGAGTAACGTTACATGCCCTACATACTCGTGACCATCTCCACGGAAATCTTCAGTTCTGATAAGCCAGATGTACACATCCTGCTGTGCTGATTCATCTCCATAGTTAGCACGTCCATCCCAACCGATACTTAGATCATCACTCCATATACCACTAACTTCTGCTATAAGATCACCCCAGCGATCAAAAATAAAGAGTTCAAATGACTCTCCGTTGACTCCAATACCTTTTGGAAAGAAGAAGTCATTATCTCCATCCCCATCGGGTGTAAACGCGTTAGGAGCAAAGATGATATAATCCCCGGTAATTGTAACCTCACCATAAGCAGTGTCAAAACAACTGTCCACTGTCATTACTATTTGCATTATGGTGTATGTACCTGTATCACTATACATGTGTGAAGGGTTCTCAAGAGTACTGTTATTACCTGCCCCTGAATTAGGGTCGCCAAAATCCCATAACCATGCAGCAATACTGTCCGCAGTATTAATAAATTCAACTGTAGGAGTCAGGATCGAAGTCTCTGCTGGATTCAGAATTATGCCGTCTTGGGTCACATCAAAACCTGCAACTGGTAATCCATAAGCGTTTACCATGGTGAGACTATACACTGTATCAACACAACCCTGATCAGAGACTATAACCAGAGAAACCTGGTATGTACCTGCCACTGTGTAGAGGTGTACGGTGCTATCAGAATCAGTTGATGTACCTCCATCGCCAAAGTCCCATAACCACGACACAATAGGGACGGGAGTGCCATTTTGCAGACCGATTTCAACACTGAGCACGTACGGCTCACACCCTTCTCCCTCTGCCAATACGGTCACATCAGGCACTGGGTTCACGGTAATATCCACAGTGACTGTACTGTCTTTAGGACAAGCATCGCTTACGGTAACGGTGAATGAAGTATCATTAGACAGGAAGATTGTCTGATCGGAACCATTAATATTGTTGCTCCAGGAATATGTATATGGACCACCTGTTGCCCCCCCAGCCACAGCATTCAGATATACAATATCTCCATCACATATAACCTGTGAAGCAGCAGTAAGAGAAATTGGTGGCATCACACTTACAGGGACCATTCCGGAATCTTCAGACCTGCAACCTGCATCATCTTCGATATACACTGAATACGTTGTGGTTGCTCCTGGCGACACCCATTGCGTTTGTGTGTTAACACCATTACTCCAGGCATAGAGGTAGTTTCCGTTAGAAAACCCACCACTTCCAGTCACCGTAATCTCTACCGAATCACCATGGCAGATTGTATCATCTCCAGCAGCGATCAGTGTCAATTCAGGATTCTCTGGTACGTATATGGGCATCATAGCAGAACAACCATTCGCATCGGTGACAACCACATTATATGTTTCATCGCCCACGAGGTTGGTAGCTGTTGCCGCAGTTTGGTTTAAGGTATCATCCCACAGGTAAGTAAACTGGGGCGTCCCCAGTGAGTCAACCACCACACTCGCTTCTCCATCGTCAAGACCATAGCACTGTACACCCAATGCAGAAACCGAAATAGCAGGCGCCGGATCGTCACTAACCTCTATAGGAATGACAATTGAACAACCATTGGCGTCACTCAAAGTGAAGTTGTATGTCACACCTGCTACCAGGTTTGATGCTGTCACGGTTGACTGTCCATCAGGCCATAAGTACGTGTAAGGCGCCAAACCTCCAATAGCTGCTACAGTAGCCTCACCATTGGCCACCCCACAAGAGGAAGGAGTTGCACTTATACTATAAGTGAGCGGTGTGGGTTCCGTTACACAATATGCCTCATTTAACAAGCAACCATTAATATCTGTAATTGTTGCTGTGTAACACTGGGCAGTCAAATTAGTAATATTGGAACCAATTCCGTTAGGCACCCAGCCAATCGTATAGAAAGGTGTGCCACCTGTTACGTTGATATAGATGGCCCCATCTGCGTCACCACTACAACTTACATCAGTTACCGAATCATTGACAGCAAGTGGATCTGGCTCTGAAATAATAGCGGTTTCAAATGTTTGACATCCATTACCATCGGAAACGAATACATTATGCATGCCCGCACAGAGTCCAACGGGAGCAGATATTGTCTGGCCATCAGTCCACAAGTAACTGAATGGAGGGATTCCACCTCCAGCCAATACACTAGCTGACCCATCACATATAGCATTACACGAGGTGCCATTTGATGAAATGATCGCTGCCGCAACAGCAAAGGGCTCATTTACTGTCACTGAACCTCCACTGACGCAACCATTCGCATCAATAACCGTCACCGTATACGCCCCCCCCCAAAGACCAAACACTGTTGCAACCCCTACTTCTATTGTATCTGTCGTTTGTTTCCAAAGGTAAGTTAGTGGCAAAGTAACACCCGAAGCAAATACTGTTGCCGATCCATTACTGTCTTCAGCACATGTAACATTGGTCCAAGTAATGCTATCAACTATAGGTCCAACAAGATCGTTCACCGGCACCGGCATAGTGAAAAAGCACCCATTTCCGTCACTTACAATTGGGTTATAAACCCCAGCAAATAAATTCATGGCACAATTTCCTACTGTAGTTGCCGGATCGTCCCACTGAATCACAAATGGCGTGAGACCTCCAATTACATTTACACAAGCACTGCCATTATTAAATCCACATGTAGAAGATGTGGTAGTTGGTACGAGGCTAAGCTGCTGCGGCTGTGCAATCACCACAGTCGTTGTTTGAATGCAGCTATTATTATCCGTTACTGTAAGGTTATAAATGCCGTTGCATAGATTACTTGCTACAGCAATTGTTTGGAATGAGATATCATCCCACAAATAAGTGAACGGACCGGTACCTCCACTCAAACTAGCCATTGCGTTGCCATCACAGGCATTAAAACAGGTGACATTATTTTGAGACGTTGTTAAGACCATACCTTGTGGCTCCGTGATCGTAAGTCCAGTGGAGGCAGTACATCCATTATCATCGGTGACTGTCACATTATAGACACCGGCACACAACCCTATCGACTGTGCTGTTGTCTGATTATCGTCCCACAGAAATGAGTATGGAGGTGTACCACCGATGGCAGTTGACTGAGCAAAACCATCACAATATGTAAAACAACTGACATCACCACTCAAGGCTATAGAGGCCAATAAGGGGGTTGGAGAACCCACTACAGCCTGAGATGTTGTAGAACAACCATTCACATCAGTAATTGTGACTCCAAAGGTCCCTGCACAAAGTCCGGCTGCGGTTGGGGTTCCCTGAGTACCAGGATCGTCCCATAGATAAGTATAAGTTGGTGTTCCATTTGCCACTGAAACTGTTGCCGTCCCATCACAAGCCCCTACACAAAGTTCATCAGTACTGGTTGAAGAAGCTGTCATAGGTAGTGGATCTATTAAACCAAATGTACCTTGTGCAGTGCAACCATTACTATCAATGATGTTCACACTATAGCTTCCTGCACACAACCCTGTAGCGACTGCGGAAGTTTGTGAACCTGGATCATTCCACTGGTAGGTATATGGTACTACTCCACCTGACATATTTATGCCAGCGAATCCATCGCAAGTTCCAAAGCAGGATGGGTCTGTAGATGCTGCGTTAAATATGAGAGAATCAGGTTGTGATATCGTAACTGAGGTTGAGGCCACACACCCGTTAGTATCCATTGCTGACATCGTATATATACCAGTCGGTAAGTTCGCGGCTGTTGGCGCCACCTGACTGAGAGGATCGTCCCATAGGTAGCTGTAGGGAGGGGTGCCTCCACTCACAGAAGTTGTTGCGAATCCATCATTATCTCCGTAGCAGGTCACATTACCGGTAGCCATAACAGTAGCAGACGGGCCATTAAGATCTCCTATAGTAACTGATAATGTCTGCAAACAACTTTTTGCATCAGTCACTGTTACTATATAGGTTCCGGCCATAACGTTATTGATAAAAGCTGTTGTAACACTGTTTGACCAAAGGTATGAATAGGGTGATGTGCCCCCTGTTACAGTTATCGTTGCGATACCATCAGCTTGTCCGCAATTGGCATCAGAATGGGATTCTGTAAGGACAATAGCAGTGGGCTCGTCAATGTCTTGTGTGCCTGATGTGGTACAGCCCATTGCATCTGTAATTATTACTGTATACGAGCCCAGGC
>Ga0302120_10001080_pt1 | contig 12716 bp, 9 predicted proteins | sample AG5_Bottom_MG_FD_203118 | JGI IMG/M metagenome (GOLD analysis project Ga0302120, IMG submission 203118) | Marine microbial communities from Western Arctic Ocean, Canada - AG5_Bottom | ecosystem: Environmental > Aquatic > Marine > Oceanic | place: Canada: Western Arctic Ocean | collected 2017-10-01 | reverse complement strand
CATGGGCCGATGGGACGACAAATGCGTAGACCGCGCATTCGAAGCCGTCCGCAAAGGAAGCTGGAAAGCGGTGTGATTGAACGTCGGGCAGGAGCGCTTCGGGCCGGTGGAGCGCTACAACCTTGAACAGGATCCGGCCGAGACAATCGACCTGGCCCGGAAATATCCGGGAAAAGCGGGAGCGCTCGCGACGCTGATGGAGACGGCTCGTACCGATTCGCCGCACTATGCGTTCAAGGGCACTGCGAAAAAGAAATGAGCGGCTTGCACCGGATAATTGGAATTCCAGAACAATGTCCAGAGGCGGGTGCCCAATCGCCTGACCCAAGGATAGGGAGTCCTCCCTCGCTGATGGTAACGAGGCCATGCTGAGCCTGACGCGTGCCTACCCTGCCCGATGTCTCGCGCAGGTTGTCAGTGATCGGGCCAAGGCCTGGAAATTGGCCTCCAGGGTGGTCGTAGCCAAACTCCCGGAAAGAGATTGGATTTGGTTCCGCAAAGAGTCTCCAAAGTGGAAGAGAGCGGCCGGCGAGTAAGGAGAGTGTCCCTGCGGGATCAGACTCCTCGGCCGTCCCTACCCCGGATACCAAATCTTTCGGGGGTCATCTGCCGAGCGCTGGTAGTTCCAGGCCCGTTCGATCAATTCCTTGAGGTCGACCTTCGGTCTCCAGCCAAGGAGGAACTTTGCCTTGGAGTTGTCGAGCCAGGTGCTGTGAAAATCGGTGACAAGCTCGACGGTGGGCAGTCCGCGTGATTGGGCGAGATAGGTGCCCACTTCTCGGTAGTCCACGGGCTCGTTCATGGAGATGTTGAAGGTCTCGTGGCAGGCGGCCTCGGGGTTCTTGAGGGCTGCGATCACGGCGGAGACGAGATCCTCGAGGTGAACGAAGTTCCGTTTCACGGGGTTGCCCCCGGGGTCGAGCATGACGGGAACGGCTCCGCTGGCGGCGTGTTCGGCGGCTTTTTCGGGGGCGACGAACTCACACCAGCGCGGCCCCCCGAAGACATTCTCGCCGAAGGTGAGGGTGTGCTTGAAATCGTCCTTCTCCATGATCCACGGTGCGCGCAGACAGCATCCCGGGAAGTCGTACTGAATGTAGTATTGCTCCAGCATGACTTCCTCGAGAACCTTGGAGAGGGCATAGCATCCGGGATAGGCGCTGTGCGGTTGGGTTTCGGTGACGGGAAGGTGATGGGGATAGAAGAAGTGTCCCATGCCGGCATCGCCTCCGATCAGGATGAACTGCTCGAAGGACTCACTGGTGCGGCATTCTTCGAGGAGCCAGAAGAGACCTTTCACGGTCACATCCATGACATCGTCGGGAGTTTCCTTGCAGGTGGCCAGGTGGAGAACGTGGGTGACCCCTTCGAGGGCTGCCGCGACGTCTTCGCGATTGGCAATACTGCCCTTCACGACCGACAGGCGATCGGATTCCGGGAGGACACGATGGTGGCAGAAAGCGCGGATCCTGGCGCCAGGGAGGGCAGGGCCGGTGAGGACGCGATCAATAAAGGAGCGGCCGACTTTGCCGGTCGCTCCGGTAACGAGAATGTTCATGGAATGGATTGGCCCCGGCCTTGTCAGGCGACTTCGCCGGGGTAGGTATGAGAGGATGCAGGGTCTTGAGACGATTGGGAAGGATTGGAGACGAGTTTTCGCGATTCTTGGGGCTCCGATGGGCGCCCCGCCCTATACGATCATGTCGCCAATCAGGTCTGCGCCCTCGACTCCAGTCAGCTTGATATCCAAACCGTTGAACCGGTGCGCCAAATTCTCATGATCGATACCGAGTTGATGCCGTATTGTCGCGGGGGAAACCGAGGGAGATAGGTTGGTGGTGTCGCGGGGAGCGTGCTTCCGCGCGACTGATTCAAGCTCAAGGTCATCCACTGAAAGATGCGGGCGGGTGGAGAGTATGTAGGAGAGCTGAGACAAAGGAGGATGGCTTCTGAGGAACAACAGGATGGTCACGGTTACGGAAGCGGGCTTTTTTTTACTCATGGGTTCTGTCGCTCACTTGGTCTGCTCGAAGAGGGGAGAGATCCGGGCAACTAGCCCCGAAAAGGGAGCCCAAATTCCTCGACTTGATGCTCAACGATATCCCCGGACCGAACAAACATCCCGCGCTCCAGTGCTGATTCTAACGAGGTAAAACAATTATATGGCGACAATCACTAAACGCGATCTGGTGGTGCGGATCAGCAATGAAACCGGATTAACCCAACTGCAAGTCCAGGAGGTGGTGCAGAAAATCCTCGATGCGGTGACGCATGAACTTGCGCAGGGGAACACGGCGGTAATGCGAAACTTTGGAACTTTTGAAGTTCGTCAGACCAAAGCCAAAGTTGGACGTAATCCGAAAAACCCGGGGAAAGCTGTTCCGATCCCCCCCCGTGCGGTGGTGAAGTTCAAGCCCGGCAAGGAGATGAAGGAAAAGGTTGCCCGGCTCCTTCCTGCCATTCAGCAGCGAGGAGATTTCACCCCGCTTGCTGATTCTGGGTAGCCGGCCCCAGCGACAACAACTTTGAGCGCATCCCCACCTGGTCCTGGGGTGGTCACGGAAACCAGCAGGGCTTCAGCTACGGGCAAACCGCGCTGGGAGTGGGCGGCAACAATCCCACCACCTTCTTCCTCACGAATGGCCGAAGGGCCCGCGATTTCCGGATCGTGACCACCCTGAACCAACCTTCCTTGACGAGATCACCAGTCGGGCTGAACCTCGGCTGCCATAATGGTCATGATTTCCGGTTCCTGAGCGACTCCTTTCACAGGCTATCCAAAAGAGACGGCGGCCCCCTTCGCGAGGTCGCCGTTTCCTTGTTTGGAGGGCGGTGCCTTACAAGATCGACCGGGATCCGGGTGAGAAGATCGATGTCGCCCGTGCCCATTCCGAAGAGGGCACGGAGGGCGCGAATCCTTCGACGCTTGGTGGACGGAAGTGCGCCCCTTGATGATCAACGAGCATGCGCCGCTGGATAACGGAAACCAACCCGTGACCAGTTCAAGAGGCAGAAGGGAATCCCCGCCTGGTTGCCGACATCACAGTGAAAGGGGAGACAGGTTGTCAGTCAGGCAAAGTGCGCTTGCCTACCAGCTCTTGTGAGGGTGCACGGGATGGTGACCCTCGTCTTTATCAAGCGAGCACTTCATATAGATATGACCAACCCCGGGAATCTTATTCTGCTTGAATCTGCAGGCCTCCCCGGCGAAAACACGACGGAATTGAGGGGCCATTTTCTATTTGGACTTCTGCTTCCTCGGCTTCTTTTTCCGGGTCGGTTGTCTGCTTGATTGCGGCGGCTTGAGTCCGTCGGCCGGTTGGTGGGAAAACCGATAGGGATCGTCGTGGCGGCGCATCTCGGCGAGGAGGAGGCCTTCCATTGCTGCCTGCTTGGCGGCGTGTTTTGGGAGACCGGCGAGGTTGACTTGGTCCGGCGCAGGCTTCCGGCCCGTCAGGGCGGTCACCTTGGGATCGTGGTGCTCCTTGAGCAGTTCGTCTGGATTTTTCGCCAAGTTGAAGAGCTGGGTTGTCTTCGCGCCGGCGTTCTTGGATTCGTAGCGGATGAGTTTCCAATCGCCACTCTTGACGCATCGGATGCCGGGTTTTGCCCCCCCGCAATAGGCTCCGTAGAGGACTTCCCGGATAATGCCCTTCTTGCCCTCGAGGACGGGGCGGAAGCTGCTGCCTTCGATTGTCTTCGGGAGATCGATTCCGGCCAGGTCACAGAGGGTGGGAAGGACGTCGAGAAGGTAGGTGTTTCCCAGGACGCGCGACCCGGCTTTGATCCCGGGACCCTTTGCGATGAAGGGAATGCGAAAAGTGTGCTCGTAGAGGTTTTGTTTTCCCTGCAATCCGTGTCGGCCGATCGCCATGCCATGATCGGCGGTGTAGAAGATGTAGGTGTTGTCCAGTTCACCCATGGCTTTGAGCTTGGCAAGAACGTGGCCGATCTGGTTGTCGATATTCTCGTTGCAGGCAAATTCCCGACCGAGTTCGTTGCGGATCGTGCGCTCGTCGCGCTTGTTCCAGACCCCGCTGACATTGACCTCATCGCGCACTGTCATGTGAGTGTTGTCGAAGGGATGGGCCGGCAGGTAGTTGGCGGGCAAGCGGGGTTGCCTGGGGTGCGCGGGTGGAAGGGAATTCCTGTCCCGGTGGTTAACAGCGCCGTATTTGGCGAGGAGTTTCGGCTTGCCGTCGCGGGTGTCGTGCGGGTGAGAGAAACCGAAGTAGATGAGGAAGGGCGCGCGGTCCCTGGTCCCCTCTCGCTCCTTGAGGAAGGCGAGCACCTGCTTGGCATGCCAGGCGCTTCCCTTCTCGTCGGTGCCGCCGCGCCGAGTTGCATCATGCACCACCTTGAAGAGCTTGTTGGCCGCGGCATAACTGTTGCCATTCTTGCATGTGCGCATGGTGTCGTAGCCTGCCTTGTTGAAGAGGGTGGCCATGGTGTAGTCGGGTAGATCGAGGGGGACTTTTGTCGGGTCAGCGGAGAGGGGATTGCGGCCCGGAATCATCTTGTCCGGGATGTGCCAGAGGGTGCGGCCAGACATGATCATGTGCCGGGAGGGTGTGCACACGCCGCCGGCCCATGCGCCCATCTGGTGGGCGCCATCGAAGACCATTCCCTCGGCGGCGAGACGATCGATATTGGGAGTGTTGAGTTGCGAGCTTGGATCGTAAACCTTGAGGTCGAATGGCGACTGGTCGTCAGCAATGATGAAGAGGATGTTGGGACGTTGCCCGGCTCCGCTTGTGGAGATCGCGATTCCCATGAGGGCGAGAATGATCAGTAGTCTTGAGAAGGGGGGGCAGGCGTTCATAAAATGCTCGGTCTGGATAGATGGTCTTCTGACTTTAAATAGGGGAATCGTTGCGAACGGGGTGATCGGGCCACCCTTTCTGAGCCAGTTTGGACATTAGGTTCCAGGGACTGGTTTTAGGTTCGCCATTCTTGTGGCAAAACCGTCTGGACTTTGGAAGTTCATTCCGCTGTGGGGGTGGACACGGTTGTAGAAGGATCTCCACTCCTCGATCACTACGCAGGCTTCCGTCATGCCCAGAAAGATTTTCTGGTTGAGCTACGCCCGCCCGGCCATGGCCCCCGCCAGGGCGTCGGGGGTCTCCTTGCCCTTGAGGTTACGGTCCACTTCGATCCTGAGGCCCTGCCGGCTGTATTCGTCAATGAGGCTCCACATCTTCAGGGGCACTCCGTTATCGGGGCGGGTGTGGGTCTCTTTTTCTTCATTTCTGTTCTGGATTAGTCCCCAGAACCTTTCCTTCACAATGGCCCGGTCGAAGGGGACCAGACCCGCTCTGCGCCCCGCCGGGGCCTCCGCTGACAGCAGGGACAATCGTGCCTTCGATCAGCTGCGCCTGGCCGGTGGTATTGGTGGCCGGTCCCCAGGAAATCGGGGCCGCATGGAGGGCGGAGGAGGCGACACATGCCGTCACGCAAGCGAGCAGGAATCTGCGATTGGGTTTCATTGCGATCATGGACGGGGACTGGAAAGAAGGGCGGGCGATTCTTGCATGGGCGGTGGTTTGAGAACATGCCGAGATCGGCAAGACGAGGCAACGGTTCACCTCCAACCCTGGGCCCGGCAGCTGTGATCAAGGAGGGTGTTTGAGTGAAGAGGGGAGAGCAACGCTCTCCGAGCGAGGGAAGAGCTTGCCGGATCGGCACTCGATATCGCAGTATCCAAGAATGTTACGCTCACCACTTGGAATGAAAAAGCAGGTCTCGACCCTGATCCTTGCGTCCATGTTTCCAATGGCATCCATCGTTCATGCGGATCTGGTTGGGTGGTGGGACTTCGAGGAAGGAAGCGGTCTTACGACCGTCGATCGCAGCGGTGGGGGTCACACCGGAACGCTTGGGACGGGCGCGACTTGGAGCACCACTGAGTTTGCTCCGGTGCCCACAGGTTCAACCGCTTCGATTTCATTCGATGGCACTGATCTCGCCCACGTGATCATGAATGGTTACAAGGCGCCTGAGGTTGGAGGCAGCAATTCGCGCACCCTTTCCGCGTGGATCAAGTCGGGACCCGGCGTGGTTCCTTCAGCGAGCAATCTGGGCATCTTTGGCTACGGGGAGAACGCAGCTGGCGACAAGTTCAACTTCCGCACCCAGAACCAGAATGGCCCCATTGATGGCAATATCCGGGTCGAGGTCAACGGGGGCTACATCATTGGGAGCACGGTGGTGATCGATGGCGAGTGGCACCACGTCGCGATGACCTGGGAGGATGACGGCACGCCCAATGTGCTCGATGTCCTGCTTTACGTCGATGGCGTGTTGGAGATCATCAGCGCCTCGCTCGACGAACCGATCCATACCGACACCGTGAACGGAATCGACTTGGCGATCTCCGACGATCACGGGAACCGTGAGTGGAACGGCTGGTTGGACGAAATCCGCATTTACGACGAAGTGCTCACCCCAGAGGTGATTATGGAGCTGGCGACTGGGGTTCCGATCATTGAAAACTTTGCCGCCGATGTCGAATCGATCGCGCCCGGCGCAACGCTGACGCTCTCCTGGGAAGTCGGAGCGTTCGACACCCTGGAGATTGCCGATGGAGCCACGGTCGTCTCGGTGTCCCTGGACACGGTAAACGGAGAAGGCAACATCGAAGTGATGCCTACCGAGAACACCACCTACACCCTGACGGGGACCTTGAACGGCGGAAGCCAGAGCAGGGAGATCTTCGTTCTGGTCGGGGAGGCCCCGATCATCAATGAGTTTACCTTGGTCGGATCGGGCGTGGTGCTCCTTGGCGAGTCCATCGACCTGATCTGGAACACCTTCGGCGGAACCTCGCTGAGTATCGACCCCATGCCGGGGGATGTGACCGGAATGACCGAAACGACGGTCACCCCGGTGGCCGAAACCGTCTATACTTTGAGTGCCACCAACGCATTCGGGACGACGACTGCAGGGGTCACGGCACAAATTCGCGAGGGGGGACTTGTCGCCCACTACAACTTCTCGATCGAACCCAGCCCGACTCTCATCGATGAGTCGCGAGGCGGAACCAACGGCATCGACATCACCTTTGGACTGACCTCGCCGACCTGGGTGGCGAACGATGCCGGGCGCACCGGAGTGCTGAGTTTTGACGACACCGCGGGAGGGGTGATCCGCCTGCTCTCACCACCGACCGCTCCCTTCCCTGCCGGCGGATTCACGGTCATGCTGTGGGCCAAATCGGACCAGCCGCTACAGACCCAGTACGGCACTCTCTTCGCCAACGGCAATGGGGCCACCAACCACTTTCAGATCGATGCGGATGGCGCGGGCAACTGGCGGATCCGGGATTCCTCTTCGGTGAATACGGCGATCGGCCCCATCGTCGAGGAGTGGGTCCACCTCGCCCTGACCTGGGATGGGAGTAGCCGGGTCCTCTACTATAACGGGCTGCCGGTCGGTGCTCCGTCCGCGGTCAATCCGGGTTCCACCTTTGACGAATATCGACTTGGTTCCAACCGCGCCAACGACGCCAATGGCCCGGTCGATGCCGAGATCGATGACCTCCGAATCTACGACTTCGCTCTTACTGCCGAGGGCGTGCTCGCGGCCATGAATGCCAGCGGGGGGCCGGGCTTGAGTCTCGAGATCGAGGATAGCGGGGAGGACCTGGTGTTCAGTTGGGACAGCAAGGGGGGAAGGGTTTACGACATTCTGACCAGTGTCGATTTGACCGGAGATCCCACCACGTGGCCGGTGTGGCAGGGCGACCTTCCCGCCAACGCTCCGCGCAATGTGGAAACCTTTGCCCGTCCCAGTGGGCCGGGGGAAGAGACGCGATTCTTCGTGGTGGTCGAAAAGATTGCTCCGCCGCTGTTCTTCGACGACTTCGAAACCGACCAAGGATGGGTCACGGGTGTGGACGATGCCAATGGCAATACGGTGTGGGAACGTGGGACCCCCAGCATTGCGGGGCCGTTCCTTCCCTTCAGCGGGCAGAACTGCTTCGGCACCAACATCGCGGCGAACTATTTTGATGAGGCCGACATCTATCTGCGATCCCCCATGATCGATCTGACCGGTGGCCTCACGGGTGGGAAGCTGAAGATCCGATCCTACGTGGATACGGATCTCATCGGGGACGTCGGCTCCATCAGGGTGCTGCGGTTTGGCGACGGGGTGCAACTGGGTGCTGATCTCGCGGTCAACATCGAAGGGATCGGAGCGGATTTTGCGGCAGAGAGCTACGACCTCCCGCCCGAGGCGATCGGAGAGATGGTCAGGATCGAGTTCAGATTCGTGAGCAATAACGACGCTCAGAACTTTGCGGGCTGGTATCTCGACGACGTCGAGGTGTCGGGTGAATAGTCATTCCGGGTCGGCTCGAAATTGTCCGGTCCATCGGGAGTTGACACGGGAAGGACCTGAATTAGGGGTCCCAGGACGACAGGGCGGGATCTCAGGCAACGTATGACTATAGTCAGGAAGCCGCGCCGGGCGGAGCCACAGAAAGGACCATGAAGGACCACAATCACCGCCGCCCAAACATGGTTGTGGTTGGGGCTCTGGTCATGGCGGCCGTGCTCAGTTCGGCGCTCCTGCTGCGTGGCGAACCGCGGCCCGACCTCCCGGTCTTCAGTGAGAAGGATCGAAGTTACTGGGCCTTCCAGCCGGTGGGGGAACCGGCGCTGCCGATCGTCTCGAACTCCGCGGGGATTCACAATCCGATCGATGTCTTCGTGCGCACCGAGTTGGAAGGAAGGAGCCTGGAGCCCGCGCCTCCGGCCGACAAGCGGACCTTGATCCGGCGGGCCACCTTTGACCTTACTGGGCTGCCGCCGACCCCGGAGGAAGTCTTTGCCTTCCTTGCGGACGAATCGCCTGATGCATACCAAGCGCTGATTGATCGTCTCCTGGCCTCGCCGCGCTACGGGGAGCACATGGCGCGCCATTGGTTGGACCTCGTCAGGTATGCAGACTCCGACGGCTTCAAAGCGGACAAGTACCGGCCGGAGGCGTGGCGTTACCGCGATTACGTGATCCGCGCCTTCAACAAAGATATTCCCTATGACCGTTTCGTGCGCGAGCAAATCGCGGGCGGCGAGATGTTTCCCGGCCGTCTTGACGCGGTGGTGGCCACCGGGTTTCTCCGGCACACTCCGGACGAAGACAATCAGAAGGATGTCCAACGCCAGTGGACGACGAATTTGCAGGACGTGACCGAAGTGACCGGGGAGGCCTTCCTGGGGATGGGGTTGCGTTGTGTGCGCTGTCACGACCACAAATTTGATCCGATCCTGCAGCGTGACTACTATCGCTTGCAGGCCTTCTTCGCGCCCATGTTCCCGGTCAACGAGATCGTCGCTCTCAAGGAGGCTGCGGAGTCCGGCCACGATGAGGAGGAGGGGGCAAGAATTCGTGGCGACATCGTGGAGTTCGAAGAACCGCATCTCATCGCCGGTCGACAAGGGGAAGCGAAGAAGTTTCCCGAGTATCTCAAACCGATTCTGCGCAAATCGTCAGCAGAGCAGTCACCGCTTGAGAAGCAGTATGCCTACCTTGCGGTCCGTCAACTCACCGGGAGTGATGAGAAGACGCGGGCGCGGATGGCGAAGATGGAGGGATGGCAGGCGCTGCGCGAGAGCCTTGTGGCGCGTGAGTCCAAGAAGCCGGACGCGGTGGCGGTGTTGGCCATGGGCGATGTCGGGCCGCTTGCTCCGCCGACCTTCGTGGGAGGTGATTCAAGTGCGGGCCCCGAGGTGCAACCGGGAGTTCTTTCCATTCTCGACCCGGCACCGGCGGAAATTCCCGTGGTGGAGGGAGGGCGGGACACCACCGGGCGGCGCAGCGCGCTCGCCAACTGGATCGCGAGCCCGGAGAATCCGCTCACCGCGCGGGTGATGGTCAACCGGGTGTGGCAGTGGCATTTTGGGGATGGAATCGTCGCTACCGCGAATGACTTTGGGCGCCAGGGGGCTGGCCCATCCCACCCCGAGTTGCTCGACTGGTTGGCGCGGCGCTTCGTGGAGAGCGGCTGGAGCGTGAAGGCCATGCATCGGCTCGTCATGTTGTCGGCCACCTACCGCCAGGATTCGCAACACCCCGAGATCGACGCCATGGCGAAGCGCGACCCTGCCGTGCGCTATTTGTGGCGGAGCAAAGTGCGCCGCCTTATCGGGGACCAGCTTCGGGACGCCATGCTGGCGGTTGCGGGCGAGCTCACAGACAAGGATTCCGGCCGGGGCATCGAGGGAAATTCGGGATGCCGCTCGGTCTTTGTGAAGCACCTCCGCAATGTCCCGGACGAAATGCTCAAGTCATTCGACGGCCCGGACATGTTCAGCAGTTGTTCTAAGCGCTACGTCTCGACCACGGCGCTGCAGTCTTTGCTGCTCATGAACGGGAAGTGGGCGCAGAGTCGTGCAGCGGCTCTGCGCAAGCGTCTGCAGGTCGAGCCCGGCCGCCCCGCTCAGGTGCGCCGCGCTTACACCATCCTCTTCGGACGGCTGCCCCATGCGGAGGAACTCGCGGGAGCACTCGGTTTTCTTTCGGAGCAGAAAGAGGCGGGCTCGGACACCGGCCTGACAGACCTCTGCCACGTGCTCCTCAACACCAATGAGTTTGCCTATGTCGACTAGGAAGACGGACGCGCTGAGGAATCGCTTTGGTCAATGCGATCAGGTGGAATCACTTCGCACCCGGCGTGAGTTCCTGGCCCGGGCGGGCGGCGGATTCGGAGCCCTGGCCCTCTCCCAATTGCTGCGGGGCGAGGCTGCCGCGGTCCCTCATTTCCCGGCCCGGGCGAAGAGCGTGATCTACCTCTTCATGGAAGGGGGGCCGAGTCACATCGATCTCTTCGATCCCAAACCGCAGCTCAACTATTTGGCGGGGCAGGAACTCCCCGAGAGTTTTGGCAAGATCATCACCGCGATGGGCGAGCAACGATCGCCCCTCCTCGCCTCGCCCAGAACATGGATGCAGCATGGACAGGGCGGACTTTGGATCTCAGATTGGTTGCCCCACATCGCCAGACATGCCGACGATCTCTGCGTCCTGCGCTCCTGCCAGGCGGACGGGTTGAATCATGTGAGTTCGGTCTGCCAGATGAACACCGGATCGCTCTTTGCCGGTCGGCCCTCGCTCGGCTCCTGGGTCACCTACGGGTTGGGGACCGAGAACGACAACCTGCCCGCCTTCATGGTGCTCCTCGACGAGAAGCAGCGGCCCCATGGAGGAAGCCGGAATTGGGGCACCGGGTTCATGCCTGCCACCTACCAGGGCGTGGAAATCGTGCCTGGCGAGGAGAGCATCCCCAACCTGCAGTCGGGGGATTCAGCGGCCTCCCAGCGGCAGAAACTCGACCTCCTGAAGGAGTTGAACCGCAAGCATGCCGCGGAGCGTCCATATCAGAGCGAACTGGAGGCCCGCATCAACGCCTACGAAATGGCCTTTCGCATGCAGAGTGAGGCGCCGGCCGCCTTCGACCTGGGCCAGGAATCGGAGGCCACCAAAACGATGTATGGGCTTGAGGACAAAGCGACCCACGCCATGGCACGCAACTGTATCCTGGCGCGGCGCCTGGTGGAACGCGGGGTGCGCTTCGTCCAGCTCTATTCTGGATCGGGAAGCAAGTGGGACTCCCATGCCAAGATCGAAGAAAACCACTCACGGATGTGTCGCAGCATGGACCAGCCTGTCGCGGCCCTGCTGGCGGATTTGAAGACGCGGGGATTGCTCGATGAAACCCTCGTGGTGTGGGGCGGCGAGTTTGGGCGGACCCCGATGAGTGAGAAAGGAAACGGTCGCGATCACAACCCCTTCGGGTTCACGATCTGGTTCGCGGGGGCCGGAGTGCGCGGGGGGCAGACCGTCGGATCCACGGACGAACTCGGGCTGCGGGCAGAAGAGGATCCCGCTCATGTTCGTGATATTCACGCCACCATTCTTTACGCGCTCGGCCTCAACCACATGGACCTGACCTTTGCCAACAACGGCCGACGGGAGAACCTGACCATTAATGAAGGGGCTCCAATAATGAAGATCTTCGGGTGAGGAGGATCAGGGCGCGAATTGCTTGGGCTTCCCACTGCGGAGTTTTTCAGGGAGAGTTCTCTCCTTCACCACTCACGGAATCTCGCTCCTGCGCTTGACACTCAAAGGCAGCTTGGAAGCGTCCATCACCAATCTCATGAAAACAAAGTCACCCCTCTCACCGATCTACTTCCTCCTGCTCGTGGTCACCTTGGCGCCCACCGCCATTCCCGTTCATGGCGCTCCTGCCAAGACCCCACTCAAGATCTTCATCCTGGCCGGGCAATCCAACATGGAAGGGCATGCCAAGGTCTCGACCTTCGAACATCTGGGGATGGACCCCAAGACCGCTCCCATTCTCAAGGAGATGCGCGCCGCGGACGGCACTCCACGAGTCTGTGACGAGGTGTGGATCTCGTATTTCAATGGAAGCGAGGTTGGCAGCGGGGAAGGTCATGGCCCGCTCACCGCCGGCTACGGAGCAAGGAAGAATTCCGCCGAAGATGGGGGCAAGATCGGCCCCGAGTTTACCTTCGGGATCTACATGCAGAAGCAGTTGAAGGAGCCCATCCTCCTCATCAAGACCGCCTGGGGCGGCAAGTCGCTGCACACCGACTTCCGCCCGCCCAGCGCGGGAGCCTATGAGTTCAATGATCACCAAGTGGAGGTCTACAAGAAGCGCGGCTTGGATCTCAAGCAGGTGAAGGCGGACA
>Ga0302120_10001077_pt1 | contig 12718 bp, 12 predicted proteins | sample AG5_Bottom_MG_FD_203118 | JGI IMG/M metagenome (GOLD analysis project Ga0302120, IMG submission 203118) | Marine microbial communities from Western Arctic Ocean, Canada - AG5_Bottom | ecosystem: Environmental > Aquatic > Marine > Oceanic | place: Canada: Western Arctic Ocean | collected 2017-10-01 | reverse complement strand
TAATACCTTTTTCTCAAAATTGCCATTGGATAAGGACAAAGCCATTCCCGCGTAAGAGGTAAACTCAGCCTGTGATGCACCCGTTGCATGGCAGGTAGTGCCGTTGCACTCTGCATTTATGATTGCAGATATTCCATTGTCATAAGTAGGGCTATCCCCGTTACAGGAAGGGGTGAGCTTCTTGTCTTTACATCCTACAACCAAGGGCAGTAGTACAACTAAATAAAAACACAATCCTTTGCACATATCTCAAGTACGTAATTAACCGGGCAACAAGGTGTTGTCTAAACAAAGATCAAGGAGCTTGGTGGCCTGTATCTACAAGATCTTTTTCATACACATCAAAAAAACAGGTGGTACGCAAATACTGAACATCTTCAGGAGCAACCTCTTCAAAAGGGAATTGTTTCACAAACATATATCCCAAACGTGCGTACCATTCCTGGAGTCGTAGTTTACCATCGTGCTTCAATTCATTGGATGTGAGTACTGCAAGCCTCATCTTTCCATATCCAGAATCAAACGCGTGCTGCTCTGCAGCTTTAACCAGCTGGCCTCCTATCCCATTTCCTTCATATTCTATAGGGACGGATAACATTCCAAATTTTGCAGTACTACGTCCATAACCGGTCAGGTGCACACATGCAATGACCTCCCCATTCCATCTGGCTCCTATTATCTCTGAATTTTGAATTGCTTTTAGCAATTCTGAGGCATTGGTTCTGTTATGCCCATCTACCCAGAATTGAGCTTCAGCAACAGCATACACCGAATTTATGAGTCCTTCCAGGCCCGTAAGTTCCTGACTTTTAACATCATCGGCTCTTAGCAGTTCAATCGTTAGTTTCGAGATATCCACCCCTGATACAAATGATCATAAAAAACCCCTCTCCCTCCGCCAACTGGCAGAAAGAGGGGGTATTCCATATTAAAAAACAGTCTATTTCCCTTTCAAGAAAAGAAGACCAGTTCTTTCGTTTTCTACAATAGTCTTACCAGCAGGGATATCGTCCAACGCGCCAGCTTTAACCTCTTTGGCAAAGTAGTAGATTGTTTGAGTACGTCCACTTCCGCGAAGTTGAACATCTTTTGAATGCAGGTAGTAAGTTTGTCCTCTACTGTTTACGTGTGAAAAAGCCATAACTTATAAATTTGGTTAGTTAATAATGGATTAAATTTTGTTTAAACAAACGTGAAGTAAAAATACTAAAATATCCTTGTGTTCAAGGTTTTTTAGATAATTTTTTTTCAGATAGGGATTTTGGGATGTTCTGATTGACGGGAAAATACAATTTTAGGCCTCTTTTAGCGGTACAAGCACACCAAAACTTCATGTCAAAATATTGAAAGTAACTATGACTTTCGTTCCATTTTCCGTAGACACACAATTTACATTTCCATTCAATTGCTTAGTCAACTCATTGACAATCCTGAATCCGAGTGTTGTAGCATGCAGAACATCTTGCCCTTTAGACAGTCCAACTCCATTATCTCCTACTGTCAGCTTGTACCTGTCTCCATCCAGATTAACAAGGCCGATCTCAATACCGCCCTCTACCCTGCCTGTAAAGGCGTACTGATAACTATTCGTGATGACCTCATTCAGGATCATCCCTAACAGCAAGGAAGTGTCTACCTCAAATAATGCTTTATCCATATCAATTTTGCATTCAACCTTGCAGGTTTCATCTCCATGTGCATCAGCTATCATTTGGTTGAGGTTCTCCACATACTCCTGGATAGGTACATTGTCCATGTCTTCAGAACTGTACAGATTCTCATACAATAGGGAAATTACAGTAATGCGGCTTTGGCTATCCTTGAGCATCCTGGAAACATCTTCACCTTTAGAGTTACCAACCTGGAGATTAAGTATATTTGAGACAAGTTGCAGGCTGCTCTCAATTTTTCGGTGCACCTCTCTTACAATAGTCTCCTGCTGTTTCAAAGTTTGTTCAAGCAAGGTATTCTTGGCTTCCAGTTCCTTTTCATGTTGAATTACCTCTTGGATACGTTCCAATAATTCACTCTGAAGGTACTTCTCTGTTTCCTTGAAATTTCTTTCCCTCAGCTTGATAATTAGTTGTACAGTGAGTGCCATGACCAGAGAGACCATTAGGTAAAACCACCATCTCCTCCAAAAAGGCGGACTTATCTCTAAGGTTACCAGGCTTGTACTGGTGGTACACGCATCTTCAGACAAACATGCCCGAATCCTAAAACGGTATTTCCCGTCTTCGAGCTTTCTATACACCACATTTGTGCTTTTTGTCCATGGTGACCAGTCTTCATCATAACCTTCCAATATATACTGGTACATTATATTCTTCCCGTTCTTGAAGCTCACACCTTCGTATTGGAACTCCAACCTATGACTCCCATACTTCAGGTCAATTTTCCTCGAGAAGTCAACCACCTGATCACCAATCTGAACAGAAACAACATGTATCACCGGGCCCTTACTATCACTGGAATAATCTTCGGGAATGTATTTCATCACCCCCTGAGTTGTTCCAAGCCAAATATCCCCAAGCTCGTCTGTATAGACACTATTTTGACTGAACCCACCATCTACACTATGGTCCTCATCCAACACACTAACTCCTTCCAGGCCACTCCAAACACGACTGATACCTCCTCTGTGTAATACTATTAAATTGTTGTATTCATCACGCAAGACTCCCTGGCAATAATTAGATTCCAGGCCAGATGATTTCATCAGGTAAAGAGGCGCTTCTCCATTTACTCTAATGATACCCCTGCCGTCTGTAGCTACCCATATCTGCCCCTCCTTATCAGCAGTGATTCCAACAATATTCACCACGGTTTCATCAGTATTGAGTTTATACTGTTCAAACTTCCCGCCATTAAAACGTGCAACAACCGAAATGTTCGAGGCAATCCAGATATTGTCACCCTCTTCATACAAACATGCAATATTGTTAGAGGGCAGGCCATCTTCCATGGTATAAACTACACTCCCTGATAAATCGTAGTTTGTGTATCGTAGTCCTCCTCTACTTGCAATCCAGATTCCATTTTTTACAGGAAGCAGAAAGTTGATATAATTCACTGGAGCCATATCACCCCTATTTGTCAAAAAGGCTCCACTGCTCCTCAAGTCCCATTTATACACTCCTTCACTTTCAGTTCCTATCCACAAACTGCCATCTTTACCATACACGATACTCGATATCTTCTTGCCCTTCAATGCTTGTACTACATATTGGGGATTGTCCCAATCCTTATTACTTATTTTTATAACGCCATCATCTGAACCTAGGTAGAAGTCATCTCCCACCCCAACCAGCGCGTTAACAGTCTTAATTCTATCCTTTACCTTTATCTTATAAAATTCCAGAAAATTCTCTAAAAACGAGCTCAAGCCCTGCCCGTAATGCCCTATCCAGATATTGCCTTCATTATCCTTATACAATGACCTTACGGCATTTGACAACAGACCGTTGGCATCATTGTAAAATATTTGGCGAGAGACACTATCCGATCCCGGATACATCCTGTGCAGTCCTTCCCCGGAAACAGAAATCCACAAAGAGTTATCATCACCCTCGACAATCGACTTTATGTTCTTGCCCTCGTTCTTGTCCCACAACTTCATCTGCCTAATGCTGCGCCCTCCCTTCTTGCCTGAGTAAAACCAAATGCCGTTCTCCCTGGTACCTACATATAGCCCGATAGAATCCTGTGCCTGGACCATCACATTAACCTGCTCTTCCCATGTCTTAATAAACTGTTTCTTTGGCAAGGATCGCTTACCCAGAAATTCGTTAGTTTCAAGAGATAGCATGCCCATATTTGTACCTAACACCAGCTCAGCAGGAGGGAGCAAATTGATGCTGGTAATTTGCAGATCATCTTCATATTCTTCCAGATCAAAAAATGTAACAGCTAGCTTAGCATCAACCTTAATCAACCCCTGTGTAATGGTAGATATCCAGGTATTCCTGTACCTATCCTGGGCAATACCCGTGATGCCTCCGTCTGCAACTATTGAATCAAAAATTACGGTGTAATCCCGGAGGTTAAGCAATACTACTCGCCCATCATTATATCCGTACCAAATCTTCGATTCCTCAACATGGTTGCTCACGGAGATGATACCCGGCCGGTCACTGTCCCCAATTAGATCTACCTTTTTAAATTTGACACCATTGAACTTCAGGAGGCCGTCTTCTGTACCCACAAGGAGATAACCATCTGGGGCTTGATTTATAGTATAAATAAAATGCTGCTCAATACCCTGAGATTGCCCGTAAGACCTAAATCTATATGACTGTGCTCTCAGATTACTGAGAAAAGTGAGCATTACAAATAGCGCTAAAAGGAATCGATTCATGTCAGATTTCATTGGGCGGGTGACAATTTAATACATTAATATAGAACTAGCGGACAAATGGAATACAAAAACGATGTGTCCAAGAGTCCGTATACTGTAGCTTTTGAACAAGTTAAATGTGTAAAAGTATCTTGATCTGGACGAAAAAGGCTACCTGATATGTATACATTTGAAAAAATCAGTTCATGAAAACCTTATTGATTGTTGCAGTTTTTCTAATGAATGGTATAAATTCATATGCACAACACAACCTGATTCTTAAAACAGGAGAAAAGCTAAATGGAGTGGTACTGATGATCAGGCATGACACCCTACACATGTCAGTGAACCGCAACATGAGATACATCGAGCTCAAATACGTCAGCTCAATATTCTTTGATGAATATGTAGCCTATGATGGCAGATTACTTCTTGATGATCAGGTGAAAACCATAATGTCTGGTGACTACCTAATTGAATACCAAATGAAGGATAGAAACCTGATCAAACCACCTACAATCAGTATTGGTACGGAAGATAAGGGAACTGTAGTAGTGGAGGTCACTGTGAATCGCTCTGGCCTTGTTATGAAAGCAGTACCAGGAATTACCGGGTCTACTACCAGTAATGAGTATTTGCTTACCAAAGCCAAGTTTGCATCCCAGGGTGCACAGTTTAACAAGTCTATGGTAGCTCCTGTGGAGCAAAAGGGGACTATCATTATCTCCTACTAAGGTGCAGGAATGATTGTACTTTACAGTTTTTAACATGCCTATATGGCATACTAGATTTCAAAATTCCATTTCCACAAAGGTGTTTTATAGAAACCAAAAGGCCCGGGAAAATTCTAAGCTTTAAGGGCACCAATTGACCTGAGAACCACATTACTGCCAGTAGGGTATCAGCGAATCGCAGTAAAGAAGAAGCCTTATGTATACTATTACGGTACCTTTTACACTAAATCCAATGATTCTGAAGGATATGGGGTAATGCACGCATCTGCGAGAGCATAAGTTGATGCGCTAATTGAGGGCTATTAACAGGAAGAGATAGAGGATCTTGTTTATTATACGTTAGATGATGCAAAGTACAAGGAAAGGGGTATCACTGGAGAGACTGTTTACCAGGTAGCTAGCTGGTGAATCATCTCATTATCGCAGAATTTGGACTATGGCATTATTTACAGTGTTTTTCTTAGGTTTGATAGCACTATTATCTGTTATGAAGTATCGCCAGCACCTAATTTTCATGGTACTATTATTGTGTTGGGCGGGAATTTCCTGCAATTCTGACAACAAGCCCAGGAAACTGAAATTTAATTCCGATGCTCATGTTAAAGCAGAACTTAAGTTTGAACAGGGGAAAATCTTAGATCCACTTTCTGTTGAGCTGGAGCCAGATGAATCCTACGCACTATATTTGCCAGAAGGTTATCTCACAGGATACACCTGGCCCACTGTTTTGTTTTTCGACCCTAAGGGTCAAGGGCACAAACCCCTAAAGCTGTACAAAGATCTGGCTGATGATTTTGGATTTATCTTGATTGGATCAAACTTCTCAAAGAACGGGAAGCCCATGGAGCAGATATTGAAACATATTAATTCACTTAAGCACGACTTGCCCGCAGGTATCAAGATAGATCCTTTCCGAATATTCCTGATTGGATTTTCCGGGGGGGCAAGGGTAGCAGTTGCTGAAGCTATGGTCAATAGTGATGTAGCTGGAGTTGTTGGGTGTGGAGCAGGCTTTCCGCAGTTGCCAGGAGGTTTAGAACCAAGCTTTAATTACATGGCAATGGTGGGAAGGCAGGATTTCAACTATGGGGAATTTGCCGTATTGGACAAAGAATTGAGTGCGCGGGGCTCTAACCATTTACTCATAGAATTTGAAGGCAAGCATGCTTGGCCTAACAAGAAGCAAATGCTGGAAGCATTCAAATGGATGACAGCATATTCATACTCACAGAGGGAGGCAATAGATATGACGCTAATGGATTCATTGTATAAATCAGATGCGAAGCAACTCCTGAATATTGAGAATTCAGAGAACCTGCGCTCTGTTGTTCAGTTCTATAAGAAGATGATTGTTCTGTACAACGGAAGGGCGAAGATCGAAATACAGAAAAAACGATTGGAAATGCTGACAATCTCTTCAGCTTACAGAGCGCATGAAGCTGAGCTTAAAACCATGCTTTCAGAAGAGATGAAGTTGAGGAACAAATATGCACAACAGTTGTCAAAAAAGGACAATGAATGGTGGAATAAGGAAGTGGTCAATATTCGCACAGAGATAGAAAATCAGTCAAACGTAATGGTAAAAAACTCCAGGCAGCGACTGCTGGCCTATCTTAGTATTGCAACCTTCATGCATATTGATGCCGCCCTTAAGAAAGGACTTTTACAACAGGCCCATAAACTGCTCTACATTCTAAAGTTAGTGGATCCACAAAACCCAGATTACTATTACCTTTCAGCTAAATTGGCGTTAAAGCAAGGAAAGAAGGAGCGGGCCACTGAATTATTGAAAGAAGCAGTAAAGTACGGCTTCGATGATTGGGAGACTGTCAATGGCGAACACGTATTCGATCCAATAAGGAGCTATATAACTACCATGCAGTAAACTATTCAAGTTTGGCAAGGTCAAGTTTCCCTAGCTTGCCGTTCCTCCCCACTGCCCAGGCATACCTACTTCCTATAGCACAAGCAAAATACCCCTTCTGTCCAATCGGCTTCCATGTATTGCCATTATCCCCGCTCCATTCTGAACCCGTTCTCCCTACTGTTAACAGCAATTTACCGTCACTGGAGGCTGTGACGCAGGACCGAAAACCACGAGGCTGTTGCTCCGTGATGAGTTTCCAGGTAACACCTCCATCTGTCGTGGTTGCACAATTGGCCACCTTGTTTGTAGAATCTAAATAAGATCCACCTACAATAGTGCCATTGCTGGATGTGGTGAAGATTATAGAGAATATTCCTGCGGCATGATTACTTATTAAGGGGGAGTCATAGCTAGTCCAGCTAACGCCCTTATCACCAGAATACAAAACTCTCGCCTTAGCACCTCCCCCAGTAGCAATCCAAACTGCCTCCTTTCCTAAAGTGAAAATTCCAGTACCACTTGCTGCAAACCCTGCCTCTCCTTTAAGAGCGTGTGGCAGTGCTTCATCATCTATCTGATGCCACGTATTTCCATCAGTAGTTTCAATTATATAAAACCTGCCGTCTATCGGATCACCGTATGCCAACCCATTTTTTTGATCCCAAAAGGCGAAGCCGTCAAAAAAGATGCCTGGTTCATAATTGGTATACTGAATTTTCCAGGATTGGCCAGCATCTGAGGTATAGTAGATCTTGCACGTGTCACCAGCCGAGATGACCCATGCCCGGTCACAATCCAGTGCGTGGATATCTCTAAAATCTAACTTTGAACAGCCCGCAATCGTACCCGTCTCCCATTGTTTACCTCCATTGCAGGTGCGCAGCCAGGTGCCTTCGCTCCCACTCGCCCATATTGTACTATCATCAATTACCGACAATCCACGCAAGCTTGCACTACACACCCTATCACCTGATATCCATTGTGTTTGGGCACAACAATTTAAGCTTAGATATGTAAACAGAAATAAAAGTGCCGCAGACGAGCAGAAGCACCTATTAAAGTTCAGAATCCTCGTATAGGTCATCCAATTCCACTGCATCATCACCGAACACCTCAACATCATCATTGGAGAGCAAATAGGTACTTCTCTCTCCAGCTATCCTTGAGAAGAGCACCCTGTATTCAGCATCATTTTCATCAACCATTAGGATCTCAATATTTCTATCATTTTCCTTTGCACGGAGATCCTTGGAACATATGGGACAGAAGAAGTCTACAACCTCCCCATCCTCAAACTTATAGCCTTCATGGTGCTTCACTGAATAGCTACCCACTTTAGGGCTAAGCAATACCAACCCCCTTTGGTTCCGATTATTTTTGGTTGCAAAAATGACAAACCCACCCGCATTCAGGTGGCCTTTGCACTTGGGACATAAATAGTCATTTCTCTTCATAGCATGCTGTTAATAACTTAGAACAATATAAATATAGGAATAATATAATACGAGTACCAGCAAATATTACCCTCATTTAGTTTTAGGTTGTCACCGTATACCTCAAACCACGCTTTATATTCAAATAATATTTGGGTAGCCACTTATTTCTTACGCTCAGACAATTATTCAGGCCTATTCCCGGACACATCCGCAGCAGAGTACAAGTGACAACAAGAACCCTGCAGCGAAAAGTATAGTTTCAGGGCCTAAATAAAAAGAGAAGATCATTCAGCAATAGTGACACCTAAGTACTCCACCGGCCCATTTACGGGGTTGAGCCTTGCCACCACGTAATTTGGTAGCTGCACAGAATAGTCTGACCAGTCTGGATCTGTAGGTGCTCGCTCATCAGGGCGGTAATAATCGGTTGATATAATTTGAGCGCCTGAAGTAAATGCAATGTCCATTCTTGTATAATCACCGCTCCTTGCCTCCCAGGTACCTGCATCTGCACGTGTTCTTACCATATACCCAGACAGTACAAGGCTTTGTATTGTATCCTGATTTGCGAATGGGTCATCATACTTAGTAAAAGCTGTTTCATCAGCACCCGGATCACCAAATATGAACATGGTTCTGCCTGAGAGGGCAGGATGCCCCGAAAGGTAATCCGATTTTTGTGCAGCAGATAACATCAACACAAAATAAATAGTACCTCTCGAAGCTGCCAGGGTTGGCCAAGCGCCAGCTAAAGCTGCTTCGTTAGGAGTGGTATAGGTTCCCCTAAAGTCATCAGGCGTTACAACCTGACCCAAATTTGCACCAAAAACGGCAGCAACCTCAGCATCCAAAGCGTCAAATGCTACAGCGTTAAATGGAACTGGTGTCGTCATAAGCGGAATACCCGTTTCTTTTGCCTCGATCATCACAATAAGTGGCAGGTGGTTGACGTGAAGATTTGACCAATCTCTAATAGTTACTAACGCCGAAAATAAGTTCAGATGGTGGGTTAGGTAGTCAACATCAATAATATGCAGAACCTTCATGCCAGAATTCAGCAGGTCTGGTTCATTAGATGCTGTAGGTTCAGAAATGAGGTTATTGCCCTGTCTGTAATAGTATGCACCTCCGATAGGGTCATTGTATAAATCTATTTCTATGCTGCGTACATTGAAGGTGTCAAATTGAGTTGTCAGTGCCTCATGTGTATAGTCGAGTTCCAGCGGATCATTTCCTTGTATCGATCCAAGGGGGATGAGGTAATCGAGTAGCGGTTGATAGGTTCTGAGACGGTAGCTGTTGTGACTTCCTATCGCCTGCAGCTCATTCATCCTTAAATTCTCGATATCCACTGGAGGAATGGGTGTTACTCCAGTGGGAACCTCAGGTAATACTGGCTCGACAAGATCAGGGTCACCGTCACATCCCTGTTGAATAGCGGCACCTACTATAATCACGATAAGCAAGATTCTGTACAAGACATTTCTCATATCACGTAACCCTATTAATTTATTCAGCAGCACAATTACTATCGCGTCTTCACAACCTTCGAGCAGTACACCACCCCACCTTCATCATCTCTCAAAACCACATAATAAACACCATTATGCTGGCTCGCTATATCAACATGATTTAGGCCTATCAATATCCGATCCGACAGCATACTCAACAGCCCTAACGTTCTTGTGACCCTCATCCGTGTTTATAGTTGCTACTGGATACCTCCATCCCTTGGCCCAGTATTCAAAGTACCAGGAGGTGTCAACTTCTTCAGGAAGCAGAATAGTTCCCAACATATACACCTGTCTTTCCACTTCCATCACCTTCACCTGAAGCACATTATAGCTCCCATATGGGGTTTCCATCACCCCGTAACCATCAACTTCAACAATTTGGCTCATACTCGAATTAAGCGTAAATACTCCACCAATTAACACACTAAAATAGCTTGTATCCATACCAGTATAGCCATACGTGTAATCAGTACTTATCACCGTATCCATTATATCTGCCGAAGTGTGCGAAGTATCAAATACTCCAGTCGGGTTATTGCTGAATAGGCTTCCAGTGTCAATAAGGCACTATAGCCTTCAACCAGTACTCCTGCGGGTGTTGCTTCCATCAATGCATAGAGATATCCCATAGTACCTCCAATAGAATCAGTGAGGACTTCATCCAACTTGTACATATCAGCAGTTGGATGGTTGGCAGCCCATGCCGAGCTTGACGCTGCTAATATGTCAACAGTGTAAGTATCTTCAACAAAATATGTCGCTTTTGAGATATCGTAAATATCTCCGGCTCCTCCCACACCTTCACGGATACTGTCCGTGATGCTCAAGACCATATTCCATTCAGCCTCATACAATGTGTAGCTGACACCAACAGCTGGAAGATCAGCACTAGTCAGATTGAGTTGCGCCTTACTTCCGTAAATGGCTAAAGTCATTGCGCATAATAGTAATAGTATATTCTTCATATCATTGCTTTCTACAATTGATTGACAATTGTGAACACAGACCAGTCATCTCTCTCTGGAAAGTTACGAAAAAAGAACGGTATCCTTCAAGTACCGGATCTTGCCACTACCCAAGAGGGTTTTCCAGATCAAGTTCATTTATCTAACGGAACTGCTTAAGCTGAGAATTACAGGCAAAACCGAATCTTTCTCAGACCACTCGTCGAGATCATCTGTACAGATAATGGTTTAAAGGATAATGATGTATTGACTACTTGCATGTTTGCCTGAAGCCAACTTCCCGTGTACATCTAAATGTAGCAATTATCACAAAAGCAGTGAAAACGAGGTGGGAATTTTTGAATAAAAACCAAAGCTGAATGTCCTGGCTGGCAAAAAGCAATAACGACTGGTACCATTATTTGATTTGAACTTAGTTGTTGGCAAAAACCGCAAATACCATCTGGCATGATTGCATCAATCCGTTTAAGAACACCCTGAAGCCCCAATACATTTGCAGTGTCAATTCAAACAAAGCATGAATCGCCTGAATGACGAAACAAAGCAGAGGATAATTGACATCGATCAAAAATGTCCGACGAACGGACTAATTATAAACCATGCTTGCCAATGGGCAAACAATTAAAAATCAAGTAAAATGAAAACGTTAAGAAACAAAGTTCAACTAATAGGAAACCTAGGTTCAGATCCGGAAGTTAAGGAATTGACAGACGGAAAAACGGTGGCCAAAATTTCTCTGGCTACATCTGACACCTACAAAAAAGCGTCAGGCGAAAAGGTAACCGAAACTCAATGGCACAATATTGTTGCATGGGGAAAGACTGCTGAAATAGCGGGCAAATACCTCAAGAAAGGCAATAGAGTAGCTATCGAAGGACGGTTGGTAAACCGGTCATACGATGACAAAAAGGGCATCAAGCGTTATGTTACCGAAATTGTGGTTAACGACCTTTTGATGTTGGGAGACAAAAAAGCTGCAATGGCTAGCTAGTTTCACCTCCCGATTAACATCGGGATCAGGTTAGGAGACCCCGTGCATGGATGTGTACGGGGTTTTTGTTTAACGATATAGACCATGGACAAGGTTGGCACATTTGAACAAAACCTTATGCGTGCATACTACTTCCGCTAATTTCCCGTATACTTGCACCCTATTTACAAACTGGTCAATCATGCATACACAAGGAATGTTGAGGGATGATGCCCTCCAAGGGAAAACCATCATTGTAACCGGAGGAGGAACAGGACTAGGGAAGTCAATGGGTAAGTACTTCCTAGAATTGGGAGCAAATTTGGTTATTACAAGCCGGAAGCTGGATGTACTGGAGAAGACGGCAGAGGAGCTGATGAAAGAGACAGGCGGACAAGTGTTGCCAGTTGCTTGCAATGTAAAAGAATACGAGCAGGCCGAAGCTGTTTTGAAAGCGGCAGTTGAAAAATTCGGGCAGGTTGATGTACTGGTCAATAATGCAGCGGGCAATTTCATCAGTCCCACGGAGCGGTTATCACACCGGGCGTTTGATGCTGTTGTAGATATTGTACTAAAGGGATCCTACAACTTTACTTTATGCATGGGAAAATACTGGATCAAAGAAAAAATTAAGGGGAATGTATTGAATACCTTAACAACGTACGCATTCACCGGGTCAGGATGGGTAGTACCTTCAGCCTGTGGAAAGTCCGGCGTTTTGGGAATGACCAAATCACTGGCTGTAGAATGGGCCAAGTATGGTATAAGATTAAATGCTGTTGCTCCAGGGCCTTTTCCGACTGAAGGAGCATGGTCAAGGTTGTTGCCAGATCCCATTAAAGAGAAGTTTGACCCTGCGAACAAAGTGCCACTTGGCCGAGTAGGAGATCACCAGG
>Ga0302120_10001075_pt1 | contig 12735 bp, 13 predicted proteins | sample AG5_Bottom_MG_FD_203118 | JGI IMG/M metagenome (GOLD analysis project Ga0302120, IMG submission 203118) | Marine microbial communities from Western Arctic Ocean, Canada - AG5_Bottom | ecosystem: Environmental > Aquatic > Marine > Oceanic | place: Canada: Western Arctic Ocean | collected 2017-10-01 | reverse complement strand
TAATTGGATTGGTGAATATTCGCTACCGAAGCGAGCCTGATGAACAGGCTACGATGTTCTTTCGCGATCCGTGCGGAAATAATCTCGAGTTCAAATCGTTTCTTGATGCTGACGAAATCTTTAGAGCAAATTAGTGAGCATTTACTTATTCAATCGATTGAACACTTGATTCAAAGATTACACCCGAACTTTTGATGGTGGATAGAAACTTTGGGAAACTCACTTGATGAAGTCTAGGCCCTTGTATGTTACCACCACATTTCGATGCCAGAATAACCGCACTCATCTGTAGCCGATGGTCGTCATGAGTGAGTACGACCTTGCCTGGGTTATGTGGAATCTGCCCCCCTCTTATTTCCAGTCCATCAATAGTGGGCCGCGCTTCAATCGCGAATTGTGCTAGTAGTTCGACAGTTTTGTTGATTCGATTCGATTCCTTATGGACTGCATGTCCTGCGCCGCTGATTATTCCCCCGCTGCCGAGGGCGAGAATTGCCGCAAGAGGTGTAATCAGGTCATTGGCATCGCGCAGGTCAATTTCGCTGAGCCCACATGTATCCGGTGAAGATGAAATCTCAACCACCTCGACATCCCCATCCATTGACCTACTCCATTGCAGGCCTAATGCAGGCGCCATCTCAATCAGTATCTCATGGCCGAGACAGTCATCTTTCTTTGGCCAATTACGCAATTTAACCGCAGTTCGATGGGTTTGGCAGAATAACATTGCAAAGGCTGCATGCGAGGCATCACCAGGCATCACAATTCTTTCAGGTAGAGTAGGCGACCATGGGTGTAGAACTACTTCACCACTGCTCAGGGATATCTCATCAGGTGAACCGCTCATACGAGCCAGTGTATCGCTCAATGCAGCATGACGTCTAGAGACGGCGGTGCCACTCAGCCGTAGGGCGAATTCCTGCGGTGCTGCGAGGGCGGCAATCCGAAGTGCCGAAAGTGGTTGGCTGGATTGAGAAATATCAAGGTCAATATGACTAGGATTCCATGGTCCACGCATCATCAAAGGCAGGGTTTCACCACCGATGCCATGTGATAATTCAACCTCACATTGTTCTAGAGCCGGCCACAGAGCATCACCACCACGACGACGTAGACTGAGGTCGCCATCGAGCATGACTGTGAAAGGGAGGCGAGCACATATTGCAGTCAAGAGCCTAAACGTGGTGCCGCTGTTTCCACAATTCAATAGTGTGTTTGGTCGAGTGAAGCCATCTTTACCTACTCCGTGGACAGTCCAAGAATCTTCATCGAGCGAGATATCGACACCTAATTGACCAAGGCATCTGGCCATCGCCAAGGCATCATCTCCAGCTCCCCCGACACCGGTTAGTCGGACCTGTGATTCGGTTTGCGCGGCGATGAGTGAGAATCTGATTAGATGACTCTTAGAAGGTGGCAAGTGCCAAACCGCTTCGCTCAGTGAATCGGCCGGCTCAATCATCAGAACTTCGTCTCTGGTTGCCTTCCTTCCCTTGCCTGAATTTGCCTGCCATCGGCTGAGGTTCTTCATGTTGAATCCCTCAGCCGCCGATATAAGACATCTCGATCTTTTCTCCAGCGGTAGAGGTTGCGCCGCGCAGTTCAGAGTATCTGTCATCTCGATGTTGCCAGATGCTGGACATGAAATCACCTATCTCCTCATTGCTTGCACCACTTCGTAATACAGCGCGGAGGTCATGTCCCTTGGTGGCGAAGAGGCACGTGTAAATCTTGCCGTCAGCTGAAATTCGGGCTCTGCTGCAATCGCCACAAAACGGTTTGCTAACCGACGAAATAAAGCCGATTTCACCTCCGCCATCTGCGAAGAGATATCTCTCGGCAACCTCACCGGGGTAGTTTCTTGGAATTCGCTTGAGTGGATATACATCGCCGATTATGGATCGTATCCGTTCGCTTGAAACCACCTCATCCCACTGCCACTCATTGGTCATCCCGACATCCATGAATTCGATGAAACGTAGAACGTGCGGGCTGTGGCGAAAATACTCGACAAGATGTAAAATTGCATGCTCGTTCACTCCAGCCCGTACGACACAGTTGATCTTCACCTCAATGCCAGCCTCTGTTGCAGACTCGATTCCATCGAGAATCTGCTGTAGAGACATTTTCTCATCATTCATATCGTTCATGTCCCGGAAAGTATCGTCGTCAAGTGCGTCGAGTGAAACCGTAACCCGATTCAAACCGGCTTTTGATAGAACTAGGGCATATTTTGACAGTAATGTCCCATTGGTCGTCAGCGCAAGGTCTATCCCATATTCGGATAACATCGCTACAAGATTTGCTAGGTCACGCCGTAATAGGGGTTCGCCACCAGTGATGCGAACTTTCTCCACCCCTAGTGGTAACAGCGCCGCAACACAACGGTTAATCTCTTCAAAGGAAAGCAGCATCTCGCGCCGCAAGAACTCGAAATCCTCGGTAAATTTTTCCCGCGGCATACAATAGCGACAGCGGAAGTTGCACCTGTCGGTAACCGAAATGCGTAGGTCGCGTAACGGTCGGCTAAGAGTATCGGTGATGGAATTGTTCATGCTATGGTACGATGGGGGGAGATACCCACTTGAATCCTAGCCTACCAGCCTCAGGGAGGAGCCATGATTCCAAGTAGGAGTAAGTCGGATTTATCCCAATGGATGTATCACTTACTGAGATTATCACTTAGGATTCTGGAATCATCGGAAGCATTACTTCGGCGACTTCAGAATTGGTCAATCCATAGAAGAGACGGAAATTCCACTCTCCTGTATCCGAGCCAAGGCCACGACTGTCTATCACAAAATAATCGCCTTCACTTACGGTAAAGCCCGCATCACGGTCGAAGAAGGTGACATTAGAACCGATTTTCCCGTACACATCGGCATCAGATGCCTTGCCATCACAGGCGTTTGGATATGGGCAGGTGCCGTTGGGAGAGTTAATCTGGAACTGAAGATAATCAGGGTCCAGGTGCTGATCGAGGTGGGAAAATCGCACCACGTGATAACCATTGTCGAGCGCGCGGGTCGAGAGAGAAGCCTGTGGCGGAGATTTTTCGATATTGCCGAATGAACCTTGAAACATGATGAAAACCATGCTGGTAAGCATCACTGTAATCGCCAATAACAACACCGTAGCAATGACCGGGCTGACTGCATTCAAATCCTCGTTGAATTCCTCGCGGGAGCGACGGCGAGAGATTTGCATACCTACACCTATACCCTCATCTGCTTTCAACACTACGTCCGAAAAACTCCTCACCGTGATGAATAGAAGCCTTGAATGACCTTAGTCACAGTTTGGATATCGCTGATGTCACGTTTCACCAAGTCGTTCAGAATCTGCATTCTCTGTTGAATATGTTGCTCGTATTCCGCTGGCGTAACACCCGCTGCATCACAGATTGTCTCTCGTAATTTTGAAGGAATACCAGTCTCGACAATTTCATCTGTGGCAGCGTCATATCTCCATATGGCATTCAAACGAGGTTTGTCACCTTCCATTCCCGCCACCTCTGCCACTTCGGTAATTTTCCTTGCTGTCTTGCCTCTAACGTGCAGTCGAGCTTGAATGATAATAAGGTCCAATCCGGAAAGCATTATCGGTGGGACATTCATCGGTGGATTGATCATTCTTGTAATAGTCTCAGCCGCTGTATTAGCGTGCAGGCTACCGAATGAACCGTCGTGACCAGTATTCATCGCAGTCAGTAATGTAGCACATTCCGAGCCACGCACTTCCCCAACAATGATTCGGTCAGGGCGCATACGCAAACTTGATTTCAAGCAGTCGTTCATGTCAATCTCAGTGGTTCCATCAGGTCGCTCCCGACGGGTTTCCATGCGTAGCCAGTGGTCATGGTACACCTGCAATTCAGCGGTATCTTCGACAGTTAGTAGACGTTTATCCCAGGGGATGAACATTCCTAGGCAATTCAAGGTGGTGGTTTTTCCAGAACCGGTTCCACCGGCGATGACGAAATTGGCTGGGCGGGAATCCAGGCCTTCTATCCACACCCACATCATCGCCGCTAAGCGAAGATTCACTGAACCGAATTTTATCAAATTTATCATGGTCAAAGGGTCTTCTTGGAATTTACGAATGGTCAGTGTCGGTCCATCCGGAGTTACTGGTGGAATGGTGCCATTAACACGCGACCCATCAGGCAATCTTCCGTCAAAGATGGGTACTAATCCAGGTCCATCGCCAAGGGGAACAGCGGTGAATGAAGCGATATTCTTGGAAATCGTAATTCCCTCTTCATCTTCAATCCAAATATTTGTTCGACACATTCCATGTTCACGATGAGCCACCTTCACACATTGTTGACCTCCATTATACATCACTTCTTCAAGTTGGTCGTCTTCAAAGAGAGCTTGCAACTTCCCATAGGGATTTGAAGGTATTTCTCCATCTACATGGTACATCGGGGCTGGATGAGTAGGCTCGGTATAGATCGTAACTACTCCGTATTGTTCTAGTACTTTTTCGCTCATTTTTTCGTCCTCATTTTTTTTTTGAAATATAGAATTATCCGCCAATCAAGTGGTAAGGTACGATGTACAGATAGGTGCCGATGAATCCCCAAATAGGTAAGAACCAAAGCACATCTCGTAATCGACCGAGCATCCTGCCGCTTACTGCGACGCTATACATGGAGACTGTGCAGAAGAAAAGAGCAAATGTATTGTTGAGGAAACTTAGCTGGAAACCATTACTCCAGGGTGCGAATAATCCCACTAAGAACGCGATTAGGAGTGGGAGGCCGACACAGATGAACATCATTATCAGCAAGGAGCGGCCACTCAAGTCTACTTCTCTCTGGTTCATCAAATCGTTCAAGCGCTCGTAGTCAAGGCTCAATTTATACAGAATTTCTTGCAGCGGTGCATCTTGTTCAATCGCTGTGCCCATAATTGCTATGACCCGCTGTACCTGCTCCGAACGCGTCATCACCGCGAAGCGAGCCAATCCCGATTCAAAGGTCGAGGAGTGACTTTCATTCAATGCCTGTTCAAGTAATTCAGCGATGAGATCGTCTTGGGTTGAAACGATACCCTGCATCGCTTGTTGCATACCTTGACCGGAACCGATGCTATCCGAAAGTGAGGACAACATTCCCGGCAGAGCATTCTCAATAACCCTCCTGCGCCGTCGCTCAATCATAGGTGGAATACCGCCGCCCACACCCGCGATGCCGATGAGTAGAAGCCAATTTGCCCAGCCGACACCCCAGTAATCCAGTATCCACAATCCAAGCATCTCAGAAATCATAGTATCACAACCCCGGGTCTTTGAAATGAGCCTTCAGGCCGACCAACACCATTCCGACTAAAGTGATGAATAATCCACCACCAACCACGCTGTCGACCATTCCTTGGTCCAACGACATTCCCACTGCCGCTCCAGCATCGCCCATCAACTGTGGAAACAATCCCACTAGAGAGAGAATGATTGGGCCAAGCATTCCGAAAGTCAGAAGACTTTCAGGCATTCCGGCTAGGTCTTCGATATATTTCTCGACCTTTTCGGTACGAAGTTCTTCTTCTCTCCCACCTTGGGTTTTTAGTGTGTCGATGACATTGGTATCGGAAATAATGTTGTTCAGAAGGGTATTGAGCATTTTCTTATACCCCGGATACTTGGATTCTGAGATACAGCGTCGGAGCTCATCTTCCATAGACCGGCCTTTGCCGACATTTTTCATTATAAGGGCAAAATCGTCGCTGACGATTCCGTAGCCACCTTGGCTGATACTGTGAATAGCCGCTTCAAGACCGATTCCAGAGGTCATCAGAATCTCGAGGGAACGGATGACGTAGAGTATTTCTCTAGCCTCATCCATGTCCCGCATCTTTTCACCTCAACGAATATCTTCCATCAGTTCAAATTCAAACACATTATTTGAGCCGTCGTAAGAAAATGAACTGAAGACGACCTTGACATCTCGCTCCTCAAATGGGTCATGGATGTAAGGTTGACCGCCGCGGAACATCGAAATTACATTTTTGTACATGTCCTCATCCATTTCACCACGGACACTGTAAACCGCAGATTCAGAGCCCTCATCGACCAAGTCGTCTCCTTCACCACCATGAATCACTGTTCTGGTGATTCGCCGGGTGATTGATACCGAAATATCACATTCTTCAATTCTAATCCAATCGGTAGTGCTCGTTCCCGCTGCAGGCCTAATGAAAAAATCTCTCGTCGCCATGGCTCATCCCTACACCGCGACTTCCGCCCCCGCCCTTGAATATATTGGGTGTGGTTTCAGTATCATCAGTAATGCTACTCGTGTATTTTGAACCAGCCAAATCGATGCTCGTCGATGACTTTGTCGGATACCAATTCGTCCAAAGCAGCATCAGCATCTTCGCTGGAAAAACCTCGTGCTTGACAATTGGCGATAATCTTGGTCAAATCGACCCCATCGCCTTGGTCTGCACTGCGGACAATAGATTCGATAGTGGCTCGAAGTACTTCAATATCTGTTGCCGTGTTATCATTATCTTCTGTTTTTTCAGACCCGCTGGGCGAATTATCTGTGATTACGACTTTCGGTTGATTCGGTAGGTCGGCCACTCCAGATTTCCCTTCGGCCAAGTCGAGGGCGCGCATCACCGTCAACTTGTAGACCTCGGGGTCGAAATCGCCATAGTGGGCGCGGGCGAGGACCAATCCTTCGATGTGGTCGGCATCTACTCCTGCTTCGGCGAAGGCTTGGGCGCTGACCTCAAGGCCACGCGCCTTGTCGGCGGAGGTTACCCGTCGCATTGTCGCGTCGGCAGATTCTACCAACCAATTTGCATAGGTGGAGCCATCAATGATGCACATCTCCTCGGGGTGCAAACTGGTGTAGACTGCACCATCATCGGATTGGAATAGGCGAGTCTTGGCTACCATCATCATCAAGAGTGGATCTCCTTCCTGTAGATTCTTTGACCACTCTTCGGCCTTTACAAGCAATCCTTCGTCTTGGAAATCACCGATGCTGAAGTAATGTAGTCCCGAAGCATCTCTCAGAGTACCTTGCCACATCGTCGTGCCGGAACTGGTCTCACGTGGCTGCAGGCTTTCAAGCAGGCCGGCGACGATGGCTCGGTTGATCTTAGCGCCCAATTTTGTGATGACGAAATTAGGGTCGAATTGTCCTGAGCCGCGCTCCTGTAGGCTTGATTCTGTGTATTCCTGAGCCAGCATTCGCACTGCCGGTTGGCGGCGGATACGACCGGTAGAGCCGGATTGGGTCGAAGGTTGGGTTGAACTCGGTTGCATCAGAGTAACCCCCACTTGTCACGAGATTCGCTGGCAGCCAAGACTGCATCGACCTCGATCACTTCGATATCATTGGCGATAATCATCATTCCCTGTTCGTCGACGATGGTCCTCCCATTGACCTTTAACTGTCGTCCCAAAAGGCTGTTACGCAGTGACTGAGCAAAGCCGAATTGGCCTTTCTCGGCCAACATATCCTCAAATCCTGACATGTCGGTGTCCAAGAATTCCAAGGTTGGCTCGTTGCCGATTATTACCGAACCGCTGGCTTGGCCATCGTCTATGACCATGCGCATACGAACATCCCGGGTTCCGGTTACGGAACCGTGAACCTGACAATTATCATCACGAAGCGTTCTGCGACATTCCGGACAGCGCCATATTATTCCACAATCATCGCGCACTGAGACTACGGTTGCTGCGGTCGAAATTCCGACCCGAGAGCCGGATTTCGCCAATTCACTCAGTTTGGCCTCGATTACATGATTCTCTACATTGATATCATCCCACGGTTTCTGCTCAAGACGGATGACTTGATTCACATCGTCGATGGTGACGTCGGGAATTCCCTGCCAAGCGCGAACGCGAGCATTCTCCAGGCGAACGACGATTGGCAATTCATCTTCAGTGATGCCGACATCACACCACATCGAAGACTTGCATTGTCCGGTTGGGTCGATCAACTGCCCAGCATAGACTATCTTCTCCTCGCCCTCGGCATTGGTGAATTTACGCTCGGTCAGAGATTGCAACTGGGCGATGATGGTGACGTCCTTTGCGCCGTCACGCAACTGACTGATGGTGACTACACTCGACTCAGCTAAGGTCTCGGCGTCAGCGAAATTAGAATCGTGGAAGATTTCAACTTTGGTCGTGCGACCAAAATTTAGTTCCGGCGTATCCCTAAAGCGGCGAATAGTAGCCGATTGGATTTTCAACAGCACACCGGTTTGGTGCGTGAACGGCTCCCAACTGAGGAAGCCCAATGAGCCGGTATCATCGGCGATCTTGCCACGCACGACATCGATTGTCCCACTACCGTCGCGCTTGGTAATAACATCGTCACGAGACGAAATCACCCTGCCGACGATTGTGACCATTCCCTCAGCCTGTATCGCTTCGGCGATTGTCATAGGCTCGGTCGGGTCGATGACGGTTTCGGCGCCTTCCTGTAGGACGATGACCCGGCTCGATTGATTGATATTGAGGGAACGCTTACCCTGATATTCGTTCACCGAACAACCTTCGATACGGACTATTGCTCCAGGTTTCAGGTTTGGACTCGGTGCCCAATCCTTGTAATCCCAACGCACCTTGTCATCATTGCCCCAAGGATTGTCCTCAAGGGTACCGAAGGCGATGTCTCGGTCGCGCCCGCGCACCGCTTGAGTTACTGGGTTATGGGTTATTATTTTCACTTCGATGACGATATTCTTGTCCTCAGGTCCCAATTCAGCTAGCCGCTCAACTTTCTTTAACGGTGCAGCCTGAATGCCACCTGCTGATTGTTCGGTGGTGGCGGCGACAATACCGGCATTGCTCTGCACTTTCCGCAGTACTGAGCGCATCGCATCCTGGGGAGGGATTACGAACTCTTTGTGATAACGCACAAATTCTTCGCGCACCATATCTTCATCGGCGTCGGGTATTTGCGACAATACCTCTTTGACCGCCTTTTCTATGGCCTCGTCAGCCATGTAAGACGACCCCCGACAGGCTTGTGTTATTCGATTCCCATGTGTGCCTGTGCGGAGGACAGGCATAGGGTTGGCGTGCTGTTTGCGGTAGATTGGACACTCCCTTTACCTCCATATCGCCGAACCCAACACGACGGTTATTGAATGCTACGCCAAGGGTTGCAAGGAAAAAAATACTGAAGTGACACTCGACCCCGCCCCTATCGGGGACGGATTTATTCATTTCGTTCGCAACACAGGAAGTCTTCAGTGTTTTTGGAAACAAGTCATGTGGTTGGTAGACAAGGGAAGCAGCAAGGCGAAAGTTTGTTCGGCGATACTATTCTAAACGAGATGAATGTCGAAGAAAGGCTATACTCGGTATGATGGTCGAAGCATTCGATGGCTAGTGGATGGCAGGCCTCAAAACTCACCGACGCTGAGGTGGCCGATGGTGAGTCTTACCACCGCGCCCTATACCTTGATGGAGATGTCGAGCATCCTGCTGGGTGGCATCGCGATTCTATTTCCCATCTGATTGAATTGGCGATGCCTCATATCCAGCAAGGCTCACTGGTTGTGGATTATGGCGCTGGTACCGGAGGTTCGTCCATTGAATTGCTCAAACGAACCGATGCAGCAGGATTGTCTATAGAGTTAGTCCTAGTCGATCCACTCGTCTCATGGTTTAGCAAGGCGAGGGAATTGCTAGACCACCGAGAAGATGCCCATTTCGAGTTCTCAATGTACATCGACGACAATGGGAAAATGGCTTTCCGTCGTCTAGATGAGATGCTCAAAGGTCGCTTAGCCGATGTAATCATATCTTCCTCAACCCTACACCTTGTGCCGACTAAAGCGCTTCCCGACTTGGGAGTACAATTCGCTGAATCACTAGCAACCGAGGGGGTGTTTGTATGGGATAGTGGCGATATCGAGAGCGACCTTCTCCCCGCTACTGCGTCCCTGTTACACGATCCTTATCGCGCCGTGCGCGAGCATCTTAAGGGCGATTCGGTCAGGAAATCACTGCTTGCTGATATGGAGGAAGGGGAGGCGCAAAAGGCCGAACGTCGTGCCGACCGAATCTTCCCCAGACCTTTCTCCCTTGAAGTGATTCTGGATGCATTCAACTCGGCCGGATTCTCCAGCAGAATCACCGACCGCGTAGTTGGTTTTTCGAATGAGGATGCCAAGCGTTTCATCTTGGTCCCGAGATTATCAGAGATAGCAGCTCCACTCATCGAGGGTGAGGAGCGAGACAAGGCGGTTAGTGCCGCTATCAGTGAGGTGCTGTTTCAGATGCGAGAAGCCGGTACAGCTTCTGATGATGAGTACCGAAGCCATTGGGTATACGGATACCACACCATGGCAGATTCCGTTTGAACACATGTAAAATGACCATTCGCGATTCTGTAATTTTGACTCAAAAGGTGGGAGTTCCCGCTTAATCCATAGCCTACTTCGGTATCGACATCATCATACATCGGTTCAAGATGGCGAATCATGGCCCCGACCACCTCTGGCCCACCGAGGGCCTACAACGATGTTATCGAGGCAATCGGAAACACTCCTCTAATCCGTCTCAACCGACTTACTGAGGGTCTGCAGAAGTCATCTGTCTGGGTCAAGTTGGAACGTTGCAACCCTGGTGGTTCCATCAAGGACCGAATCGGTTTGCAGATGGTACTCGATGCTGAGGCCAAGGGGTTATTGAAGCCCGGAGGGGTAATCGTCGAAGCGACTTCCGGCAACACCGGAATCGGGCTGGCCATCGTCGCCGCACAGCGTGGTTACCGCTGCATCTTCACCATCCCCGACAAGATGAGTGATGAGAAGATAACCTTGCTGAAGGCAATCGGTGCCGAGGTACACGTTTGCCCAACTGAGGTTGAGAAAGAGGACCCACGTTCCTATTACGAGGTCGCAGCGCGCCTAGCGCGTGAGGTTCCCGGAGCTTGGCACCCCGACCAGTATTCACATCATGCTAACCCACAAGCGCACCTGCTCTCGACCGGACCGGAGATTTGGCAACAGACCGAGGGTCAGTTGACCCACTTCGTTGCATCCATGGGCACCGGTGGCACGATCACCGGAACTGCACAGGCACTGAAGGAGTTGTCCGAGAAAAACGGTCGTGACCCACCGACGATAGTCGGAGTCGATGCGGTCGGCTCAATTCTGAAACAATGGTTCGAAGAAGGGACAATTGGAGAGCCACACAGCTACAAGGCCGAGGGGTTCGGCGAGGATTTCATTCCCACTGCAACTGATTTCTCACTGATTGACGAGATACATCAAGTCGATGACGGCACCTGTTTCCGTTGGGCGCGGGCGTTGGCGCGGCGTGAGGGGATGTTCTGCGGTGGCTCATGTGGCGGGGCAATCAAGGTGGCGCTAGACCTTGCCGAGCAAGCAGATTCAGTAGGAGAGGCGGCGATGATAGTGGTAATCCTACCGGACGCGGGTAATCCTTACCTCTCCAAATTCTATAACGATGAATGGCTGTTGGAGAACGGATGGGATCCACAGGATTGGGAGTGATGGCGTGAGCGCGGACAAACCGATGGGAGACTCGACACGGGCGGTACACGCAGCCGCTGAACCCGAGGAAAAGACAGGTGCGGTGCAGGTTCCCATCTACCAGACTTCCACCTATGTGCAGAGCGATTTCGCTGTACATAAGGGATATGAGTACTCACGAACTCAAAATCCGACCCGCCAAGCATTGGAGCGAGCGATGGCGGAACTCGAATCACCAACAGAACCTGCTCAAGGTTTCGCATTCGCCAGCGGGATGGCGGCAATCACCACCGTGACCCAGTTACTCGATTCGGGATGCCACATCTTGGCCGCTTCTGACCTGTATGGGGGAACCGGGCGCCTGTTCGACGAAGTGCTGGCGAGGTTCGGCGTTGAAACCACCTACAGTGAACTGAATCCCGGTGATTTGGAGGCGTGTGCCCGCGACAATACCAGTCTTTTGTGGCTGGAGTCACCGACCAATCCACTGCTGAATATCCACGACATTGCCGAGTTGTCGGCGCAAGCCCATGAGCGTGGATGGATTGTGGTGGTCGACAATACCTTCGCCAGTCCGACTCTACAACGCCCGCTTGAATTGGGCGCTGACATCGTCGTGCATTCGACAACCAAGTACATCGCCGGCCATTCAGACCTCATCGGCGGTTGTGCAGTCACCCGTGACCCTCTGCTAGCAGAGCGATTGGGATTCCTGCAGAACACCTTAGGGGCGATTCCTTCACCTCTGGACTGTTTCCTAACTCTGCGAGGTATTCGTACGCTTCCACTGCGAATGGAACGCCACTGCGATAACGCTGAATATCTCGCTGAGCGCTTGGCGCAGCACCCCAGTGTGACGACATTGCTCTACCCCGGTCTTATCGACCACCCCGGTCATGGCGTCGCCAGTAGTCAGATGAGCAGGTTCGGTGGAATGATATCTCTCGAGTTGGAGGGCGGAGAGGCCGCAGCCAGAGAATTCGCTAAGAATCTACGGCTGTTCGCGACGGCAGAGAGTCTGGGTGGGGTCGAGAGTCTAATCAATCATCCTTGGTCGATGACTCACGCCGCCATCCCCGAGCAACGGCGACTCGATATCGGTGTCACCCCTGGGTTAGTGCGCCTCTCAGTTGGAATTGAGGATGCTGTTGACCTCTGGAATGATATCGAAGATTCGCTCGCTGCTTCTGTTAGTTGAGGAGATGAGCATCACCGATGAAAATGGGCTACTGTGATGCTAAGCAGAGGGTATCGAGCA
>Ga0302120_10001073_pt1 | contig 12740 bp, 3 predicted proteins | sample AG5_Bottom_MG_FD_203118 | JGI IMG/M metagenome (GOLD analysis project Ga0302120, IMG submission 203118) | Marine microbial communities from Western Arctic Ocean, Canada - AG5_Bottom | ecosystem: Environmental > Aquatic > Marine > Oceanic | place: Canada: Western Arctic Ocean | collected 2017-10-01 | reverse complement strand
AAATTTCTTCCCCTCTGCTGACAGCTTAACAACAACCTATGTCATGAGTAGTGCGGACACTGGTCAACCTTTTATAGTAGTTACGCTAACCACAACGGCCAGCTGCCTTACTCCTTCTGATTCAGTATTACTAGTTGTAATTCCTGGCCCTACCGCCGACTTTACCTACACAGAAATCTGTCTCAATGACTCCATGTATTTCGTGGATATTACACAAGATAACACAGTAGAAGAATGGTACTGGGATTTCGGAGATGGAATTACAGATACCGTTCAAGACCCGGCACACCTCTTCAATGCTGACGGAATATACAATGTCACCTTAGGAGTTGTTACTGTGAACGGTTGCTTAGATACTCTGACCCAGCCAATCTTGGTTCACTCTTTGCCAATTGCGGATTACACATTTGCAGCCAATTGTGTTGGCGAGATCGCTTCCTTCACAGATCAATCTACCGTTGCTAGCGATACCATTAATGGTTGGACATGGGACTTTGGCAACGGAGATAGTGCATTTGTATCAGAGCCTACTGAGCAATTTAATGGAGAATCGGATTACTTAGTAACACTTATCGTTTCTTCCAGTTGGGGATGTGTAGATACTATAGTCGATACTATATCAATAGTGCCTAATCCTATAGCCAATTTCATTTTTGAAGAATCATGCTATCCCGACCAGGTGACGTTTTTAGATTCATCCTACATTGACAATTCAATAGCCATACACAATATAGTTGAATGGTATTGGGATTTTGGCGATCTAACAACGGACTCAACACAATCACCTACACCACATCAGTATCCCAATGCTGGTTCATTTGAAGTTCAGCTAATTGTTGTTTCAGAGGATGGATGTACGGATACTGTTTCCAAGTCCATTGATGTACACGCCAAACCTGTGGCGGCATTCTCATTCGATAACGTGTGCGAGATTGACTCAGCATATTTTAACGACTCATCATATGTTGCCAGTCCAGATTCCATAGTTTCGTGGGAGTGGTTCTTTGGAGATGGCAATACTTCCACTCAGATAAGTCCATCGCACATCTATGAGAACTATGGCTCCTTCATTGTGGAACTCATTGTAAACACAAATAATGGATGTGCAGATACACTTCAGGACTTAGTTATTGTTAGTCCCAACCCGATTGCAGACTTCACTGCCGATGACTTCAATGTTACAACGGAAGATCTGGTTAACTTTACAGACCTTTCACCTGGAACGTCCATATTACCTGATACTGTGGATATCGTTAATTGGTTCTGGGATTTTTATTACCCTACCAACGGTGCAGGAGATAGCACAACATCTGCCCAAAACCCTACATACTTTTATACAGATACCGGCACCTATCAAATCCAACTTATCGTCACCAATGAATACGGGTGCATTGATACTACATTCGGTTGGATAGAGGTTGGGTTACACCCGGTAGTGGCGTCCGGATTCAGTCCCGATGGAGCTGGGGACGGTGCCAATGACAAGTTGGTAGTTCATGGAGGGCCCTATCAGGAATTGAAATTTATCATTTACAATGAGTGGGGTGAAGTGATCTTTGAATCTAACAATCAAGATATAGGGTGGGACGGGACATTCAAAGGAGTACCACAACCAATGGGTGTTTACGTTTATACAGTAATAGCAACATCCCTTGATGGAAAATCTCACCACTTCTGGGGAGATGTAACTCTGTTGAGGTAAAAACGTAAATTTGTATGAGATTTGAGACAATCAGAATAAGATGAAACAAAAGTTCCTATACGTATTAGTTGCACTGACTGTAAAGTGTATGGGTGTATATAGTCAAGATTTTCACTTGTCTCAATACGACGCCGCACCCTTGTATGTAAACCCGGCAATGACGGGCATGTTTAACGGAATGTACAGGGTACACGGACATTATCGAAATCAATGGTCTAGCGTAGTAAGTCCTTTTTCAACTACTGCCTTCTCATATGACACGCAATTGGAGAAATTTAACATTGGTGGAATTGTATTGAACGACCGTGCTGGATCTGGAAATTTTAACGTGTTGAACTTCGTCGGTTCAGCTGCTTATGATTATGCAATAGATAAGAACACGAAGAAGGCGCATCATGTAGCGGGTGGGTTGCAAGCAGGAATTATTCATAAGAGTGTCAATATGAGCAAACTCATTTTTCCAAGTCAGTATACTTCAACGAATAGCCAACCATTTGATCCAGGTATTCCCAACGGTGAGATTTTTTCAAATACTAACTTTGTCATTCCTGAATTGAACCTGGGCATATTGTATTACATGGCCAATGATAAATCAAAAGTGAATCCGTTTATTGGGTTCTCAGTATTTCACCTACTCTCCCCTGTTGAATCCTTCTATGAAAACAACAACAAACTGCCAAGGAGGTTTATCACACATATGGGTGTTAAGGTCAATCTAACCAAGGATATACAAATCACACCCAAGATCTTCATAATGAATGAGGGCAACGCAAACGAACGTACTATAAGTGTTATGGCGGCGTATTATTTGAAGAATACAGATGCCTGGATTTTTGCCGCTCCAACATACCGATCTTTTAAGTTCAGGGAGTTTGGCACTAACGATGCGATAATCACCACAATAGGGTTAAAGTATGGTGACTTCACTTACGGATTTAGTTATGACTTTAACATTTCCAGCTTACGGTCAATTAGCAACGGTAAAGGTGGGTTTGAACTTTCTATCACGTATATCGCTAAGAAAATTACATTCCCTAAGCCAGCATGTCCCAGATTGTAGCCTTATGAGCATTAGCACTAAAAATATTTGTGTAATTCTAGTGAGCCTTATGGTCTCGTCGGTTGAAGGCTATGCTCAGAGCAAGAAAGACTTGCTCAAGTATGCCGATCAGGCATTTCACAAGCAAAATTACGTTGCGTCAGCATATTTTTACGGAAAGGTTGTTGGCAGTTTCATGGCAGGACAACAGGATATAGTATACCCCTATGAGTTTATTGGCTGGAACGAACCTTTAAAAACAGATGTGGCAGACACCAATAACATCGATTCTAATGCAGTTGAGGAAATAACCGAGTTAGTACCAGAGGACACGAGCGAAACTGAGAAAGAGGTTGCTTTGGATAAGATTAAACAAGATCATAGCTATAAGCATGCCTTGTACCATTTAGCTGAATCATACAGGCTCTCATACAGCTATGTTAACGCGGAAGCTGTGTACCAACAATGCATAGAACTTGATTTGCAAGAATATCCACTACTCCACTTCTGGTATGCTCTGAGCTTGAAAAAGAACATGAAGTATGGCGCGGCCCAACATGAGTTTAACGACTTTATCAAGGCTACTAAGAGCAGTCCACATACTGACAGCCTTGGAACAAATTACTATAAGCGAGCAAAAAAGGAAATGTCTGGATGCCGCCAGGCTGTTGAGTGGATTGCCAATCCTGTAAAAGGTGTCAAAGTCAACAAGATGGACTCCTTCGTAAATGAAGGCATCTCTACTTTCTCTGCTGCCTATTACAATGAAGAAGCTTCTATTCTGTTTGCGACAGCAAGAGCTTCGGAGAGTGCCTCTAAGAAGGAGAAGGACCACATAGGATCCACGAATATCTATACATTTTCGCTGGAATCGGATTCTACTTGGGGGCAACCGTCAAAATTTAATGCTCCGGTTAATTCAATCAAGAATGAAGGGGGGATGTCAATTCCATTTGATCAATCTAAATTGTACTTCACCCGCTGGGGAGCAACTAACGGGATTAAAGAATGCCACATATATCTAAGCAAAAATTTCAACGGTAGATGGTTGCCTCCGCAAAAGTTAGACGATAAAGTAAACATCCCGGGATATAAGTCCATGCATCCATTCATTACACCAGATGGAATGAAACTATTTTTCTCCAGTAACAGGCCAGGCGGCATAGGGAGGATGGACCTTTGGTATTGCGAAGTGGATGAGAAGGGTAATCTTGGTGCCGCCATCAATGTTGGCTGGCCGGTGAATACGAAAGAAGATGAAGTTTCTCCGATGTATTTGGAAGATGAGAAGTCCTTGTACTTTAGCTCTAATGGCCACACAGGTATGGGTGGGCTGGATGTATTTGAGGCATTTGGAGAGTTGGAAGAACTCTATCGTCCTGAAAACCTGGGATTTCCTATAAATTCCAGCAGAGATGACCAATTCTTCGTCTTGAACAGGAACTTGAACAAGGGCTTTCTTTCCTCTGATAGAACAGATTGCGTGGACTGTGATGGTGGAAACTGCCTGGAGTTGTATGAGGTAGATTACGGACCTCCACAGTTCACATTGAGTGGGCATGTTTATACAAAAACAAACAAGAAGCCGATACCTAATGCACTGATCACTATGAAGGATGTGAATGAGTACTATGAACCGAGCTTTTTTATTACTGATAAAGACGGATATTATTTTACACCTCTCAGAAGAGAAATGGTGTATTACCTAAAAGCACAAAAGGTGAAGTTCTTTGCAGATGCCAAAGATGTATCCACAAAGGGTCTGGAAAAATCGACTGACTTTGTGCGAGACTTCTATCTGTCTAGAATCCCGGTTGGAGAAATTGAGATCAAGGGAATTGAGTATGATTATGACAAATGGGATTTAAGGCCGGCATCAAAAGTCACACTTGACAGCCTTGTCTTATTCCTGGGAATAAACGACAATATCACTATCGAATTGAGTTCTCATACTGACAATCGTGGTCAGGATGAGTACAATGAAAAGCTCTCACAAAAACGTGCGCAATCCGTCGTAGATTATCTGATTGAAAAAGGAATACCTCTGGACAGGTTAACTCCGGTCGGATATGGAAAGAGGAAACCAGTGATCATAAATGCGGAAACAGAAGAAGAGCACCAGAGAAACAGAAGAACGGCTTTTGAGGTACTCAGACAGGATTATGTGAAGCTCAAGGAATAATACACTTTTAGAACTCTATAAGCCAATGATACCGAGTTTTGTTGTAATCTAATCGCTAGTATTGACTACCGAAACATGAATAAATTCTTATTGCTCTTTTTGTTAACACTCGCCTTTCCCCTAAGGCTCTGTGCGACCCACATTGTTGGAGGTGAACTCACCTATAGTTGTCTTGGAGGCAACCAATACGAAATTAAATTAAAGCTTTACCGCAACTGCTATGACCCATGCGGTACCTGCACCTACCCTGATCCTGCTCGAATTCATCTATTCAATACAGATGACGGCACCTATTCAGGTCTAACTTTTGATATTCCGCTCCCAGGGTTTACTACACTTCCCATAGCCGTAGGAAACATTTGCTTTGTTCCTCCGACAAACGTATGTGTTGAGGAAGCAATTTATATTGATACCGTTACAATTCCGCCGCGATTTGGGGGGTATGATATTGTCTACAATATTTGCTGTAGAAATGGTGCAATTCAAAATATTGTTCTCCCATTAAATGCTGAGGCAACATATCTAACTCAGATTAAATATCAATTTACTAGTGATTCTGCTGGATTTAGTGGTGCGCAAGGTGATGCGGAAGGTGGAAACTGCGGCGGGAACACCGGATGGACCCCATTAACCGCTAATATACAAGCAAGTGATAATACCTATGACTCTATTGTGGTAAACAATATGATGAATGGAGAAACTACCTGTTACTTGGAGGCGACCGATTATGGATTCAATATTCCCGCTGCAGCGATTATCACAGGAATAGAAGTGCAAATTGAGAAAAGAACGAATGCGATAACCCCTGTAAGAGATAGCAGTGTTCAAATAATCCAGGGTGGAACGCTACAAGGCGTATCCTCAGAACATGCTAATGTTGCAGATTGGCCTGGAACGGACAGTATATTTACTTATGGAGGCCCTGGCGACCTGTGGGGTACAACCTGGAACGTTGCTGATATCAACACAAATAATTTTGGAGTAGCGATACAACCAATAAGTCTGGGACAAGTAATATGGTTAGAAGACTTTGAAGACCTCGCGGTAAGCGATGAAGTTGATAATGGAGCAACTTCATGGTACACCACCTGCACAGCGGGACCGGCACCTCCAAACGCTTGTGGTTTGAATGACCCAGATGCAAATGACTATTTTCAAGTAAGAAATATTGGTGGAAATCTGCTATATGGAGGTCGTGACGTAGACGCAGAGGCAGTTTGGACCTCAGATTCCATTGTTATTACCAGTTATATCGCTGGAGTGAACATAAGCATTGACCTCTCTGAAGCCAATTATGATAACGCCTCGGACTGGGTAGAAGCCTATTACAAATTGGATGGCGGACCTGAGGTCGCTTTGACCAATGGGCTTCAATCGGGCAATTTTAATAATGCGGTGGCAACAGCCACAGGCCTGATAGGAGATACCCTTGAAATCGTGATAAGAGTGATGAATCAAGGGGGTAATGATCGGGGGAGATTTGATAATGTACTGGTTTTCCCTGCTGAGGATATTACTTATTATGTAGACTATGTAGGAATAAAGGTATACTACGACCATCCTTTAGATATTTGCAACAACTTTCCTGAATTCAATAACTTCCCCCCGATATTCGTCTGTTTAGGAGACACTTTGAAATTTGATCATTCAGCTGAGGACACTATTACCGACTCCGATGGTGATTCCCTGGTGTACAGTATGTGTACCCCTTATGACAATACTCAGACTTCATATGGCACCAATGCAATACCAGGTATTGGAACTTTTACCCCTCCTACCCTGGTTAACTGGCAGTTCCCATATGCATCCGACTACCAGCTTTCTGGCGATACACTTGTAATTGACCCAGTTACCGGGCAAATGACTGGTTACCCAACTATACTAGGACAATACCTTCTTGGAGTTTGTGTATCAGAATATAGAAATGACACCCTACTCAGCATCAATAAAAGAGACTTCCAATTCAATGTGGTCGATTGTGTCCCTATCATCTCAACTTCTGTGCCCTCTCCTGCCCTTCCATGCGGGGGCACATCTGTTACTTTCCAAAATGATAGTACGGGCGCCATAACCTATGACTGGGATTTTGGTGTACCGGTTATTACTACGGATACGTCAACTCAAGCTACCCCTACCTATGTTTACCCTGACACAGGAACCTATACAGCTACTCTTATTATTAACCAGGGCATGACCTGTGCCGATACCGGGACAGCAGTTGTGGATCTCCACCCTGCGGTCTTCGCTAACTTCAGTACGGGGGATGGATGTATTGGCGATGTTACCAGTTTTTTTGATTCTTCTACAACCACATTTGGCAATATTATTTCATGGGCTTGGGATTTTGGAGATGGCAATGCTTCCACGGCACAAAACCCCACACACATTTATGCAGATACAGGCACTTATATAGTCACCTTAGTACCGTTAAATGACTCTACTTGTACTGATACAATGAGTCAATTACTGACAATTGTCCCTATGCCTATTGTAGATCCGGGAGCAAACGGGTCGATATGTATTGTATCATCAGTGCCATTGGCGGGCAGTGTACAGTTCGCAAGCAGCGGCACCTGGACCAGTTCTGGTAACGGTACGTTCGCGCCAAGTGCAGATTCGCTAACTACCACCTATAATCCCAGCTCAGCGGATACATCAGCCGGGTCAGTTACACTCACCTTAACATCTACAGGTAATCTTGGAGGTTGTCCATCAGATAGTCAGAGCATAGTGGTCAGTTTTAACGCAGCTCCAGCAGTGGATGCAGGTTCAGACCTCTCCGCCTGCGCTGATTCATCAGGTGTTCAACTTAATGGATCCGTATCAAATGCGGGTGGCGGCGTATGGTCTACCAGCGGCACTGGTGCCTTTGCACCTGACTCAATAACATTAAATGCCACCTATACACCCAGTTCTTCGGATATCGTGGCTGGCACAGTTGAGTTGGTACTTACAACCACAGGTAATGGCCTTTGCAATGCTGATGCAGATACTACCATCCTTACCATCACCCCCGCCCCATCTGCCAATTCTGGGCCCGATGATACTATCTGCGCTGATAATTCAGGATACCTACTTTTAGGGGCAGTATCGGTTGCCACTGGAGGAATATGGAGCAGCAGTGGTACTGGCTCATTCGATGACTCCTTACTTCTTACGGCCACCTACACCACGAGTGCTGCTGACACTGCAGCAGGTGCTGTAACACTTACGCTTACAACTACTGGAAATGGTGGGTGTAATCCGGCATCAGACCAGATGGTATTAAATATTGACCCTACTCCTAAGGCAAATGCTGGTGGTGATACAATTGTCTGTAGTGACAATGGCGTTATTCCACTAGCAGGCACGGTACTGCATGCTAATGGCGGAATATGGACAACTTCCGGAACCGGTTCCTTTGACGATTCCACCTTGCTCAATGCAACTTACACGGCTAGTTCAGCTGACACTGCATCAAGTGGCATCACCTTGACACTAACTTCAACAGGAAATGGATTATGCGGACCCGCATCAGATACAATGAATATTTCTTTCTTTCCAGGGATATTCGTCAGCACAAGTGCAGATACTTCTGTGTGTCTTGCTGATAGTTCTATCCTTATAAGCGGAACAGTTACTGGAAGCACAACTACTGGTCAATGGTCTAGTTCTGGAAATGGAATTTTTAATCCCAGTGATACCACTTTAACCACCACCTATTCTTTTAGTGCTGCTGACGTGCAAGCGGGCTTGGTTACTCTGATCTTATCCTCCACAGGTAACGGATCTTGCGCTCCAACGGTCGACATTATGCTCATCACCATTCTACCAAAAGTTGATGCAGGCCCTGATACGATCGTATGCAACACTGCGGATACAATACAGCTCAATGGAATAGTAGGTAACGTATCTGTTGCTCAATGGACAACGAGTGGAGCAGGTATTTTCATTCCGAGTGACACTGTTGTAAATACACAATATGTGCTCACTCCTGCGGATATCGCGGCGGGAACGATAGACTTTCAGCTCACATCCTCTGACACTGCAGGACTTTGCCCATCTGGGTCAGATTCCATGAGAGTCACTATTACCCCTCCTGCAGCAGCAAGTGCTGGAGCCGATGCAACAGTTTGTGAAGACACATCAGGGTATGCCCTAATTGGCGCATTTTCTAACGCAACAGGTTCACTGTGGTCAAGTTCTGGGTCAGGTTTGTTTCTACCTGCACCTGATTCACTGAGTGTTACCTACGTTCCAGACACAGTAGGCATAGACACTATAATCTTTTCTGCTACAGGAAGCTGCAATAATGCATCAGACACTGTTATCTTAACCATTACACCAATCCCAATAGTAAATGCGGGTGCAGACACATCTGTTTGTGCCACCATATTAAATGTGCCTCTTTCAGGATCAATAAGCACAGCCACAGGGGGTATCTGGTCCACTGTGAATGGAACCGGAACATTCACGCCTTCAGATACCAGTATGAATCCGACCTATAATGGAACTGCTTTGGACACCTCTGCCGGAACAATAAATATAGTATTGACATCCACTGGGAATGGGGATTGTAATGCTTATACTGACACCATTACCCTAACATATACCCCGAGCTTAATCTCCGTGAATGCCGGTGCAGATACGGTAGTGTGTAACAATACATCGAGTATAGCCCTGAATGGAACAGCCTTCATAGCAACAGGCGGAACTTGGTCCAGCTCCGGCACCGGAACTTTCTCCCCGAGTGCTGACTCCCTTAGCACTACCTATGTTCCAAGTGCAGCTGACACAGTTGCAGGTTCGATTACTTTAACATTAACCACCACAGGAAATGGGGGATGTGCCAGTGTCAGCGATGACCTATTGGTCAGTTTCTTCTCCGCTCCCACTGTGATAGCTGGCTCAGATACAACCGTTTGCTATACTACAGACACTGTGTTCCTGTCCGGTTCGATAACAAATGCCGTTGGTGCTGTGTGGAGTACGAGCGGCACAGGAACCTTTACTCCAAATGACTCATCGTTGAACGCAGGATATATTCCATCTACAGGGGATTTCTTGAACGAAACTGTGACGCTTTACCTCTCAACATATCAAGGCTGTTTCAATATGGTAGATTCGATTAGGATCGACATTGTACCAGGTGTTATGGTGATTACTTCCGATACCATCCTCTGCAATGATGTAGACACGCTCCCGGTAACTGGAATAGTGACAGGCGCGGCTGGTGGAATTTGGACTACAAACGGATCAGGTACCTTCTTCCCTGACGATACGTCACTGAATACCAATTATATTCTAAGTACGGCTGATAGCTCAGCAGGGGCTTTTGTACTTACACTAACGACTACTGGCGTATTAATGGGTTGTCCACCGGCAAGTGACTTGTTAAATGTTTCCATCACCCTCCCTCCTACTGTTGATGCTGGTCAGGATGTGTTAATTTGTTCCAATGTAGATTCGGTAGAACTGAATGGAAGTACTACCAACGCGGGAGGTGTATGGAGTAGCAGCGGAAGTGGGGTTTTTATTCCGGATTCTATCACATTAAATGCGACGTATATTCTCAGTGCAGGTGACACATCAAGTGGATTGGTGGTTTTGACACTGTCAACAACGGGAAGTTGTTTGGATCTATCAGATAGCGTTATTATTTCTATTTCTTCGCCTCCGGCGGTTGATTTTACTGCTTCTGATGTTTGCCTGGGAGACGTGAGCAACTTTACGGATGTTACATCTGGAAATATCGTTGACTGGAGCTGGAATTTTGGAGATTTGAACACGTCAACCAATGCAAACCCCCAGCACACCTATGCGTTACCTGGCATTTATGATGTTACTCTAGTTGTAGTCAATCAAAATGGCTGTTCAGATTCCATTACGAAAGCAGTAACTGTGAATCCGAGCCCAATTTTGTCTTATGACTGGTCGGATGTATGTAGTGGGGACACCATGTACTTTACTAATACTTCATCCATTCCTTCCCCTGATGTGATTGCGGGATATTCCTGGGACTTTGGAGATGGAGTAACCTCTAACCTTGTTGACCCTAGTCATGTATATCAAAATGAGGGAATTTACATTGTCACATTGACAGCCACTTCAGGAGTTGGCTGTGCAAGTAGCTGGGACACTATAGTTGTTGCAAGTCCAAATCCAGTAGCCCAATTTACCGCAGTGCCCGCGTTGGTTAGCACAGAAGAACAAATTAATTTTACCGACCTCTCCCTAGGATCTCCATATGTACCAGATACAATCAATATTTCTTCCTGGGAATGGGACTACTACTATCCTGAAAATATAACAGGTGGGTCTGCTACGGGCCCTAATACCAGCCATCTCTATAGTGACACAGGAACCTATACTATACAGCTGGTGGTTACCAATGAATACGGTTGTACTGATACGGCTTATGAAGATGTGGAAGTGATTTTAGCACCTATTGTTGCATCAGCTTTCAGCCCTGATGGATCAGGAGCAGATGGCAATAATATTCTTGTGGTACACGGGGGACCCTTCCAAAAGCTGCTCTTTATTATCTATAATGAATGGGGTGAAGTCATCTTTGAATCCAACAACCAGGATCTGGGTTGGGATGGGACATTTAAGGGCGTTCCACAGCCAATTGGCGTGTATGTATACACCGTGATAGCAACTTCGTTAGATGGGACAGCCCACCATTTCTGGGGTGACGTAACGTTATTAAGATAAGACAGGTCACACTTTTACGGCAATTACGAGTATGTCGTCAATCTGTTCGTAATTTATTTCATCAATACCGCCAGGGTTCATCCACGATTCAATAACCTTATCGAGGTACTCACGCTGCTTAACCAGAGATAAATTCTGAATACTCAGTAGCGTTGGCCTAAATCTCTTAATCATATATTTCCTACCCTTGGGTCCGCCAAACTGATCCACATAACCATCAGAGAATATATAGACATTATCGTCAGTCTGAAGTTGAATTTCATTATTTGTGAAATCCTTCATCTCTTCTCCTACAAACACCCCTATTGGAAATTTATTCGCTGCTATCTCCAATAGGATATATCCGTTGCCTTCCTCCTTCAGTTCCACATTATCATCCTTCAACAATTCCAGCGTAGCTTTGGAGGGACTGTTAGCATTGTCCTTTCTGATAATATACAGGGAATTGTATGCTCCAGCATACTGGAGCACCTTAGTTTTGTGGTCAAGGGTGCAAAATGCAATGTCCATACCGTCTTTGACGGTTGACTCCTCAAATGTTTGATTGATCGTTTCCCCTGCTAACCTATTGAGTTCATTAAGAATCGCTGCTGGCTCCGTATTTCCCTGTTCAAATACGGCCTCTTTCAATAATGCATTGCCAATAAGACTCATAAATGCTCCAGGCACTCCATGCCCTGTGCAATCCACGGCAGCAAAAAGTGCCTTTCCATCAATATGCTGGCCGATCCAATAAAAATCCCCACTTACAATGTCCTTTGGTTTATACAGAATAAAATGATCCTTTAGTGCCTTGTTGACAATGCTTTGATCTGGAAGAATCGATTCCTGAATCCTTTTCGCATATCGAATACTTGCTGTCATCTCATTATTGATGCCTTGAATTTCTTCTTTCTGTCTTACGACCTCCAGCGTTCTCTCTTCCACTTTGCGTTCCAATATTCGCTCAGACTCATGCAAGTCCTTTCTCATCGTCAGAAGAGCATGCCCTAGAGTATCGTCTTCACTAAGGGGCTGGTATTCCGATTCAAAATCACCAGACCCTACAGCATTGGCAAATTCCGTAGTTCTGGTGAACCCCTCTACCAAGTGATTCATGGCCATGGATATCTCTCCTATCT
>Ga0302120_10001072_pt1 | contig 12743 bp, 7 predicted proteins | sample AG5_Bottom_MG_FD_203118 | JGI IMG/M metagenome (GOLD analysis project Ga0302120, IMG submission 203118) | Marine microbial communities from Western Arctic Ocean, Canada - AG5_Bottom | ecosystem: Environmental > Aquatic > Marine > Oceanic | place: Canada: Western Arctic Ocean | collected 2017-10-01 | reverse complement strand
CTGCTAGGGAATCATCCCCTTCATTTACCTTTTCTTCAGCCTCTAAATGACCGTCAAGGTCAGCTTCTTTAACTCTATCAGGGGTTTTATAGGGCCGGATTTCAGCGCGTTCGATGATAATATCAGGGACGATTCCTTCTGCTTGAATAGAGCGGCCATTGGGAGTGAAATAACGGGCTGTAGTCAGCTTTACTGCTCGTCCATCGCCAAGAGGCATTACTGTTTGTACAGATCCCTTACCAAAACTCTGGGTGCCAACAATGGCGGCGCGATGATTATCTTGTAGCGCACCAGCAACAATTTCTGACGCTGAGGCGCTGCCTCCGTTGATCAGCACTACTACGGGTAAGCCATTGAGGATATCCCCGGTTTGCGCTTCAAATCGATGATTCGCGCTGGGCAGTCTTCCCTCGGTGTAAACCACAGTGCCGCTGTCCAGCAGGGCGTCGGCAATTTTAACTGAAGCCGGCACAAGGCCACCCGGATTATTTCTTAAATCTATCACTAAACCCTTGAGACCTTGAGCCTTTGGATCCTCCTTAGAAAGGCTTGAGGCCTTCAGTTTTTCAACTTCCTCAATAAAGTCGTCTCCGGAATTGGCTTGAAATTGGGCGATGCGCACATAACCGTAACCCCGCTCTAGCAGGCGACTGCGTACAGCACTTATTTGAATAACATCACGAACAATATTAAAGGTCAGGGGACCTTCTTCTCCTTCGCGATAGATGGTCAGCTTAATGCTAGTGCCCTTTTCTCCGCGTAGTTTGTCGATAGCTTTTTGTAGGCCGATACCTCGTACTGGCGAATCGTTCATTTCGACAATTAGATCACCTGCTTCAATACCAGCCTTGGCAGCTGGCGTATCATCAATAGGCGAGATAACTCTAATCATGCCATTGTCGGCACCGACTTCCATGCCGAGACCACCATACTCTCCAGTGGCGTTTTCCTGAAGATCGCCGTAATCATCTGCCTTAAGATAGGTAGAATGAGGGTCTAATCCGGTCACTAAACCAGCGATGGCATTCTCTAGTAACTCTGTGTCAGAGACTTCTTCGACATAGCCTTGGCGAATTTGTTCGAAAACCTGAGTAAACAGCCTTAATTCTTGCAGGGGTAGTCGTTCTTCAGCAGTCACTTTTTTATTCAAGGCTGAAGTTTGCTCTGGGGTTTCCCCGTAGGCTGGTAGCAGTGTTGATAAAAGTAATACAGCTGTGGAAATTCTTAGCATTGTTGGGTCCCTTAGGTCTCACTCAATTGTAATCGCAAAACTAAGCCTTAGTCTCTCGGTTAGGATTTCGCCATCCATTTTTTTGGGTTGGCTGGTTTGCCTTGGCTGCGGATTTCGAAGTAAAGTGCCGATTTGTCTAGTCCGCCAGTATTGCCAGATCGCGCCACTACCTCGTTAGTTTGCACTGAGTCACCGGTATCTTTCAATAGTTCTTGGTTGTGACCATAGAGCGTCATATAACCATTGCCGTGTTCTATGATCAAGAGGAGGCCAAATCCTCTCAAATAGTTAGAGAAAACGACCCTACCCTGGTGAACTGATTTTACCTCTGTGCCGCTATTGGCGTTTATCAGCCATCCCTGCCATTTTATCGGACCATTGCGTGCGCTACCAAAACGATGGGCAATACGGCCGTTAAGTGGCCACCGAAGTTTCCCTTTCCGCGACACAAACGATTGTGACGGAGAGGGTAAAATTAAATCTGCTACCGCTTCCTGTACTGCGTTGAGCAGTTGTTCTAATTGTCCGCGTTGTTTTTGCAACCCACGTAGTCTTTTCTTGTCATCAGACATCGTTAGCTGCATTTTATCTAAGGACAACGTTCTTTTCGCAACCTCAACGGATAGATTTTCCTGCTGAAGAGAAAGAGACTTCTTTGACGCCACTAATTCTAGCTTGTTTTTATTAATGTCTTCAATGACCTTAGTCAATGCATGAACATCAGTCAGATACTCTTCAATTTTTTCGCTCCGGGCTTCAAGAAAGTAATCGTAGTATTTGAACATCCGAGAAATTGCTTTTGGATCTTCTTGATTAAGTAATAGTTTGATTGGTTCTTGGTCGCCGAGTTTGTGTGCAGCCCTTATTTGTTCCGCGATCGCGCTATTTTGTTGGGTGATACGCCGCTCTATAGAAATTTTATTCTTCTCTTTTTCAGCGATTGTAGTCTCCGCCGATCCAATTTTTTGACGTATCAAGCGCATACTAGTTGTAATTTTACTGGCTTCAATTTCGACCTGAACAAGCTCCGTTTCTATCTCATTTTGCTGCTCACTGCTACTTGCTAGGGTTTTTTCAAGAGTTGCTATAGTTTGTTTGAGACGGCCTAACTCAACTTGCGTGCTGTCGTCGGCAATAGTCGTTGAATTAAGAAGTAGCGCGATAAAAATACCGACAACCAGTCTATGCAGGCGGGCTATTGCGGCTGATTTCAATCGCGGCATAGCATTCACTATAAAAGTAAAGAGCGGCCAGTCATTTCTGCTGGTTGTTCCATATCCATCATAGCCAACATGGTGGGAGCAATATCGGCGAGAGAGCCGCCCCCATCAAGCTTTACTCCAGGCCTGCCAACATAAACGAGTGGCACGGGCAAAGTAGTGTGCTGGGTATGAGGTTGATTTGCTACGTCATCAAACATCATTTCCACATTACCGTGATCGGCTGTTATTAGGGCTTGGCCCCCTACCCGGGCCAAACTAGCTAAAACTCTTTTTAAGCAGCCGTCCACTGCTTCAACGGCGAGCATAGCTGCTTGGTAATCTCCTGTGTGCCCGACCATGTCACAGTTAGCATAGTTGCAGATAATAGTGTCGAACTGGTGAGACTCGATAGCCTCTATTAATTTATCGGTGACCTCTAGCGCGCTCATTTCTGGCTGTTGATCGTAGGTAGCAATGTCCAGTGAAGGCAGCAGTTTGCGCTCTTCACCTTGATACATGGCCTCTCGGCCACCGCTCATAAAAAACGTAACGTGGGCATATTTTTCGGTTTCGGCAATGCGTAGTTGATACTTACCCTGGTCCGATAGAAACTCACCAAGAGAATTAACGATTGGGATTGTTGGAAAGGCAAGGGGGCAGTTCAACGTGCTTTCATATTCGGTAGTTGTAACAAAGGTGCTGGGCAAGCGAACAACCTTGCGATCGAAGCCAGTAAATTCGTGGTCAACTATCGCGTGAGTAAGCTGTCGAACACGGTCTGGGCGGAAGTTCATGAAAATCACCGCATCTCCATCTTCTAATACTGCGGGGACGTCGTCTGACTTACCTATACTGGTAGCACTCACAAACTCATCATCTTCACCGCGGGTATAAGCATCTTCAAGTGCAGTGAGGGGATCAATGGCAGAGTGATTGGCTACACCCTCGGTAATTAGCTGGTACGCTTGATTGATTCGCTCCCAGCGGTTGTCCCGATCCATGGCATAAAAACGACCGATCATTGAAGCAATTTTTGCTACCCCTAAGCTTTCGCATAACCGATGTGTTTTTTCTAGCGACGGCTGGGCGCTACGCGGAGGACAGTCGCGGCCGTCTAAGAACGCATGTACATATATTTTCTTAGCCCCGCGTTGTGCCGCTAGTTCAATCATAGCGTTAATATGATCTTCATGACTATGGACTCCGCCAGCGGAAAGTAAGCCAAGAATGTGCACTGCTCGGTTAGTCTTAACAGCCTTATCTATTGCGTCGCAGTAAATCGAATTAGTGTAAAAATCACCATCACTAATAGCTTTATTAATACGGCTGAAATTCTGATAGATGACCCGGCCTGCACCGATAGTCATGTGCCCAACTTCGGAATTGCCCATCTGTCCTTCGGGTAATCCAACATCCTCCCCTGAAGTGGCGATAAAGGTACTTGGATTATCCACCCAAAGATTCTCCCAAATGGGTGCTTTTGCATTGGCTACAGCGTTGAAATGCGTGTTGTCGCTGTGACCGCAACCATCCAAGATCATCAGTACCACAGGTTTTCTTTTCACGAGTTCAGGATTCCTTTTTTTGGGGGATTACCAGTCATTACAAAAACTGATTGCAGTATATCAAAGTTTTGATTTTTACAGTTCTAGTCGCTCCCATCGTTCGTAGCACTTACTTAGTTGAGATTGCCACTCAGCGAGTTGATTTTCAGTTTTTTGTATTTCCAGTCTCGTCGAGTGATAAAATTCGCTTTCACTCATCGTTGCTGAAATACTCTGAATCTGGGTCTCCAGTAACTCAATTTTTTTGGGCAGCTCATCCAATTCGCGCTGGTCTTTATAGGAGAGTTTTTTAACCTCTAGAAGTGATTTAGGCTTGATTTTTACGCCAGTTGTGGATGTTGATTGTTCTATAGTTTTTCGTTGTCTTAACCAATCATCATAACCCCCAACATACTGATTGATGGTCCCATCGCCTTCAAAAACCAACGTGCTAGTGACGACATTATTAAGAAAGGCACGATCGTGGCTGACCAAGATGACCGTCCCTTTGTAATCGATCAACAGCTCTTCGAGTAAATCTAAAGTATCAATATCCAAATCGTTAGTTGGCTCATCAAGCACGAGTATGTTTGAAGGAATCGTGAATAATTTAGCTAACAGCAAACGATTACGCTCTCCTCCCGATAGCGCTTTAACCGGTTGGCGGCATCGATCTGGGGCGAACAAAAAATCTTGTAAATAGCTAATTACATGACGACTTTTGCCGCCGACCTCGAGCATGTCGCGACCACCGGACACATTATCTTGAACTGTTTTCTCCTCATCTAATGCAGAACGATATTGATCAAAGTAGGCTACGTTTAGATTAGTCCCGATTTTAATGGAGCCCTGTTGAGGGGTTAACTCACCTAACAATAATTTAATAAGAGTCGTTTTTCCAACGCCATTACGACCGATAAAACCCACTTTATCGCCTCGCTGAATAAGCGTTGAGAAATTACTAACTACCGTATCCTGATCAAAGGAAAATGTAATATTGGTAGCCTCAGCGACTATCTTGCCAGATTTTTCTGCGTGCTGAATATCCATTTTAGCCGTGCCTAGACGTTTGCGTCGCTCGGCATACTCGTTGCGCATAGCTTCGAGAGATCGCACCCGCCCTTCATTGCGCGTACGGCGAGCTTTAATGCCTTGGCGAATCCAGATTTCTTCTTGTGATAGGCGTTTATCAAACAGAGCATTTTGCCGATCTTCAATTTCTAAATTTTCTTCTTTTCTGACCAGATATGTACTGTAGTTACAGTTAAACTCAGCTAATTTCCCTCGGTCAATTTCGATGAATCGATTAGCCAGGTTATCCATAAAACGGCGGTCATGGCTAATAAAGAGCAATGAGCCCTCCCATTTAAGTAGAAATTGTTCTACCCACTGAATAGCCTCTATGTCTAAGTGGTTGGTTGGCTCATCGAGCAGCAGTAGGTCAGGATTGCAGACCAGCGCTCTGGCCAGCAGAACTCTGCGTTTATAGCCGCCTGATAAGCTGGCAATATCGACTTCTGGATCAAGATCCATTTTTGTAATGATGGATTCAACGCGTTGGTTGATATCCCATCCATCAATACGCTCGATTTCAGCCTGGCACTGCTCTAATTGATTAAATATCTTGGGGCTAGAGTCATGACTTAATTGCTGAGTAAGATGATGGAATTGTTGAATTAGCTTGCCTTCGGCGCCCAAGCCGTCAGCAATAACATCGAACACATTGCCTTGGGTATCATGCGGAACAGATTGCTCTAATTGAGCTACTTTTACGCCACTGGCGCGCTTAATGAGGCCCTCATCTGCAATAATTTGACCAGTTATGATCTTCAGTAAAGTAGATTTTCCGGCACCATTTCTACCAATTAGACAAACGCGCTCGCCGGGTTCAATAACGAGGTTTATATGGTCAATAAGGGGTGGTTGGCCATAACTTAAAAAAACATCTTGCAGAGTAATTAGGGGCATAAAATTTAGTCGTCGCCTAGAATTGAGGGTTGCTTTGCACTGTCGGGGCCAAATGGCTTAGTTATTAAGATTAATTTGGGCAGTAATGTCATTGATCCAAGCAAGGCAGCCAACATGGCCAGGCTGGTCAGAAGTCCAAAATAAACCGAAGGAATGAAATTTGATAAGGCCAAGATTGAGAACCCAACAATAATGGTAGTCGCAGTATAAAAAAGGGCTTGGCCTATACTGGCATGCGCACGATGCATTGAGGCTATATAGTCTTTATCGACGCTAAATTCGCGGGTGAAACGAGTGAGGTAGTGAATCGCGTGATCTACGCCAATGCCGACAGTGATCGCCGCGATAGTGATCGTCATCATGTCCAGAGGAATAGACATAATTCCCATGCTGCCCAGAACAATTCCTGCGGCTAAGAAATTAGGCAAGATAGCGATTATAGATATTTTTATGGATTGAAAAAGCACTAAGAACATAATCATTATGCCGACGAAAACTGCGCCTAAAGTGAGTATTTGGGATTTATATAAACTCTGAAGCATATTGTTATACAGCACTAACAGACCGGTAAATCGAATATTTTCAGCCGCTATACCGACTTCATTTTCGGCATAGTCGCGAATTTTCTTAAGTAACTCAGCACGGCGCAATTGACCACCAGTCTCCTTAACGCGAAGCTGAATGCGAGCTTCATCAATGTCCTCGAGAAGATAGGGTCCCACCATCTGCTGATAAATATCCTCTCCTAGACTTTGCCGCATAAAGGCAATTTCAAAATCGTTTAATGGATGTCCAAGAAGATCTGTCGCGACTTCGTTGATCTGCGCCAGCGAGCTTACCTTGCCAACTTCGGGTTGAGATTCAATAAAACGCTGTAGTTTACTTAAATCGGCTAACCCAGTAGATGAGAACCAATAGCTATCGGTTAGAGCGTCTTCTTCACTACCAAACTCACCTTCATCAAAATTATAATCATCTTCATCACCGAAGCCATAATCATCTTCGGCAGCTTCAGTGTCACTAGTCGCTAGTGTCATAGATACTGGAGCTTGAATTATGATATCTAGAGGCGTTGTACCGCCAAGCGCCGTATCTATTATTTCCATTCCTTGATAGATTTCAGTGTCTGCGCGGAAATAATCGATAAAGCGGTTTTCAACCTCTAGCTTGGTGATTCCATAACCCGAAAGAATAGCCAGAGCCAATGCGATGAGCAGAACTGCTGACCCATAGTGCTCGGTAAACCATGAAAATTTCGTCGTTATTACACCAGAGTTGTCAGCGGCTGCAGAGCTGTTGCCTTTGCCAAGTAATATCATGCCGGCGGGTATCACCACAAAGGAAACTAATAACGCAAGGCTGATACCCATCGTCATCATCCAGCCGAAATCGATAACAGGCCTAATATTGCTGACGACCAAAGATGTAAAAGCAACAATTGTAGTGAGTACGGTATACACGCAGGGTTTGGCCATAGAAATAACAGTGCCGCTAACCAATTCATGCTGCGTCGCATCTGGTTTAGCGGCTTGTAGTTCACGATAGCGGACGATGAGATGAATAGTCAGCGCTAATGTTATGATCAGTAGCAAGGAAACAAAATTAGACGATATAACCGTCAATCGCCAGTCAATCCAACTTAAAAATCCAAGTATAATAGTCAGACAAAGACCACAGGTCAGCAACGGTAGAGCAACCCAGCGAACTTGTCGAAAGATAAGAGACAAGGTAGCAATGATAAACAGCAAAATACCGGCGCCAAAAACTTGTAGATCGCTTTTAATAAAATCGATCATGTCAGCGGTAATCATATCTGGACCGCCCAGAAAAATAGTGGCTTGACCGCGGTAGCCATTAATTAGGCCACGCACCGCATCGACTCTCTCATGATCTTCTGAAGCTTTGGCAGTGCGATGGTTAAGGAATTCTAGGCTGACTGCATCTAGCCGGCTCTTTTGCTCTGCGGTAAGACCGACAGTATCGCGCACTAGGCGTAAATCATCACGTTCTGTAACTAACTTCAAATAGGTCTCATCTAGCTTTAAGGTCGCTAGGATACCGGTGGTTTGTCCATCGGCACTGAGAATAACATCCTTATAAATTGGACTATTTAGGAATTCTTGCTTTGCCAGCTGTTTATCAACGCCCGCGGTAAGTAGTGTATTCAGCTCGTCAGTTAGCTCTGAAATCTCAATCTTGGGGCTATAGAGTAGCGGCACGTCGAGCATAGACAGAACATTCTCGACGCCTTTAATAGTAAGCAGCTCGGCACGCAGAGCTTTTAGAACCTGAAGGTTGTCTTCATCAAATAGATCGCCTTGTTTAGGCGAAAAGGTGACGATCAGATAATTATCGCTACCATAACGCTGAACGACCTCACGAAAGAAGTTTAAGTCATCGTCATGTTCCAGTGTTAAAGAGTCAGCTGACGCATCTAGTTTGAAGTTGGGTAAGCCCATTGCCATGGCAATGGTCAGTAACAGGATCGTCAGTATCGCCGCCAATGGATGTTGCAAAATCGTGTTGTCATACATTTTAAATAGGGAAGATTGCATGGTGACAGCGAGCCTTAAAATAGTAATCGATAAAGATGCGCCATTATGCGGTTTTGCAGGCTAAATTTATAGGCTGGAGACGTAACATTGGGCAGTCTGGTCAATATTTTTTGAGATTGAAATTATCATCTGCTTTAATGAGTCTTTACGTAAGCTAAATAGTGCCTTTTATTTAAATAAAATAGATAATTTCGTATCTGGCACAGTAAAGTAGGCTGTCTCGTTAATCTAAGGCAACGCTGATAGTTCAAAAACAATAAGAAAAAGGGGGTTAGTCATGAAAAGATCAAACAGTATTGTTGCTATATTGGCATCCTTAGTCATCGGTAGTCTGATATTACTTGGGGGTAGCCAAGGAAGCCTTCAGATGGATAACCTGCCTTTGTTTGCGCTATGTGGCGCCATAGGGTTTATTCTTCATTGGTTGATGTTCGTTCCCGCATACGCATTCCAAACCGAGCACTATTTTGATTTAACTGGGTCAATATCTTACATCACCACCGTAGTCGCAGCGGTAATGTTGAGCTCGTCCCTAGACCTTAGGGATCTTATTATTTGCGCCATGATTGTCATTTGGGCGGTTCGGCTAGGATCTTTTTTATTTTGGCGAATAAAAAAAGACGGCCAAGACACTCGCTTTATTGTTATGAAAACACAGTTCATATGGTTCCTGATGACTTGGACTCTGGGTGGGCTTTGGGTCTTGGTGACGATGGCGGCAGGACTTGCGGCGATAACGTCTAATATCACAGAGCCCCTTGGGGTGTTGTCCTACATTGGAATCTCTTTGTGGCTATTTGGATTTGCAGTGGAAGTTGCTGCAGACGCGCAAAAACGACGCTTTAAGGCGTTGCCTGAAAATAAAGGGCGTTTCATCAAGTCTGGACTATGGGCGTGGTCACAGCATCCTAATTACTTTGGAGAAATAACACTGTGGTTTGGTTTAGCGCTGGTAGCACTGCCGGTGCTATCTGGTTGGCAACTATGTACATTGATTTCACCGATATTTGTATATCTATTATTAACTAGAGTTAGTGGTATACCGCTATTAGACCGGCTAGCTCTGAAGAAATGGGGAGCTGATCCAGACTATATTGCCTATATAGAATCAACACCATCACTAATCCTTGCTCGACCGAAGGTCTAGTCCCTGAAAGGGTTTTGATGGATAATGGCTTCTTCAAAACAATAACTGGATTGAGATATTTGGGGAAGCCATGAGGGGTGTTATTTTAGACTTTGACAGCATAGGGCCGACAGACCTCGATCTGACTGCACTGTATAAATTGCCCGTTGAGTGGGAAATTTATCCCGATTGCTTGGCCTCACAGGTAGCCGAACGCATTGCCAACGCGGATATTGTGCTGACTAATAAGACGGCAATTCGCGCATCAGAAATAGATCAATCTAAGTCTCTAAAACTCATCTCAGTGTTTGCCACAGGAACGGATATTGTCGATTTAGTCGCAGCGAGCGAGAAAAACATAGTAGTGAGTAATGCGGTTGGCTACGGTACAGCCTCGGTTGTTCAACACGTTTGGTCGCTGATTTTGGCGTTAACTACAAACCTCAAAGAGCATAGCAAGGCATCAATCGATGGCCGGTGGCGTAACAGTCGATTTTTCTGTTTGCTGGATTCTCCAGTACAAGAACTTGAGGGTAAAGTGCTCGGTATTATAGGGGCTGGTGAGCTAGGTTTAGGTGTGGCAAAAATCGCTGAAGCCTTCGGAATGAAAGTGTTCTTTGCGGGCTTACCCGGTCGATCTCATTCAAACCAAGACAGTCGAATGCCGTTTGAGGTGCTACTAAAAGAAGCCGATATCCTCAGTTTGCATTGCCCTTTAACCGCAGAAACGACCAAATTAATTGGAGCAGAGGAACTGCAAGCAATGAAAAAATCAGCTTTTCTGATTAATACCGCGCGCGGCGGCCTTATTGATGAGCAAGCCTTAAGGAATGCGCTGACTGAGGGGATCATTGCTGGCGCTGCTCTTGACGTCCTTAGCGTTGAGCCGCCCTCTGAAGGGAATGTGCTCATCGATAATTATATCCCCAACTTGATCGTTACACCCCATGTAGCCTGGATTGCTCGTGAGTCGCGCCAGAGGCTGGTGGGCCAAGTCGTTGAGAATGTGCAAGGATTTCTTGCAGGTGAACCAAGAAATCAGGTCAATTAATACAGGATACAACCCTCTTGTATGTTTAAACCTTAAAGCCACTAGGTAATTTTTTAGGCACTAATACATTTTTCAGACGCACATAGCTGGGAATGCCATTTTTAAAGGGCGGGTAATCTTCTCCGGCGATTAAGGGTTCTAAATAATCACGAGCTTGCTGGGTGATACCGTAACCATCCTTAGTGATAAATGAGCGAGGCATCTTCTTTTCCATATTAGCCACTTTTTCTAGTGGGGCCTCACCCAATGACCAGCTGTATTTCTTACCTGGCCCTCTCTCGATGGAAACCATCACAGAATGCTTACCCTGCACCGCCATTTCAACGGCTGCTCGACCCACAGCATAGGCTTGGTCTACGTCGGTCTTTGAGGCGATGTGACGTGCTGACCGTTGTAAATAGTCAGCCATAGCCCAGTGATATTTATAGCCCGTAGACTGTTTAATCATGCTGGCTAGGGTTGGCGCTACGCCGCCAAGCTGCTGATGCCCAAAAGCATCTTTATTTATCGATCCAGAAATATGGGCACCATCACTATATTGTGCTCCTTCGGAAGCGACAATAACGCAGAAGCCTTTTTCATGAACAGTTTGCTCAACCTTTTTAATAAATAGCTCTCGAGAAAAAGGAATTTCAGGGAAGAGAATAATGTGCGGAGGGTCGCCCGCGTGTTCTGCCGCAAGGCCTCCAGAAGCGGCAATCCATCCGGCATGACGGCCCATTACTTCAAGAATAAATACTTTCGTCGAGGAGCCGCACATTGACTCAATATCTAGGCTGGCTTCTTTGGTTGAGGTGGCAATATATTTCGCCACTGAACCAAACCCAGGGCTACAGTCCGTTAGTGGCAGATCGTTATCAATAGTTTTGGGGATGTGGATCGCTTGGATAGGGTAGCCTAGTTTTGCCGAAATTTGAGACACTTTGAGGCAGGTGTCTGCTGAGTCCCCACCGCCATTATAAAAAAAGTACCCTATATTGTGGGCCTTAAATACCTCAATAAGCCGATCATATTCTGCCGGACTATCTTTGTAATCTTTCATCTTGTAGCGGCAAGAGCCAAACGCGCCACCAGGCGTATGTTTAAGCGCGGCGATATCAGATAAAGATTCTTTGCTGGTATCGATAAGTTCTTCTTGCAGGGCGCCGACAATGCCATTTAAGCCTGCGTATAGTTTGCCGATTATTGCCTTATTTTCACGTGCAGCCTCTATAACGCCTGAGGCTGATGCATTGATGACGGCCGTTACGCCTCCAGATTGTGCATAAAAAGCATTTTTCTTATCCATGGGTAAGGCTCTCACAAAGTTCCTGTTTGTTAGACTTTTATTTTAGTCCCTTGCAGGCTAAGGTGAAAGCGGAAACTAACTTGTTTTAGGTTATAGTGCCCATTAGCCCTCAAGTTGATGTTTAGGTAGGCCATCTTATGCATATTCATATTCTCGGTATCTGCGGTACATTTATGGGTAGCCTTGCCCTACTTGCCAAGCAAGCTGGCCATCAGGTTTCGGGGTCTGACGCTAATGTCTATCCACCGATGAGCACACAGCTTGAGGAAAGCGGTATACAATTAATCGAGGGATTTGATCCTCAGCAGTTATGCCCCGCGCCAGATTTAGTTGTCGTTGGGAACGCTATGTCTCGAGGGAATCCTTGTGTGGAATATATGCTCGACAATAGGCTAGCCTATATCTCTGGGCCTCAGTGGTTGGGGGAAAATATTCTAAGAGATAAACATGTCTTTGCGGTATCGGGAACCCATGGGAAAACTACTACCAGTAGCATGCTAGCTAAAATTCTTGATTTCGCAGGGCTTCAGCCTGGGTTTTTAATTGGCGGCATCCCCCAAGACTTTGGCATTTCAGCGCGTCTTAGCGACAGTGATTATTTTGTGGTTGAGGCTGATGAGTACGACAGTGCTTTTTTCGATAAACGCTCTAAATTTGTCCATTATTTTACTAACACGCTCATTATTAATAATCTTGAATTCGACCATGCTGATATTTTTGACGACTTGGCGGCCATCCAACGGCAATTTCATCATCTCGTGCGAACCGTTCCCAGCAC
>Ga0302120_10001071_pt1 | contig 12744 bp, 10 predicted proteins | sample AG5_Bottom_MG_FD_203118 | JGI IMG/M metagenome (GOLD analysis project Ga0302120, IMG submission 203118) | Marine microbial communities from Western Arctic Ocean, Canada - AG5_Bottom | ecosystem: Environmental > Aquatic > Marine > Oceanic | place: Canada: Western Arctic Ocean | collected 2017-10-01 | reverse complement strand
TTCTGAAGCCTTCCAAGGAAGCCCCTCTGAATGCATTCGTCCTCGCAGACATACTAGACGAAATCGGGCTCCCGAAGGGAGTGTTCAATCTCATTTCTGGGCATGGCAGAGAAATTGGAGAGACCCTGGTCAGTCATCCCGAAGTGGACATGGTCAGCTTCACTGGTTCGACAAATGCTGGCATTCGAGTATCCGAATTGGCGGCACCTAGTGTGAAGAGGGTTACGTTGGAGCTTGGAGGGAAGAGTGCTAACATCATTCTGGACGACGCCGACATCGCAAGGGCCGCTTCTTCGGCAATCTACTCATGCTTCGGGAATTCCGGACAGGAGTGCTCGGCACTGACACGATTGTTGGTTCCAGAAGAATCCAGAGACGAGGTAGTCGATATTATCTCAAGCAAGATCGGTCGCTACACCGTTGGAGATCCGATGGATGTAACCAGTAAGTGTGGACCCCTGGTCTCGAAAAAGCAGCAAGAGAGTGTTTCCTCTTACATCTCAACTGGTATTGATGAGGGAGCGACATTAGTTGCTGGCGGAGAGGGAGTTCCAGAGGGATTGGATTCAGGCTTCTACGTCAAACCTACCGTCTTCGCCGATGTGACCCCAGAGATGACTGTCTTCAGAGAGGAGATTTTCGGTCCAGTTCTCTGTATTACTACATACTCCAACGAAGAGGAGGCAATCGAACTAGCCAACGACTCAGAATACGGCCTCTCAGGGGGAATTTGGTCTGGGGACGAGGCGCGGGCTATGAGAGTCGCTAGAAAGCTGAGGACTGGTCAAGTCAGCATTAATGGAGGAGCATTCAATGTGACTGCTCCTTTCGGTGGTTACAAAAAGTCTGGATTGGGAAGAGAATTGGGGGTGCATGGAATGGAAGAGTTCCTTGAGACAAAGTCAATTCAACGTTAGGTGATTCGATGGTCCCAAGGCTCCTAATCATCGTGGGAACCAGCGGCGTGGGGAAATCTACTATGTCTGCAAAAATGGCTTCTTACCTAGATTTTAGCAAGGTTGCCTCCACGGATACAGTGAGAGAGGTCCTCAGAACTCAACTCACATCTTTGGAAAGCCCATCACTACACAGATCATCATTTGAATCGGCTGGTGGTTCAGCAGTTGAGGACTGGAAGGAGACTGTCGGAGCGGTGTCTGAGGGAGTGCAAGCAGTCATCTGGAGGGCACTTGAGAAGGGGGGCGACCTGCTTCTTGAAGGAGTACATTATTTTCCAAACAGAGAGATAATTGACGAGTGGCGTGAGGCCGGAGGAATAGCCACAGGAGTGGTCCTCTACGTCACTAGCGAAAATAGACACAGAGGGATGATTGCCAACCGAGAGAAGCACAATGGAAAGCAAGTAAATCACTACTTGGGCAACTTGGATAGGATCAGATGGATCCAAGAAGATCTTGTTGTTTCAGGATCCCAGTCAGAATGGCTACTCATAGACCCTACAAAGGAGAGTGATGCGGTTGGAATTATTTCCAATAGTCTGAGTTAGCGTACCTATCGTCCGACCCAGTCTGCGTCAGACTGCTCCAAGAATGCTCGAACCCCTATCTCCTTGTCCTCAGTGTCGAATAAGGCTACGAACTCGGATCGTTCCATGAGAATCCCTTCTGAGAAGGGGAGTTCCAATGCTCCCCGAATTACACGTTTTGCGACCTTTGTTGTGTATGGGGACTTACGAGAGATATCCTCTGCTAGTTTCATGGTTTCGGATTCGAGATCCTCTGAGGAAACCATCCTGTTGACAATTCCCATTTGAAGGGCATCCTCTGCCTTTACCATCCCTCCAGAGAGGACAATCTCCATGGTTCTGCCGTAACCAATTAGCCTGCATAGCCTCTGGGTACCGCCACCACCTGGAATCAGACCAAGATTGATCTCGGGCTGTCCGAATGTGGACCTATCCGAAGCGATACGAATGTCACAGGAGAGGGCTAGCTCAGTACCTCCTCCAAGTGCGAATCCATCCACCATCGCGATAGTTGGCTTGGAGATGTTCCAAATCGCCTCCCAAGCGTTATCCTCGAAGAATGGACGGACGTCATCGGAGTCCTTACCTGCGAACTCCGAGATATCCGCCCCCGCTGCGAATGCAGGTGGCTTCGGCCTCTTGCCCTCCTCTGGCTCGAGGGGAGGGGCCCCCCGAATGACCACACATCGGACCGAGTCGTCGGCGTTTGCTCTTGCAGAAGCCTCCTTAATTGCTCTGTGTGAGTCTGCATTTAGCGCATTGAGCTTGTCGGGCCTATTGAGGGTCCAAACTGATATCACCCCGCCCTCTGGGCTGGAGCCTGCAACGCTGACGTCCTCAACAGTCAGAACCTCGTTCGTCATGTTACGCCGAGCGAGGCACATCGCTTCAACGTATCACAGAGCTAGTCTTCTGGTCCAATGGGAGGGGGTAGGTCTGGCAAGGGAAGAGGTGGCATTGGCATCCCAGAAGTGGGGGAGGGAGGAATCGAATCAACTGCTGGTGCTTCAATCATTTCTTCTTCAGAAGAAGTTGTGGCAGACCTAGGGACGTCCAACGAAACCCTGACCTTCAGGACCCTCTCATCGTCAATCCTCACATAAGAAATTCCCTGAGGTATGGATGGGTCTGGTTCCTCTGGCTCATAAAAGACCGCTAAACCATGTCCCGGGATACTTGTCAGAGTGGAAAGATCCTCACCCTCCTCAACCTGAGTCCACTTTCTGACTTCATCGGCTACTCGCTTGGACCTTTCTAGCCGCCTTTCATGGTGAAGCCTCGTCCTGAAAACTTCCCTCCTCCCTCTTTGCTGGGCGAGGTACTGGTCGACTTCGGCTTCGGCTTGGAGCTCGGGATCCGATCTAGCGATGTGGACTCTGGTCATCCCTTCGACATCTTCATCGAGTACGATTGGTATTTGAGGGGTATCGAGAGAAATCCCAGGAGATGGGATTGGAAGAGTCTCGGGAATCACTGGTTCAGGGGGATCTGATAATTTCTTCCTGCCCCTACTCCTTCGAATCTTTGAGTCGCGGACCTCGGAGATGCTCTCCTCAGAGTGAACCGGGGGAGGGAGCTCTATGTCGCCAAAATCTGACTCTTGATCGATGAAAACTGGGGAGGATTTCTTGGCTAGAGGGATTGGTCTCCTTCCAGTGAAAAGAATCGTTGAGACCATTAGCAGAATCAAAACGGCCCCTGCGGCCTGCATAATCAGCCCCTCCGGGACAATAAAAACGAGATAAATGGGGATTGAAACGATGCTCATTACAATCAGAAGGAGTCTAGTTGCCGTAACCATTCTAGTGCCGCACGGAGGAGTGCTTCTATTCACTTTGACGGGGGATTAAGTAGTTCTGATATCGCCTTCAGAGCCCTCCCCCTATGCGAGATGGATGATTTCTCGATAGAAGACATCTCTCCACACGTTCTTCCATCGCCATCCTCGGGAATGAAAATTGGATCGTATCCAAAACCCGTGTCTCCTGATAATTGCTCGGAAATCTTCCCTCTGCAGGTTCCAGTTTCTGTAATAGTATTTCCTTCAATGGAGATTGCTGCAACGGCTCTGAACTCTGCTCCTCTTTCGGGCTCTGCGGACATTAACTGCAGTATTCCAGACAGACCGATGGTACTCTCGACATATGAGGAATAGGGGCCCGGAAACCCTCCAAGAGCGTCGATGAAAAGTCCTGAATCTTCTACTAGAATAATCGAATCCTCTAGTTTCGTCCCCATCACTAACTCTCTCGCCTGCTCAATCTTTGAAAGTGCCACTTCCTCTATTCCTTCGGCCTGGGGCTCAATGAATTCCGGAGGATTTCCTTGGATCAACAATGGCTCCACTTCATGTCCCAGAGGAACAAGTATTGCAGCTGCTTCGGAAACCTTGTGTTCGTTTCCAGTAGCGAATAGAATGTGCATATTGTCAACCCTAACCGTGATATCTGACTCTTCCTGCTATCTTTCGGAATCTGTCCATTACATTTTCCGCAGTCTCTGAACCATTGTTGGGGACCTCAGCATCTAGGTATCCTTCGCAGACCTTGTCAATAGCGTTAGGAATAGTCGAATGACTTGCTCCCAGGCACTCCCTCAGTACCTGGAGATCGAGGCCCATGTGCTCCAATTCCGGCGATAGTCTAGACAAACCAAAGTCAATGAGGTGAAGTGTCCCGGAAGTAGTTGCCATGACATTGTGTGTGGTCAGGTCACCATGCGAGATTCCAATCTCATGGAGTCTTCGAATTAATCCGCCAAGAGAGAAAAGTTCGTCCCCCGAAGCATCGTCAGACTTGAGCAAGTCGTGAAGAGTCCTTCCTTCAATCCTAGACAAAAGCATGGATGATTTTCGCTGATCTAGGAACATGAGTTTCGGAGAAGGGAATCCAACTGAAGAAAGTCGAGATAGGATCCTCGCCTCAGCCACCAGTCTTTGCCTCGTTAGTCTGCGATCGAGATCAGGATGCCTGTAACCTCTTACTCTACGGGACTTCAGTACTGCTCGCTTTCCTAGCCAAGAACCGCCAATTACAGTGGCCTCGGCCCCCTCATGGAGCAAATTCTCCGGCTTCCACATTGGAATCTCCCCACTCACCATGCAAATCCGATGCTAGATGACTTGAAAGCGGTTGCACTCGGAGGTTTGGCTGGTCGACATGGTTCTGGACATGCCCTATGCCCCGGTTCCGAGAGTGTTCTTGGGTAATTTCGGTTATTCTGAATTGGAGATAGATAAGGAAGCAGTAAGGCTGCAGTATGTGATTAAGCAGCCCATGCGATGGAGTATGGAGATATGCAGATCCCTAGCCCCTCTAACGCTTGAGATCAATCGTCTAAAGAAAGAGAAGGACGTGTTCCTGATTGCGCATTCATATCAGACACCGGACATCACCTATGGCGTAGCCGACTCTGTTGCCGATAGTTATGCTCTATCCAAGGAGGCTAGGGACGCACCACAACAGACGATCCTCTTCTCTAGCGTTCGATTCATGGCAGAGACAGCGAAGATCGTCAGCCCGAACAAGACCGTTTTGCATCCTTCCCCAGATGCTGGTTGCTCACTAAGTGACAGCATTGGGGCCGAAGACGTGATTAGGATGAAGGAGGACAATCCGGGAGTTCCCGTCGTTTGCTACATCAACACTAGTGCAGCAGTAAAGGCCGAGTGTGATGTATGCGTGACCAGTAGCAATTACCTCAGAATATGCGAGAGGCTGCCAGGTGAAAGGCTAATCTTCGTACCTGACAAATTTATGGGGATGCATCTGCAGAATTCACTCAGAGGCAAGAAGGAAGTCGTTCTCTATGATGGAGAATGCGAGGTTCATGCAGAGTTCACAGGTCCAAAAATAAGGAACTGGAAGAAGAGCATGTCCGAGAACGGAATTGATCTGATGGTACTAAGCCATCCGGAATGTGATTCGGAGGTACTCGACGAGAGTGACTTCGTTGGAAGCAGCGAGTTGTTGATGAACGAGGCGATTCGTCTAGCCAGTATAGGAAAGAAGGACATGATGCTGATTACCGAATGCGGAACGGCCGACAGAGTCCTAGCTGAGACTGAAGATACTCTGAATTTGATGGGGGCATGTGTGATGTGCAAACACATGAAGAAGACGCAGTTAGAGGACATACTTCAGGCGCTAATCGACCCTTATCCAGAGCAGATTGTGGAGATCTCTGGAGAAACGCTCAGAAGAGCCTCGAAGAGCCTGGAAAAGATGTTCATACTCGCTGAGTGATCCTCTCGGTGCCGTAGGACTGGAGTGCCCACAAGAATATCAGTGGAATCATGGCCAAGATAGAAGCCTGGAGGAGCAAGGAGTTCCTTGGCTCGATGGTATCGGTGAACGAGAATAGTTTCAGTTCCTTCTCACCATTTTCATTGAGGTCGATCCAGGCTAATCTCTCAAGCAATATCTGTGGCTGAGCCTGATCCACCTCTTCGTCAAAGGTGTATTGCTTGGTCTCACCAGATTTCAATTCGTGAACGTAGACATCGTTGTTCCTCTCGGAAGAGCTTGCAGATGAGATAATGTCGTCTCTCGTTACCTGGAGGAAAGCGACCCTTCCATTCCCGATACTAGGCGATGAGGAGTCCCAACGTGGATTGGAAATGAGAGTTTGATTAATGGAAAGCGTATCGACTAGGATAGTTCTGTTGAATGGGCCTACGTCAACTGTTGCGACGAGCCAATTCGATTCCATCACAAGCCCTACTATCGAAGAATTCGGGAAATCTAGTGAAGTCCCCGAGTTCAGAATTGAATTCTCTATTCGTTCTGATGATCTAGGGTCGAGAATAATAGAAATAGTGAGATCTGATTCAATGGAAGAAATATTTACTAGTGGACCTACTTCCGAGGTTTCTGAAATTGCCACAAGGGCTCCGGATGATGCAACTACCAAAGAGTTGGTATCTAAGTCAACAATCCTGATTGACTGATCCGCCGTGTCAATTAGTCGCAGACTCTGAGGCGAGAGAATTGCGAGATGCTTGCCCCCATTTGAGTCGGTCGGAATTGCAATATCGATAATGGGTTCATCTGAGTTCTCTATGAAAATAGGCTGCAGGACTCCTGACTCTTGGTTATGCTCAAAATAGTCGGTTCTGTTTTCATCGAAAACCACGAAACTAATTCCTGAGGAAACCACACTGGGTGCGTTTGCCCAAGGATCGCCCCCCACGGTCCGGTTGGTCTCTGAAGATACATTTCCTGCGGTAATTGTCACCTCTCCTTCCGACTCTTCGACCCAGACAAGCCACTCTCCGGAACCGGAAGCAGATGTGGGAGAATTGGCCTCATCTATGGATATCTTCTGGTGCGTAACGTCCCAAAGTAATACTGAGCCAGTCAAAATCATGAGTGAGAGGATGAGTGCACCAGTCTGATTCTTCCCGGGTTCCTTTACAGGGTCGAAAGTACGGAGGCAGGAGCGTAGGGTTCGCTTCATGGAGCTGCTTGGATCGTCAAGAGTCCTGGCTAACCTCCTGGTGAAAAGTCGCTCGTCAGCGATCTGCCAAATTGGTTCATGCGTCCTCGCAGTTATATTCACCGCCAAGATTGCAATCATCATCCCTCCAATTATATCGACGAACCAGTGAATTCCCAAGTAGACGATTGAAACCGAAGTCAATGCGATGAAAAAAATCAGGAAGACTCGGAATCTTTTCCATCTACCATCCTCGTCCCACCTATGCATGGAGAGCCAAATTGCGAACGGTAGGCCGATGTGAAGACTCGGCATTCCATTGGTAAAGGGATCAATCCGATTGAACCAATTGTGAATCTCTGGAGTGAGGTCGTATGCAATTGCCTCCATCCCTTCGACATAGTTACCAGTCACCTTGACGTTTAGAAACAAGTAGAATGGTATCGCCAGTATGTATACCCAAAACATCGAAAGAGACACTCTGTCGGCCATGTGCCTATCATCGAAGTAGATCGGATAGACGAATGAAGCGAATGTTGCGGTCATGAATCCCATAACATAGAAATGAGTCATGAATACGTCCAGAAAGTCGCTCCTAAGTCCTTCTTGGACCCAAAGGACTGTGTCCCCCTCGATTGCATACACTAGGAAGGTCATGTCTAGTTGGGTGTTCGCCATCAATACCCTATCGAGACCATCAAACAGATCCTTCCAGAGGTAAACCGAAAAGACGATGATCATGTGTGCCCAGTATCGTCTGAACATGTCGATGAAACCGTCTGCACTGATTCTTGCATAGGGCGGTTTGAAAATTGGAATCATTGCTATGCTAATCAGAATAGCCCCAGTCACCCAGGTGATGTAGATGCCTGTTTCAGCAACCATTACGACCTTGTGGGAATGAGACTATGCCATCAAGCCAACGCAAAGATTGGACATCAGATTATCCTTAGAGTACGCTGAGAGCCTTTGTCAAGTTGCTCTTGGATCGCTTTCACGATTAATTCGAAAGCCTTTGCCGTTTCTCCTTCTGGCTCGGCGACAATTCTGTGCACCCCATCGTCACCACCCCTGACAATTCCGGGATCGAAGGGGAGCGCACCTAGGAACGGGACTTCCATCTCTTTCGATGATTCCTCTCCACCGCCAGACTTGAAGATGTCAAGGGTTATCTCCCACTTGCCCTCTTCATCAGACTGGCAGATGATAGGGGCTCCCCCGGGGCCCATTACAGAAACAGTCGAGTTGGGCGTAGATGTTCCTCTCAGAGTGTATCCACTCATGTTCTCAACAACTCCGAGAACAGGGACGGAAATTGTTTTAGCGAAATTAATAGATTTACGACTGTCGAGGAGAGCGACCTCTTGGGGAGTCGTAACTATTACGACTCCATCAATTCCTGGAAGACTCTGACTCACAGTAAGAGGCTCGTCGCTTGTTCCCGGTGGGAAGTCAATAATCAGGGCGTCCAACGCACCCCAGGCGACGTCACCAATGAATTGCTGAATTGCACCCAGCTTTATCGGTCCGCGCCAAATTACTGGCTTGTCGGGATCCTCAAGTAAGAATGCCATCGAGATGACCTTCAAACCGTTGGGACCATCAACAGGATGAATCTGTCCTTCCTCAACGTTTAGATCGGCTTCCTCCAGGCCCAGCATCTTTGGGATGTTCGGACCGGTGATGTCGATATCCATCAGGCCGACCTTCTTGCCCTGACGGGCCAGGGACAGGGCCAATCCAGTGGCCACTGTTGATTTTCCTACTCCGCCTTTACCTGAGAGGACCATGATCTTGTGCTTAATCTGGTCGTCCATCTTGCTTATCCTCATCTTCCTCTGCATCTGCTGATACTGCTGCTCCATCTGAGCCCTCTGCTCATTGGAGGCATCCGCATTGGGAGCTTCAGGGGGATCCCCCCCTGCATGATGGTGAGATACGGGGGAGTCGCCCATATTACTCCGTTTGATGGGGCACTATTGAAACCTATTCTGAGTGATTTCTTCCTAATGACAATATTGTGACTGGTTAATTAGTCACCCTCTCACACAAAAATTGTGTGCATCTCTTATTCGTTTGTGTAGGTAATACCTGCCGGAGCCAAATGGCTGAGGCCATTGCAAGAGATCTTGGTCATCGTGCTTCTTCTGCTGGAACTCATCCACCAGGATTCGGGGGGGTTGCCAAGAATGCGATAGAAGTGCTTGAGGAGATTGGGATTGAGACCGGTGAACTTCATCCGAAATCAGTAGACTCAGTATACCCTCGGGATTATGATATGATAATCAGCATGGGATGCGGTGTTATCTGCCCTTCCCTACCCATAGACGAAGACTGGGGTTTGGAAGATCCCCATGGAGGGGAAAAAGAAGTGTACAGAAAAACACGAGACGAGCTACGGATACTGGTCTCTGAGCTCGTCGAGTCAAATACCGACGCTTAGAAAAGCCAATCTGGTTTGCAAAAGACTACGCGAGTGTAGTGTAGCGGTTATCACCCCACGTTGCCAACGTGGGAACCCGGGTTCAAATCCCGGCACTCGCACCATTACTACTCGAGTTCCGAGTTCCTGACGATGTGGACGAATGCACCCACTCCAATGGAAATCAGAACAAACATGGAAGCCAGAATTATCTCCGTGGAGTTGTCCGAAACCCATGACTGGCCTGATGAACCAGACTCTGACTTGAGTATGGTGATATTATGCGACTGTTCGGAAACCGGAGTGGAGGATAGGAATACATCAGTTGCTCGAATCATTAGGGACATCTCACCCTCGCTCAACGATGATCTGGCAGAAAATGAGAGGGAGAAAATCCCATCTTGAGCAACTCTGTCAGGCCCACTTCCATCATCGATCATCAGCAGCCATGATTCAGAGTTCCCAATTGGGGCCAATCGGCCAATCTTTGCTTGAGCCGATGATATGCCGTCATAATCTTGGATTGAAACCTCCATCGTATAATTCACCTGACCGCCTGATTCCAAGGAGGTTACTTGGGCTACCTCAACACCATCCTTGAGGAAAGTCAGATTGGATATCAATGGAGGTTGGTTCCCGATTAGGACCTTCTCAGCCTGATGGCCGACGATGCTAGAATGGACACTCCCAATTAGAGTAGTCGAGATGGAAGCTCCATCCTGATCTTCGAGAAGAATCGGGATATTCTGCCTCCCAGGAGACATGCTCGGAGGGACTTCGAAGATACCGGACCACGTCTCTATTGTATCAGTCCGTTGTTCGCCTGCAAGCTGCCAATTCCAGTCCTCCTGTCCAGTATGACTCAATGGGACTAGGGTACCTCCCATTGACTGCAAGTTAACTGATACTGTCTTGATCCCATGGCCATCGTACGCCCCTAGGTTTACTTCGATCTTCTCGCCCCTGAATGTGCTATCTGGTGAGAAGTCGACGTGCAGCACTCTGGGAGGGGTGTTTGCTATCTGGATGCTGGTGTCTTGCTGAATAGATACCCAGTAGTCCACCATGATGACAGAGAGTGGGAGGTCTCCGTTCTGAAGCCCGTTATGGACAATTCTGACTGTCCAAACGTCATCGTGAATCACCTGGTCCCCCTGCAAACCGGAATCGGAAAGATCAACGATGCCGAGACCGAGTGAGGAGAGGTCTACGCTAACCGACTTGGTATCCGTGTCAACATCATTCACCAAAACTTCGAGGTACGCGACCCCTCCCTCGGTTGATAGGGAGGATTCACGGAACCTTACCGGGGAGCTGGGGCCATTCGAGAGTGAAGGGGGCGTGTTCTCATCGAATGTAACTATCGATGGGGAAAGGATCCTATCCATTTTCTGGTTCTCGATGAATGAGACTTCCGAGTTTTCTCCGATATCTATGCTGACTAGCCTGCTAACTTCGTTCAGAAGTCCTGATAGGGGACCTTCGTTGATGATGCTTCCATTTGCCGAACTCATGCCTCCAAAGGAGCCTTCCCATTCAGCCACCGAGACTTCGTGTCCATCTATCGAATAGATGTTGCTTCCGGATACGGTTACATCCAAGATCATAGCCGTGTTTCCAACCAAGGGGAAAGAGTCGCCGATGGATAGAATCTGGGGGCATACCCCTGTCTCCCGAGAGATGTGATTGGAGAAAAACGAACTGGCCTCCGGGGCTTCGGGATTCTGAATTATCGGAGAGTTTTCGGGAAATTCATCCTCCGTAGAGCCATTGTCTTCTACGAATGTATAGCGAATTGTTCGGTTTAGCCAGTCATCCTGGGGGACTACATACTCGTATGTCAGATTGTGCTCTGCCCCCCACTCTTGATCAATTGGCCCAAAAGGAGTAGCAGAGACATTGAGCCAGAACTCGTTCCTGATTTTGTCGGCCTCGAAGGGAGTTCCGGTTGCATTCTCGTAGACTCCGGATTCAATAATCTGGCGCACTAAACCAAAGGTCCCCTCTACATCCCCATCATACGTTCCATCGACAATAATTGTGTCGGAAACCGTTTCTCCGCCCTCTGATTGGAAGTGAATCAAGGGTATCGTCCCGTTGACTTCTATGTACGGAGACTCCTCGGAAGCAATGAAATCGAACTGTCCGCTTCCGAATATCCTTGAGTACTGATCCGTTCGAATACCCTCTTCCCATTTCTCTCTGAAAATGAGTTCGTCGAGTTCGAATGAGAAGAACTCTCCAGCGGCAAAAATTCTTGCTGAGGCATTCGCCTCCACCTGGAGATCCTGCAACCTGCGGAATCCGTCCTCGTCCCATATCTCGAAGTACAGCAAGAAGACCTCGCCGTAAACCCCTCCTGAGCTCTCGTTATCCCCCTCGTTGATCGAAATCCACCCGTCCCCCTCGGCCATCATCCTTTCAGTGACTTTGCCATCTTGGTACGATCTGAGGACGTAAGCTTCGTTTACATCGGCATTGATGGTCGTTCCCTCGCCACCGCCGTCAGCAGTGTTGATGACAAGACCTCCCGAACCCATCATCTCGAAATCCTGTCTCATCAGTTCTGTCCCATCGTACGACTCATTGAGCCAAATCCTATCCAGCTCAAGATCAATCACTGCACCTTCTGATTCATTTGACATGTCGAGTAAAAGAGTCCCATTTCCAAGCTCGTTTGACTCCAATATGCTGCCTGTTCTCTTCTGCCAACCTCGTCCGTCAAAGGTGATTCCTTGTTCGTTCCCTTCCATTCCGAATAAGGACCAATGAGTCTCCCTAGTGATCTCGTGATCAGATATTGGTTGGTTCCAATTTGTGATATTTAGGGAACGGCTGCAAGAAGATTCGGTAGATTGGACGGATATTGAAATCGAGTCCCCGAATTGTGGTTTTTCTTCTAGGATAATGTCTATTTCCCCACCGGCGACAAAGACAGAGGTGTTTGCTACCGAAATCTCCGATTCCCCCCTGAAGTGATATATGGTAGCATTGACGTCTGTTGGGGATGAACCATTGGAGAAAGGTGGATCGAAAACTACCCTATATCTGTGAATCAACGAGATTTCCGAGTCGCCTTCATCTGACCACTGCCACTGCTGGTCCCAATCAGCGAGTATTTCGCAACTTGTTGGCTGGTTCTCTTGGGCTAAGGCAAGAGAAGATGGTATGCACATAGCCAGCATAGATAGCACAGCAAATACCGACAATCCTCTGGCCATGAACGACTCCGTACGCCGAGGCATTTCAAACAATTCCCGACATGCTGATTCGGATTACTAGAACAGAGGCTCTTCGTAGTCGTCGTCGACCCCTGACCTCTCTCTCCAGAGACCGGCGGGCATCCCGTCATAGATGACAGAATAGGGGTCATCGTCACCCCTGTCCTTCTCATTCTGAA
>Ga0302120_10001066_pt1 | contig 12769 bp, 13 predicted proteins | sample AG5_Bottom_MG_FD_203118 | JGI IMG/M metagenome (GOLD analysis project Ga0302120, IMG submission 203118) | Marine microbial communities from Western Arctic Ocean, Canada - AG5_Bottom | ecosystem: Environmental > Aquatic > Marine > Oceanic | place: Canada: Western Arctic Ocean | collected 2017-10-01 | reverse complement strand
GGACATCTCTGTCCTCTTTGACATCTATAATCCAACTTGGCCATCGGCCTCCAATTTGTTCAAGCAGGTAATATTCCCGACTTAGAATATTTCCTAAAAGAGCGTGCTGGTCCCATGCTTTCTTGTGAGCAGTCATCTGTTCAAGGTCGACTGTGGAATTGTTATCGTCATCCATGTAACATCCACCTCAAGAAACGCTCAGCACCACTCCATCTTCAATCAATCCCTCACACAGCCTCAACTGAAGTGAAGATAATAGTGAAATATGGTTCACTTATTCTTAAATCTCTTCAAACGGAAGGTTTCTTCTCTTTCCATTTCTTCAAGACGAAGTTGAATGAAAACTCTCGCCTCTTCTAGTTCTGGAATAACCTTGTACTCGAGTGCATTGACTCTCCTCTTAGTTGCTTCAATTTCTGAAAGTAATCTTTTCAGCGTACCTTCCATTTCTGCAGCCAGGACAACCTTCTCAATCAAATTACCAAAAGAATCGCTAGCCTCGTCAATATATGGTGAAGAACCAATGTATCCAACGCCTCTTTCTGAGAATGTTGATTTCAAATTACTTCCACTGACGCTTGGCACTACAACACCCATAATATTTCGCCTTTCGACTTCAACTTGAGGAGTTGCTGTGTTTGCTATAGCAGCAGCACGAACAGCCAAACCGCCTTCAATCGCATTAGCTAAGTCAATACGTTGCTTTGCTAGACGGTATGTATCGGTAAGATCTCGCTTAGCCTCAATCATTTCAGACAATAACTTACGGAATTCATGGAAAAGGCCGTCACGTTTCATCTTGAGAAGTTTATACCCATTTTTGGTTTGCTTGATGCGCCCCTTGAGTTTGATAAGTTCACTGCGTGTTGGTTTAATATCGAGTGCCATAACTTTCACCTCCTCTCCTTATTCTATGTGTAAACTCACTTCCGGTTGTCAGGATGATACTTGTCAATCCACTTTTGGTCTAGGCGTACTAGATATTTAGTATCGATACGAGACATCAAAGTCCAACATAGGTCAAGCGTTTCCTCAATACTACGATCCTCATCACGGGATTGACGAAGGAACTTATCCTCAAACACACCAGAGAATTCTAGAAGTTGCTTATCACGTTCGTTCAGTGCATCTTCACCAACAATCGCAACTAGACCTCGTAATTCACGGCCTTGAGCGTATGCAGCATACATTTGGTCGGAAACAGACTTGTGGTCTTCGCGAGTTGTCTTCTCTCCGATACATGAACCCATTAGACGGGACAATGAAGGCAATACGTTGATCGGCGGATAGATACCTTGCTGGTGTAATTCACGAGAAATAACGATTTGTCCCTCAGTAATATACCCAGATAAATCCGGAATAGGATGAGTAATATCGTCACCAGGCATTGTTAGAATTGGGAATTGAGTGATTGAACCCTTCTTTCCTTTTACTAATCCTGCACGCTCGTAAAGCATTGCTAAGTCAGTGTACATGTAACCGGGATATCCACGACGTCCAGGTACTTCTTCACGAGCAGCACCAATTTGACGTAGAGCATCACAATAGTTTGTCATATCCGTATAGATGACCAGTACGTGGTAATCCTTTTCGAATGCAAGGTATTCTGCAGCGGTCAAAGCAAGACGAGGAGTGATAATACGCTCAACAGCAGGGTCATCTGCTAGGTTAACGAATAATACCGCCTTTTCAAGCGCACCAGTTCTCTCCAAATCTGCACGGAAGAAATTGTATTCTTCAGCAGTAATTCCCATAGCACAGAATACTACGATAAACTCTTCATCTGAACCGGTTAACTTTGCTTGACGTGCGATTTGCAATGCAATGTCATTGTGTGGTAGACCTGATGCTGAGAAAATCGGCAACTTTTGTCCACGAACCAAAGAAGTACAACAGTCAATAGCGGAAATTCCGGTTTGAATGAAATCGTGTGGGCTACGACGGCTGTACGGGTTGATAGCTGCGCCGATGATGTCATCGTACTGTTCTGCAACGATATCTGGTCCACCATCACGAGGTTTTCCAGCACCATCGAGAATACGCCCGATCAAATCTTCCGATACAGGGAGCTTGAAAACGTCGCCCATGAAGGTGACTCCAGCCTCTCTGTCAATCTTTGCAGTTCCTTCGAATACTTGGACGATGACCATGTCATCGGAAGTATCGAGAACTTGTCCATTCTTGATGGTTCCATTGGATAATCGTAGAGATACGATTTCACCAAATGCAACAGGTTCAGTCTTATTCAAGAAAACTAGAGGTCCCTTGACGTCAGTAATTGTTCTATATTCCTTTCCAGTCATGATAATTCCCCCTCAGTTCTCCTCCACGGTAGCAGCGATTTCATCGATCATGGTTTTGACCATGTCATCAATGTCATCGATATATCCTTTGTTCAAACGGCCTCGCATTAGATCTGAGCGTGAAGGGACGTTTACTACATCCCCTAATTGTGCCCCAGATGCCATTGCCGACTTAGCTGATTCTTGGAATGCAAGAATTGCCTTTGCCATCTTATATTGTAAGTTAATGTCACAATATGCGTCTACTTCGTGGAATCCGTTTTGTTGTAAGAAGTATTCACGTATCATACGAGCAACTTCAAGAGTCAATTGTTGGTCAACTGGGAGTGCATCAGAACCGACAAGTTGTACAATTTCTTGTAACTCAGATTCTATTTGCAGCAATCCAGAAAGTTCAACACGGATTTCTGGGAAATCTTGTGCGATGTTATCTCTGAACCATTGATCAAGACTTTGCGGGTAGAGCGAATATGAATTCAACCAGTTAATCGCTGGGAAGTGGCGTTGACGAGCAAGACCAGCATCTAGACCCCAGAATACCTTGACAATACGAAGTGTACCTTGTGATACAGGTTCTGAAATATCCCCACCAGGTGGTGAAACAGCCCCAATAACGGTAATTGAGCCGTCTTCTCCATTCAAGGTCTCAACACGGCCAGCACGTTCGTAGAACTCGGCAATACGAGTTGATAGGTAAGCAGGATATCCTTCTTCACCAGGCATTTCTTCAAGGCGAGAAGAAATTTCACGCATTGCTTCAGCCCAACGAGATGTAGAATCTGCCATCAAAGCAACGTCGTAACCCATGTCACGATAGTACTCGGCGATTGTAATTCCTGTGTAAACAGATGCTTCCCGTGCAGCCACGGGCATATTCGAAGTGTTTGCAATCATCACAGTTCTTTCCATCAATGGCTTTCCAGTGTTTGGATCTATCAAGTGAGGGAATTCGTCCAATACTTCAGTCATCTCATTTCCTCGTTCTCCACAACCGATGTAAACAACAAGTTGTGCGTCAGAGTACTTTGCTAGAGATTGCTGTGTAACAGTCTTACCAGACCCGAATGGACCTGGAATACCTGCTGCACCACCCTTTGCCAATGGGAAAAGGAAATCAAGAATACGCATTCCAGTAATAAGAGGGATTACTGGTGGATACTTTTGTTGATAAGGACGTGGTGTTCTAACTGGCCACTTCTGCATCATCTGCATATCACTTCCATCTTCGAAAGTACAGATAGTTTGTGTGACATTGAAATCTCCAGATTCGATAGACTTGACTACGCCACCCATTCCTGGGACCACCATAATCTTGTGAACAATTGTGTCAGTTTCTTGTACGTGTCCAACAACTTGCCCTCCAACAACAGTATCTCCAACGGAGACTTGTGGTTCAAAGGTCCAAATTTTCTCTAGGTCAAATGCATCTGCATCGACACCACGAGTAAGGAAAACTCCCATTTCTTTTTCAAGTGTAGGAAGAGGTCTTTGAATTCCATCGTAGATTTGAGTTAACAAACCAGGTCCAAGTGAAACTGAAAGAGTCTCACCTGTATTCACTACGATTTCACCAGGGCGTATTCCTGATGTATCCTCGTAAACTTGGATAACAGCCTTATCGCCGTGTAATTCAATCACTTCGCCCATTAGGCCTTCCGTTCCAACACGGACAACATCGTACATTGCCGCTTTCATATCAATGGCAGTAACCACTGGGCCTGAAATACGGTAAATCAATCCTTCATTTTTCATCTATTATTCCTCCATTATTTTTACTTGGAAATCATTTCCATAAATCGACTCCGATTGCCTTACGAATTGTATCTCGTAAGGTGGTGTCCTCCTCTGTACCGATACCAAGAACGGTTGGGGAGACGGATGCTGAGAGTCTTGCACGAAGACGCTCAGGCAATGTGGCTTGGGTTGCGGAGTCGATTACGACAACCCCCACTTGTTTGTTATTTAGTAATCCACTCAATGTTGAAGCCATAGCCTCATCATCTTCTGGATTGTAGAGTGTAGAAATTCCAGCAAGCTGGAATCCTAGTGTGAATTCTGGTGTCCCGACTATTACGATATCCATATTTTCACCTCAGAGTATGTGTGCCTCTAACACTTCAGTTGGCAGCCCTGCTAGACGCCCACGTACGATTAAACGCAAATCTGCAACTTCCTGTACCTTCATTGCAACATAATTGACAATAGGTAAGGCTGAAATAGGGTGTAGGTAGCTCATGCGTTGTAATAATGCGTGTTCTCTAGCATTAAACCAAGTAATTACTGGATCAAGACTGTTAGCGGATTTTGCTTCTGCCAATACGCCTTCAAATGCTTGAATATCAAATCGATTATCACTTCTTAGAATGTCAAGAGCCGCACTTTTCCCACCTGCTGCGATAGAAGAAAATGCTCTCTCTGAGATCAGTCTTCCGCCAGGAATTAACATCTCCACGATGTCATCGTTGTCAATACCAACCGTTTCAGCCTCAATAATATTGAGGATGTTACGGTGGTCGATTTCAGATTTCAACAAACCTTTCAAGAATCTAACACCTGCTCCTTTGAGGCTAAGTGATGCTAGAGACCTCTTGAAATAATGTCTATCAAGTGCATTTTCATAATCTGCTAATCTTGCATCATCCGGCAGAGACATAAGGTCTGGGCCAAATGACATCCTGCGCATTTGAGTTGCTGCTGACCTTAGATCATCTGCATTTTCTATCATTTTTAACCAAGGAGTATTGATGTCATTCAATGCTGGCAAGATATTGTTTAACACTTTATCTTGGTCCACATCGTTGATTACTGCTCGTAGAACTACCTTAGCGTTTTGATATTCAAAACGAAGAGTGTATACTTCTACCATTGCACGAATTGTACCATTGCACATTCCTACAATTTCCTTCAACTCATGTTCCAAGTTATGTGTAAGTGCTGCCTCAACTAAATCTCCACCAGAATACTTTCCAGCGTATAAGTCCATTTCTGCTCGGTAACCCATGTCCCCGACTGCAACGGTCATTTGTTCTGGTGATTGATTAATTAACTGACGTAGGCGTGCACGATCTGCTAGTTTTTGCCTACGCGATTTAGCGCGGGCGGCCACATATGGAGTATTATCGAGCATTGCCATAATTATTCCTCAATTGAAAAGTGTTGAATTTATTGAAGTACGCTTGTCAGACCAAACTTGGTCAAGAAGTGTATCAAATCTCATGTCGAAAGAAACTGAACCATCCGTTGCTTCAAGAATGAAGCCGCCTAAGCCTTCAACATCATCGCCAATGGCTCTGGAGCCAACGATGCCCGATAGGGCAGCACGGTCAATTGCAACTGGGCGAACAGTAAAGTCGCCAACCGCTACTTCATCTGCTTGAGCCATCAATCCTTTCAAAATTGAAGCCCTGCCAGATAATGCTGGGTCTGCTAGTTGTCCTTTTGCCTCTTCAAATGTGGCATCCAATACTGTACGGCGTGCTATGAGCACATCCTTTTGATTGGATTGACGAGCGCTAGCAACGATTTCCCTTGCTAGTTGTTCTGCCTCACGTGAAGTACGGCTATCCGCTTCCTCACGGATAGTATTGGCTTTTGCTTCTGCCTCTGCAACAATTTTCTTGGCTGAAGCCTTTGCTTCGTTCAAGAGATCTTTTATTTCAGTTTCTGCAGATGCTGCGATGTCTTTTGCTAATGTTTCAAGTGTCATGATATTTCCTCCGAGTTTATTCATATGATTGGGCGAACCCAATCAGTTGTGCCATCATTAGATGAACATTGGCAAAGCACCTAGAATCACGATGGATTCAGGCAATGCTATCAAGAGAATTGCTGTACCGAATTTGGAACTGTCTTCAGCGAGCATACCAACAGCTGCGCTGCCGATTGATGCTTGAGATATTCCTGCACCAATTGCGGCGAGGCCAAGTGAGAGGCCGACTCCGACGTCTCCAGTCATTCCAGATGTTGCGCCATCGGTTGCTTCTGCTGCTACACCTTGTGCTACAAGGGTTAGTGCTAACATTGCAATCAGTGTGCGTAGGCTCATTTTTAGGGTATTTGTGTTCATTCTTGCTACCTCCTTATTGTCCAGTGGACTGTGATATACCCTCAACGTGTAGGGTGCGGCCGCCTAGTGGATTGAAGATCACACCAGACCCGTCGTAAAACTTGCCCATCCATTCCACAAAGTGGAGACGAATTGCGTGAATACTCGGCGAGAGTATTCCTAGGCCTAAAGCGAATATTTGTATGAAGACGAATAATATTAATCCGATGATGAAACTAATGATGTCTCCACTCCACATCAATTCCCACCCCATAGTGATGGATACTTCTGCGATTTTGACACCAGCCACACCGACTGCCATTATACGCAAGTATGAGAGCGTATTTGCTAGAAGACCTATTGTTTCAATTGGCCCCATGATGATTCCACCCACCCATCCAAATTTCTCAAATACTGCAAGGCCGATTATTAGGCTAACTATTCCAATCAATAGCATTGCAGTCCAAATTTGAAATTCAAACAACTCATTGTATCCGCTAACCATGTTTCTGCATTGCATGAAACCGCCGATGAAAATCAGAATCCATGAACCCTTTTCGAAGTATGCTGCTGCGAGGCCATGTGCCTTGTAAACATTAGAAAGTCCAATAATGAATCCAGTGAATATATGTAATACGCCAAGATAGATTGATAGAAGAAGATATTCCTGCAGTCCATGCCCTTCTACTGCTCTGTGGAATGGCATGTGTAGGCCAGTCAAGCCCGTTAGGGTAGCAACTGTTTCTGGAACATGGAATGTTTCGAATGTCCAAGTATAGAAGTCTGCAATTATCCCAATTGTAGGTCCTGATGCGCCAGCTGAGCCATCCCAAATAAAGCCAAATCCTTCAGCGAAAATAATTCCCCAAATGATGGCCCAAACACCCATCCATTTCAATATAGTAATTGCGCTCTTGGCAATTGGATCTACTGCAAACGGTTTGCTTCCAAGCCATTTTGCTAGCATCAATATGATTAGGCCGTATCCCCAATCACCCAATATCATTCCATAAATTAATGGAAATGTCATCATCAGCATTATCGTCGGGTCAAAGGTGCCATACTTTGGACGCCCCAATAAATCGACAAGCATTTCAAACGGTTCTGAAACAACTCCATTGTCTAATGCGATAGGTGGGTTTGCATGTTGATGTCCTTCATCGCCAGTATGGTGATGATCGTCAACATGTTCTTCGACTTCAATGTGCGAAGCAATCGATGAAAGTGCACTCTTGATATCTGATGTATTTTCAGTAGGAATCCATGCATCGAGTGCAAATGCTTGGTTAGAGACTGCGCAGAGTGTCGGTGCGGTAAAAATCGCATCTTCTCTTGTCAAATATTCTTCCATGATTACGAGGTCTCTGCCATGAGTTGCGGTCCAAGTGTCTCCAAGCGCGGAATTCTCTTGTGCAGTAATCAGTAGTTTACCAATTTCTTTGCTAAGTGAGGAAATAACCTCGGAAGGTGACCCAACCCCGCTCGGAACTTGAATTGCTCTTGCGCTTTGGTTGTTGAGAATTAGTTGGACATCGGTGGCATGTTTAGGAAGACATGCGATCGCTATTACATTAGATTCGGCGTGGACTTCTACATCCTTACCCAATTCTTGCACAATCGTGTTGTAAAGTGTTTTTGACTTTGCAGATTCAGAGACATAGACTTCTAAGCGACCTGTACTTGTAAGCAATTCTAGTGGAATGTTAAGTGGTTCTATTCTCCTCAACAATGTCAGTTGGTCGCCCTTGGATTCAATCTCTGCCTCAGCATCCCTTACCGCGTCAGCAAATGCCAAACCCTGGTCTACAATTTCTTCAAAGCCTGAATTAATCATTTTTTGTACTTCGGAGACTGATTTCGGACCTTTGACATTATTCGGAGAATAATGTGCATTAGCTCCACGGACTTTTGTCAGTAGAGTACTAACTGAATTTGCATTCTTGCTATCGATTGCCTGACCGACCCCAATTCCATCTTCAAAATTGCCATATTCTTCAATATGTACGCAGCCCATATCCGAACAAATACGTAGAACATGTTCCATTTTATCAACAGAGGCAGCCACTGTCAGACGGGACATATCAACGGTTACGAACATTGAATCACCCTTATTATGGCATTAGAGAATCTATAATTAATTGTACTGCGTCACCTTTACGGCCATTTGCAGCGGATTCGATCAACTCGATTCCTTTTGCACCCTCTGACTTCACCTTATCTGCATTTTTGTTTGCTGCCTTGCGTGCTTTATCCATAGTGGATTTAGTATTATTTACTGAATCTTCGGTTGCTTCTGTGATTAGTTCTGATGCATTCCTCCGTGCATCAGCCATTATTTTTGAGGTTTCATCTTGTGCGTCAGACAAGCGCTTTTCAGCAGCCTGTTCCGCATCTTTGATGCTTCTAAGAACTTCAGCCATACCCATAGCAATCACCGGTAACCTCGGCGAGATGAAAGGGGTTTATGAGGGTAGTGGGGCTTCAAGATGGTGATTGTGCCCCAAAAAGATTACAAATATAGATTAATGATTGATTTTTAGGTCGGAAAACAATTTCATTATGGTTTTCTACCACGGAATCTGCTCGCCATTCCAAACGGTAGAAGTAAGCGCCCTTGTACGTCATTGTAGCCGACTTCTCTCATCATTTTACGATAATATCCATTGCTACCATAATGCGTGTAAGTTCGAGCTAGCCCTTTCCAAGGGTGGTTTTTATCTTTAGTAACAAAACGTGCCATCCATTGAACGACTGTCGCCATCCAAATCGCTCCAAAAAATCCGTGTAACCAATTGGCCTTGCCAGCATCACAAATAACTAGTTGGCCGCCTGGCTTTAGAACTCTAAATATCTCAATCAATCCCTGTTTTTTATCTTTAAAATCTCTAAATGAAAACAAACAGAATACCATGTCGAATGTATCATCTGACAAGGGAATATTTTCCGCAATAGCTTCCACATAATTTGCGGGAGATTCTCCCCGAGAATTTCGTGCAGCATCAACACGCTCTTTAGCAAATTTTAACATCAACGCTGATGGGTCAAGGCATGTGACTTCAAGACCCACTAAATCTTCCGCAAAAGATCCCGGGCCACATCCGACTTCAAGCACATTCATGCCTTCTGTAGCATGATTACGAACATTTCTGCGCCATCTTTTGTCTTGCCCAAAAGTCATTAATTTGTTGACTTTATCATAATTGGGAATTGTTTCTTCAAGTTGCAATTTCAAATCTTTCCACGCCTCTTCATCAATGCCTGATGGGTCAAAACCACCAGTTGCATCACGCGTAGCCATATCTTTCGCGGGCTAGGGCCTGCCTTTTGAGTTGTCGCATGGATGTAATAGCACCAACCAGCGGATTACAATCGCTACTCAAGAAATACGTTCTACTGTTTCTGGAGTAATACCTTCTGCAGGCGTGACTCTGAAAACTAGAATTTTCAGATTCTCCGGAGCGTTACGGAATTTTGAGACGATCATAGATGTTTCAAAATCTGTTCCGATGGTTCTAACTTTGAATGAAAGCACCATATCGGCAATAGATGACAATTCTTGTTTGATTGTAGGATTTAATCCATCGTTGGAAATGTTGATTAATAATAGGCCACGCATCATTTGTGCATGCGCTTGTAACATTCTAACCATCGCTACAACTTTGGTATTATCTTCCCTCTGTAAGAAGAAATCTAAATTGTCTATTACGACTCTAAAATATGGCCCAAGTGACATGATTTCATTTGTCACTTCGGTTAGGTAATCTTGGTGAGTTTCATCAACAAATCTTGTCTGGGCTAGGCGTTGAATATCTTCTAATCTAAAGCCCTCAAGGCGATATCTACTGGCTAGCAGTTCCTTTTCTAATACTTCCCTATTATATTCCTCACCAATGGTTCGGACACTGATGTCTAATGGCCATCCATACTTATTGAAAACGCGGGCTATTTCTTGTTGCCCTTCATTGGTTGAAACATATAGCGTATTTTCCGATTCTTCTGCCGGAGATGTGAATTGCTTGCCAAATAATTCAGAACCTGAACCAGTATCAGTAAAGCTGACCATTGTGAACCCGCGCGGAACTCCACCATGCATTTCTAAATCGAATTTCGGAACTCCGAAGGAACCGACACCTCCGAAGAACTCTTCGTCTTCTTTCTTGAAAGTATATTGCTTATTCATGACAATCACCTCAATGAATTACGACTTGCCCTCTGTCTATTAGGTCTGTGCAGTATAAATCAAGATTTGACAATACCAGCGGAGGAGTTTGGTCAGGAACATTCAATATCACGGAAAGAACTTCTCTTTGCCTAAATGTATTAATGAATGTATGAAGGTACTCTGCGAGCATTCGATCATCATTGTATATCGCTAATGCGTTAACACTATCCAATATTACGAAATTACGTTCTAGGGTTGTGGTTCTCAGTAAATAGAGCGCTCTAAGTAAAATAGATTCTAGCATAATTGGCGAATCGACGTAATGGATGTTTTTTCTAGTTGAATCTGTACCCCCAAGTACACCAGAAGAAACTAAATCGATGAATTGTATATTAGATACATCTATTCCAATTGTCTCAAATGCCTCAATCATTTCCATTGCGCTTCTGCTTCCAGAAATGTAAACTCCGCCCATTTCAAACATTTGCATTAATGGAACCATAGTACTGGCAGTAACCATAAATGCATTTGAGTTACCACAACGAACTTGAATTGAACTGTTTAGAGCAACTTCCGTGAGCTGTTCTGATATTCTTTGGTCAAGTTCAAACATTTTCAGGCACCCCATTTACCTTGTTTATCGCCCTGAGCGCCCCATTTGAGCATCGGAGTTAACATTACTCCAATCGGGGTTAATTCGATTGCATGTTTTGCCCTAGAGTGTGAAGTTCCACGCATCTTGACCACTTGTAAAAATCTTAGAAGATGCCCCATTCTTTCAACATCCCCCATAACAATAATTCCATCAGCAATTGCTTCCTCAACACCGAAGGACGACCAATGAGCATTCTCTGTAGCGGAAGTGATCTCCGAAATTAGTATGGTTGTACAGCCTAAAGTTGATAATTTCTTTCCTAATGTGAAAAGGAAATCCCGAATTAGTTGCTCGGACTTAATCTTGTAACAAAGTGTTGTAACTGAATCAATTACTAAACGAGTGACACCGATTGTATTGACAATATCGACAATCGCTTTGATTAGAGCGTGGACGTCATCCAAATCGAAGGATGATTTTTCCAAACCCAACCAAGAATATAATACGTCCATGTCAAAAACATTAATCAATCCAGTATCGACCATATTCATATCGAAAAATTCGAACTGGCGGATATTTTCTAACAACTTAACGGATGGTTCAGTCGCAGTAAAATGCGCACATGCCTCGCCTGCAAGTGCCCCTCTAACCAAAAACTCCATTCCGAGCGTGGTCTTTCCAGAACCACAGGTACCAGATGCTAGTACAGTTGAACCATATGGTATCCCTCCGCGGAGAATTTCATCTAATCCATGGATGCCAGTTACGCATCTATCACGGGTGTAAACTGCTGCGGGCTGCATGGGAACAAATACGACGAAACGCTTTGGGTTGATGAACTGTGCGCCCAAAAGCAGTTGCGATGTAACTTATTTGAATGTGGAATGCTTAAACATTAATTTCCAGGAGTTGGTTCATCGGATATTGACCATGATGCAGAATCAAACATTGAAGTCCCATTCCAAACAATTGATTGACCGTTTATCAAAAATAATCCTGTGTCACCCCCCCAATTAATGCGCTGGATATCCACCGGACGTGATTCAAAGACCTGTGTATATTTCAAAGCCAACTGCCCATTACCATTTGCTAAAAGATCAATCGAACCGACCCCTAGAAAACCTTCAAGTCCTAAATCGATAACTTCGCTTGCATTTCCACTGACTTGACTAGAGGCGTCACCGGTAAAAATTGCAGTTGCCTTACCTGTTATTATTCCCTCTTTGAGGAGTAGATTTGAAACTGAAGAACCAGAGGTATGAGTGAGTGACCACCCATACAAAGATACTGCGAAGTCGTTTGGATTATAGATCTCAATCCATTCTGGGCCTAACTGCGTTGGACGTGGATGGATTTCTGTAATCTGTAATTGATTCTCCTTGCGTCCTCCATCATGCACTTCAAGAATGATTTGAATCGTTTCATCGTTTTGATAGAAGTATCGGTAAGAAGTTGATGATGAGCGAGTACCGTGCTTTTCTGTGCCACCATCAAACAATACTTGGCCCATTCGTTGGACATCGCTACTTTCAGTGATTACAATATTGAGGTGGAAACTGTAGCCATCATGTAATCCAATTCCGATAGCAAAGCCATCCTCGCTTACATTGTGCAAAGCATTGATTTTTGTTTCATTTAGTTGCCCATCAACTATCAATCCCGCT
>Ga0302120_10001065_pt1 | contig 12777 bp, 8 predicted proteins | sample AG5_Bottom_MG_FD_203118 | JGI IMG/M metagenome (GOLD analysis project Ga0302120, IMG submission 203118) | Marine microbial communities from Western Arctic Ocean, Canada - AG5_Bottom | ecosystem: Environmental > Aquatic > Marine > Oceanic | place: Canada: Western Arctic Ocean | collected 2017-10-01 | reverse complement strand
TTGTGTGAAATCGTTTAAGTCGCGTGGAAGAAGCTGATAAGTAGTGCTAAATTGAGATAAAAGGGCCACTACAGAAACAGCCGATACAGGAATGAGCGTTCCTTCTATGTCAGTTCCAGCCGTGATACGAACTTCGCCAGTTTCCCCACCAGCCGTGAAAGAGTAATTTGTACTTCCTGAGAATGTTGCTCCACCATTGTCAAATACAATATTGTCAACTTGAACAAGCTCACTCTCGTCACTTTCACTCATAGCAAAAGGAGTGATAAGCTTTGGGCTAGGAAGTGGGTTTCCAGTCGAAAGCACAGTATGTGATGCTGCGTCCATCTCCAAAAGATTATTAAAGTCAGTTAGGTCACCAGTAAGTGTGAGGCTATCGCCTCTATTCACAGCAGACAATGCGTTGTCATATACCGCAATGCCCCCGGTTAAATCTTCCAAATATCGAATGACTCCAAATTCGTCACCATTAGTGACAATTCCTGTAATGGTAACAGTAGAGCCAAGGGCCATACCTCTTGCGGTGGCTATATCAATTTGAGCTTGGGTGTTTGTAAAAAAGCAGATAGTGAGTACCGCTGAGAGTAGAGTACTTTTCATAATGTTCTATTTATTTTGTTTCTGTTGGTTTTTCTTTCTTCTTTAATCCGAAGGTGATTTTCAAGGATGTGTTAAATCGAACCCCCATTCCGTAAAATACTCCGGCTGAGGCTGCGTCAAAATTCAATGTTAATGGGTCAACATAAAGGGCTCTATCTTCATTGTTCTGGGCATCCGCCAGATAGATTGTATTAGTCGCATTTAGGAATGAAGCTCTCCAGTTGAACCACATCCCGTTTACTTTATGGCTGTACCCCAAATGTACATCAAATAAAAAGTAATCAGGCAATTTCCACGATTCACGCTGCGCATCATCACCCTGCAGTGAGATTGGGTCAAATTGAGACCAATGTCTTCCGAAGTATGTATATCGCACTTTTATATAAACACTTCTCTTGAATTCATATTTCACGCTAGCACCGAGTTGAGTTTGAGCGGCATCTCCTACGTGCACTCCAATTGCGTCAAAGCTTTCATACAGTATATCACCCGTAGGAGTTCCATCAACCGTCGCCAGATTACCCTGTTCGTCCTTAAAGGTGATGTTATCTTTCTTAGAGTTCCATGTCCAATCACCCAATGATACAACACCTTCAATTGTAAACTTGTCGGAAGCTTTATAGGCGAAGTCAACTTCAGCACCCATGTGCAGGGCATCCATTCCGTTAATGTTGACTGTCCGAGGACCATCAGGAAATTGCTTGATAATTCCTCTATTGACTGGTCTGTTTTGCCAGTTTGTATAATACATATTAAGGTTTGATGCGATCTTTCTGTTTCGATAGGAATATCCTACCTCGATAGCTTGAATGAGCTCGTTTTCAATCTCAACAAAGAACTGATTGCTAAAGTCAAACACATTAGCATATCGTGGAGTACGTGACAAATATCCCAGATTTAGAAAGACGTTCATCCTCTCAGTAAAGTTGTAGTTTGCTCCACCTTTTACCGTAATACCTGGTATTTTCTTCCACTCACTTTCCTGGAATTCCAAACCATCTGAAGAAGGAGTGTAAACTACTCCGCTAACCATTGCCGTATCTGGAATTGCATCTACTCCATTAAATCCATAACCAACAGTTGAGTTAGAACCTCCAACAACCTTAGGTAAGAAATAATCAATCCGCTTATAACCAGAAACTGCCCCCGATACATTTAGAAATCCGCTCCATAGCCCATTCTTAAATTCCATTTGAGCAAATGCTCCTCCCCATTGTACAAATGCATCGTTGTGATAGTCAATTTTATCGCCAACTCGTTTTGCAACATTCAGGTTGTTTGAGTTGTCTGTATTAATGGCGTAGTCGGCACCCATTAAATCATATACCTCTCTATAATGTTCTCCTTTATAATTTCTGTAGTCTAGACCAAACGAATAAGTCATACGCTCGCTGGCAGTATATGTGGCTGTTGTGAGTATCCCGTACCAGAAGTGATTATTTATACTTGACTTGATATAGTTGGTAGCGGCGTGTTCCGTTGTACTGATGCTTTGTATAACGGTTGGGTCATTTGGAACGAATAAGGTAGGGACGAAAGAATACCCAGTATTAGCATCAAAGATTGGCTGTATATTTGACTGACCTGTTTCAGAATCGAAATCGTCGATGTTATCTAGGGTCTGGTCCAATCTTGTGCCACCGCCATTACCAATAGACATATAGGCGATATTAGAAACGTATAGTTTGTCGTTCACTGTCCAGAAATCACGAAGTGTAATCTGAGGTTTGTGAAAATAATTTTGTCTTGTATTGTACTTTTCTGAAGAGGTATTTGTTTTATTTCCGTCGGCATCTAATTCATATCTCTCAAGATCGCCCCAATGCTGATTGTAACGTAAGCCATATTCGGGGATAGAATCAGTATTGATTCCCAAATCATTTGCTGTTCCTGTATCATACACCCCAATGCTCCTTTTAAACGCTCGCTGGCCATGCTTTTGAGGCGCTCCATACGCACTTAGACTTAAGAGGTGCTTCTTTAACTTTTTCTCAATTTTACCATAGTAGAACCATCCTTCGGTGAAGGTTTCATCAACCCATCCATTTCCTTTTTTAAACGATCCTGTTCCGACGAAGCCCCAGCCATTTTTAAGTTTGCCAGAGCTAATTCCTACCGATGTACGCATGAATCCATTACTTCCCACTTCATGTTTAACAGATCCACCGGCTTTTTGATCAATTCCTTTAGTAAGAATATTCATTGTTCCACCAACTGATGGAATGGCAATCTTGGAGGCTCCCAGTCCTCGTTGTACTTGAATGGTACGAGTAATGGCATCTAAGCCAAACCAGTTCGACCAATACACCCAGCCGTTCTCCATATCATTGACTGGTACACCGTCAATCATCACTGCGATATTCCTCTGGCTAAAGCCTCTAATTGTTACTCTAGCATCTCCATCGCCACCACCTTGCTGAGTTGCATACACACCAGGTGTAGAGTTCATGATCATTGGGAGATCCTGAGAAGCAAGTTCTTCCTCGATCTTGGCTGGTAAAATATTGGTGAAAGCTACAGGAGTTGCTCGTTCCCTTGCAACATCAGCAATAATCTGGACCTCTCTTAGCTGCTTCGTTTTGAGTTTGATGTTCTCTAATACCAGAACCTTTCGATCCAGAGTAACAGGCAGGGAAACAAGCTCGAACCCAACATAGGAGACTGTTAATGTATAGTCTCCGTAATCAGCATTGATCCTATATTTCCCGTTAAAGTCAGTAACAGTACCTACACCAGGTCCAATGAGTACAGCTGCACCGATCATTGGTTCACCAGTAACCTCATCAACCAAAATACCAGAGATCTCTCCTTTTTGGGCATATGCCAAATGAACGGCACACAGTAATACAAGTATAGAACATGCTCTACGCAGGAACGTCATCTAATTAGAATTGGAGCGTAAGGTGACCTAGCAGGCACCTTGGACACTTTATTTACTCAGGATAACCTGTTTCGTGACTTTGTCCCCATTCTCAAAGGTCACACTTACGTAATAAGCTCCGGGATTTACATCTTGCAAATGGAGGGATAATCTGTTTGTTCTGATGGCACTATATCGCTCAGTTAGTACTTTTTGACCCATGTTATTGAACACTTCAATCTGTTCAATATCGTTATTGGTTCGAATTTTTACAAAGCCATCAAAAGATGGTGATGGGTATACCCAAAGCTTGTTAACTGTTGTGCCAGCTAAAGGCTGAACACCATTAACATCACATGTAGAGTAGTGCTGTCCCAATCCTGAAAAAGTGTTTGCTTGGAGTGAATCCCACTCTATGGTTGGATCAAAAGAAGTTGGTGGAGTAACAACTCCTGACTGAACAAAACTTTTTCGTCTCAAAGTATGATCTTGGCTAATGTATAGTGAGTTCCCAGCGGTATCAGTACCATAGAATCCCCATCCATCAGGATTTGCAAGGTCAGAGATCTTTCCGAAGAGATCAACAATCGCTGCACCACCTCCACTAAGGATTGCCATACAGTCATTTCCATTGAAGTACATTGCTTCAGCTCCACTATTGTAAACTGGGTTTACAAAGGTATCAGCAGCAGCTTGAAGGTCGTCCCATACAGGAGCTTCTAATCCGGTACCAGCGGTATCTCGCTTATCCAACACAACCACATAAACATCATAAGGCTGAATCGTTCCCATTAGAGCCGTTGCGTTGGAAGGTGTTGCATCCTGATTTCTAAATCGCACTAAATCATAGCCACTCATGCTAGCAGCAGTGGCCATTGGATTGTAAATTTCAATTGCTTTATTGTTGGACCATCCTTCAACATATTCAGAGATGAATAAGTCGGTACATTGTGAGAATCCAATGGTTACAAATGAGGTGGTAATAATTGAGAGTAAAAGTTTTTTCATATCGTCTAGTTTCTTTTTCGTTTTATGTTCTTTAGATAGACGCAAAAATACAAATAAAGGTGGTAAATAGTTGTCAAAAATATGACAGTAACCTGAGGTGGATTGTCCTGATTTAGACCTCCACGATTAATTCCCGTATTTTTGTTGCATATTTAGCATTTGATGAAGACGAAACAGGATATTGTAAGGGGATGGCTGCCCAGATACACAGGAAGGAAGTTAAAGGACTTTGAAAAGTACATTCTGCTTACCAACTTCAGCCATTACGTCAACCTATTTGCCGCCAAGCACAAGGTGAAGGTTATGGGCAAGGACAAGCCCATGGAGAGTGCCAGTTCTGGTGGAATCACCATCATTAATTTCGGGATGGGTAGTCCCAATGCTGCAACAATCATGGATCTACTCACCGCTGTTAAACCCAAAGCTGTTTTGTTTCTTGGGAAGTGTGGTGGGTTAAAGAAAAAGAACAAACTTGGAGATTTGGTGCTTCCAATTGGAGCTATCAGGGGAGAGGGTACTTCTACAAGTTATATGCTACCTGAGGTTCCGGCGCTACCTGCGTTTAACCTGCAAAAGGCAGTTTCAACAACTATCAGGAAGAAAAAGAAGGACTATTGGACGGGAACAGTCTATACTACAAATAGGCGTGTATGGGAACACGATGCGGAATTTAAGAAGTACCTCAGGCAAACGCGGAGCATGGTAATAGATATGGAGACCGCCACGCTCTTCACCGCTGGTTTTGTCAATGAGATCCCTGTTGGGGCACTCTTGCTCGTATCTGACCAGCCGATGATATCTGAAGGAGTGAAAACAGCTGAAAGTGATAAAAAGGTAAGTGACAAGTTCCTCAATATGCATTTGCAAATTGGTATTGACGCCTGCAACGAACTAAAAAACAAAGGAACATCTGTCAAGCATTTAAAATTTTAATTTTCGAACTAATGAAGAAAATAGGAATAGCATTGGCAATGATAATATTGACTAGTGTATCAAAGGGGCAGCTTTTATCAGATACTTTGATTGCCTCCTACACTACAACGGAAATTGATTCTATATACACTGCTGCAGGCCTTCCGTCCTTTGTTGGCGACATCATTTATGGTGTAGAAGTCTATAAATTGATCTATGAGACACCGGATGCACTCGGTGTTACTACCTACACGTCCGGTGCCCTGTTTATTCCGGTTGGAGACACCTGCAATGGTCCTTTAATTGGCTACCAGCACGGCACCATTGCAAACGATGCGAATGTACCATCCAGGATGGGTGGTGAGTCCGTTATAGGCATCATAGCAGCTACGGGCGGATATCGCGTTGCTATGACAGACTACCTGGGGCTGGGAGATGGGCCAGGCTTCCATCCATATGTTCACGCGAAGTCTGAAGCTACGTCAGTCATAGATATGTTGCGTGCGGGAAGACAATTTTGTGACAGCGTAAACGTACCCGTCAATGAACAGGTGTTTTTGATGGGTTATTCACAGGGAGGTCACGCCACTATGGCTACGTTGCGGGAAATTGAGCAATACCACAGTGCTGAGTTTGACCTCGTTGCCACTATTCCCATGGCAGGGCCATATGCTGTGTCAGGAGTTCAGAGGGAAGTGATGGAAAGTGATGACGTTTATTCCCAACCAGCCTATTTCCCTTATATCGCCTTGAGCTATGACATGGTATATGATGTTTATGACAGCCTGGAGCAGGTATTTATACCGCCTTACGATTCTATAGTTCCAGAGGTTTTTGACCGCAATACCAATATTGGGTACATTAATGGACTGGTAACGCCGGTGATAAAAGACATGATCGACACCACCTATTTCAATGCCTACTTGAATGATTCCCTTCACCCATTTAAGATTGCTTTGAGAGACAATGATCTCTATGATTTTGTTCCTCAATCATTTGTGAGGATCATACACTGTTCGGGTGACCAGGTCATTCCATTCGGCAATGCACAGGTGGCCTACGATGCCTTTGTTGCTGCAGGCGCTGATAGTGTGGAGCTTTTTGATGCTGGTGCCTCATTAGATCATGGCCCGTGTGCGGAATTGGCTATTATCGGGGCCAAGCTATATATTGACAGCCGGGCAAAATGGTGTATGGTGATTGGTGAAGAGGAAGTGGCCTTACCGGTAGTTCCACAAGTGAAAGTGACGCCCAATCCATTTTCAGCAGAAACCGAACTTTCATTTTCTAACCCCAATAGCTCAAATTATATACTCACCATTCAGGATATGTCCGGTAGGGTAGTAAAGACCGTGACCAATATTCGAAAGGACAAGATTAAGCTAAATTGGGAGGGTATAGATAAGGGGATCTATTTCTTTAGATTAGCTGGAGAGCAGGAATTTACCGGTACCCTGGTAGCCCAATAAACTAGGAGGCTCTCTTTGCTGCAGTGAGCGTATTCATCAGTAAGGATGCGATCGTCATAGGGCCAACACCGCCTGGAACAGGGGTGATGTATGAGCACTTTGCTGCCACTTCCTCAAACTTTACATCGCCAACGAGGCGGTAACCACTCTTTTTACTGTCATCTTCCACCCTGGTAATGCCAACATCTATTACTACCGCTCCCTCTTTAACCATGTCGCCGGTTAGGAATTCAGCGCTACCCAAAGCCACAATGATGATATCTGCATCAAGGGTAAAATTTTTAATGTTTGCAGTACGGCTGTGGCAAAGTGTTACAGTGCAATTACCAGGTGTTGTTTTCTTCCCCATCAGAATGCTCATTGGTAAGCCCACAATGTGGCTGCGGCCAATAATAACACAGTGCTTTCCTACCGTATCGATCTCGTATCTTTCCAGAAGCTGCATGATACCGTAAGGGGTGGCTGAAACGAAGGTCGGTAGGTCAAGGGCCATCTTGCCAACATTTTCAGGATGAAATCCATCTACATCCTTTTCCGGCGCAACTGCTTCTGTAATCTTTTGTTCATCAATATGATCAGGTAGGGGTAGCTGAACAATAAATCCATGTAAATCAGGATCGTTATTAAGCTCTTCAATCTTGGCTAATAGTTCCTCTTCAGTAGTTGATGTATCAAACCTTACAAGAGTTGATTTGAATCCTATTAGTTCACAGGCCTTTACCTTTGCGTTTACATAAGTCTGACTTGCTCCATCCTCACCAACAAGTATCGCAGCAAGGTGAGGTATTGTGCCACCTTTAGCCTTGATTTTGTCAACTTCAATAGCTAACTCTGCTTTTATATCAGCAGATGTCTGTTTTCCGTCCAGTAGTTGATATGTCGTTTCAGACTCCATAATATTCAATTGTTATCCGGTGGTAATTCAGTTGTAATTCTTGGCTTTTGAAAAGTAAGTCACGCGTATTTAAGGCGCTGTGCCTGTGATGAACGCAATGGCATAAATCAAACTTACATATTTGGCATCATACCCTTCATTCGCTGCATTGCTGCTCTTCCCCCACTACCTGTCATCATCTTCATCATCTTGCTCATATCGTTGAATTGCTTGATAAGCTTATTGACATCTTCAACGGTAGTTCCGCTGCCCGTTGCGATTCTCTTCCTTCTTTCCCCATTGATAATAGGAGGGTATGCCCGCTCTTCCCTTGTCATCGAACCAATAATCACCTCTATTGATTTAAAGGCATCGTCATCGATGTCAACATCTTTTAACGCTTTGCCTGCACCGGGGATCATGCCCACCAGGTCTTTAATGTTACCCATTTTCTTGACCTGCTGAATCTGTTTAAGGAAGTCGTCAAAGTTGAATTGGTTCTTGGCGATTTTCTTTTGGATTCTACGTGCTTCTTCCTCGTCAAATTGTTGCTGTGCTCGTTCTACAAGAGAAACAACGTCACCCATCCCGAGAATACGGTCGGCCATCCTGTCTGGATGGAATACATCCAGCGCATCAATCTTCTCCCCGGTACCAATGAACTTAATAGGTTTGTCAACGATTGACTTAATGGACAATGCAGCACCACCGCGGGAGTCACCATCCAATTTGGTCAACACCACACCGTTGTAGTTTATCTGTTCGTTAAAAGATTTGGCGGTGTTCACCGCATCCTGCCCAGTCATGGCATCTACCACAAAAAGGGCTTCGTTGGGGTTCACTGCCTTTTTTACTGCAGCAATTTCTGCCATCATTTTATCATCAATATGCAAGCGGCCAGCAGTATCAATAATAACAACATCATTTCCGTTCTCTTTTGCATGGGCGACACCCTTCTTTGCCAGCGATACGGCATCCTTGTTCTCCTTGTCGGAATATACATCAACGCCCGCTTGCTCCCCCACAATATGGAGCTGGTCAATTGCAGCAGGCCTGTAGATATCACAGGCCACCAGTAGAGGCTTCTTGTTTTTCTTGGTTCTAAGATGAAGCCCCAACTTCGCAGAAAAAGTCGTTTTGCCAGATCCTTGTAAACCTGCGATGAGAATGATTGCAGGGTTTCCTGAGAGGTCAATTTCGGCATTTGTGCTGCCCATCAACTCGGCGAGCTCATCTCGTGTGATCTTAATCATCAACTGTCCGGGCTCAACAGCAGTCAATACGTTCTGTCCGAGTGCCTTCTCCTTTACCCGCTCTGTGAACTCCTTGGCTATCTTATAATTGACATCAGCATCAATCAGTGCACGGCGTACCTCTTTCAGCGTTTCCGCAACGTTAATTTCTGTAATACTCCCCTGTCCTTTAAGGATCTTAAACGCACGGTCGAATTTGTCACTTAAATTTTCAAACATTTTTCCAGAAAAAAATTATAAGGGGTGCAAAGTTAAGAAATAATTCAGGTATTCCCCTGAGTTGATACAGCATTTTAGGCTCACATTCGGTCAGGCAGTTCAATGCCCAATAACAGCATGGCAGATTGTATGATCTTTCCTGTTTCATTTGACAAGTTTAACCTGAAAGCGGTCAACTCTGGTTCGACGTCCTTTAAAATGGGTAGTGCCTGATAAAAATTGTTAAAGCTTTTTGCCAGCTCGTACACGTAATTGGCAACCAGTGCTGGAGAAAGGGACGCACCCGCATCCTTAACAACCTCTGGGTATTCATGTATTAGTCTAATCACATCCCGCTCTTTATCCTCTAAACTATGTTCATCACTAAACGTGAGGTTTTGGTCGGTTTCTGCTTTTCGAAGCAGAGATCTAATACGCGTGTAAGTGTACTGAATAAATGGCCCCGTGTTACCTGCAAAATCGATTGACTCTTTAGGGTCAAATAACATCTTCTTCCTTGGATCCACCTTTAGTAGAAAGTATTTCAGCGCACCCAGGCCAATCAGACTATAAAGATGCTCTTTTTCACCTTCCTCCAGTTCTCCAAGTTTGCCCAATTCCTGAGATAGAGACTTTGCTGTTAGGACCATCTCTTCCATTATATCATCTGCGTCAACGATGGTGCCTTCCCGAGATTTCATTTTTCCAGAGGGCAATTCAACCATCCCGTATGAGAGGTGAAAGTTGGAGTCGGCCCATTCATATCCCATCTTTTTCAAGATGGAGAACAATACCTTGAAATGGTGTATTTGTTCATCGCCTACCACGTATATCTGTTGATCCAGGTTGTAATCTTCAAAGCGCTGGATAGCCGTTCCAATATCTTGTGTAATGTACACCGACGTGCCATCCGCCCTCAACAATAGCTTGGGGTCCATTTTATCATGGGACAGATCGCACCAGATAGAATTATCTTCTTTTTGGTAGAATGTACCTTTCTCAAGACCGTTGGCTACATGATCCTTACCTAATATATAGGTATTAGATTCATAGTATACTTCATCAAAAGAAACTCCTAGGTTCTTATATGTAACATCAAAACCCGCAAGTACCCAAGAGTTCATCTTTTCCCAAAGATCTCTAGTCGCTTGATCACCAGCCTCCCATTGTAGTAACATTTCCTGAGCTTCAATGATAAGCGGTGCCTTCTTTGAAGCCTCTGCTTCATCCATTCCGCCAGCAATTAATTCTTTAATCTCCTCTTTGTAATGCTTATCAAACGCAACGTAGTATTTCCCAACTACTTTATCTCCTTTCAGCCCTGACGATTCTGGTGTTTCTCCATCGCCCCATTTCTGCCAAGCCAACATCGACTTACATATATGTATGCCTCTGTCGTTGATAATATTGGCCATGATGACCTCATGCCCATTAGCTTTTAGAATATTCGCCAAGGAAAAGCCCAGCATATTATTTCTTAGGTGACCGAGATGTAAAGGTTTGTTGGTATTTGGTTGAGAGTATTCAATCATCACCGTTTTACCAGATGGTCCGGCGTTCAAGCCATAGGTGTCAATCTTCGAAACTTCAGAAAGAAAGTTTACCCAGTGTGCATCCGTAATTTCCAAATTCAGAAAACCTTTTACCGTATTAAAGCCAGAGACCAGGTCACAGTTTTCTACAAGATAATTGCCCAATAGTTCTCCAGTTTCTTCCGGAGATTTTTTTGACATACTTGTATAAGGGAAAGTGAGAACTGTAACGTCTCCACTAAAATCCTTCCTGGTTTTTTGAAGATTTATTTTGTCAGCAGGGATGCTGGCATCAAACAATTTCTGCAATCCAGTGCTCGTCGTATCCTGTATAACTTTTGTGAGCTCCATGGGCTTTGAAATAGATAGAATTTGTTTGGGGAAATGAGTTTAACTAGTAATTTTGTACAGCGGAATTTTCGATGACAAAAATAAGAAGGATTTATCTGGAAAAATAGAAGAAAATCCAATCCTAAAAATAAAGATCATGAGCGACAATAATAGGGCGATAGTAAGAGGGATAGCAGATACGTTTGACAAAGCAGTTTCAGTATATTTTGGAACTGGTCCAACAGATGTTGACGAGGCAAAAAGACAACATGATACCTATGTCGCTTCATTGCGAAAATTCGGAGTTGAGGTTAAAGAACTTGCGACAGATAATGATTTCCCGGATTGCTGTTTTGTGGAAGATCAGGTGGTCATTTGTGATGGTAAGGGATTACTTACAATTTCAGGACATGATACACGTGCCGGAGAGCAGGATGTTGTCAAAGCAGGAATTGAAGATGATATTGAACTAACTAAAATGACGGCGCCAGCCCGAATGGATGGAGGAGACGTTATTAAGTTCGGAAAGACCTATTTGTGTGGGATTAGTACTCGAACAAATAAAGAAGCTGCACAACAGTTAAGAGATTTTGTAGCGCCGATGGGATATACGGTCCATGAGATTGCCATCCCTTCGAATGCGCTTCATTTAAAGAGTATTGCGAGCTCACCTGGACCAGGATTGATTCTGGCGCCACGTGTGTTCTTTGACGAGAATAGCTTCCCTGAAGACGCAAAAGTATTGTGGATTCCTGAGGAAGAAGTTTATGGAGCCAATTCGATTGGGTTCGATAAGGATGTACTGGTTGCTGAAGGTTTTCCGCATGCAAAGAAGGCACTAGAAGATGAGGGCTTCACGGTTCATGGTATCCCAATGGGTCAAATTGAGGCGGGTGACGGATCGCTTACCTGTCTATCAGTATTTTATTAGCTAATAGTCAACAGCTAAAAGCCAAAAGACAAACACCACCAAGTATTCAAAGAGTGATAAAAACTAAAAAACAAGCAATGCAAGACACAGCTACACCAACAATGAATTCAGAAGAGATAATGAAAATGGAGGACCAATATGGTGCTCATAACTATCATCCACTACCCGTTGTTCTCTCTAAAGGAGAAGGCGTTTTTGTATGGGATGTTGAAGGAAAGAGATACTATGATTTTCTATCAGCTTATTCTGCAGTAAATCAAGGTCATTGCCATCCCAAGATTGTAGGAGCTATGGTTGATCAGGCTTCTAAGCTCGCTTTGACTTCACGAGCATTCTATAATGACTGTCTTGGAGAGTACGAAAAGTATGTAACTGAGTACTTCGGTTACGATAAGGTGCTTCCAATGAATACTGGAGCTGAAGCTGTTGAAACTGCTATTAAGCTTATCAGAAAGTGGGGATATAAGGTTAAAGGAATTGCAGAGAATCAAGCTAAGATCATCGTTTGTGAAGACAACTTCCACGGTAGAACGATCACTATAATCTCTGCTTCAAATGATCCAGATGCTACAAATGATTTTGGACCATTTACACCTGGTATTGTATCTATTCCTTATAACGATGTTGATGCATTAGCAAAGGAGCTTGAAGATCCTAATGTAGCTGGATTCTTAGTTGAGCCAATTCAAGGTGAGGCTGGAGTATTTGTGCCAGACGAAGGATACCTCACTAAGGTGCAAGCACTTTGTAAAGAGAAGAATGTAATTTTCTGTGCGGACGAAGTACAGACAGGAATTGCAAGAACAGGAA
>Ga0302120_10001061_pt1 | contig 12792 bp, 8 predicted proteins | sample AG5_Bottom_MG_FD_203118 | JGI IMG/M metagenome (GOLD analysis project Ga0302120, IMG submission 203118) | Marine microbial communities from Western Arctic Ocean, Canada - AG5_Bottom | ecosystem: Environmental > Aquatic > Marine > Oceanic | place: Canada: Western Arctic Ocean | collected 2017-10-01 | reverse complement strand
GTAGGTCACAATCTGGGCATCGTGCACGTAGCGCGTGTTCCAACTGCCCACATACTGGGGGCTGGTGGGGTTGGCGAGGCTGTACATGCGCAGGCCGTTGCTGCCGCCGCCACAGCGGTAGAGGTAGCCCGAGACCTCGTCGATCACCACGTTATGGCTGTTAGCAGTGCTCACATCGTCGATCGTGTTGACCAAGCTGACCGTACCGTTGTCAATGTTGGCCATGCTGATCACTTGGATGCCGCCCGAGCCTTCGGTCACCGAATAGGCTACGTTCCCATAGACCTTGACGTCGCGCCAAAGACTGTCGTTACCGTCCACCCAATCGATCAGCTGAGTTGCCGATGGGTTAGTGACCTCGAAGAAGGCCGTGCCGTTGGAGGTGCCCATGATTCCGTACTCACGGCCACTAGGACTTGTGTAGCCCCAACAATCGTTGCCGGACGAGGCGTTGTCGATTTGGTTCAGGGGAAACCAAGCCTGGAGCGTGACCCCTTGGGAATCAAAACCGGCGCCGGGCATGTTCGTGGTCGTGTTGCCGCCGCCCTGGGTCAAGCTGGGACTGTTGCGCCAAATGGGGCCGTTCACGGGCAGCTTGCGACTCAGAATCTTCGGGTCGTCATCGTGCAAGGCGATGGCGCTTGCGGAAAGCAGCAGGGCACAAGAGGTAAGGAGCAGGCTTCGCATGGGGTATGGCAGGGTATGAGAGGGTGCCGTGGTCACGGCGTGTGTATGGGGGTACGTGTTGAAGTCTATCCCCCCCGGGTGATGGACGGTGGGCCAAGTCATGTCCGAGCAGCATCCCGGGACAGGATTCCCTGAAAGTGGGGCAGTGGGGGCCCTAGTCTCGAATCGGTGCAACGGGTGCGTGGACCAGATGACCTGGCAGGTCGCGGCCTTCTAGGGCCAAGAGGAAGGCCTTCAGAGCCCCTAGGGCCGCATTATCCAGACGCAGGGGCTGCAGCAATTGTTCCTGATGATGGCTGCGTAAATCCTGATCTTCGAGGGTGTTGTAAAACCTCAAGACGCTGCCTAAATCGGGGAATTGCCCCTGGTGGCCGTAGGGGGCCCGACGGGCGAGATTCCGAAGGGTCGGGGTGCGGAACTCCCCATAGGACTCTGATGATTGCACAAGGGCACGCACACGTTCGGCGGCCTCGCCCTCGGGTGCATCGCTGTACGGGCCGGCCGCGTTGAAAGGGCTCTCTTGAACCAAGCGTGCGCCCTGATAGCGACCCGCATCGTCCCGTGGCCCGTCGGGGTGGGTGGGGAGCTGGTTGTTGTGGAATTCCAAGTCGCTCAGGGTGGGACCCAAGTGACAAAGGGTGCAGCGGCCCGGCCCGAGGAAAATGCGCAGGCCACGCTGTTGTTCTTCGTTAAGTGCTGTGGGATCACCGCCCGGCAGATCGAGGATGGACCGCACCCAAAGGTCAAAGGGTGAATCCTTCTGTATCAAGAGACGCTCGTAGGCGGCGATAGCCTTGCCCAGTTGGGCGAACAGCGTGTCCACGTCCTTGGGAACTTCTCCGTAAACCTCTTCATGGGCTTGGCGCAGCAAAGGGTCGGAGCGCACTAGGTGGGCGATCTCTTGGCGATCCCCGGCCATTTCCACCTCATTTTCCATGGGGCCAAGTGCCTGCATCCAGAGGCTATCCGCGCGACCTCCCCAGCCGAGCCAGCGCTGGTAGGCAGCCCCAATCACCGTCGGGGCGTGGCGTTCGCCAAGGGCTTTGCCCAGGGCAATGGGACGGGTGTCCGCAAAGCCGTGCTCGGGGTCATGGCAAGTGGCACAGGAGATTTCTCCATCCCCCGAAAGGCGCTTGTCGAAAAAGAGCCACTGGCCGTAGTGGGCGGCGGCGGGATTATCCGCAACGCTGTTCGTGGGATCTGCGGGAAGCGGGGGCAGAGGGCCTAGGTGGCGTAGCAAATCCAATGGCCAGGGGTCTTCCAGTGCTGTAACGGGGACCGGTGCCACCGGCGTCTCCGGTTTCTTATCGGAAAAAACCCAGAGCAATCCAAGGACCAAGCAAAGCCAACAGAGAAGGGTGCGGCGCATGGGGTCTAGTACACCTTGAAGGACAGTTGTGCACGCTCGGTCACATGGCCCTGCGTGCGGTCCACGTAGATTTCCCAAAGGCCCGGCATGTGAAACAGGAGCGGCGAGGCATGAATCCATCCGTCTTTCTCTTCCAGCACCGGCGCGATCTTCATGCCGTGGCCGTGCTCGGGCATATCAGCATCTAAGGCCATGTGCTTGAGGGGTTCGGCCAAGGGCTGTCCCTCGTTGTCCAGCAATCGAAAGCGAAGGGAGAAATCCCGGTTCAGGGGAATCGGGTGGGGGCTGGGGATGAGCTCTAAGCGAAAGCCGCCTCCGTTAGCATCTGCTTTGAGGGGCAGGGGCTCGTCAGCTGGTTTGGGGTCCGTGGACTCTGCAGTCGGCGGGTCCGCAGCAACCGGTTGCGTTTCCTCGCCGCCGCATGCGCCGAGGGCTAGACATAGGATCCAGGTCCAAGTGCTTGCTTTCATCGCTTGTTTCCCCATTCGTCGTAGATCTTCGGTTGCATGGCGGGGCGCACGTGCAGCTTAGAACCAAAGGCGCGCACGAATTCTCCTTCGGTAGTGAAGACCATACAGCGGTGGTTGCCATGGTCCACAACACTGATGTTTCCATCCTTGCCGATCGACAAACCCCGCGGTCCTAAGAGGCCTTCGGGGCCCAGGCCTTCCTTGCCTATGGACAGGTCCACGGCTCCCAGGGAACTAAAACGCAAAACCCGATTTGCCGCTCGGTCGCTGACGAAAATGCGCCCCTCTTGGTCGCAACAGATGCCGTCGGGGCTTTGGAGGGCCCCGGCTCCGCGGCTGCCACGGCTCTTTCCGCTGTTCGGGTCGAAACCCAGAATACGGCCCTGCCAGGCATCACTGATCCAAAGGATGCCCTTGGGGTCAAAACACAGGTCTATGGGTTTCAGCAGGACCCCGGCGCCCAGCACCTTGACACAGGTTTGGGTTTCATCGATCACCAGCACGCAGCGATTGGCGCGGTCGATCACGTAGGTCTTGCCCTCTCGCCGACAGATCGCAGTGGGGCGTGGGTCGTGGAAAACGGAAACCCCACCCAGATCGCGTTTGAGGGCCCTGAGGTTCACTCGCCGCACCCAGGCTGCTGCACCCAAGTGTTGGTTGAGGGGTGCTTGGGGGTCAATACGCAAGAGAACCTGGTCGAGGATTCCAGCCGTAGGGTCGCTGACCCAAGCCGTGCGTTGTTCAAGGTCGAGCCAAATGCCCTCCGGTTGAATCCAACGGCCGAGTGCGCTTCCCCGCCGCCCAAAACTGGTCAGCTCGATGGGCGCTTCATCCCGGCGCGTGTCGTGCAAGAGAACCGAATGGGTTTCGGGTTCCACAAGCAACATCCATTGGCCGCTGGCGCGAATCGCTGGGCCGTAGTGGGCTGAGGCTTGGGGTGTGACGCGGCGCAAGGGATCGACTGTGGGCTCGGCGCCCATGGCGCGGCTGAAGACCTGTACCCGCCCGTCGAGGGGTTCGGCAACGGCCAAGCGCGTGCCATCGGCGGAGACCGCAATTGCGCTGGGATAGTGCAAGAGTCCCTTGCCTTCCCGCGGCCGAAGGGCGTGCAGGCCAACGGTGTAAAGTAAATCGCCTCCTTCCGTGTGCACGCTGATGCGGTGGTTGTCCCGGTCAGCCACAAAAACCCGGTGATTCCACCAGGCAATTCCAGAAGGCGCGGCCAAGAGTCCGCGGAATGCACCGTAGTCCCCGAAACCGCCTACGTGATTTCCGTCGGGATCAAAGTGTTCGACCCTGGCGCGGGCCGCGTCCGATACCCAGGTGCCCCCCTCGTCGTCCAGGCATACCCCCGTGGGTTCTCCCAGCAAACCCACACCCAATTCCAAGCGCTTGCTGCCCTGGAACAAAACCACGCGGCCGCCGAGTGGATCGGCGATCACCAGCCGTCCATCTTTGGCGTCCAGGGCGCCGGGTTCGCAAAGACCCGAGGGCCCTTGCACGACTGTGTCCGCTTCGTGCCAGGCCTCCACCGCAATTCCCAGCACCCGTCGGTAGGCCGGGTCGCTCACGTAAAGCCGCGTATCCACCGCGACTCCCCGGGGATTTAGCCAAGGACCTGAGGATTCCAGTTGCCGGCTTGGCTTACCGGAAGGCCCAAAGAGCGAGATGCGGTTTCCGTCGGCTTCCACAACCCAAAGGGCTCCGCCCTCGGTGTAGTCCAGGGCGACGGGGCCCCTTAGGTCGGAAATCGTGTGCAGCCAGGCTCCCAAGTGGGTCGCTTCCCCGTCTTGTCCAAGAGCCGGGATGGCCAGGGGGATGCCGAGCAAGAGAGTCAGCCAGAGCCGAAGGCGTGTGGGTTGGGGACGGGGCTGCTTCACGGTTCCTATTGTGCCCTCGGGACGGGGGTTCACAAGGGTTCGGGCCGCTCCAAGAAGAAGTTTCAAGAGAAGCGTGATTCGAGCCACTCGGTTCTCTAGTTTTGAGGGCACATGGAGGTTCCCACGAACGATCAAGTCACCCAGGTTGTGCGCCGCTGGTCGCGCAATACGACCTTGGCCGAGCTGAAGGAGCGCGGGGTCGAGACCGTGCGCACGGTCAGAATGAGCCGGGTGGCGGGCTTGATCGAAAAGGCGGTGAACCGCGCCTTGCTCGAACGAACCTTGGGGGACCCTTCCGATCTTGGGGATGCCTTTTCCCGTTCGGCCCGGGATGCGTTTGTGAAACTGGTGCAAGAGGAGGCTGAAGGGGATTCCGTGGTCCAAGTGCCCGCGGAAGCTCCCATGCTCACCAGTGGATCCATGGACGGCACGGCTGGCACGGCCCTTGAACGCCTCAAGCGTGATCTGCGCGAGCGCCGTCGGGTCCTAGGGGAAGAACAAAAACGCTTGGCCCAAGACGTACGCGTACCGGGTCCCGGGGATCGTGAATTGGAAGTCACCTTGACCAGGCTCTTTGGGGCTTGGGGAGGCAATCCAGAAAAACCCTCAGCCCTTGAGAGCGAAGTGATGCGCGTGGGCGTTGCGGCTTTGCAGCGCGAGCGTCAACGGGGTCAGCAGGCCGTGTTGGACGAGAACCGGCGTATCGTCGACCGCCTCGAACAACGGGTGCGCAAACTCTCGCGCACTCTTGAGGAAACCCGCGGGGAACTGGTACAGGCCCTTGAAAAGCCAGCGGACCCTATAGGGAACGGCTATCTGCCTCGCGGCATTCAGGCCTTGCCGCGACCCGAGGCCCCCAACGAAAAGAAGACAGCGCTCCTTTCAGCTATTTTTGAGGCCAATGTTGAATTGCGCGCTGCCCTCGACGCTTGAGCCGGCTCTTAGGTCAGTGGTTTAGCGCCGAAAGATCGGCAGCAGTCCCTCGGGCACGGAAAGGAACAAACAGTTCATCGCCGTAGCATAGGTGGTGCCATAGCGGCCCGTGATCGTCTCCCCTCGCCCGTCCTGGCGGATGTCTTCCCAGCCGCCGTCCGAACGCTGGTCGGAGATGGCCAGTAAGACCTCGGCCTTGGCCCAACGCTTGAACTGTCTTGTATCGGGGTGTTGCCAGAGGGCTTGTGCCAAATACAGCCGCTCGTAGTAGGGGAACGCTGGGCTGCGCGCTGCACTTTGGCCGGGCTTGATCAGTTTGCGCCCCTCAAGCTTGCGCCAAATAGAGTCATAACCCTTGTCGATGACTTGGCCCTCATAGGTGCCCGTGGCATGCAAGGTGGCGAGGCAGGCGGCGGTGAGGGCCACCGATGTTTGTGGGTGAGCCTGGGAATAACGAAAGCCGCCGGTTTCATCCTGCAGTTCCTTGACGTACTCCACCGCTTGACTGATGACCTTGGGCTTGATTCGCAGGCCCGCATTGCGCGCACCGCGCAGGGCTTGAACCAGGCAAACCGTGACCGAGCCCTCTTGTTCCGCGGTGCGTCCGGGGCCGTAGTACCAACCACCGTCTGGTCCTTGCATCCCCTCGATGTGGTGCACCGCACTGGCGAGGGCTTGGCCGATGCGCTTGCCTAGGGGGCTGCGCGGTGAGAGAGAGTGGGCCTGGGAGAGGGCCAGGGTTGCAAGTCCGTGGCCGTGGGCCCGGGATTGGCGGTCCTCTGCGGCGCTGATCCAGCCGGGGTTGGCCTCGGTGATCGGGGCTTGGTGGGCCAAGAGGTATTCGAGGGCGCGTACCAATTGCGCTGCATGGGGCCCCCGGGTGGGAGTCGATCCTCCGGCCATGTAGGCCAAAGCGCCCAGGGCGGTGACACCGATGGGGGACTCCTGTTCCCCGTGGGGTACGGGTAGGGAGCCATCACGCACCAGTGCTTGGCGCGCAGCCAAGAAGTCGAGACCTCGGGTGATGCTGGCGCGAATCTCGGCCTGGGCCTTTTGCTTTTGTCCTTGGGGCGGATCCTGGTGCGCGCCCGAGGCAAATGCAAGCCGTCCAAGGTCCAGGGAATGGAACTGGGGAAGGACGCCCTGTCCATGGGCGTCATCCATGGGCGAGCCAGTCCCAAGGGCGGGGATCAGGATCAGTAAACCGAGGACGCGCAGGAGGCGCGAAGGGAACCTCTCGGCGGATGAGGTTTGTTCCAGATGGAAGGGATCAGGCAAGGTCATGGAAGGCCCCATAGTACTGCACCCGGCCGGGATTTCCCCCCTAGGTCTTCGGGCTGCAACTTCAGGGCCAGCAAGACCCCCGGGACGCCCTGACCAGCCCTAGTGATTGTCGTGCTCGTTGAGGCGGCGATAGTAGGAGTCAATCCAGTCCCGATAACGGGCGGGCATGTCCCCTTGTCCTTCGGCGCGGAAGATATCGCGCAAGTGAATCGGCAGGTTGCCCCAGATCTCCACGTCGCTACCCGGGCGCTGGGCCGCTTCGCGCTCGCCCTCAGCAGCTTTGTCACCGCGGTCCTTGATGCCGCCCGGTTGATCCGGTTGGCTGCTCTTGGGCTCGCCGTTTTCGGAGGGTTGATCGCTGGGTTTCTTTTGGTCTTGGCCTTCCCCTTCCCTTGGCTCTTCGGCACCGTCTTTTTTCTGACCGGTTTCCCCTTGGCTTTGGGCTTGGCTGCTGCTTGGTGTTCCGGAGGGCGAACTGCCCTCACCGCTCATGGAGCCGCTTCATGTGCCGCCGTTCTTGGCAGCGATTTCCAGGATTTCGTCGATGGCCGACAGGATCTGGGCACCCTCATTTTTCGAGGCGTTGAGCAGGCTGGAAAGGGCGGCGCGGGAGGAGTCGGAACTCGCATCCTGGTCCTGGCCAAGGTCATCGAGACCCGAGTTCTTGACTTGATCCAACGCGCTGAGGTCTCCCTTGCTGGCACTGAAGAGCAACTCGGTGCTGCGATTCATGCGTTGTTCGACCTCTTGGAACAGTCGTGTCATGCGCGCGGCATCGGACTCGGGTTGTTCCTGGAAGGGGTTGATCACCACCGGCGCGTCGTCCGATTGTTCGATCTCTTGAGCTTGAACCTGAAACAGCAGCAGACTGGCGGCCATGCCGCTCAGGGCGATGCTGCGCATGATGGGGTGGGGTGTGATTCTCATTGCTTTGATTCCTAAGAGTCGGTTCTCGTAGTATCGGCTCAGGGCTGGTCTCGAATCCAACTGGATTCATCATAGCACTTTTGCTGAATACTGTCCTAGTCTGGATCTGGGACACCCAGACGGCGGCGGAAGTACTGGAATAGCTCTCCAACCCTGCGGTGTTGATAGGCCAAACGGGTCAATTCTTCAAGTAGGAGGGGGTTGAGCTCCGCGTCAGGGTCCGCCAGCTCGGGGTGCAGGGCTTGAATCTGGGCGAGGCGCTCCAAAACGCCCTCTTCGAGCTTCTTCAATAGACGCAATTCGGCCGCATCTGGCACCAGGGGCTGTTCGGCTTCATCACTCTCCTCGGGCTCCTCTTCCTGCTCCTGTTGCTCTTCTTCACGGCGCTCCATTTCGTCCTCAAGAGCTTCCGCCAGCCAGGTCAGGGATTGCAAGACGTCATCCTGAATGGCTTGCAGTCGGTCGCCCGATTGGTAGCCCCCCGCATCGCCCATATCGCGCACGATGCGCGTCAGGTCAGATTCAATGTTGCGGACGATTTCGTGAAAGACCAGCACGCCCTCCTCTTCGAGGGCGTCTGCAACTTTCTTGGCCCGTGCGGCCACTGCGTCTTCTTCCCGAGCGATGGAGCGCAGGGTGATGCGCGTGCGGCGGGATACGCTGGCCGATCCTGCGCGGGCTGTGTGTGCCTCTTGGGTCGCCTTGATTTGTTCCAGGTGCGAGATTTGCATCGCTTCAACCTCGGACTTGATTTGGAAGAGCAGCTCTTCCTGGCGTAGGCGTTGGTACTGCTCCTCTTCCTCTTCCAGCTCACGAAGGGCTTGCTCAAGGTCCCTCTTGGTTTCGGCTTCCTGTTCTTCGGCGTCCTCCAAACCCCCGGATTCCTCCTCGGGGCTTTCGCCCTCCTGACCGGCGGGTGGGGGACTTTGGGAACCGGAGGCTTGGCTCAAGGACTGGCTGGCCTTCTGCGCGTTCTTGGCAGCGCTTTCGAGGGCTTCATTGGAGGCGGCTTCGTTGCGCTCCTGGTTTCGCAGGGCAAGGTCGAGCATCTCCTGTCGCAGTTTCTCTTGTTCGGCGGCCAGTTCAGCAGCGGCCTGCTGGCCCTCGGGCGATGAGGGCTGCGTTCCCTGGCCCGCACTCTCTTGGGCTTCGTTCAAGGCGTCAATCGCTTCCCGTTGTTGTTCTGCGGCCGCTTGGCCCTGGCCCGGGGTGGAGAGGGACTCGGCAGCTTTCTGCATGGCCTGCTTGGCTTGTTCCATGGCCGCTTGCACCGCCTCTTGAGCTGCCTCCCCTAAGCTCGCGGTTTCGCTGTCCTTGGCCGCCTCTTCCAAGTCCTGGGCCAAGCTTGCCTGCTCTTCGGAAAGGGCCTGGCGCTGGTTCTCTTCGCCGTTGCCTGCGGCCGCTTGAGCGATGGCTTCATCGAGGGCTTGCAGTGCTTGACGCATTTCATCCGCGGCCTCTTGCGCCGCTTGCTGGGCCTCTTGCTGGGATTGGGACCCGGTGGCGGAGGCCGCCTGTTGTTGGGCTTGGGCTCCCCGTTCGAGGGCTTCGGATGCTTGGCTTACGCTGGACTTGGTTTCGGCCTGTTGGCCGGGACTGTTTGCCATTCGTTCGAGGTCAGAGGCCAGCACTTGGGAGCGTTCTTGGCCTTCTTCTTGGCTGGCCTTGATCGCGTCGCCCATGCGGGATTGGGCGTGCAGGCCCTCGTCCACTCCGCGGGCTGCCCGTTGGGTTTCCGCTCGGCTGCGGTCGGGGTCCGTGGCCTCTTGGGCTTGGCGCAGGGCTTCGGCGATTCGTTCAGCGGCGGCGCCTGTGGTGGTTTCCTCCTGGGCGAGTTCCTCGGCTGCTTGCAGGGCTTCGGCCCGGGCGGTTTGGGCGGCGTCCAGCGCTTCCTTTGCGGCCTGGGCTAGTTGTTGGGCCTGAGCTTCAGCGGCGGCCTGGGCAGCGGCTTGTTGCTTCTCGTTGGTTGCGGCGCGCATTTGCTCTGCCACTTCCCCGAGGGCTTTTGCGGCGGCCTCAAGGAGCTTGTCACCTGAGGCCTCGGCTTGGCGGCCTTTACGGGCAGCTTCTTCCGCCAGGGATGCGGCGCTGGCCTCGGTGTCCTCGGCCTTGGCTGCTGCGGCCAGGGAGTCGGCGCTTTCGCCCAGGTTCATGGCTTGCTCTTCTGCTGTGCGGGCCGCTTCGAGGGCCGGGCGCAGACTTTCGAGGCGTTCCCCATCGTCGGGGGACCAGGCCTGGAGAGCTTTCACAGCCAAGTTCTGGTCCGTGAGCATCTCGACCAACCGCGAGCGCATTTGTTCCAGGTCAAAGGTCCCGGATTCCCGGGCCAATTCTTCGGAACGTCGCAAGAGGTCGCGCTGTTGCTCGCTGATCTGTTCAAGGGCCGCGTCGAGGGCTCGGTGCTCGGGGGTCTTGGATGCCTCGCGCAGGGCGGCGGTGCGCTCCTGCAGGCCAGATTCCTTCTGGCTGAGTTCCCCAAGTGCTGCCTTGAGTTCCTTGAGCTGCGCGAGTTCTTCTTCGAGGGTGTCCAGGGAACGACGGTCCAACAGGATCTCCAAGAGGCGCATCAATCTGGCTTCCACCGCCCGTTGGCGTTCGAGAGCGCTCATGGTGCGGCCGTCAGTCAGATCGTTCTCGGATGAGTCGATCAATTCCCCAAGGGTGCGGCCGTCGGTTTCACCCGGGCGTAGATCCAGGTCCTTGAGGGCATCACGCAAGAGGCTCGCCGCATGGACCCGGCCTTCGGACTCCAAGCGATCAGCTAAGGCGCCCATGGTTTCCCGTAGCCGGCGCAGTTGGCGACGGATGAGGGCTTGCTCTTCCGCGAGGGCGGCTTGCTCCCGGGAAATTCCCCCGCTAGAGGGATCGTCACCCTGTCGGGGCTGGGCCTCGATGGATTGTAGCCCGTTAGCTCCGAACAACCACAGGGCGCACAGAATGGGTAGCAGATTCAGCAGGCGGTACAGGCGTGATCGCAGATTCCTCATTTGTTTCCCTCGGCAAATTTCTTGGTGCGTTCGGTCAGGTTCTTCTGTCGGTTGAGAAGGTCCTTGGTCAAGGTCAGGACGCTTTGAAAGTTGTCCCATTCCCCAAGGCGTGTGGTCAGGGCCTCAAGGGCTACGAGCGCAAGATCGAGGGCTTCAATTCCCCGGGCCACCGCGGCTTGGGCAGCGATGGGGTCGTGAGCCGTGCGCGCTTCGGTCAAAGCTGCCGCTGCCTGATCTGCAGAGTCTTCGCTAATGCTAAGGGCAAGGTCCACCAGGGCGAGCAACTCACCGGCGAGCTCGGGCGTGCCCAAGCGCCCAGCGCTGAGTTGTTGGGCCACATCACGCCAGGGAACCGGATCAAAGGTGCGCGCTGCTTGAGCCCCAAGGGCTTTGTGCAGAGCAGTGAGCAGGGGACCGGCTCGTTCGTCCAGTCGGCTATAGACCAAGCCCTCAGCTAAACCCGAAAGGTCGCGCCCGATGCCACGGGTGTCTCCCTGCAATCTGCGGGTGGAGTTCAGCAGGCTGCCGATTTCTTGGTCGGTGGCTACTTCTCCGGTTTCGAGGGCACTCATCAATTGGCCCGCCCGGGTGCGCAGGTTTCGGGTCTCGTGCAAGAGGCGTCCCGCGTCTTCTCCGGCCCGCGCTAACCCGTCCTTGACCTTGCGCAGGAAATCGTCGCCGCTGACACAGCGCAGAGTCACCGGGGCACTCATGGCTTGGTGATCCGGGGAAGGGTGAGAATCCCGGGCGACCACCTGCAGAACCGCACTCCAGCCAGGTTCGACTTCCGCGCCGGCGATTTGGGTGAGCTCCAGCAACTCATGGGCCAACACCAGATGTTGACTGTCCATGAAGTTTCCGTCCAGGGGAGCAGTGTCTTGGAAGGTCAATTCCCCTTCCAGGAGGGCCTCTTCCAGATTTTGCGAGTCGCGCACATCGAAGCTCATGTGGTCCACGTGGAAATCGTCTTCCGCACGCACGCGCAGAGGAATCGCGCCTCCTTGCACCACGGACCATTCGTTGCTGCCCGGAGCCAAGAGGATGACCTCCGGCTTGCGGTCAGGGATCACCGCCAGTGCATAGGTCCCCGGATCCGGATTACTGAGGCCGCGTTCGTCCACGAGTTCCACCTGGAAGTAGCGCTCCACTTCCACATCCAAGCTGCAACCGAGGGCGGGGCCTTGGGGTGCCTCTCCGGGCAAACTCCAGGGGCGCGGTGTGAGTTCAATCGTGCCCTCTTCCCCGAGCACACGCAGCACTCCGGTTGCCCCGGGGGGATCCGGTCGAATCAACACGTCGATGCGACTGCCCGCGAGAGCTCGCACTTCCGTGCCCAAAACGACTGTGCGTTCCAGCCCCGAGTAACCGGGGGGGGTGACGATGAAAGCCAGTTCGCTGATGTCGGGTGGTTCCAGCACTTCCAATTCGATACGCGGCAAGCCACGTTCGTCGTCTCCGCCCGTGATCCAAAGCTGCTCGGAGTTCTGCATGTTGCGCAGACTCGGACGCAAGCTCTTGGCTCCTGCCGTGCGCACCACGCTGCGGGTTCCGTTGGCGAAGTTCAAGGTGATCGCGTCGGGTACTTCACCCTCGGCGCTGACCAGCAGGGTCACATCGCTGCCCCGGGCGATACGTGCCCTGAGGATTCCAGGCGTGCTTGCATCGACTTCGACTCCCACGGGAAGGGAAAGTTCTACGCTCAGATTCGTGCGTCGAGGCCAGGCCACGTCTTGACCCATGGCGCGGCGCAGGAAGATGGCTCCCAAGGCGGGGTTGCTGAGGAGCAGGGCCGAGGCCAAGGTAGCGGTCAAAAGGCCCAGCCCAAGGCGCTTGCGAGGGCCGCGGGGATCCAGGGCGCGTCCCGTGTCCAGGGTGCTCGCGAGTTCCTCTGCCTCGTGCACGAGGGCTTCCACCAGGGGCCGCGCGGGATCTTGGGTGGAAATCTCGCGCAGGCTTAGGGCGCTGACCAAGCGGTCATCGGCTCCTTCATGGCCACGCTCCAGGAGCATCGCCAAACCGTGGCGGTCCGGGATGCGGCGCAGGGCCAAAATAACTTCTCGGCGTAGGAGGAAAAGGGGGATTCCCAGGAGCAGTGCGCCGTGCAGCACGCGCAGGGCGGTGGGCAAGTGCAGAGTGCGGTCGGCGAGATAGGCGAAGCCAAGCCAGAGGCCTGCTGCTAACAGGATGCTGCCCAAACCATGTTGCCACACGAGGCCACGCATGCCGCTTCCCAGGCGATTGAGGGCCTGGTCGAG
>Ga0302120_10001059_pt1 | contig 12799 bp, 14 predicted proteins | sample AG5_Bottom_MG_FD_203118 | JGI IMG/M metagenome (GOLD analysis project Ga0302120, IMG submission 203118) | Marine microbial communities from Western Arctic Ocean, Canada - AG5_Bottom | ecosystem: Environmental > Aquatic > Marine > Oceanic | place: Canada: Western Arctic Ocean | collected 2017-10-01 | reverse complement strand
ATAGGAAACGTTATACCTCAAATTCACCTTGCTCTGATTCCTGAATTTATAACCAAGATCAACAGAAGGTAAACCATATTCAAGAGCAAAATATTTGTTGTATCGTACATTTCCTACTACCTCATCATCGTATTCGTATGATCCTGAAAGTGAATCGTAAGTGCTTACTGAAAAAGTATTCGTTAAATAATAGGAGTATGGAGTATTGGCTGCACCTATGTGACGAGTAGTACCTAAAGCAACTCCTAATTCAAGGCTCTGGGCAAAACAGAGTGTACCTGACATTGATATGAGCAAAAACAAGTACTTCATTTAATTAAAACTGAATTGCATGGAAATCACAATCGCATCGTTTTTAATGTACCAATTTGTGATGCCGTGCTGATAGCAGAACACCATATCTGTAAATCGAATATTATCATTGTATTCTTCATCTGTAATAATCATGTCAAATACCCCACCAAATTCGTATGCATAAATATAAAATCGATCCCATTCAGTGGTCTGGCTCACATCTATAGCCATAGGTGTACTAAATTCAAAAGAAACCGGAAGCGGATTAGCAACACTACCAACATTTGGTAGCAGGTCTGAAAACGTATTACCCAATGGAGCCGATAAGTCAAATCCAAATTCAAAATATACGTCCGGATAGATATCAAGTAACTCAGCCGGATCGGTTGAATGTACCGTAAACCCGATCACGTTTATATTGGGAAGGTCTTCCCAGGTTTCCAATTCTTCATTTGAACCTAGCAAAGACTCATCAATAGGTACATATTCCTTTTTGCAAGCCTGCAAAGACACAATAAGGAGGAAGTAAAATATTGGTTTTAGTGCTGGGATCATTGGACATTTCAACTATAAAACATTCTGTGAGGCTAAAGTTAGAGTTTTTGATTCACAAGTTGTGACTTTATGAGAACGCACTACAACACTGTATATGAAATCAAAGCACCCTGCGGGATGCTTCGCTTCATCTGCTAACCGTTGACGGCGATATCAAAGAGTTCGCACGGCGATATGAATCCAATTGAACAGATACTTGATGAACTAATGAATTGGCAAGACATAAAAGTTTCAAGAGATGGAACGCATTTTATTTATAATAACAAACCCGTGTTCAGTCAGGATTTTATAGAGGTCATTAAATTTCATGCTCCTGGCCTTGCACCTGTAAAAGATGACACTGGACTTGAACTCACTACCTGATAGTAGTGAGAGTAAATTGCACAAAAAAAGGCCGAAAAACATTGAAGCTTTTCGACCTTCTTTCAGCGGTCCGGACGAGACTCGAACTCGCGACCTCCTGCGTGACAGGCAGGCATTCTAACCAACTGAACTACCGGACCTAAATAATAGGTTTATTGTGCCCAAAAATAAAGAACGTTTCAAATCGCCTGACTGGCAGGCATTTTTACCGGCCGAAGCGCAGCGTAGGCGGGCTAACCAACTGAACTACCGGACCTAAATAATAGGTTTATTGTGCCCAAAAATAAAGAACGTTTCAAATTGCCTGACTGGCAGGCATTTTTACCGGCCGAAGCGCAGCGTAGGCGGGCTAACCAACTGAACTACCGGACCAATATTTTAAGAACGTGCAAATATATGTCATTAATCTATATCTGCGTATTCAATTTGAGAAGGATTACCTGCGGTGATCCCTTTACTCCCAAAGTCAAAATCAAAACACAAAACCACTTCATGGTTTTCGATCTAGTCCTCCATAAAAATTAAAGCAAGCTTTATTTTTATGTCGTCCAATCTCGAGCCTATGTTTTGATTCATTGGCGGAGAGGGCGGGATTCGAACCCGCGGTACAGTTTCCCGTACGCCAGTTTAGCAAACTGGTCCTTTCGGCCACTCAGGCACCTCTCCATAATCATTGGCTGGGCAAAATTAGATAATTTGATTGTTCTTTAACTAATTGTTGCTATCAATTTGTTTGCACCAGCGTTAAGTTAGTCATTCTGTATCTGTCAGCGGCTCGAAACCCTTGCTAAACAGTATCAGGTATCGTGCTGGAGTTCTAGTCAGGAATAAGACCCGTTTTAATGGGGTTTATACATTGTTAGGCTGCGTTTTATTTATATCATAAGCTGAATACGCAAACCATCCGAAGATTACTGTACTAGCTATTCTTTGGGGTCAGTCCCCTATATTCTGATGGGTCAAGTCAATAAGTATAAACCAGAAGTACATGAATATTACCAATCTAGCTGCAATCGTAATAGGGAGATCCTTTTTGTCAATGGAGAAACCTTCGAATTCGTGGCACGATGCAAAAGAAAGAATCATCAAGCTTAATCCAATTCAATAAAATTCATGCATTGGATACAATCCATTGGAGGTCATAGAGATTCTAAAAACAGCGATAAGGATGGCTGAAATTGTATTATTAAAAAAACCTTTAGCTAAGCTCGCTATATGATGGCCTTTTGAATTTAACAATTTAGTAAGATGACTGCCAATAAATCCTGTTGTGCCAGTGAGCAGTCTTGTCATTTGTTACATATTAATTTATTAGTTCTACAAGCACTTCATTTCTCCTGCTAAAAACTTCATAGGGCGGATTATAGCCAAAAAAAGAGAAGTTCCCTTTGTGCTCTATCTTGTTGATTTCAAGAATTTCTTTTAGTTCGTTAATGTGCGTATTAATTTTTTTTTGATTGGCCCATCCTCCAAAACGGATGGCTGCCATCTTTCTAGATGGCAATTCCACAAAAGAAATATTGTCATTATTTGGTTGAGGAAGTGACTTGAGTTTCCTGTCGTTTGGCACCATAAACATCATTGTTTTCGATTCTTGCATTTCTACCACAACCGGACTGGTCATTGAGATTTCTTCCGAGGCATCGTTGCCACCAAAAATATATCCTGCAAGCACTCTAAATCCGGTGCCACTTATTTTTTCGTATTTATTTGAACTTAGTTCTACTTTGGTAAATAAGGCTTTTTTGTAATTTCTAATTTCGATGCCATCAATTTCTTCGAGCACGTCATATTGGTATTCTTCCACAGAGGAGGTTGATTTAAACGACATAAATTGCACAGCTAAGAAAATCGACAGCGCAATAAGTAAGATTATTTTAATTGCGTTCATCTTATTAAGTGTTTTGGATGTTTAATTCATTAAAAATGGAATCGATTCTGACTCTTCTGTAGGTAAATATTTCGTTAAGCTTTTTTTTTATAAAAAAACGGTAAAGAAGCTTATTGACGCCCCATAAAGGAATTTTGAAATATACTTCATCAATCATTTTTGTTCCATTGCTGGTAGCTTCAAAGGAGTGCCTGTGGTGCCATAGTTTATAAGGACCATATCTCTGCTCATCCACAAATGACCTTAATTCGCTCACGTTCTTGATTTCCGTAACCCAATTTAAATTAATAAGAGGAAGTAGCTTTATCTTATAAACGATGATTTGTCCTTCATACATGGTGGAAGAGGGGTTGCTCAATACATTAAACTCTATGTCGCCGGGTGTTAATTCTTTAAGATTGCTAGGATTCGAAAAGAAACTCCACGCTTCATCAATTGGAGTATCAAGCATTTGTTCCATTTTAAAATGGTACAAGCCAGCATGATCAGAGAACTGTATTTTATTTTCGTTTAGATCCATAATGCATTGTCGATATCAAAGTTATGTTCCAATGTTGGTATTCTTTCTTGTTCTTTTTCTAATACAGATTCTATTTTGTTCAATACTTCTATTGGTTTATATTCTGAAATATCTATTCCGAAACCAGTTGCTTCAAAACGATGCGCATTCCATTCTTGTTCAAAATGATGTGTAGAGAACAGCATGATGCATCTGTGCTCAATACCCTTGTATACTGTTCCGTTGCCTGCGTGGCAAATGAATAAATCCGTAACCGGTAAGATTTTATCTAGATTGACCCACGATCTTGAATATATGTGCTTGGCATTTAAAAGGTCTGACCCAGACCCACAAGCAATGATGTTGTATTTGGCCTTGGGCAAATCATTTAAGATTTTCATTTGATCCCAATTTCCAGAGCTGCCCATGCAAATTGTTATTGTTTTTATTTGAGGATTTAGACTTTTGATTAATTGTTGCTCACAGTCAGAAGAGTTTCCAAGGATAGGGCCAAGTAGTTTGTAATTCTGTGGCAATTTATTAACAGGAAAAATATTTGGGTCATCGCAAATGAGGTTTTGATCTCCTTCTATTTCTGATAACAGGTTGTTTACATATTTGAGATCAAACTCATCTCGTAATTTTTTGAAAGGTTTGTGTACTAGATGCATTGATATGGTTTCAAAGAATGAAGTTACTTGTGAGCTAACATGACTAGGAAAGAGCTGTAAGAACCAATATGCACCGTGTGTTCTTGAAAGCTGTCTTTTCTTATCATAGTACTTGCTCATGTAAGCATTCATCAATACGTGGCAAGGCACTTTAGAAATTTCACTTGCTATTTTAAGTGTGGGCATCGTATCCGAAAGAACCAAATCCGGTTGAAGCAACTTGATAACCTGTGCTTGATTTATAGCAATTTTTTTTATGTCTTTATAATTGAGCCACGAAAAGTCGAAGCTCTTCGCTTTCTCAATTACTTCTTTAGCGTTAAAAGTTAAGGATTCAAAGGTTTCATAACCTGCTGCTGAAACCAAATGACCGTACTCGTTAGAATGTAGAAACAATATTTCGTATTGCCCATTATACTGTTCGGCAAGCTTTAGGCAACGGGTATAATGTGCCAATAGGTTAAATGGAAATATGAGTAGACGTTTAATATTGTTTAGTTTGATAATATTCGTAAAGTCCTATATTGGTTATTAATAATAGCATGCCGTAAAAAACGTCTTCAATTGGAATGGTATTTAATCTTAAGTTGAGGTTTTCGAAATTGTTGTAGATAACAACTGGTTCTGCCAAGCCCCAGCCAGTTAGTATGCCATTCACAATAAAAAATGGCAACAATAATAGGGCATATGAAAAGTAGAAACGAGATAACCAGGTCACTTTGATAATCCACTGCAACATAAAAATGGTTGTTGCCAAAAGAAGAAAGGTTGCTGAAGTATATAACTTGGAAAGAGAAATGATTCCTGCAATTGTCAGAGACAAAACCAGTAGGAGGGAGATTTTTTTTGCATAATTTAAGAGGTAATCTTTCTTAATTAATATTCCCAAACAGTGATATGTAAAGATGGAGGCGTAGGGTATGCAAATGAAGAACATAATTTCCTCAATAGGAAGATTGAAAACCTTAATGCCTAAGAGATAATTGCTGTTAAATCCCCATATTCCTAAATGTGTGTAGAGTACGTCCCAACCTATAAAAACTGACGAGACAATAAGATTTGCTGCAAATAACGATTTCCATTTCTTGTAAAACCTCAACTTAGGATGAAAGGAGTAAATGAGCGGTATTAAGATGGAGGCAAAGTTGATGATAAGGTAGGTGTACTTCATGCAGTGTTTCTTTTAGCTTCTTTAAAGTATTTATAAGAAACCCAGAGCATGCCAAAGGACTCGCCATCTTCTTTGCCTAAATGTTTGTGATGTACTTTATGCGCTCTTCTAATTGCCTTCAGATAGGCATTATTGGTATTTCGAATTACTCGAATTCTTTGGTGTATAAACAAATCATGGATCAAGAAATATGCAAATCCATATAAGGTAATACCAAGGCCTACATAAAAGATGGAACTAAAATTATTGTGCCAGCCAAAGTAGATAGACGTTATACCCGGCACTGCAAATATTAAAAAGAAGTAATCATTTTTCTCAAAGAAAGATTCGTTATGAGGTTTGTGATGGTCTTTATGCAAAAACCAAAGCCATCCGTGCATCACATATTTATGCGTAAACCAAGCTATAAACTCCATGCTTAGAAAAGTGGCTACTGTGATTGTAATGTTTATTAAAATTAACATAAAGTAATTAAGCTTGTTTCTTAATGCTATGCGTTAAATATCAAGAATGGATATTAGAACTTGTTCAAAAGATAATTTGAACCATTCAGAATAGAGGCAGGGGTTTGCTTCGAGATCAGCTCTGATATCTTCTAGGTTCATGTATTTCCAGTCTGACGCTTCTTCGGGGTTTAGAACAGGTAAATTGTCTGTTATTCCAAAATATAAATGATCCAACTCATGTTCAATTAATCCATTATCAAAGTTTGCTAAGTATCTAAAGGAATGAAGAAATTTTAGTTCTTCCTTCATGTTCATTTCTTCTTTTAATCTTCGTCTTGCTGCACTTAATGTTTTCTCTCCTGGTTTTGGATGACTGCAACAAGCATTTGTCCATAGCCCTCCAGAGTGATATTTATTAGCTGCTCTTTTTTGCAGCAACATTTCTCCTTTGCCATTGAATATAAAAACAGAAATGGCCCTGTGCAGATCTCCTTGAATATGAGCTTCCAGCTTTTCCATTACGCCTATTTCTTTGTTTTGGTCGTCTACTAATATTACCATCTCTTCCATAATACTAAAGTTTAGTTTATTCGTATTTCATTTTGATCCCTTGCATTTCAAAATTCAATCATCAATCCTACAGATGGTAAAAGAGTGCCCGATACGTTTTGATATTCGGATAATTTATAAGCCAATGGATTAGTTGGATCCGTAATTGGGTCTCCATTTACATCTTTATCTACATCTAGATAAGGTCGTCCTTGTATCTGGTAATTGTAAACATTTTGGATGTCGACGTAAGCATTTAAAGCCCATTTTTCAAAGAACCACTTCTTATCTATTCTAATATCTAACCCATGGGATAGCCTGTTGCGTTCTTGGTTCAGTCTATCCCAATCTGTAACGCCCTGTCTGGTAATGTCCCAAACTTGTTTTAATGAAGATGTTTGTAAATCAAAAGGGGTGTAGGGAGCTCCGCCAAGCAATCTAAACTTGAGTCCAGCTTCCCAGTTGTTCTTAAATTTTTTTCCTGCGGTAATGTTTAAGATGTGTCGGTTGTCCCACGATGAGGGAACATATTCACCATGCTTGTCCTTAAACTCGCTTCGAACAAAAGTGTAGGCCAAAATTCCATAAACCGACGAACTTAGTTTCTGCTGAACCAATAGCTCAGCCCCGCAAGTTCGTCCTTCGGAAATCGATGAAATTGGTTCGTTGCCAATCACCCCGAAATCTCCCCCTAAGTTGGCCAACGAGATACTATCCAATAATTGAAAGGGGTAATTATTATATAACTTGTAAAATCCTTCAATGGTAATCTTAGAAAACTCGGTGGGGTTATATTCAACTCCAGCTATAAGATGGTCTGCTCTTATGTAATCAATATTGTCTTTATTAACCAATTCATTGGCTGAATTTCTGTACCCCATTACAGTGTAAGCAGGTAACTGATAATATCTGGCAACATTGAAATTGAGGCTGAGCATGGAAGTTAAGTTGTATGCCCCTGACAATCTTGGAGACAACTGTTTCAACGGGTTTAGTAACCGGATCGAGTAGTCACTAAAATCCGTTCTTAACCCAAATGACAATTTTAGCTTGTCTTTTGCGATTGATTTACTTGCTTGGCCAAATAGAGAGAATTTGTTTAGTCGAAGTTTTGATTCGAAATCAACGGTATATAATGTGCCATTTAATTGCTTTTTGTTGAAAGTGGAATTGGTGTAAAGGGCATTCTCAAATCCAGTTCCTGCATTTAATTTCCATCCGTTATCTCTCCTGGTTGTTTCTATCCTTACTTTGTTTTCAATCTCTTGAGAGTTGTAATCAAGAATTAAGTTTTCTGGCAACTCAATATTTTCTTGGTATTTAATCGTGTTATCGTTCAAATGGTTTCTGCTCACCACAATATTTTGGTAGCTTTTTTCTGAATAATGAAACCAATTGGCTCCAATGGTATAATTCCATTGCGTGTTAATTGGCAGGTTTCCTAGGATGTAATCATTTCTTGCTATTAGGGTGCTATCGTCAAGACCGTCGTTTACTTCCGTGTTTAAGGAAAATTCGTCAATAGCACCTAGGCCAATAATTTTGAGCTTATTCTTCTGGTTAATATTTATGGTTTGCTTGTACTGAAAATCGTTATACGTTGGAAGAAACGGGAGTGATAAGGCTTTAAAAATAAATTGCAAGTAGGACCTTCTGACCGAAAGAATATAGGTGGATTTCTTGCCCATTGGCCCGTCTAGTGTTAGGCCAACGTCGCTAGATCCCAGCATAAAGTTGCCGCTCATTTTCTCGTCATTTCCTTCTATCTGTCTAAATTCTAAAACAGAACTTAGGGCGTTGCCACGATTAGCAGGAAATGCTCCTGCATAGAAATCGAGTTCTCGTATGAAATTCACGTTGAGCATTCCAACGGGTCCGCCAGAGGAGCCTTGCGTTGCAAAGTGATTGATGTTTGGCACCTCAATGCCGTCCAAGTAAAATCTATTTTCGTTAGGCGCTCCACCTCTGACAATAATATCGTTTCTGAAAGATGCGGATGAGCCAACTCCGGGCAATATTTGGATCACCTTAGAAATATCTCTATTTCCTCCAGGGTTCCTGTAAATTTCGGAAGCATTGATGGTTCTCATGCTTACAGGGCTTTCTTCTGTTTTATTAAAGAGAGGAGTAGTAATTACAGCTTCATTCAAACCAATACTTGCTTTGGTCATGGCAAAATCTAAAACTGTTGGTTTTACGTTAGACACGATTATTTCGTAAAATATTTTTTTTTGAAAGCCAACAAATGAGCAAGAAATGTTATAGGTGCCTGGAGCAAGGTTGTCCAGCTTGTAATTGCCATCAATATCGGAAGTGGTGCCGCTGTTTGTGCTGTCTGTAAAAACAGTTGCAAATGGAATAGGCTCATTGCTAATATTGTTAGAAACTCGCCCCCTAATAGAGCCTGTTTGCCCAATGGCGAAACTAACTTGCAAAGTGAATAATGATAGGATGGTTAGTGCCCTCATGGATTAGTTAGCTTTCGCAGTATTGTCTGATTTTTGAATAAAGAATTTTTCAATTCGATTTTTCAAATCTAAATCAATGAGAGTTTCTAAGCGAGCGTTTATAAAATTCAGATCGGCACTTAAAGCATAGCGATAATTCAAAATATAGGGAGCCTCACACTGAACAGTATATCGGAGATATCTAAGTTCAATATTTTCAGGGGCGATATAAATGGATCCGTCTAAGAGTAACTTTCCTTGATTAAAGAGATCAAGTTTCTTGTATGGATTGTAGGAATGTTTGGCCAGAAGCATCAGCGCCATTGCTTTGTAGCCTTGCAATGTTATGTCACCCGTAGTTATTGAGTCAACAAGTATTTGATTTAGTTCATTGGCCGCGTCAGAATCTTTAGAAGCCTCGTAGAAAAGTTTTCTGATTTCCAATAAGCTTGTATCGGCTGCCATTGAGAGCATTGGCGTAAGAACTATTGCTATGGTTATTAATATTTTCACAAAACATTTAATTCGTGGCGTATAAGTGATTGAAGCATTAATCCCATTTTCTGAGTGTTAGGAATTCTAATTCTTGATTCCAACACGCGGTTAGCTGGAAGTCTTTTTATTTTCTTAAATAGCTTAAGATAATAGAAATAAGCTAGATAAACACCTTTTCGCACTCCCAGTGGTAGCTGCTTTATGCCAACAAGTGCATCGCTAAAATCCTGGCCTATTTCCAATTCAATCTTTTCTTTGTCGTGCTTGGAGAACCCACCCATGTTTACTTCAGGAAAATAAGTTCTGCCCAATCCTTCAAAATCTGCTTGGGCATCTCTTAAGAAGTTTACTTTTTGAAATGCGGAGCCTAACTTCATGGCAGAAGGCTTTAATCTGTCATGTAATTCGTGGTCGTTTTCGGTGAAAACACGCAGACACATTAAGCCAACCACTTCGGCCGATCCAAGAATGTATTCATCGTAATCCGCTTTGTCGTATTCAGTAAACGATAAATCCATTTCCATACTTTTCAAGAAGGTCTCTACCAATTCCCATTCAATGTTGTACTTATGGTAGACCTCTTGGAAACTATTAATTATTGGGTTAAGACTAATTTTTTGCTCAATTGCATCTATAGTGTCTTCCCTGAACTTATTAAGTAAATATTTTTTATCGTATCCTTCAAAGCTGTCTACTATTTCATCTGCAAAGCGAACAAAGCCGTAGATGTTGTAAATTGGCTTATGTAATCTTCGACTCAAAAAGAATATGCCCAACGAAAAGCTTGTGCTGTACTTTCGTGTTGTAAGCTTGCTGCATTTATAAGATAGCTGGTCGAAGAGCGCTTTCATAGGTCAGACTTTCTAATTGAATGTAAGAGCTGATCTGCTGAAATTAGACCTGAAATAATTGCTGGTGGTACTCCAGGGCCAGGCACCGTAAGTTGTCCTGAGAAAAATAAATTACTAAGCTTTTTGCTTTTTAGTTTGGGCTTAAGGTTAGCCGTTTGCATTAATGTGTTGGAAAGGCCATAGGCATTGCCTTTATAGGCGTTGTAGTCCTTTTCGAAATCTTTAATGCAATAGCTTCTTTTGTAAACAATATGTTGTCTAACATCAAAGCCTGTGTATTGTTCTAATCGTTCCAGTAAAATCGAAAAGTATTTTTCTCTTATATCATCAGAATCTACCAACCCTGGGGCAACAGGCATTAAGATGAAGAGGTTTTCTTTTCCTTCTGGTGCAACGCTAGGGTCAGTTTTAGATGGGCAGCAAACATAGAATAGTGGCTTGGTGGGCCATTGTTTGTTTTTATATAATTCCGATGCGTGCTTGTCTAAGCTTTCATCAAAAAACAAATTATGGTGTTTTAGCTTTGGCACTTTCTTGTCTACGCCTAAATAAAAAATTAGACAGGAGGGAGCAAACACTCGACTTTCCCAATAGTCTTCATCGTAGTTCCTTAGTTTTTCTGCCAACAATGATTGCTCTATATGGTGATAATCTGCAGAAGCAATTACCCCATCTATGTCCATGCTATTTCCGTTAGCTTGCACGTGTACTACTTTTTTGCTATTCGTCTTTAGCGCTGTAACTGGTTCGTTAAGGTGAAAGTGAACACCATTGTCTTTCGCAATTTGCGTCATCGCATCCGCCACTTTTCTAAATCCTCCCATCGGGTAATAAGTGCCTAATTTCAATCCAGCATGATTCATTAAACTATAAAGCGCTGGAGTATCCTTCGGCATGGCACCCAGAAACAGAACAGGAAACTCCATAATGGCCAGAAGCCTAGGGTCTTTAAAATACTTTCTAACGTGTTTGCTAAATGATGAGAAAACATCCAACTTAAAAGCACCCTTAATTAAGTCTGGTCTTAAAAGCTCTAGAAAGGAGAGGCCAGGTTGGTAAACTAATTCGTTTACACCAACATTGTATTTGTACTCTGCACCAAGCATAAATCTTTGCAATTGGTTGCATGCGCCTTTTTCTATGCTTTCAAATAACTTACCTAGACTTTCCCAGTCGGCAGGAATCTCAAAAGCTTCGTCTTTAAATATTACTTGAAATCCAGGATCTAGTTGTATTAATTCATAAAAGTCGGAGGAGGTGTGGCCAAATTTATTGAAATAGCTTTCTATAACATCAGGCATCCAATACCAACTTGGCCCCATATCGAATGTAAAACCATCAGCGGAAAATTGTCGGGCTCTTCCTCCAATCTCGGCGTTCTTTTCAAACACATGAACATCATGATTTTCTCTTCCTAAAGATGAAGCTGCAGATAATCCAGAGAACCCAGATCCAATAATTGCTATTTTCTTTTTGTTTAACATATAGACTACAATGTTAAACAAAATACTTAAGTTTTGTTAAACTTTTTTGAGAAATTCTTCAACGGAATTTATCCATTGGAAATTTTTAGGTGTATTGATCTCTGGGTCAGGTGGTTGGGAAGATGAAGCGTAGACATTTATTTTTGAAAAATCTCTCCCGATTTGGTTAAAAAACTCTTGATGAACAGATTTTGGCTTTTTTACAACCAAGAAGAAATATATATAATCGGGCTTAACTTCTTCAATTACTGCCTTAAGATTAGAATAGGATACGTTTACACCAAGATAAATTACTCTCTTCCCACCAACTCTTAATAAGTAGGCTGACAACAACAGGCCTAGTTCGTGATCTTCACCATCTGGCAAAAATAATACCCATGTTTCCTTTGCATCCATTATTGCAGGTACAGTATCTATGGCCGCATAAATCTTTTGCCTAACTAAATTAGATATAAAGTGTTCTTGTGCTGGAATCAAATCTTTGCTGCTCCATAAAATCCCAATCCTTACAAGCATCGGGTAAATTACCTTTACGTAAGTGTCTTTAAATCCATATCTAATAAGGGCAGTAGAGAAAGCTTTTTCAAAAATCTGTTCGTTGTAAGTCAAGCCCGAACTAACCATTTGATTGATAATCGCGACGGTTTGCGCATCACCTACTTGTTCACCTTCTACTAATTCAAAGATGCGCTCATTAATTTCTTGTTCGGTTAATTTCCCTATTGCAGAAATCTTGAGTCCCTTTGCCATAAGTGAAACGATGTTCAATAGCTTACGCATATTGTCATCGTCATAATACCGAATATTGGTATCTGTTCTCTTTGGGGTTAGTAAACCATAGCGCTGTTCCCAGATTCTAATGGTATGTGATTTAACGCCGCTAAGTTCTTCTAGGTCTTTGATTGAGTATTGAGACATAATCCTGTTTATTATTAGGCTAAATTAGTTAAACAAAAGCATTTTGTTTAATTTTCATCGAATTATAAAATCAATGCATTGAACATTCTACTTACAGGAGCAACCGGTTATATAGGCAAACGCTTACTGCAGGCCTTGTTAGAGCAAGGAAATGAGGTTACCTGT
>Ga0302120_10001058_pt1 | contig 12805 bp, 10 predicted proteins | sample AG5_Bottom_MG_FD_203118 | JGI IMG/M metagenome (GOLD analysis project Ga0302120, IMG submission 203118) | Marine microbial communities from Western Arctic Ocean, Canada - AG5_Bottom | ecosystem: Environmental > Aquatic > Marine > Oceanic | place: Canada: Western Arctic Ocean | collected 2017-10-01 | reverse complement strand
TGAGCCATGCCACGCATGCCACCGCCGCCGAGCACGAGCACGCGCCGGGGGCGCTCGGGCTCTTGCACCAGGCGCGGGCCGCTGTTGGGTTGAGGTGAATCGTTCATCTTGTGGAGGGGATAGGTCAGGAAAACCCTGAGCACCAGGGTCCTGGATCTATATCCCTCTCGTTTTTCATCGACCCCGGGGCCGCCCCAACTTGAGACACTCAGCCCATGCCCCTCCCCCGATCCTTCCAAAACCTGTGCTCCCTACCCCCCAACCAGCGGACGGCCATGGGCATAAAGCTGCTCCAGCGCACCATGCGCGAGGAATGGCCCCTGGTTCCCCACCTGCGTCGGCGTTTGACGGCTGCTGGGCTGGACGGCAGGAAGCACCTGGGCCTGGATGAATTTCGCGCCCTACCGCCAGAAAGTCTGGCCCGGTTCTTGAGCCAATCCCCCCGGGACCTCTGCCCCCAGCCCGATCCCGGCCGAATCCGCCAGAACTGGGGCTGGCCCCGCAAATTGGGCCTGGTCTTGGCCCGTGGAAAGGGCGGGCAACTCTTGCAGCGCGGGTACCAAGCCAACCTGGCGGACCCCCTGCCCGACTCCCTTTCGGGTGGGCGCGAAAAGCGAGTGCAATCCAGCGAGCACGACGAGGAGTTGCTGGCGGAACAGGGCTGCCGGTGCTTGCTCTTGCTCGGAATTGAGGCCGGCCCATTGGTGCTCGATCCCCGGGTAAAGATCGAGGCCCTGACCCGGCGGGCCCTGGTGGGCGCGGCGCGTTTGCTCGAGCTACCCCTTGGTGAGTCTGCGCCCAGGCCCGGAGAAAATCAGGGGGTGCTGTTCACCACCAAGAAAGCTCTTGAGGACGGAGCGTTCGGTTCCGGCGAGGTGGTGCTGTTAGACCCGACCAGCCCCGAGGACCGAGGCATGTTGACCTTGACCGCCGCGCGCTTGGTGCTGCCGGTGTTGGGAGACGCACGGGGCGCGATCCTGTGGGATGACTTGATGCTGGCGGAGGCCCATGGGGACGGAATCGCGATGACCCATCTCGCCCATCACGGGACCATGCTGGCGAAGACTGTGTTGAACTTGCCCGATGCCTTTGGACGCTTGGAGTTCGGAGCAAAGGCCGCGCCTTTCTTTCCGCGACTCACGCAAGTATGAGGGCGGAGTGTTTGCTCTCGCACCAGTGCTGCCCCGCGCGCTCCGGAACCCCTATAAAAAGAGATGGAGGCCAGCCCAGGGAAGTGGACTGACCTCCGGTGTCCCGCAGGTATCACAAGGTGGGCTCGCAAACCACCAAGGACGCGGAGACGGGCCCTTTAGCTTCCCAGGAGGTCAAGCTCGCAAAAGTGACTTTCCCATCCAGGGCCGCAAGCAATATAGGGAATCCCCTAGTATCCTGCAAGCTCCAGCTTGTGACCAGAGTGAAAATCAGTGGGCAGGGGCGTGGCAACGCCATGCGACAAGATGTCCAGGAATCCCCTCTTGAGGAGAGCCGCGCTGTCACCAGCGCCATGATCAACGAGACGGACCCCTACGATCGACCATGCGGAGCACTAGGACGGTAGTCATGCACCAAATTCCATTGCCCCGATCACTCCTCGAACTGACGCGCGCTCACCGAGCGCTCAAGGCCTCAAGGCCTCTTCCAGCGCGGTAGCCGCATCTGTGGACTCGGTGCGATACTTGACGATCAACGCGCAGGCCTGCGATAGCCCATAACGCTCTGCGAAATCGCCCGATGTTCTCCGCATTCCGGATACAACCACCGCATCAGCCGGGACCTCGAGGGGGTTCTCTCTCGTGCCGCGGATCTCCGTTTCATGCACCAAGTCATAAAGCACCGTGGTTGCCGCCAGGGAAACCCCCGCGGCCAGCACCGCTCGGCGCTGCACCCGCACCCCTTCCAACACCAGCACCCCAGCCCCGACAAAGGCTCCGTCTTCCACGATCACTGGTCGGGCCCCAGCCGGTTCCAGCACGCCTCCCAACTGCGCGGCCGCGGAGAGGTGCACGTCCCGCCCCACCTGGGCACAAGATCCCACCAAGGCATGGGAGTCGATCATCGAGCCCTCCCCTACGAACGCGCCCACGTTCACATACATGGGTGGCATGCAGACCACGCCTGACCCCAGATGGGATCCCCTGCGCACGGCAGAACCCCCGGGCACAAGACGCACGCCGGACGGATCATCAAAGGTGCGCGTGGGGAAGGCGGCCTTGTCCCGAAAGACCCCCATGGGCACCACCGGGCTGGCACGAAAGAGATCCAAGATCCCCTCCTTGACCCAGGGCTCAACACGCCAGCTCCCGTCCGCTTGGGGTTCCGCGGCGCGCACCGTGCCCGCTTCGAGGGCGTCGAGGAGTTCGTCTCCGGTCAGTCTTGGCTGCATGATTGGTTTGGATCTAGTTGGACTCAGCATCTGTTCGAGCAAGCAGTTCCTGCGCCAAGGTCACGAGCCGCGCGGAAGCCTGGGCCATTTCTCTGCGCGAGACCTTTTCGTGATCCGTATGGGCATCGATGATCGCACCAGGCCCAAACAGGAGGGGCTTGCCCCACTTGGAAAGGTGGGGAGCATCGGTGCCAAAGGCAACCACCACCCCGTCCTCTCCCTCGGGCACATGAAAACGCACGGGACCATAGGGCCCATCTTCCACGCGTAGCTCCACGTGTTCTCCGAGCAAGCCCAAGAGGCGCTCTTGAACCACCGCGGGATCTTCCACCGCGCGCAAGAGGAACGAGGCCTTGGCAAAGTCCGCCACCACGTTGGAGGCCACGCCTCCTTCAATGCGGCCCAGGTTGACCGTACCCGGGCCGATCCCCTCCGCATTGCCCCAATGGGCCGCAAGGATCTGCTCCAAGGTCTTGACCAACTCATGCACGGCACTCGGACCAATGTCCTGGCTGGAATGCCCCGCCACCCCGTGGGCTGTGAGTTGGGCGTGAAAGCACCCCTTGTGGGCCTTGACGAACTTGCTGCCCGTGGGTTCTCCCACCACGATGAAGCTCGGAGCCCAAGGATCCGCCAACTGGGAGTTCGCCGCAATGGCTCCGTCCCCCAGGACCTCTTCCCCCACGGTGAACAACATGCCCACCCGGTCTTCGCCCTCACCGAGCAATTTTTCCACCGCATTCAACATGCCCACAGCCTGGCCCTTGGCATCACAGGAGCCCCGGCCGTAGACGAAGTCCGAATCCACCCGCGAACCGAAGAACGGCGGCACCGTGTCGATGTGCGTGCAAAAGACCACCTCAGGCTTGCCCGCCCGCGCCAATAGGTTGAAGCGTCCCGGTTCGACCTCTTGGCGTTCCACTGCTAGGCCGCGGCGTTCGAGGGAGCGGGCGAGGGCGTTGCCGTAGTCTTCTTCAGCTCCGGTCACCGAAGGGATCTCGATGAACTCGACCAGCTCTTGGGTCAGGGCGTCGGTATGGGTGCTCATAGGGGAGCATCATAGTGGAGCATCACAGCCACCCGCATTCAGCAATTTCCCCATCGGATGGAGGCCCGCTCTTATTTTCTCGCCCAAGGGCTGCAGCCCGGCAACTGGGCCCCCTCAGGATTCAACGACGAAACCCACCGGGCCCAAGACCTCGGCACCTTGACCCTGGTCTGCCAGCATCGTGCAGAAGTCAAAACTCTGGCCCACAAAGGCCCAAGCCCAACTGGGATCCATCGAGAATTGCCCAAGGCCACGCCCTAATCCGTCCAAGCTCCCACCAAACCCCTCGAACACCGGGGGCAAAAGTCCGCCCTGGAGGGTCAACCCAAAGAGGCGATCCTGATTGAGGGGCACCAAAACACCCCCGACCACCGTGCCGGGTTGGGTTCCCGCGATGCTGCCAAGGATCTGATAGGTCCGGGCCGCATCCGACACAGGCCGTTGCACGCGAAGGGTCGCCGTGCCACCCTGGGAGGCACTGATCGTGTTCCGTGAACAATGCAGTTCCGGCGGCGCCACGGTGTTCAAGGTGATCGGCGGCCAGAGCAACACGGGCTTGATGCCGTCGTCCACGCGCACGCCCCACTCGCCGTCTCCGGGGGTGGTGGTGGCCACGAGATCAAAGGAGTAGCTACCGTCCCCGTGATCGGTGACCGCGCCGGGCAAGGCGGGGTCCGTTCCCGAGTGTCGCGTTTCAATGGTCACACTCGCCCCACCCGTGGTCAGGGGCACGCCATCTAGATCCACCAAGCGCACCACCACATTGGTACTGGACATGCCGTTTGCGGGCAGTTCCTGATCCGGCACCTGCACCACCGAAGTGATCCCATCGGGTCGGCCCATATTCACCCCGCGCCAGATGTCATAGTTCGCTTGCAAACCCTCCACCGCGTCCACAGTACTGCTGCTCCCGGCGAAATTCCGGCGCAAATAGTAGGTCCCGTTGGCGCACCCCAAACTCGCCGTACAAACCCCATCGATGTCGCCCATGCGCGCAATCACAATGGTGGCAGAATAGGCGCTGTGCGTGAAGGACGCAGGCGGAGCACCGCAACTGGTGGGTGCAGATGAGTTGCAGGAGCAACGCCCGTCGCCCCCTGCAAATCGTGCGGCTTGCATAGCCGCCATCACCCGTTGGGAAAGATCCCCAGGCGCATTCAACAGAGCGAGTTCAGCTTCCAAGACCGGCAGGGCACCCACCAGCACATTGCCCTGGATCGCGTAGGAAATATCCCCCACCTGCCCAGTAACACCAGTGGCATAACTCCCGTTGTTCAGGCCGCTGTAAGTGCGCGCATCGCCCGTGAAACTCACGATCCCATACTGCCGCTCTGCGGGGCTGCTGCCTACGCTGGTCAATCGTTCCAGAATCCGATCAGGGGGCGCATCCAATGCAAAAGCCGACCACATGAGGTTACGGTTTCCGGCGCTGCTGTCGACCATGCTCTGCGCTGCGCCTGCTCCTTTACCCACGCGAATCACCGGCACGTACTTGCGGATGTTCGTGTTTGGAATGCAGGTGGCCGTGGCCACGCAAACTTCACCGGTCAGGTGGTTCAAAACCACGATGCTCCAGGTGGCAAGGGCGGGAGGACTCAGCCCCACAAGGACCATTAGTCCCAAAATGAGAGGGCGCGGCAGATTGAATTGCATGCACCAAGCATACCGCCATATTCCACTTGGTGTTGTGCTACTGAATAGTCAGCAGCACGTCACCAGCCTGGACAGCCTCTCCGGCGGCCACGGCGACGGTCTTTACGATTCCCGAGCAGGGCGCAGTGATCTCATTTTGCATCTTCATCGCCTCCAGCAGCAAAAGGGGCGTGCCCTCCTCGACCTGATCGCCCTCGGCCACGAGCAATTCAGCCACAAAACCGGGCATCACCGCTCGCAGAGGACCCTTGCCCTTGTCCACCGCCTTTTCCGCCACATGAGCGGCACGCTCCCGTTCGTCTTCCAAGGCCAGGCCATACACATGTCCCGCCAAGGTCACGCGCACTTTTTCCGTGTTACCTTCCATGGACAGGGCATAGGTTTCCCCATGCCGTTGCACGGCAACTTGTCCGAGGGCATCGATTTCCGTATAGGACAATTCGAAGGGTTCGCCGTTCACGCGCACGAAGCGCTGGCCTTCCTGTTCGTGGATCTCGACCTCGACCTCTTGGTCACCGCATGCAATAAAGTACTTCATGCTTGGCCTCCAAAACTTCCCGTGGAACGATTGGCCTGAATGCCGCGATCCGCATTTTGATTGCGTCCACGGGCCACCCAGCCGGCGCGCTCGGCGCTCGGGCCAGCAAGGGCTTTCCTGCGCGCCAGATCATGGCGGTGAATCGCTGCAGCGGCCGCCACCAGGTGCAACCACTTGGCGGGAGGCTTGATGGTCAGGCTCTCCAGGAAGTGAGTGTCATAGTCGCCCGAACGGAAACGCTCGTGCTCAAGGACCTGCAAGGCCGCAGGTAGGGAAGTGCTGACCCCTCCCACATTCATCTCTTGAATCGCGCGAATCATGCGTTCGATGGCTTGGGGCCGATCCGCGGCCCAAACCACCAGCTTGCCCAACATGGGATCGTACATTGGGCCCACTTCCATACCCCGGTACATGCCCGTGTCCAAACGCACGCCGGGACCACCGGGAGCGCGCAGGTTCTGCAGCACGCCGATGCATGGCTGAAAATTCATCAACGCATCCTCGGCATTGATCCGCACCTCAATCGAATGGCCGGTCACGGACAGGTCGGACTGACTGAATTCAAGTTTCTCCCCCGCCGCCACGAGCAACTGCTGGCGCACGAGATCCACCCCGGTGATCATCTCTGTGATGGGATGTTCCACCTGAATGCGGGTGTTCATTTCCAGGAAGAAGAACTCACCGTCCGCCCAGAGAAACTCCACGGTGCCTGCGCCCTGATAATTCACATGGGCTGCGGCCTTGAGAGCCACGGCGCCCATGGCCTCTCGGGTGGCAGCATCCACCGCCGGACTGGGGGCCTCCTCCAGCAATTTCTGATGCCGACGCTGGATCGAACACTCACGATCGAACAGGTGAACCCCATTGCCGTGCTGATCAAAGAGCACCTGAATCTCCACGTGCCGTGGCTGGTCCAAGTAGCGTTCGAGGTACAGACGCCCGTCCCCAAAAGCGGAAAGAGCTTCGCCAGATGCCGCCCTAAACGCGGACTCTAAGTCCCCCGCCTCGCGCACGATGCGAATCCCCTTGCCACCACCTCCAGCGGCCGCCTTGATCGCGATCGGGTAGCCGATGCCTTCCCCTGCGGACAGGGCCTCGGCCAGATCCGCCACGGGATCAGTCATTCCAGGGACACAAGCGACCTTGGCCACGCCCATGGCCCGTCGGCTCTCGATCTTGTCTCCCATCACAGCGATGGCCTCGGGGGGCGGACCGATCCAAGCCAGCCCGGCCTCGACCACAGCCCGTGCAAAGTCCGCGTTCTCGGACAAGAACCCATACCCCGGATGAATTGCCTCGGCCCCGCTGACCCGCGCCGCCTCCAAGAGGGCCTGCGGGCAAAGATAGTTTTCTTGGGGAGTCGACCCCGGAAGGCAAATGGCTCGGTGAGCCATGCGCACATGCAGGGCCTTTGAGTCGTCGGCTGAGTGAACGGCCACACACTCGATGCCCATTTCTCGGGCGGTGCGGATCACGCGCAGGGCGATCTCGCCGCGGTTGGCTATCAGGATGCGTTGGAACATGTGGATTGAATCTTGCGAGGTCGTGATCAGAGCGGGATGTTTCCGTGCTTACGGGTGGGTCCGGGCTCGTGCTTACTGGCCAAGACACCGAGCGCCCGGATCAGATAGGGTCGTGTCATGCGCGCTTCGATCACATCATCGATGAACCCCCGGGCGGCGGCGCGGTAGGGATTGTTGAAGGTCTCTTCGTACTCGGCCGCTTTTTCCGCCAACACCTCTTCGGGTTTGTCTGAGGCGCCGATCTCACGCCGATGGATGATGTTGGCGGCTCCCGCAGCCCCCATCACGGCAATTTGCGCGCTGGGCCAGGCCACATTCAAATCCGCGCGCACGTGCTTGGAACCCATTACGTCATAGGCACCCCCATAAGCCTTGCGGGTGATCACGGTCAGCTTGGGCACCGTAGCCTCGCAATAGGCATAGAGCAACTTGGCTCCGTGACGGATGATGCCCGCATATTCCTGGGCGGTCCCTGGCAAGAATCCAGGAACGTCTTCAAAAGTCACGATTGGAATGTTGAATGCGTCACAGAAACGGATGAAGCGCGCGCCTTTTTCGCTCGATGCAATGTCGAGGCACCCAGCCAGCACTGCCGGCTGGTTCGCGACGATACCCACCACGCGTCCCCCAAGTCGGGCATAGCCCACCAGAATGTTGCGCGCATATTCCGCATGGACCTCCATGAAGGAATCAACATCCACCACGCGCTCGATGATCCGGTGCATGTCGTAGGGCTTTTGCGGATCGGTGGGCACAAGCGTGTCCAACTCTTCGTCGCAACGATCGGCGGGATCCTCGCAGGACCCCATGGGCGCCCCCTCCGCGTTGTTCAGGGGAAGGTAGGAAAGCAGCTGCCGAATCGAGTTCAGGCAACTCTTGTCATCAGGGGCAGTGAAGTGCGAAACCCCTGATTTTTCCGCGTGCACTGCCGCACCGCCCAATTCTTCCGAGGTCACGATCTCGTGGGTCACGGTCTTGACCACTTCGGGTCCCGTGATGTGCATATAGGAGGTGCCTTCCACCATGAACACAAAGTCTGTCAGGGCCGGACTGTAAACAGCGCCCCCTGCGCACGGCCCCATGATGGCCGAGATCTGGGGCACGACCCCCGAAGCTTGGGTGTTGCGCCAAAAAATCTCCGCATAGCCGCCCATGCTGGAAACCCCCTCCTGGATACGCGCTCCCCCTGAGTCCTTGAGTCCGATCACGGGCACGCCCGTCTTCGTGGCCAAGTCCATGATCTTGCAGATTTTCTCCGCATGGGTTTCCGACAAGCTGCCCCCAAAAACCGTGAAGTCCTGGGAAAACAAGTACACCGGCCGACCCGCGATCAATGCGTGCCCGGTGACGACTCCGTCCCCAAGGATCTTCTGGTCTCCCATGCCAAAGTCCGTGCAGCGGTGGGTCACAAAGCGGTCGAGTTCCACGAACGATCCTTCGTCCACAAGAAAGTCAATCCGCTCGCGAGCGGTGAGCTTGCCCTTCTTGTGCTGGGCATCGATGCGTTTTTGGCCGCCACCCGCTTGGGCTTTGGCTCGCATGGAGAAGAGGCGCTCAGTTTTCGTTTCTTCAGACATGGGATCAGTTAGGGTCAATTTTACAGTGAATGGTCTACGAGGCGGGGAATCAGGAGGCAGGGTCCTCGACTAGCTCCATCAACACGCCGCCTGTGGCCTTTGGATGCACAAATGCGATGCGCGTGTGGTGGGCTCCCTGGCGTGGCTCCTGATCAATCAGGCGCACCCCGCGCCCCTTCAATATCCCGAGCGCCTGATCCAGGTCCGTCACCCGCCAAGCCAAGTGGTGCAGCCCCCCCCCGTTGCGTTCGATGAACTTGGCCACCGGCGAGTCCTCCCCCACCGGCTCCACCAATTCGATGCGTTGCTCCCCCGCCATCAGCACCAGCACGTTGACCTTCTGGTCCGCCACGTACTCCACCTGGCCCGCAGCCAAGCCCAGTACGCCCTCATACAAACCCCGCGCGGCCCCCAAGTCAGGGACCACGATAGCCAGGTGGTGCAGGGCGCAAACCACGCCTTTGAGTGATTGGGGGATTTCCAAGGGGCTCTTCTCGGGTCAGAAGGGCGCGCATTCTAGCCTCGGATGGGCCCTTGGGGGCGTGGGGGGAGATGGATTGAATCGCCGGGCGGCCGCGCAAGTCTCTCCGGAGTCGCCCATCGACGGAAAACGCAACTGTTGGCCAGTTGAAGCAAGCCGGCCCCCCTAGCCCACACGCTAGCTGCAATCCCATAGTCCAAGTCGTTATGCTGGGGCGCGACCCCACCCTCCCCCCAATAAAGAATGTTCGAACTTGGCCTAATCCCCGCCGCCGGCGAGGGCGTGCGCGCCTATCCGGCGACCACCTGGATGCCCAAGGTGATGCTGGAGATCGCGGGCACGCCGATTATCGAGCGCAACGTGGAGATTCTGCGGGACGATTTTGGGATCAAACAAATCGTGATCATCACCGGGCATCTCGGCTCGATGATTGAAGAGCATCTGGGAAATGGAGAGCGCCTTGGGGTCCAGCTCACCTATGTGCGTTGCGAGGACCCAAAGATCGGGTTGGCCCGGGGTATTTTGCTGGCGGAACCTTTTTTGGACCGGCCCTTTGTGACGATTTTGGGGGACGAGGTCTATCTCGACTCGGGACACTCAAAGCTGCGGCCAACAGACACCGACTGGTTCGCTTGGTGTGCAGTGCACCGCACTCCTGATGCACGACTCATCACAAAGAACTACTGCCTGACGATTGACGATGGACGCATCGTGGATTTGGAGGAAAAGCCAAAACACCCCAGCGGGGATTTACTGGGCTGCGGCACCTATGCCTTTCAGCCAAGTTTGTTTGAGCGCATTCGAAGCACGGCCCCAAACCCTCGCAGCGGGCGGGTGGAATTGACCGACGTGATCCGTGAAGCAGCGCGGGAAGGGCTGACGGTGCTGCCCTTCGAGCTCGGCGGAGACTACCTCAATGTGAACACCCTCGAAGACCACCACACCGCCAACCACCTGGCCCGCACCAAGCAGTTCGCGAGTTTTACCACTAGCCTGGTGATCCCGGCCTACAACGAGGAAGATTCGATTGCCCACGTGGTGCGCGACTTCGTGGGGCATGTGGACGAAGTGTTAGTAGTGGATAATTCCTCCACCGATCGCACGGCGGAACTGGCCCGGGAAGCGGGCGCCAGGGTGGAAACCGTTACCCAGACAGGTTATGGGGACACGATCCAATGGGGCCTCGATCACGCCAGTGGCGACATCCTGATCATCACCGAAGCGGATCACTCCTTTCGCTCCAAGGACGTCGGCAAATTCCTGGAATTCTTGAAAGACGCAGACATGGTGATGGGCACTCGCACCACTCGCGAGATGATCGAACAAGGCTCCAACATGGGCGGGATCCTGCGCCTGGGCAACATTGTAGTGGGCAAGCTGATCGAAGTCCTGTGGTGGGGCCAAGAGCCACGTTTCACAGATGTGGGCTGCACCTACCGGGCCCTTTGGAAAACCACTTGGACCAAGATCCGCACCCAGGCAACCCACACGGGCCCGGAATTCAGCCCCGAAATGATGATCGAGGCCCTGCGCGCGCGCCTGCGTGTGATCGAGATTCCGATCAGCTACCACGCCCGTGTAGGCGGAGAATCCAAACACTCCGCTGGGTTTTTTCACGTTTCCAAGACTGCCCTGCGTATGCTGCGTTTGATCCTCGCTAAGCGCTTTGGCGGCTAAGCTGATTGCAAAATGAGTGGAAGCGAACCGATCGATCTGCCGGAGCCCGATGGGCGTCACCAGGAGAATCCGGCCCACGAGAAGCCAACCCAAAAGAAGCCGATGGAGAACGAATCTCCTCCCGAAACACTTCTCATGAACCCTCCCATGAATCCCCAAAAGGCCCCCCCCGCGGAAGGCTCGCCGGAGCCTACCCAACCCGGCGCCTCCCCGTCGGCCCCGGAGATCGACTCCCCCATCGGACCACCCGCCAACCTGAACCGACACTGGGGCTGGTTGGTGCTGCTGATTATGTGCTGGTTCGCCTGGACCGGCTCCCGAGGGCTCAATTTCGGCAAGTACTGGGATGACCCCCTGCACCAGCAGAACCTGGAGCACGCACTTGACGATGGACGGCTGCTGCCTGGCTGGTACAACTACCCCTCCATGACCTTCTTGCTGTCGGTCGCGGCCTTGGCCCCAGAGCTAACCAGCATTCCTTGGAGCCAGATGCAAATTCGCCATGAACGGCGAGTGGGCGAAGAGATTAAGGGCCTCAATATTCCGACCGAGGCTCTCAAGGAACGTGTCGGTTCACCGCGCTTCGTTCAACGTCAGAGGAAAATCTTCCTGGGCCTGGCCACCCTGGCTTTGCTGTGGATTTTTCTCGCTGGGCGCGAGACCCTGGGAACCCTAGGAGGGCTCTGGGCGGCCTTGGCCATGGGCACATCATGGGAGTTCGCCTACCACGCGCGCTGGATTGCACCAGACCCCGTGCTGATGCAATTCGCGTCCCTCTACCTGTGGCTCTTGCTCCGGGCCCGACGCACCGGAGGCAGCTTGGTGCCCGCGGCCATCGCTCTAGGCGCGGCGATTAGCACCAAGTACACCGGTGGAATCTTGCTCTTGCCCTTGCTCGTCAGCGCGTGGAACCGGCGCAAGTCCCACTCGGCCGACGAGATCCCCGTCCTGCTCTTGAGCATGACCGCAACCTTCATCGCCATCACTCCGGGCTGTTTGATTGAGCCCCAGTTGTTCCTGCGCGATGTCTTGTGGGAGGTCGAGCACTATGGCCTCGGGGCTTACGGCTACACGGTGCAATCGGGCATCTCCCACCTGGGGCTGATCATGAACTACTTGGGACGCGTCTTAGGCTCGGCCCATGCCGCACTGGCAGCCATGTTCTCGTTGCTGGTATTTTGCGGCATGGTCGTCTGGGCAAGACGCAAGCCAAGAGAGTTAGCCTTGCTGGCCACGGTCCCCATCCTTTTGGCTCTGATCTTCAGCGGCCAGCGGGTTTTCTTTGCCCGCAACATGCTCTTGTTTTTGCCCTTTGGCGTGCTCTTCGCCGCCCAAGGTGCCGTCTGGCTGGGACGCTGGGCGCGCTACCCAAAGGCCTTGCCCCTTTGCTTTGCCGCGCTCCTCGCCATCCCGGGGGGAATGCGCCAGGAGGCCAGCGCACGCAGCATTGAAACCCCGATAGCCCCCATCGCAAGCTTTGCGGAATGGATCAACAGCAACGAAGAACCGATCCACTTGACCCCTGAACTGGCTGGCGAACTCAGCGCTTACCTGGGCGAACTCCCTTCCCACTGCCTTACGGATTCCAGCATCACCACGAACCTGATTGCTTTCCGTCCGGCCCACGTGGCGCGCGGGGGCAATCTGGAACTCTTGGGTTCCAACCTACCCGGAAGCACGACACACATTTTTGGACCTTTGGATGTCAATTGGGAGTGGTACACCACCTGGCATCCTGCACGCATCGTGGTGGCAAAACCCCAAATCCTGGACCAGTTCAGGGACTGGGAGGCTTTCTTCAAGTGAGCGCTGGCACCGATTGTAGGAAGCAACCTGCCCTCGCCTGCGCCTTGGTGGCCGGCCTTCTGGCTAGTTGCGGCCAAGGGAACAATCCCACCGAATCCCCAGAGCAGATGATCATGGAA
>Ga0302120_10001056_pt1 | contig 12807 bp, 4 predicted proteins | sample AG5_Bottom_MG_FD_203118 | JGI IMG/M metagenome (GOLD analysis project Ga0302120, IMG submission 203118) | Marine microbial communities from Western Arctic Ocean, Canada - AG5_Bottom | ecosystem: Environmental > Aquatic > Marine > Oceanic | place: Canada: Western Arctic Ocean | collected 2017-10-01 | reverse complement strand
CACATGGTAGAGCTGGCAGTCTAGGCAGTAATGGCACAATCATCAACACGACAAGTTCGATTGGACACGGTGGGAGTGGCGGGCGAGCATCGTTTGGAAATTTCACCAGTGGCGCATTGGGAGACGGGACCCTCTTTGACGGTGTAACTATCCGGATTAGTAGCATCACACCCAATGGGACAAATTTCACTGGCCAAATCAGGGTTACCTACGACTCGGTCCCACCACTTAATTGGGGGGAATGGTCAGAGTTAAACATAAACGAACATCGGCTAGATCGCGCCAGATTTATCCAACTAAAGTTCCAACTTAATAGTACATCGAACCGGACTACTCCGACTATTTCGAGTATCTCATTAGACTCTTGGTGGTGGGCTGCTCTGGACGGGTCAGTTCCCCTCGGATTCTCGATTAGTGATAATACGACTGGTTTAAGGGATTGGCAAGCCGGTGATGCAGGCGGTGTTGAACCGATTTATGGCAATCCAGTTAGGCTTTTTCACAGCGATTCCTTCTTCTTCGCAACTACATCGACAGTCGATCCATACACCGGTTCAATCGTAATCTCAGTTCCTGTAAATGCAACGCCACAAGATGGCTGGATTGTGTTGAAATCTGATAGCGGCGCCAGCCCTAATAGAGTGACACTTTCGATTGGAACAACGGATTTACCAACAGCAGATATTCAAAATTATGACCGAGATATCGCTCTGCCCGCTTCCGAATTGATGGCAATATGGCCCACGAGTGGTAATTTCGATGCATCTGGGATAGAGTGGGGTGAATTGTGGATTGAATGGTCCGCCGATAATCGAACATTGACAAACCCGGACAGACTCAGCCTTCCTTGGAATCTCACGCACCGTGTCGGTACGAATGGAGAATTTGTGACGGGTATCGACGCCATAGTACAATCTGAATGTACTGATTGGTATCATTTCAGGGGCTGCCGAGAAAATTTCCCTTTAATCGCTACTGGAATCAGTGAAAGTCTTCAATTCCCAGTATTACTAACCAACCTAACGATTACTAAGATTGATGACATTGAACCACGTATGCAAGATGTTTGGCTGGAGGTTTCAGGAAGTGAGACCACTCGTGCTGGATATGGTGATTTACTCAGTTTCTTTGTATCCGATCAAATCGGTGAGACTAATTTACTCATCAATTGTACATTAGCAGCATTTGGAATTACCCCATCTAATGGTGGCATGATGTATTATGATTGGTTGTTAAATGTGTATAGAATCGATTTTGATTCTAGTCTAGTAGCCAATGCAGCAAATGAAACTATTCTAGAATTCAGATGCGAGATGATGGATAATCAGACCAATATTGCTAACCCCTCCCCACACCTTCAGGTGACAATTTTTCCAGCGCCACCTGCGGTATCGTCACTGAAGATATCGAGTGAGGACGGCCCATTATCCGGTGATTCAACGGCCGGAGAATGGCGACACGATGCAGCGTTGATATTCACTGTTGAAGAAGAGAATAACCGTAGTGACCTGAATGTGTTCTTGACACTTTCACAAACTGACGCTGTTGAGGAAGAAATCACTCTCGGGTGGAACGAGAGTCTCGGTGCATATACGAACGAATGGATTGCAGGAATAACAAAACTGGGCTCTTGGGATGTAGAAGTTGTCGCTGAGGACATGAGCCGCGGGCTTAGTGACCCGGATGGCCTACTCGCTGGCATCGATTCGGCAGTGACTATAGTGGACCGAACTGCTCCCGAAATTCTCATGGTGACTTTTGGTTGGGTAGAAGACGATGAAAACTTCTGGAGAACGAGAGTGACTTGGTGGGCGGAACCCGGTGAAACTGTACACGGTTGGGTGCATGTTTATGATGAAAATCAAGTTGAGATTTCCCTGTTGTATCTCCTCGAAGTTAATTCTACCGCGGGCTTCGTCGATTTGGATACCACAGAATTGGGACCAGGTCATTATACATTCGAAGTAACGATGCGAGATGGCTCCAACAATACTGCAAATAATTGGGGCGGTGGTATCGATGGGGTGTTGGTAATCCAACCACCTACTGAACTGGCGATTCAAGTGATTACTCCCTCTGAAGGGACCGAATTTACGACAGGAGATAATATCACAATACAATTAGCCATCTCCTGTAATGATGGCTGCCTGATGAGTCTCGAAGAAGAAGGGTTGAATGGACTATCAAATGGCACGATTGAAATCGAGCGGAACCTGGCGGAATCAGGAAATATTCGTTATTATTTCACATTGACATCGGAGGATAAATCAGTCATAACAATCCTGAATATCACTGTCTCTTCGCCACCAGTTCCGCAATTTGAATCACCCATTTGCATAGTAAACGATATGTTTGATGGTAATGGGAAAGAGATGGTCTGTCAAGTTAACAACATTGGCGAGACCGACGCTTTCGCCCGCTTGATTATTCTCAGTCCAGACCCATTCATCACATGCGAACCGACCGAGGAAATGATAGTCACATCGAATACTACGATGATTGGTACCTGTTCTACAACGGGGAATGTAACCGAAGCGACCGCGGTTAGTGGAATATTCGCATTTGAATGGCAAGATTCAACAAAAAATTGGCATCGAATCGGGGGGATTCAGACGTTTAATACTATTTTGAACCCGAATAATATAACTTTGAATGAAACGGATAATTTAGATTCTGAAATTGATAGTGAAACTACCGAATCGGGAATACCCCTGGTTCTTGGCAGTGGAGTGGCTATTATTCTTCTCATTTTGCTGTCTATTATTCTATTTCTTAGCCGCAATAAGCGTGAGAAAAAATCTGAAAAAAATCTACCTCATAATGATGAACTTGTATCTACTACTGGCACCTTAGATATCGAGCTAGAATCGCGTATCCTTAGCACCGATATAGCCGATTCAGATCAAGTGACCAAGACGATGAATTCTGACTATGCCAGTTCCTATGAACAACTCCCTCCGGGTGGACGCTACCAACAGGTACCCGAAGGGCTCTGGTACATTGATACTGATGAGCGTTGGTGGTGGCAGGAAGCGAATGGCGGTTGGCGGCAGCAGTAAGTCCGGGTTCACGAATCGCTATCGGCAACGGTGACTCAAACGATGCTTGAGTGAAAAATGAATGACGATGACGCAACGCTCCCTAGATGAAAGGTTAATGGATTCGGCTACCCCGCTGGTAGATACCTCACATGGTTGAAACACAATCAAGCCTCATCCGCTTCTTCTTCAGCCAACACGCCTTCAGAACCACTGTTGCCAGTCCCTCTTTCGGACTGCCATTCCGCGTCAATATGGCCACCCAACCACGCTCCATCGACTGTGATTTCGTCAACCTCAGCCTCCTCTCTCCACGGTGGGTCTCCATCAATTCCGCTGACTACGAGACGATTGTCTGAATCGAGACGACTAACCACGGTCTTGACGCCGCGATTTATCGGCAACAGATGTCCAACGGGTGAGCCGGCGTTAACATACGGATTCGTAGCGGTACAAATGAGTAAGCCGGCTTCAGGCGTTGTGAGCGAGACAATTGCGCCGGGCCGTTCTGGGTCGGTGATAGTCGCCACAACCTCGTGTCGTTCGACGAAGCGTCCTGCTGGTGTGATAACATCGAGAAGCCCGCCTTCATCAGCCCTCAACCAAATCGAACCGGCTGCAAGAAGTCGGAAGCGAGGTCGACTCGGATTCCCTGAAATGACATGCAGATTACGCAATGAATTGAGAATGCCATGAATCGCGACTTGTAGCGCCTCGGAGTCGGCGGTGTTAGCTCCACCGCCCTCATAAGTGACATATCCAACATCGTGCTCATTTGAGACTCGACGAAGCGAACCGCGAGGTCCACTGCTGTCCAAGATCACCTCGATGCCGAAAGAACGAGCCAACATGTTGCTCTTCGGATGCGCTAGGTCTGCTCTAACTTGTGGAAGATTAGTCCGACCACGAGCCGCGCTGTGTAAATCGATGACATAATCGGATTTGGAAACTAATTCGTTCCAGACCCGATGGGCTACTCGGGATGTTGTGTTGCCCTCTTTATTGCCTGGGAACGCTCGATTCAAGTCTCGGCCATCGGGAAAATATCTCGTGTGCATTCGGTATCCGGGAAGATTGACAACCGGTACGATTCGGATTGTTCCAGCCATCGCTTCAGGGTCGAGCGGCCGTCCTGGGCCGATGAAAGTGGAACCTAGTAGGTGAGTCAACGCTAGCGGCCCGACCAGTTCATCACCGTGAATAGCACCTAGAATTGTCACTACTGGACCGGGACGAGCACCATGAATAACTGTCAAACGAGTCGGCCAATCATTGCCCATTCTCGATTCTAAAAGCGGGAAAGAAATGGTCCTAATTTGTCCAGGTTTGATCCGCTTCCGTAGAATTCTATGTTGCTTTACACCGGTTGAACGAGACCACCCCTTAGGTGAGCCGCTCTTGTCTTCCAAGGCCAGTTCAATCTCTTTGCGGCGACTCGCGGTTAGTTGATTGGAAACCTTGAGAGGATTACGTGATGACATACTATCATCGCTTTTTTCACCTTTATTTACTCGGTTACTTTTCTGGGGTGTTTTTTGTTTCTTAGAGGTGCTTTTCTTCGACTTCTTCGTAGTAATTCTCTTTGGCTTTTCTGTTGATGGTTTTTCTGATTTTTTCTTTGATTTACTACTGTTCTTTGTAATTTTAGAATTGCCCGATTTGGCAACTGTTTTTTTTGTTGACTTGGTTTTGGATTTGTTTTTTGACGATGTCTTGCTACTTTTTTTCTGCGCATTCTCTTTCGCCCCAGAGGACAGAGTTTTCGCTTTGCTAGACACTTGAGTTTGTGTATGAGAGGCAGGTCGGATTCGAGGGACTGATTTCGACGATTTTTTTGAACCAATCTTCACACTACTTTCCACGGTCAGATTTACATCATAATCTGATGATTCATCGGAGTTAATATCGTTAGGGTCCTCGGCTCCATCACGACCTGATTTCAGGGCCTTTGGCTCTTTGCGAGCCGGCTTGTCCTGACCGGTCATGAGTGCTTCCCAAGGCTATCCTGAGTGACCTGCTGCTTTGAACCCGCGGGGTAGTTTGTGACGCCCGTAGGGCGTTTCCTCTACTATAGACAAATTTCTGACGATTCCTACCAAACAAAAACAATTTACTACCGACCACGAAGGTGATGACCTTCCTTCACCTGCCACCGCCATGGCCGACAAATCCGTACAGGAAACTTACGCTCCGAACAGTATCTGCTTCGGCTGTGGACCCGCCAATCCAGACGGTTTCCAAATACGCTCATTTCCAATAGAGAATGGTCTGGAAATGGCCTTTGAGCCGCGCACCGAGCATCAAGCATTTCCAGGTATGATTAACGGCGGGGTAATAGGAACACTACTCGACTGTCATGGAAACTGGACCGCAGCGATTGCAATTATGGAATCGCGCGGTGAATCTGCACCACCATGCACAGTAACAGCGAGTTACACAGTGAAACTCCGACGGCCGACGCCGCTGGGAGTCCCTCTACACATCACCAGCCGGGTAGTCAACATTGAAGGTGAACGGGTAAATATTGAGATGGAGATGAAAGTGGATGGCAAAATTTGTGCTAACGGCACGGGGCTGTTCGTCGCCGTCGAAAAAGGACATCCGGCTTACCATCGATGGCATTGAATCGCTTTACTGACGAATGAATGAACCATCTGGTTGCTGCCACCAATACACGCCTTCTGGGCCCACATAGGCGAGGGAGTCGGAGACAGTCTCATACTGACCACCCGGCGGTAATAGCGTATAATCTGGAATCCAACCCGTATTAGATGGTGAGACAAGCAGGGAGCCTTCTACGGCTGTGAATGAAGCGGAGATATCCAATGCTGAGTCGATGTGTTGTAATGTAGGTAGGTGATTCGGCTCGATGACATTAGCAATTGATTCTGCTGCACTAGGTATAATTTCTACTGGATTTGGAGACGGAGTTGTCGAGATTGGTAGTTGTTGCTCAGGATACATTGTTGTGTCAAGTGAGCCCACCGCATCGACGCTTGGTTGCATCTCACTGTATGACTCTCCTGAATTACCCAGTTCATCACCAAATTCTGATGCTGAAAGTTCCTGAATACGACGACGAAGCATGACAGCGAGCACTGCTGCGACGCTGAGGACGAGAATTATCGGGATTGCAAGCCATGGACTAACTCGGCCTGAGACCGATTCCTGATTCGTTTTTGAGGAGCCGCTCTCATCATTTAGAGGAGCCGAGGGTGCTTCGATGGTGAGATTGGTGAAAACTTGATTTCCCGCACCATCGGTGACTCTGATGAATAGGTCGAGATGGTCCCAACTGGTCCAATTTAATATTCCATTTCCCATAACTTCCGACCAAGATTCATTGTTATCTGACCACTCGACTAGAGTCGGCCCGCTGCCTTCGCCATCATCGACTTCGACCGCGATGATTAGAAGAACTGGGTCAGAGAATTGAGCATCCAATTGTTCTACTGTTACGGACGGTGCGAGGCGGTCGATTCGAATCCAAATCGCATCACTGGGGCCGATATTTCCAGCTCGATCAACTGCTCGAACTTCGAAAGAATGACGACCATCTTGGAGGCCAGTCAGATTCAAGGTGATTGAATCTAATTCTACGGATGCCCAGAATCCACCAGCCCAGCGTACCTCATGATGACGAATTTCAGAACCTGAATCACTACCGTTCTGCCATCTCAACTCCATCTCGTCTGACCCGGTCCATCCAGTGGGCGCATTGATAATTGGAGCAGTTGGTGGAGTAACATCTGTTTCGATACTCGCATCTGCGGTGACTAGGAAAATTCGATATGCACCACTGGGATTGGCAGGGTCCCAAGTTATTCGGAGATGGATGACCCGATGCGCACCATCCATATCATCGTTCAAGGCACTCATCGTCAGCCAATTGACATCACTATCGAGAACACCTTCACCAATAGTTTCACTGCCGTTCAACGCGACGACAGATAAGTGAGCGCCTTCAGCACTGAAAGCGAATGTCGTCCGATTCCCACTGCTCAACAAGAAGGCATACCAGTCGACCTCATCGAAGCCCTGCAGGCAGCCATCCAAAGTTTGGTTTGGGTCGAGGCCGAGGTGGAGGGCTGATGAACGCGTTGCGGCAGCATCTGCTTCGTCACCATCAGTAGTAGGGTCATCACAGCCCGGTAGGGAATTCCCAGTTATGGGTCCGGCATCCGCATCAATTATCAGGCTAGAATTTGAAACACGAATATTGTTTAATTCATCATCCTCAATATGTTGATTATCAGCATCTACCTTCATGATGAGCCACCAAGTCCCCTCACTATCGCCACTGAGTGAAACCGCTCTTTCATCTGTGAGAGATGATGATGCACTGAGTTCGGGGATATTAAATCGGGATAATCGAACATCTTGTGAACCTAGAATTTGGTCTGCAGATAGCCAAATTTCAACAGCGAACCCCATCCCTTCTTGGCCGAGGTTTTCAATTCCCCAATCCACTGTGATAGTTTGACCTGGCTCGGCACTAATCGGCCCCTCAATCCAAGCGGCGAGCAAATCCTTTGAGGGCGCTGCAATGTTGAATTTTGCCGATACTCCCACATTATTACTCTCATCGGCCTCGACTACCGTCGCGCCAGTATCGACCACCGCGACCCAATAGAAATCGCCGACGTGGCCGCTGGGAATTGTTACCATCACGACGATTTGGCTCGAGGCGCCAACGACGAGATTCGGAATGGAAAAGGAATCGATTTGGCTATCACCAGCACTCTCAGACGCATCGATGGAGAGCAGCAAGCGACCAACCGAAGCGACCGCTGCCGAACCACCGCTATTCGTGACGCCGATTGTTACCTCTACACTTTGTCCGCTGGCAGTGTTCGTGACAGCGGTGACAGATGCGACGATAAGATCGGCCTGCTCAAGACAGAATTGTCCAGATGAAGCGATGATATTGTTGCTCTCGTCCATCTCAACAATACCACCCGCAAGGTCGACGATTAAGCCCCAAGTCCAACAACCATCGCCAAGATTCGACGGGATTGAGAGGCTCAATTGGTTCGTCCAAGTTCCAGCCTCCCCCAGCGAATTAATTGTATCTGAGCCGATGTACACATCGCTTGAATCAATGGTCGAATCGGTCGACAAGTAGACATCGATTCCGACGCCTTGTGCCTCGCGGCGGCCGATATTATCCACACGGACATCGACTTGCACAGTGCCACCTCGGACGCCACTCGAAGTGCCTGAAATCGATATGGCTGATAAATCGGGCTGGCAATCGAGGATGGTCAATTGTGCACTACTCGTCGCAACGATGTTGTTCGACTCGTCGCTTTCAGAAATATCATCGAACGCATCGGCAATCAGCCCAACCCAATATGTTCCAGCTCCCAGCGACGAAGGGAGCGCCGCTTGGATGCTCGTATGAGTATATGACGCGACTCCTGATTGACCGGGTGCATAGCCGAGCGAAGTACCGTAAAGAATTGCGAGGTCGCTCGAAGCCGTGGCCACCGTCGCCTCATAATAATGTGAACCAGCGAAATCATTGCCGAAATTCGTGACGCTCAGCGTCAGATAAATATCATCTCCTATACAGACCGAACGAGAAGAAGCGTCGACCGAAACCGAGGTCGCTGAAAGGTCATAATCAGGAACCGTAATACTGATCGAATTACCTCGTAAAATGTTGTTAGTCTCATCGCCTTCACTGACCCGGTCGGTAGTATCGGCGATGAGACCCCAGTAGTATGTGCCCGAGGAGAGGGTGTTCGGGATGGTGACAGAGAGAGAAGAGGAAGAACGGGAAGAACCGCCAGAAATACTTGTCGACTGTTGCGTCGAACCGACCTGAGTATCACTCGTCGTGATGGTTGAATCGCTAGAGAGATACAATTTCCAATAGAACCAACCAGCAGTATCATCGCCATCATTATCTATCCTCCAAGAGAATGAAACCTGTTGTCCTGCCTGCCCACTCGTCGGACCCGAAGCGGTAGACGGGACGAGATCGGCCATCTCTTCGATGTCGATTCTGCCGGTATCAGCGACCTTGTTGTTGGCCTCATCCAACTCATTGACGCCAGCCCGATTGTCAGCGATCATCCCGAGATAGTGGTAACCCGGCGTCATGCCGGTCGGAATCTGGACGCTGTATTCGTAACCTGAACGATACGAGCCGCCAGAGATGCTGCTTACACTAAATTCATCGACAAAAGTATCCGAAGTCGTAATCGTTGTATCTGTTGAAAGATATAATTTCCAATAAAACGAACCAGAATAATCGGTGCCAATATTGTCGATTCGATAGGAGACGGTAATTGTATCTCCCATCACAACCGATGAGGAAGATGTGCCGACCGAAGTGGCCTCCAAATCGGGTAAATCTTCCTGGAGAGTCATTTGATTACAAGCATATCCATTATTATTTTCATCCGCTTCATCAACATCCGCATCAACATCAACTATGAAGCCCCAATAATAGGTACCCGCGTTCATCGATGAGGGGATGTAAGTGGAGGAAGAAAGCGAGTCAGAACGGTAAGAACCACCATTCAAACTAGAGGCGTATTGGTCCGAACCAACCTGAGTGTCGCTGCTGGTAATGGTGCTGTCAGTAGAAAGATACATCGCCCAGTAGAAAGTGCCTGAAGAGGCGCCGTGGCTGCTTGAAACATCGTTTTCCAGTTGAATCGAAATCGTCGAGCCAATTTGGTCGCCAACCGTTCCCGAGGTGGTTGCACTACAACTTTTTCCGATCAGGTCGGGTTGCTCATAGATGTGGACTCGGCCTGAATCGTAGGCGGCGTTGTTATTCTCATCCGACTCACTTACTTGGCTGTTGATATCGACTACGCCGCCGACATAATAGTAGCCACCGCTAATTGAAGTCGGGATTGTTATCGACTTCGAACGGTAGCGGTTACTGTTCGAAGATAGACTCGATTCTGCCCAGTCATCGATGAGTGTGTCGCTGGTGGTAATCGTCGTGTCGGTCGAAAGGTAGAGGCCCCAACGGAACGAACCGGATGAGGCGGTGCCGGTATTTTCGATTCGAACACTAATTGTTTTGCTATCGCCAGCATCGGCGGACGACCAACTCGCCTGGACATAATCGAAGGTTAAGTCGGCGTTGTTTCGAAGGCCGGCGTTTGAGCGTTTGACTAGACCCGATAATTGCAGAGGGTGTTCAGAAGAGTCAAAAATTTGATCTGGTATGGCAACTGTTGAGGTTGCATCCATATCCAGCACAGTTAACTTTGAATCAAAACCATCGTCGAGAGTTTCAGCGGCTAATCCTAGAGCGGAAAATACCGGAATCGAGACTATCAACACTGTCATGAAGGTCGCAGAAATGGAGAGGAGCCGCATAGTCGTTCACGAGACGAGTACGCCCCTCTAACATGAGTGTTGCCCAATATGAGACAGCAATAATTCAAGGAGTCGGGCAGAAGGCGAGTGGCTATGCAGAGCCAGACGACGCTGTTCGATTGGCTCAATCCAAGGCCGACTGTCGAAAATGAGGGCTTCGAGGGCGGTTTTGATGACCAGCCTCGAATTACTACTCAACCAGGTAGTTTACATAACAAATCGCCAAATTCAGAAGAACTCGGCTTTCCTCAGTTTTCTGAATATTCATCGTTTGAATCAATGAGAGAGAGAGTTCTGCAAACTATGCTCGAAATCAAAATCGCGGGCGCTGAAGAAATCGAAGAACTCCAAAAAGTGCCACTCAATCGACTACGAAAAGACGCAACTCGGTTGCACGCTGTATGTCGTTTCCGGCGAAAAGCCGGCAGCGAAGGTCCCCTGTCGACATCGGATGTCCGAGAAGTCGCACTTCACCCCGTGGCGTTTGAGCAGCGCTGGAGTCGATACGCGCATTTTTTACTCTACCACGAATTTTTGCACGCCCTCGGAAATATCGGCCACAATCGACAATTTCGCGACCTTGAATCGCTCTGGCCCGATGAGAAAGCGAGAGGGATGGGGAAGGAATTTGGGAGTCATCTTCGAGCCCGGCAAAAACGATGGCTCTGGTCTTGTCACGACTGTGGCAAACAGCATCCACGAAGCCGAAAATCGAACGGCAGGTATCTCTGTCGGAAGTGTGGAACGCGTTTACAAGATATACGCATAGAGAGGCAAGCCCCTTGAATGGGGAGTCGATGTAAAGATGATGCGGATGCTTTCACCAGTAGCCAATTCCGCTTTCCGCTGGCGGTATTCATCACTTGTAATCACGCTTTTTCTGAGCGGTAGCCTATTGTTCACACCAGTTCAGACTGTCGATGCTGAACTGACCAGTCAATCCGAGCGATTGTATCCGGTCTGTACCAATCCTGACCTTTGCCAATTGAGCGACCAAACGATTGGCGAAGCGATGATCGAAGGCTCGACACAATCGGCCACTCCAGCAACACCGGTAACCGTGCGCCAAGAATTCACCATGTTGCCGACGCAAGGCCAGTTAGCGATGCTGCCAATAAATCTCGATGAGATGCTCATCGATTTACGAATCAGAGAAGACCCGACAATGTGGAGTCAGCCGGATTTAGTTGTCGATTTGAGACTTGGCGACTCTTGGAATCAGTGGACTATCGAAGGCGGCGGTTTCGGGTTGCCCGAGGCTCAACAGCCATATTCCATCAGTGATGCAGCTCTCGATTTTTCGAATGGACGGATTTTACGACCGAATGACCCCGTTATTCTGACACTCTCCTTCCGCATCGACCGCCCGGTGACTTGGGAGTTGCACCTCGCCGGTAATTCGTGGTTCGATTTACCCATCGAATGGAGTCTCGATGCCGACGCTGTCAACGTCGATGAGCCGAGTAGCATGACCGAACCACGCGCTGTCGAACCGAGCCGATATCAGTACGGGGCGCTCATTTCTGGTGACATCGATTGTTTCTCCTTCACGCTGCCCGAGGATTTGGACGCGTTCACCGTCCACATCCAATGGGATGTTGCGCCGATTGAGATAGAGCAGTCGCACAAACCTCCCACGATGGAAACCGAGACGGGATTATCCAATCCGGCGCCGCAGGTTACGACGACGGTGGAGGCGGGTGAAACTCGAAGTGAAATTCGCTGGGCTCAGCCGCGTGGCGGTGAACAGCATCTCTGCTGGGTCGGCGAGCATGAACGCTACCAAGCGTATGCCTGGCTAGGACGCCAAACCAAGGCTGGCATAGGTGCAACTTCTCCTGATGATTTCACAGGGATTGCTGCTTGGCCAACGGGTTCTGGTTGGTCAGGCATAACTTCTGATGTCGAAAAGCCGGATAGTCAAGGCGGCGGTCTGCTGCTCGTTGGAGGCTTCTTTGCGGCATTGGGTGGCATCGCAATGATACTGCCATCGGGTGCTTGGTGGACGAGACGAATCGCAATCCCGTTCGCTCTAGTTCTGATTTTAGCAGGTGGAGTCGCATCACCTGCGTGGGCGCTCACCTCATCGATGCCAAAATCGGGCGAGATGGAACTCGAAGATTATCTCAGCGCCCATGTCGCCGCGGTCAGCGATTCGGTACTCTACGAAGACCCGGTCACCTCAGCAGGCTTCCTCGGGACCACATCGGGTGATGTCGTCAAGTTGAGATTGCACATCACCGGCGCACATCCAACCGAAGATGGTCGTTGGCAGTTACATGCCAAAGAAATCGATGGCTTACGAATCGATGAAATTATCTATTCCGAATTGGAAAAACGACCGATGGGTGAATTCGAATCGGTTCAATTCATGCTGCGCGCTGGACGCCAACTCGCATTTGATTTACTGATGCTCGAAGCA
>Ga0302120_10001055_pt1 | contig 12844 bp, 14 predicted proteins | sample AG5_Bottom_MG_FD_203118 | JGI IMG/M metagenome (GOLD analysis project Ga0302120, IMG submission 203118) | Marine microbial communities from Western Arctic Ocean, Canada - AG5_Bottom | ecosystem: Environmental > Aquatic > Marine > Oceanic | place: Canada: Western Arctic Ocean | collected 2017-10-01 | reverse complement strand
TGAGGAGAACGCTTCAGGTGACAACTTCTTGCGCCATCTCTTTGCGATGTCTCCCACCAGCACTTCGTTCCATGACCAAGCCGATCGGTTCCGTCGGGCGGTCGCCGATCGAAACGCTGTCTCCGCAGAGCCACATCGCCGTGGGCGCCTCCCGGCAATCACATCGGGATTCGCCAATCATCCCGACACCGACACCGCCCGTCCCGAGGTGCAGGACTGGCTCGTCAAGGTTCGCGAGCTAACCGCCCAACCGGTGCGAGCCGCGCTGACGACCGATATCTCCGCCGTGGACCAGCACTTGGCCACCGCCCGCGCCGCCCAACCGGATTGGCTAGATCTCGGGGCAGTCGAGCGCCGCCGGATCCTCTGGGCAGTCGCCGATGAACTAGAGAATCGGCGCGATGAGTTCCTGAGCACCATGGCGCACGAGGGACGCAAGGTGTTCGCCGAAGCCGACGTCGAGCTGAGTGAGGCGATCGACTTTGCTCGCTGGTACGGCGACCATGGCGCTGAGTTGGAGTCAACGGAGGGTGCAAGCTTCGCCCCCTACGGCGTAATCACCGTTGTGCCCCCGTGGAACTTCCCGGTCGCCATCCCGACCGGCGGGGTGATGGGATCGCTCGCCTCCGGCAACACCGTCATCCTCAAGCCCGCTCCCGAGACTCCCCGCTGTGCCGAGCTGATTGTGGAGGCTGCGCACGCCGCTGGGGTACCGCCCGGCGCCCTCCAGTTCGTTCGCACACCAGACAACGAGGTCGGCCAAGCACTCGTGACTGGCTCCGATGCCGTCATCGTCACCGGTTCAACCGAGACAGCGAAGATGTTTCGCCGCTGGCGACCCGACCTCCCAGTCCTGGCCGAAACGAGCGGCAAGAACGCGTTGGTCATCACGCCCCACGCCGACATCGACCAGGCCGTAGACGATCTGGTGAAATCGGCATTTGGTCATACCGGCCAGAAGTGTTCGGCCGCGAGCCTCGCGATTCTGGTCGGGGGCGTGGCCGATGATCCCCGCTTTCGACGGCAACTCGCGGATGCTGTCAAGAGCCTTCGCATTGGTTGGCCCACCGAGTCGGGCCCGAACTACGGGCCGACGATCCTGCCACCTGAGGGCACACTCATTCGAGCGCTCAAACAGTTGGACGATGGGGAGTCCTGGCTCGTCGAGCCCAAACAGTTGGACAACACCGGTTCGCTGTGGTCGCCGGGTATTCGCGAAGGGGTCGCTCCCGGCAGCTGGTTCCATCAGACCGAGTGTTTTGGTCCCGTGCTCGGGCTCATCCGGGCCGAGAGCCTCGAAGAAGCGATTCGGATCCAGAACGACTCCGACTTCGGGCTCACGGGTGGTCTCCATTCACTCGACGAGAACGAGATCGAAGCCTGGCTCGACTCGGTCGACGTCGGCAACGCCTACGTCAATCGCCAGATCACTGGTGCAATCGTTCGCCGGCAACCCTTCGGTGGATGGAAGGGCTCATCGGTTGGGCTTGGCGCAAAGGCCGGCGGCAGCGACTATCTGCTCCAACTCGGGCGTTGGACATCGACCGCTGACCTCACCGCAGCTCCCGATTCCGATCGCCAGTGGCACGACTCCCATTACGGCATCGCCCATGACCCCAGTGCGCTGTTCTGCGAGCGCAACGAATTGCGTTACCTCCCCCACCCCACAGTCGTGATCCGAGCGAGCGTCGACGCCGACCCTGCGGCCGTTCGACGAGCGATCGCTGCGGCTGAGCGAGTCAATACCGCAGTAACCGTTTCCGACGCGACCACAGCACCTGATGATGACTTCGTCGCTGGCTTGGCCGGTCTCCGCTGGGGCCGAATCCGGATGATTGGCTCAGTGTCGGACTCGCTTCGGCGGGCCGCAGCCGAACACGACGTTCACATCATCGACGAACCGGTCACCGCGAGCGGACGCTTGGAACTCCGCCTCTACCTGCGCGAGCAAGCCATCAGCCAAACGCTCCATCGCTTCGGCAATGTGGCGGCAACGTAACCGTCGCGCAAAGCCCCGCAGCACTTAGGTGCGAGCGACGATCTCTTCGACCGGGCCGGTCATGCCCGTATAAAAAGGCCCGAATTCGGCGTAGACAGCCGAGGCGGTGTCGTAGCGCATTGTGTACACCGTGTCTTTGAGGTCGTCGATCTTGACGCCAAACAAGGTGACACCCCACTCCCAGTCATCGAGGCCGGTGGATGCGGTGATCAGCTGCGTTATGCGGCCCGCGAACTTTCGACCCGACGTACCGTGCTCGTACATGAGCTCTTTCCGCTCCTCGAAGTCGAGGGTGAACCAGTTGTTGTCGGCCTCACGGCGCTTCGTCATCGGGTAGAAGCAGTACGCGTTCTTCCCCTCCGGTGGCAGCTCGGGGTACAGCCGCATGTTTTTCATCTCTTCGGGGATGCCCTGGGCGTACTCGGAGAGTTCGGTGATCGACACGAAGCTATCGACGACGACGAGGCCGGCGTTTACAAGAGCAGTCTGGAAATCGCGCAGCGCCCAACCGTCAGCGGCGAGAGCCATAAAACACAACTCGGCCTTGTGTCCGAGAATCGCTGCGGTGACGACCTGCACGTCATCGGCTTGCGCCGTCTTGACCGCCGAAATGACGGCATCGTTATCGGTATCGGGCGTACGTCCGCAAAAAAGGTGAACGACCGCAAGGCCTTCGCTGGTAGTGACAGGATCGAGCATGATTCAAGTCTACGGATAGGTTCGCAGCCATGAGCCGCAGCACACACCAAGCAATCGCCGACGAGCGCAACGAGTCAATCGAGATCTCTATCAATGGCGAGTTCTTCCCGCGCCATGAGGCAAAGGTGTCGGTGTTCGACAGCGGCTTCCTTGTCGGCGATGGCATCTGGGAAGGAATCCGCCTTCATCACGGGGTGTTCGCTTTCCTCGACCGGCACCTCGACCGCCTGTTCGCGGGCGCCGCCGCGACAGGGATCGACATCGGACTCGACCGAGCCGGCGTAGAGGCCGCGCTGCGAGCCACCGTTGATCGCAACGGCATGGACAACAACGTCCACATTCGTCTCATGGTCACCCGCGGTGACAAGAAGACGCCTTCACAGCACCCGTCCAACAACATCGGTGGCCCGAATATTGTGATCATCGCCGAGCACAAGGCGGCCGACCCTGAGGTCCGGGACCGGGGAATCTCACTCTTCACAGCCACAGTTCGCCGTCCGCCCCCCGACACGCTTGATCAGAAGCTCAACTGTCACTCGAAGCTTCACGAGGTGATCGCGCTGATCCAGGCGACGAACGCCGGAGCAGACGAGGCACTCATGCTCGACCCGACCGGCGCCGTGGCCACGTGCAACGCCACCAACTTCTTTGTGGTCCGCAAGGGAGAGGTGTGGACGTCGACTGGCCAATACAACCTCAACGGCATCACATCCGCACTGATCGTCGAGGTTGCCCAGGCTGCCGGGATCCCGACGCGACAGTGTGCGTTCTCGTTGACCGACGTCTATTCCGCCGATGAGGCGTTCGTGACGGGCACATTCGGCGGGCTGACCCCGGTTCATACCATCGACGGCCGTTCAATCGGCGACGGTAGCCAGGGACCAGTGAGCCTGCGTCTACGCGAGCTCTACGACGCCCGCATCGAAGAAGAGTGCGCACCGTGAGAGCGAGGCTGTCCGGACGAGATGCCGCCGGGATCTGCGTATGCATCAGGTAAAGAGAATTCAGTGTTGGTCGGGGCCGCGAAACATCTCCACAGCACTCATGTATTCGTGGCGACAACGTGCTGACACAACCGTGTACGACGAGCCCTTCTACGCGCACTATCTGTCGCTCGGCGACCGGGACCACCCTGGGGTGGCCGAAGTGTTGGCCAGCCAGTCGAGCGATGCCGACGAGGTAATCCGAGACGTGATCCTCGGCCACGTACCCACGCCCGTCTTCTACATCAAGCAGATGGCCCATCACCTCAAGGGTGTGGATCGCAGCCATCTCGGGCAAACCGAAAACATTGTCCTCGTCCGCCATCCGCGAGAGATGCTGGCGTCGCTCTCAGTCCAGCTCCCCAGTTGCGAGCTATCGGACACGGGGCTCGTTGAGTCGGTCGAGTTGCTCGATGCGATTCTGGCTGAGGGCGGTGCCCCGATTGTGATCGAATCACAGACGTTATTGAAGGATCCAGCCGGTGTACTCACTGCCGTGTGTTCGCGTCTCGGACTCCAGTTTGATGAGGCGATGTTGACGTGGCCGAAGGGGCCCAAACCGCAAGATGGGGCCTGGGCCCCACACTGGTACGACAACGTCCACACCTCCACGGGCTTTGCCCCGCACCGACCGTCGACTCATCCAGTGCCCGATCGCCTCGGCCCGATCCTCGTGGAAGCAATGCCATTGTTCGAACGCTTGAGCCAGTACGCAGTGGGAGCGGAAACCACAGCCGGTTAGCCTGAGGGGCAACTACTGGCGAAGGTCACTTTGGCCCGTCAGCTCTGGAGGAAACTAAATGACCACCAAGCGAACTTTGCGACTTCTCGCAATCCTGTTCGGCTTCGTCTTGTTCGCTGCAGCATGCGGCGATGACGACAGCACCACTGACGCCAGCGATTCAGGCGATATGGCTGACGAAGGCGGCGACTACCTCGTCGACCTCGAAGGCCGCACGATCACCATTGCCATCGAAAACGCGTATCTGCCGTTCAACTACATCGACGCCGAAACCGGCGAGCCCGGTGGCTGGGACTACGCCGCCATCGACAACATCTGCGAGCGGCTGAACTGTGTCCCCGACTACCGGACGTTCGACTGGGATCCAATGATCCAGTCGATCGCTGATGGCGAATTCGACCTCGCGGCCGATGGCATCACCATCACCGCAGAACGCTCAAAGATTGTGGCCTTCTCCGACGGCTACATCAACATCGACCAGCGCGTGATGGTTGCAGCCGACAGCGACATCGATGGCCCCGACGCCCTCGCCGCCGCTGACTGCACGGTCGCCTCGGTTGGTGGCACCACCAACTACGACACTGCCGTTGACCTCGTGGGCGAAGATCGCATCGTCTTGTTCGACGAGTTCGGTTTCGTGGTCCAGGCCGTCATTGTCGGCGACGCATGCGCCGCCATCATCGATGAGACCGCCGGCCAGGGCTACATCGGCGAAAACGCCGACAAGATCCAACTCGTTGGCGACTCGCTGTCCGCTGATGAACTCGGCTTCATCTTCCCGCTGGACTCCGACCTCGTCGAGCCATTCAACCTGGCAATCGCAGCAATGAAGGAAGATGGCACGATGGCCGCACTTGGTGAAGAGTTCTTCTCCGGCGCCTTCACCATCACCTACGACGACATCGGTTAAGACGTCGCTGAGCGAAGTGCTCGCAGCATGTGAGCACCTGTGCTTCACTCGCGGGGTATCGGAGAGCAATCTCCGGTGCCCCGCTTGTACGTTTTCCCGCCAAGGGGCTGAAAATTCATGAGTCTCACCACCAGTACAAGTCACCATCTCGACCGCACGCGCCGCCGCCGCGAGCACGATGCATGGTGGGAGCGCTTCCCGTGGTGGTCGGTGATCGTTGGCGTCGTCATCGTGGGGATGGGCCTGAAGATCGCCATCGATCCCGACTACGACCTCGCCTGGAAGAACATCGCCCCTGGCGTCTGGACAACCATCAGGGCAACGATGTACGCGTTCAGCATCGCATTCCTGCTCGGCCTCATTGCAGGTCTCGGTCAGGTCTCGCGAAACATCGTGGCGCGCAACGTGGCGCGGGCCTATGTGGAGTTGGTCCGCGGTATCCCGATCTTGCCGTTGATATTCACGCTGGCGCTCGTCGTCGTGCCCGACGTTTCCGCCAAGCTCGGTTTCGCGAACAGTGTCCCGCAGTTCTGGCGAGCCATCGCTGCACTCTCGCTGATCTATGGCGCCTACATGGCCGAAATCTTCCGCGGCGGCATCCAGTCCATCCCACCGGGCCAGATGGAAGCGGGGAGATCGGTCGGGCTCAGCTACCGGCAAACCATGCGGTACATCGTGCTCCCCCAGGCATCACGAGCCATCATCCCGCCACTCGGCAACGACTTCATCGCCATCCTGAAGGACACATCGCTGTTGTCAGTTCTGGGAGTACTCGAACTCACGCGAAATGCCCGCCAGTTCAGCGCCAACACTTTCAAGTTCCCTGAGGCCTATTTCACATTGACCTTCATATACCTCGCGTTGGTGGTGGCCTTGTCGCTCCTACTCAGCCAACTCGAGAACTACATGTCCCGCGACCGCGTAGGTGAACGATGAGCGCCATGATCGAAGTCTCCGGGTTGACAAAGACCTTCAACAAGACCATCCATGCGGTTCGTGGTGTCGACCTCAGCGTCGAGAAGGGCGAGGTCGTCGTCATCGTCGGCCCGTCTGGCTCGGGGAAGTCAACGGTGCTGCGATGCATGAACCTCCTTGAGATCCCCAGCAGCGGCGATGTGTGGATCGACGGTGTCAACCTTGTCGACGAGTCCACCGATCTCGATACGGCACGGGCCGAACTGGGGATGGTCTTCCAGCAGTTCAACCTGTTCCCCCACCTCACCGTTCTTGGCAACATCACGCTCGCTCAGAGGAAGGTGCGGGGTCGCTCCGACCATGACGCTGAAGCGATGGCACGCCAACAGCTTGAACGGGTCGGCATCCCCGAAAAGGCCGACGCGTACCCTCGCCAGTTGTCCGGTGGCCAGCAGCAGCGGGTGGCAATCGCCCGCGCCCTCGCCATGGAACCGAAGGTGATGCTCTTCGACGAGCCCACCTCTGCCCTCGACCCAGAGATGATCAAGGAAGTGCTCGACGTGATGCTCGAGCTGGCGGCGGAGGGAATGACCATGGCCGTCGTGACTCACGAGATGGGCTTCGCTCGTGCGGCTGCGGACCGCGTGTACTTCATCGATGAGGGCCTCATCGTTGAGTCAGGCACACCTGACGAGATCTTCGACAATCCGAAGCACGAACGGACCAAGGCGTTCTTCGACAAGATCCTGTAGGACTCCCTGATGCCGGTTTGCGAGCTATTCGACGGCACCCCCGCGACCGCGGTATCCGAGACCTAGACCGGCTGACCGCTCACCAGGCGCAGCGCAGCGACATGCACGAGAGGCCACCGTCGATCAGCGCAGCCTCGTCAGCCTGCACGAGATCGATCCGATAGCCGCTCGCCTCGAGCAGGGCCGCCGTCTTGGGGAACCCGGTCCGCATGATGACGATGTCGTTCACCCGAATCAGGTTTGCCGCCGGCTCTTCCCCATCGGGACAGAGAATCACTTCGTAACCATCAAAGCAGCCACTCGCGGCCAGACGGCGCGTCGAGAAAACCGTGTGATCGTCGATAATGGCGCAGTCGGTCTTGAGATGGAGAACGTCGATCGGGGTATCGACTGATCGGACCGGAAGTCCGCCAGGTCGGGCCGCTTCAGCCAGCGCTTCGACACCAGCGGCGTTCGTGCGGGCCGACTGCCCCACAATGATCTCCGTGACCGTGACGAGGATGTCACCGCCATCAACATGGCCGTGGCGCACTGTCGCCACGGTTTGGAACCGGGACACGAGGTCTTCCCTGATGGCGGCTGCCTCCCCGGCTCGACTCGGTGCCCCTGGGCGCAAGACGACAGCGTGGCTACCGAGGCACAGAGCCGCGTCTTCCACGAAGACGCCATCCGCGAATGCTGGAAGGTCGGCCATTGTTTCAACGGCGATACCGGCACGCTCGAGAGCGACGCAGTATCCGGCATGCTCAGCGGCGAACCGATCAAAGTCTGGGTCCGGCCCATCGATGGCCCTCAGGCCGTCGACGACGCTAGGCGACGGTGGCCGCACCAAGGCATGAGTGAATCGAATCGGGCTCAACGGGCCGGCCTCTGACTGATCATCATTCCGAGCAGTTCGCGGACCAGCTTGGCGCCAACCATCGCCGTCTGATCGTTGATGTCGCGAGAAGGATTGATCTCCACGACATCGGCACCAACGACCGCCGCTGTGCTCGCATCGATCTGATGCAAAGAATCGAGCAGTTGGCGCGTCGTCATTCCCCCTGGCTCATTGTGCGAGATGCCCGGAGCAAACGCGGGGTCGAGGACATCGACATCGATCGAGATGTAGACGGGACCGCTGAGCTCGGGCATTCGATGGTCCCAGTCCCGGAGCTCGTGAACCTCAACCCCGAAACGATCGGCTTGATCACGCTGGTGCGGGGTCATGGTCCGGATCCCGAATTGAAGAAGACGGGCGACTCGCCCCTCTTCCATGATGCGGGCGAAAGGGCAGGCGTGGGAGTAGCGGTCCCCATCAAGTTCGTCGTAAAGATCTGGGTGGGCATCGAAGTGAACGATCGTGAGGTCGTCGTGTGCCGCGCTCACCGCCTGCACGATCGGCCAGGTGACCAGGTGGTCACCGCCGATCGACAGAATTCGAGAGTCGTCAGCGATGGCGGCTTTGGCCTCGCTGCGGATTACGTCTACCGCTGACGGAGCATCGTCGGGGATAACGAGGTCACCCAGGTCGCACCACCACTCATCACGGAGCGGTTCAAGGTCGAGGCCCGACTCAGTGCACCAGTTCGCCGAGCCACCCGTGAGCGCATCCCGAACCGCCTGGGGGGCAGCGGCAGACCCGCGCAGAAACGACGAGTGAACGTCGTACGGAACGCCGAGCAGCTTCACTGACATTGGTTCACCGTATAACCCACGCTGGGGACAGGCTCCGGTGTGCGCTACTCGACGTAGATCGTGAGTTGCCCGTTGCGCGCAAAGCCTGCGAGCTGCATCCCTGCCCGCTCGGCGGTGGCAGTGGCGAGCGCCGTCGGCGCACTGACAGCGACGAGTGCTCGGAAGCCTGCTGCCCACGCCTTGTGCACGAGCTCGAAGCTCGCCCGGCCGCTCACGACCACGGCGTTGCCGGTGGCTGGCATCTGGCCGTCGAGCAGCATTCTGCCGACCAGTTTGTCGACCGCGTTGTGGCGGCCAACATCCTCACGAATGAGACCGACACCACCTGTCGGGTCAACGATTCCGGCCGCGTGAACCGCGCCGGTCGCATCAAAGAGACCCTGGCCGGGGCGAAGCTTGTCGGGCGCTTCGGCAAGAACGCTCCAATCGATCGGTTCGCCGACGACCGGCGCAAGCCGGGCCGCGAGTTCATCGATCTCGTTGGTGCCGCAGAACCCACAGGACGAGGTCGTGGTCGCTAGTCGCGGAACCGCCGGTGGAGCGTGACCCCCAGTCGACACCGTCACGATGTTGAACGCTGTGGCGGCCGCAGACCCATTGGCGCAGTACTTCACTTCGCGGATCGCGTGTCCGTCGAGCAGCCCTTCGTTGTGACAGAACCCGGCAGCCAACTCGAAGTCGTGACCAGGGGTGCGCATCGTGGTCGCAATACGGACGCCGTCGAGTTCGATCGCCATCGGTTCCTCATTTGCGAGCTGAGCCGGGACGCGCCCCGCCGACTGCGCCTCAGGCGACCAGGCCCGAACTAGACGACGCTCACTTCGCTTACGAGGACTCACAAGCACAAGGCTACGTCAGCCCAGCGTCTCTTGGTTGCGGGTGAGCTCGGCGCTGAGGTGGTGGGTCAGAGGCTCGCCCATGGCAGCCATCCACATATCGACTTTCAGCGAATCGCCGGTGACCTCAAGGCGACGGCGCACCTCGGTGATGGGCTTCGCGGTCCGCGTGCCCTCAACGCGTTCGGTTCGCAGATCAACAATCACACCGCCGCTCTTCTCCTCGACCGAACCGGCATGGATTTCCACGACGCCTGTCGGTTGGGCGAGCACCAGTTCGATGGTGGAGCTCGGCTGCGGTCGCAGGTAACCGACTTCGGCGTGCATCGGCGCATCGTTCTGCGGGTGACGGGTGCGTTGATTCATCGCCAGGAACGGCTTGCCTACGTGTGAGAAGATCAACTCCTCCAAGTACCCGAAGTCGGCAATCGTCGGATAGTGGCCCTCACCAGGACCGCGCCATGTGCCCACGAGTGGCGCCAACGCCTCGCAAGCGGAATGAAGTTCTGCAGCCGTGCTCATCAAAGATGCAAGCTAGCGCCAAAACGGGGAACGGCCCCCGCCGAAGCGAGAGCCGTTCTTCCAGTTCTTGAGATGTTCGAGCTCAGAAGTCCATATCCGGCATGCCGCCGCCTGCGCCGCCACCGTCGGGGGCGTCAGCGATGACGGCCTCGGTAGTGAGGAACAGGGCTGCGATCGAGCCTGCGTTCTGCAGGGCCGACCGGGTGACCTTGGCGGCATCGATGATGCCGGCCTCGACCAAGTCGACGTACTCGCCGTTGGCGGCGTTGAGACCGAAGTTGCCTTCGAGGTTGCGCACACGGTCGACGACCACGCCACCCTCCATGCCTGCGTTGACAGCAATCTGGGTGAGCGGAGCTTCGAGCGCACGGCTCACGATGCGGGCGCCAACCTGCTCGTCGGCATCAGCAATCGAGCCGACCATGGCATCCACGGCAGTCTGCGCACGGATCAGCGTGGTGCCGCCACCGGCGACAACACCCTCTTCGATGGCAGCCTTCGTGGTGGACACGGCATCTTCGATGCGGTGCTTCTTTTCTTTGAGCTCCACCTCGGTGGCAGCGCCGACCTTGAGAACGGCAACGCCGCCCGACAGCTTGGCGAGGCGCTCTTGGAGCTTCTCGCGGTCGTAGTCGGAATCGGTGTTCTCGATCTCGGCCTTGATCTGGGCGACACGACCGTTGACGTCGGCGTTGTCGCCGGCGCCTTCGATGATCGTGGTCTCATCCTTGGTCACGACGATCTTGCGGGCCTGACCCAGCATGTCGAGATCGACGGCATCGAGCTTGAGGCCGACCTCTTCGCTGACAACCTGGCCACCGGTGAGGATCGCCATGTCCTGAAGCATTGCCTTGCGACGCTCGCCGAAGCCGGGGGCCTTGACGGAGACGCTGGTGAAGGTGCCACGAATCTTGTTGACGACGAGCGTGGCCAGAGCCTCGCCCTCTACGTCCTCAGCAATGATCAATAGCGGCTTGCCCGACTGCATGACCTTCTCGAGAACTGGAACGAGATCACGCACATTGCTGATCTTCGACGAGACGAGGAGGATGTAGGGATCCTCGAGCACGGCTTCCATGCGCTCGGCGTCGGTGACGCTGTACGGCGAGATGTAGCCCTTGTCGAAGCGCATGCCCTCGACGAAGTCGAGGTCAAGGCCAAAGGTCTGGCCCTCTTCGACGGTGATGACGCCGTCTTTACCGACCTTGTCGATGGCGTCGGCGATGGTGGCGCCGATCTCAGCGTCGGCCGACGAGATGGCGGCAACGTTGGCGATCTGTTCCTTGTTTTCCGAGACGTCCTGTGAGCTTTCACGGATGGAGTCAACGGCGGCGGCTACAGCGGCCTCGATACCACGCTTGATGGACATCGGGTTGGTGCCGGCGGCAACGTTGCGAAGGCCCTCACGGACCATCGCCCAGGCAAGGACGGTGGCGGTGGTGGTGCCATCGCCAGCGACGTCATCAGTCTTCTTGGCGACTTCCTTGACCAGTTCGGCGCCGATGCGCTCGTAGGGATCCTCGAGATCAATTTCCTTGGCGATGGAGACGCCGTCGTTGGTAATCGTGGGAGCGCCCCACTTCTTGTCGAGAACGACATTGCGACCCTTTGGGCCGAGGGTGACGCGCACGGCGTCAGCGAGCTGGTTCATACCCCGCTCGAGGCCACGACGGGCCTCTTCATCGAACTGAATGGTCTTGACCATGATTCCTCCGGAGACGTGTGTTGAGCAGTGAGGAAATGCCATTGGCACTCTCCTACCGCGACTGCTAATTCAATCTGGAGGCTGCCCGTTTCGCAACCGGAAGTCGACGAACGGCCGGGTTTCAGCCGCCGGCGACCGCCGGGACGATCGACACGGTTTCACCATCGGGGACCGCGGTACCGAGACCATCCATGAAACGGATGTCATCGTCGCTCACAAAAACGTTGACGAAACGACGAAGTTCGCCCGCGTCGTCGAGCAGACGCTCCTTGAACCCGGGGTGAGCGGCCTCAAGGTTATCGAGCGCATCGCCGACGGTGGCACCGTCGACCGACACCTCGCTTTGACCTGCGGTAAGGGTGCGAAGGGTGGTGGGAACTCGAACGATGACGCTCATTGCAGGCCTTTCGGTAACACGCTGGCTAATCCCGACCGACTCTATCGGGATACAGTCCATGGCCCCACTGGCTCGGGTAACCGAGTTCCTCTCGGCGGGTCGATGACACCGGAGTCGGATGCACCCAACCACCGTCGAGGTTCACATGGCCACTGCCCCCCATCCTGTCGCGCAGACGCGTCTCGCCGAGCTCGTCCAGAGCCTCAGCAGAACCAGCGGCGGCAAGTCTCGGGATGCACTCAGCGCGGTTAGAGCCGTGCACGGCGACTACGGGGATCCGCTGCTCATCGTGGCCGGCGCGCTCGTTAACCTCCGCGAACGCATCTAGACCACCGTCTGATCTAGCCTGTCGGGGTGGGTGACACTCAGGAGAAGTCCGACTCGGGCAAAGACCCCCAGCGTTCGGACCGCTTGCCGTTCCCTGCGATCGTCTTGATCGCCGCGCTGGCCATCTTCGGCGCGGTCACCGCAGTTCAGTGGGCGCTCGCCTCCCTGATCGGCATCATCAAGCTCGGCCTGGTGCTCGTGGTGGTCGCCGCCGCCGTCGGCTGGGTCATCTCCGCGAAAGCCAATCGCTGAGCGCTTCGGTCACACAGGCCGCAGCCTCGCTCACCGCCCGGTCAGTCCCGTAGATCTCGCTCAGATCGATCACCTCGATCGGCCAGTCACCTTCTGGAGCCGCCGCAGCACAACCGACCACGGCAACG
>Ga0302120_10001054_pt1 | contig 12847 bp, 13 predicted proteins | sample AG5_Bottom_MG_FD_203118 | JGI IMG/M metagenome (GOLD analysis project Ga0302120, IMG submission 203118) | Marine microbial communities from Western Arctic Ocean, Canada - AG5_Bottom | ecosystem: Environmental > Aquatic > Marine > Oceanic | place: Canada: Western Arctic Ocean | collected 2017-10-01 | reverse complement strand
CTACGGGTTCATGGATGATAACCTGAGCCAATCCAGGTCCACCATTGTACCCCCTTTGTCCCTTGTAGGGGAAGAGTTTATGGTTATTGATGAAGGTAATTGGTAATATCGGCACTTGCGTTTCAATGGCTAACTTAAACGGGCCATTCTTGAATGGTCGCAAGGTTGGTGCTTTCTGGGACACGGTGCCTTCAGGGAACATCACGACTGACCTGTCTTTTCCCAGGTCTTCTGAAGCACGGAGCAAAGCTCGATGTGCAGCCATACGATTTCCTCTGTCCACTGCAATATCCATATCCTTGAAAAAGATACCGAAGAGGGGCACTTTCCTTAGCTGGTGTTTGCCCATAAAAACAAAGTAATGAGGGAAAAGACAATAAATCAAGATGATATCCAGGGGTGATTGGTGATTGGGGCAGATCACCATAGGCACCTTATCAGGGAGGTCAAACTGTTTCTCTACTTTAACCTTAATGCCCGTAAGAGCTATAGTGATACGTGATGTAAGTCTCTTGAACTTAAATGCGTGCCCATACCAGTCTTCATTACTTAGTAGGATGAAGAACAGTGGATACAACAAAATAAATATTGCGCAGAAAACCAATCCAAAGTAAATCCTCCACAACACTCTGAAGAGGTAAGGGATCGTATCCATAGTGTGTAAATTTAAGATAAATATTATTTTCATGCTGATACACAATGGCGGCAAGCATTTGATCTTCATACTTCACAGGTTGGATGTACGATTTCGGAAGAAATGGTTGAATTTCTAAGAATCTTCATGTTACTTTGAACCCCGGCTAATTGGGAAGGCGCATAAGAGCGCAAGATGTCGGAGGGTTGATTCACTTAATTTTGTCACTAGTGGTCAGTTGAGGGATAAGTTATTATGGAAATAGTAGTTAGTGGAATACGGTCAACTGGCAATTTGCACCTGGGGAATTACTTTGGTGCTGTGAAGAATTTTATCAAGATGCAGGAAGACAATGACTGCTTCTTTTTTATTGCTGATTATCATGCTTTAACGACCCACCCGGATCCTGACACTCTGCACCATAATGTGAAGCACGTTCTTCTAGAGTACCTGGCTTGTGGCATTGACCCAGATAAGTCAACAATCTATGTGCAAAGCGATGTGCCTGAGATAGCGGAACTCTTTCTGTTGTTGAATATGCATGCGTACAAAGGGGAGTTGGAGCGAAATACTTCTTTCAAGGATAAGATTAAAAATCAGAATGAGAATATCAATGCTGGCTTACTGACATATCCTGTTTTGATGGCAGCTGATATTATTATTCACCGAGCGCATAAAGTTCCAGTGGGTAAGGACCAGGAGCAGCACCTTGAGATGACCCGCACTTTTGCCCGGCGGTTCAATCGCATGTATAATACTGAATATTTCCCAGAGCCACAGGCTTATAATTTTGGCGATAACTTGGTGAAAATTCCGGGACTGGATGGCACAGGAAAGATGGGGAAAACGGAGGGGAACGCTGTATTTATCAATGATGAGCCAGAGGTTATCAGGAAGAAAGTGATGAGGGCTGTGACTGACAGTGGTCCGGAAACGATGAACCAGGAGAAGCCTGTGGAAATTCAAAATCTTTTTACAATTATGTCGGCGGTTTCCCCAGAAGATACCGTACTGCACTTTGAGGAATTATATAACAAATGTGAAATTCGTTATGGAGATTTTAAAAAAGTGCTGGCTGAAGATATAATTGCTTTCACCTCACCTATAAAGGAACGCATTCATGAGTTTTCCAGTGATGATCAGCACCTTAGGAAGGTAGCCAAAGAGGGCATGGAAAAAGCGCGTATCAGTGCGGCAAAAACCGTGAATGAAGTGAGAGAAATTATGGGATTTCGTTCTTTTTGAACGAAGAAATTCAAATAGTCAGGATTTCAATTTCTTTCACTTCCATTCTGCCGTCAATTACTGCAATGAACCGATTGGTTAGCTCCTGAATGGTGGCTTCCCCATCTTTCGCTGCATCTTCTGCAAGACCATCCTTCATTAGTTTTTTAATTTCTTCATTGGCATCACGCCGGCAGTTTCTGATGCTAACCTTGCAATTCTCAGTTTCAGATTTGGCTTGCTTCACTAAATCCACCCGTCTTTCCTCTGTTAAGGGCGGCACATTAATTCGCACAAAGTGACCATCGTTACTTGGATTAAATCCAAGGTTGGCAGTAGTGATAGCCAGCTCAATTGGTCCAAGCATGGACTTTTCCCATGGTTGAATGGCAATTGTATGTGCATCTGGTGTGTTGACATTGGCCACTTGGTTCAACGGGGTCTCAACGCCATAATAATCCACCACGACACCTTCAACCATTGCTGGATTGGCTTTCCCCGCTCTAATTTTTTGGAGCTCAGATTCAGCATGATCTATGGTCTTACTCATCTGCTCTTCAGCCAATGAAGTGATCATTTGTAATTCTTCATTCATCTTTAGTCTAAAATTCCACCAGTGTACCAACTTGGTCTCCAGCAATTACTTTTCCAAGATTTCCAGGTTTGTTCATGTCAAACACGATTACTGGCAGCTTGTTTTCGTTACATAGCGTAAATGCGGTCAGGTCCATAACATTTAGTCCTTTTGCATATACCTCATCAAATGTGATGGTTTCATAACGTGTAGCATTTTTGTCAACTTCCGGATCTGCACTATAAATTCCATCTACTCTTGTGCCTTTAAGTATTATATCAGCCTCTATTTCTATAGCCCTGAGTGCTGCAGCTGTATCTGTTGTAAAGTATGGGTTGCCCGTCCCGGCACCCAGGATGATGACGCGGTTCTTTTCTAAATGCCTGATGGCACGACGGCGTATATATGGTTCGCAGATCTCCTCCATCTTTATAGCTGACAATAATCTGGTAAAGACGTTAATTTCTTCAAGTGCTGATTGCAGGGCCATACTATTAATAACTGTGGCAAGCATGCCCATGTAATCGCCTTGTGCACGATCAGAAAGGTTGACGCCCCGCACGAAATTCCCGCCACCAATTACCACTGCCACCTCAACACCCTGAACAGCGATATTCTTGATCTCCTGGGCGTATTGTGAGATACGTTCAGGTGCAATACCAAATTTCTGCTCACCTATTAAGGCTTCACCACTTAGCTTCAGCAGAATTCTCTTGTACTTCATTGCGTTGGTAATGTTGGCAAGTTAAAACAAAAAAAAAGAGAGTTCATTGAACTCTCTTTAATCAATTATCCCAGTTCGAGACGATTATACGAGGTGACTTTCAAGTCACTGTCCGTTTCCTCCAGGTATTGCCTGATCGTCTTTTTATTGTCTCTCACATATGCCTGATTGAGCAAGGTGTTTTCCTTAAAATACTTACCGAGTTTGCCCATGGCAATTTTCTCAAGCATCTCCGCGGGTTTTCCACTCTCCCTCGCTTGTTCTTTCCCTATCTCAATTTCTCTGTCAATAATTCCCTGGTCAACATCTTCTTTGTCAATGGCAACGGGATTCATCGCTGCAATTTGCATGGAAACATTCTTCCCCACTTCAACGATGCTCTCTCCAACTTTATTTAGCCCGATGATGGTAGCAAGCCTATTACCCGGGTGATTGTAAGCTACAACTAGTTCTGACTCAATAACTTCATATTGGGCCAATTCAATTTTTTCGCCTATCGTGCCACTCATTGCAGTAATGCCTTCCTCCACTGTAGAGCCATTTGCCTGTGCTGCTTTCAACCCATCAATTGATTCCACTTCATTTGCAAGAGCTGTATTGGCTATTGTATTTGCATACCCCTGAAAGTCTTCTGTCCGGGCTACAAAATCTGTTTCGCAATTGAGGGTGAGAATGATTCCCTTAGTACCATCCTCACTTGTTTTTGCAATAATATATCCCTCATTGGCCTCTCTTGCTCCACGCTTAGCAGCAATTTTCTGGCCTTGTTTCCGCAGCAGGTCAGTCGCTTTGACGAAATCGCCATCAGCTTCTACTAACGCATTTTTACAATCCATCATCCCTGCTCCACTTTCTTGGCGCAGCCTATTTACCTCTGATGCAGTAATTTGTGTCATCTCTATGAATGAATTGATAAGTGTTATGGCTTTAGGCCGAGGCCTCGGTCTTCTTCGTATCCTTAGCTGTAGATTTCTTCGCAGTAGGCTTTTTAGGTGCCTTTTTCTCGACCTTGGTTGGTTCAACACCACCTACACGCTTTCGCTTTTCACCTGGCTTTCTTGTAGCTGCTTTTGCTGGGGCTTCTTTCTTTTTGATCTCTTCTCCTTTTGAACCTATACCTTCAGTTGCCTCTTCTTTTACTTCTTCTTTTACTGCTTCTTTTACTGTTTCTTTTACTGTTTCTTTTTCCTTATTCTTTTCTTCCTCAGCACCTTCTTGTTCTGCCAGCTTTTCGCTTTTTCGTTCCTCGAGGCCTTCAGCTATGGCTTGGGTAACAAGACCCACAACAAGTGAGATAGACTTTGAAGAATCGTCATTTGATGGGATTACGTAATCAACCTGGGTAGGGTCTGAATTTGTGTCAACCATGGCGAAAGTTGGGATGTTCAGCTTTTTCGCTTCCGCAACTGCAATATTCTCCTTGAGGATATCAACTATAAAAATTGCTGCCGGCAACCGTGTAAGGTCGGCAAAACTACCAAGGTTGCGTTCTAATTTGGCGCGTTGCCGGGCAATCTGTAGTTTTTCTCTCTTGGACATATTGTCCATAGTCCCATCGGTTCCCATCTTGTCGATTGTCCCCATTTTCTTAACAGCCTTTCGAATCGTGTGGAAGTTCGTTAGCATACCTCCTGGCCACCTTTCTGTTGCGTAAGGCATTTTTACTTTTCCCGCCAATTCGGCAACAATGTTTTTGGCTTGCTTTTTCGTAGCAACGAATAATATTTTCTTGCCTGATTTCGCAATTTGTTTCATTGCTGCCGCTGCTTCCTCTATTCTCGCAACAGTCTTGTTCAGGTCAATGACGTGAATACCGCTCCTCTCCATAAAGATGTAAGGGGCCATATTGGGATTTCTCTTCCTTTTAAGATGCCCAAAGTGTACACCTGCATCCAATAGTTCTTTATGTGTTGTTCTGCCCATCGATTATCGTTTGCTGAATTGGAATTTTTTCCTTGCTTTCTTTTGTCCTGGTTTTTTTCGCTCAACCATCCTGGGGTCTCTGGTTAGCAAACCATGTTCCCTGAGTACCGGACGATTGTCTTCACTGACTACAACTAGTGCTTTTGATATTGCCAATCTTAGCGCTTCTGCTTGCCCGCTTATTCCACCACCATCAAGATTGACCTTCAGGTCCCATTTATTCTTGTTGTCGGTAACATCAAATGGCTGCTGGATCTTATAGAGCAGCACCTCGTTAGCGAAGTACTTTTTATGATCTACCTTATTCACAGTAATCTTCCCTTTCCCTTTTTGAAGGTAGATTCTCGCTATTGCCTTTTTCCTTCTGCCTGAAGTATTGATGACGTCCATACTCACTTATAGTTTATATTCTACTGGTTGTTGTGCCTCCTGGTCGTGTTCAGGGCCAGCGTACACAAAGAGGTTCTTGTAAATCGCTCTTCCAAGTTTGGTCTTAGGCAGCATGCCTTTAACGGCCTTTTCTACCAACTTTATAGGATTCTTTCCGTGAATGTATGCAGGGGTTTCTCTGCGTTGCCCTCCAGGATAGCCGCTGTGCCTGAAGTGCTCTCTTTGTTCCCACTTATCGCCGGTAAGTTTGATAAACTCTGCATTGATCACAATGACATTGTCTCCGCAGTCAACGTGGGGCGTGTAGTTGGTCTTGTGCTTGCCCCTTATTAGTCGTGCTGCATTAGAGGCCAGGCGTCCTAATATTGCATCTTTCGCGTCAATAATCAACCATTCCTTATTAACTGTTGCCTTATTGGCTGATATTGTCTTATAGCTTAATGTATTCACCGTGTTGTCTTTTAAATCTCTTAATCCCCCTCTGAATCATCAGATTTACAATCAGGGGGGTGCGAAATTAACCCTTATTTTTTAATCTTGCAACGTTTTTAGGCTATTAAATTCAAGGCCTTACCTATTCTGGTAAACGCTGAAATCGCCTGTTCTAGATGTTTTCTGGTATGGGCGGCTGAGAGTTGCACCCTGATTCTCGCCTGTCCCTTGGCAACCACCGGATAGAAAAATCCTATCACATAGATTCCTTCTTCCAACAGCGCATTGGCAAATTCCTGGGCCTTTCTAGCGTCGTAGAGCATAATGGGTACAATGGGCGATTCACCAGGTTTGATGTCGAATCCCACCTTTGTTATCTGTTGACGAAAATACTGGGTATTCTTCATCAGCTGATCCCGCAATTCAGTGGTTTCACTCAAGAGGTCAAAAACAGCACTGGCAGCACCAACTATAGGCGGAGCAAGAGAATTGGAAAAAAGATAGGGCCTGGATCGCTGCCTGAGCATCTCTATGATCTCTTTTTTGCCTGAGGTAAAGCCACCCATTGCTCCACCCAGGGCTTTCCCCAGTGTGCTCGTAATAATATCGACTCTGTCCATAACATCACAATATTCATGTGTTCCGCGGCCAGTATCGCCAATAAAACCGGTAGAATGGCTATCATCTACCATAACCAAAGCATCGTATTTGTCTGCGAGATCACAAATACCATCCAATCGGGCAATATCTCCGTCCATAGAGAACACGCCGTCAGTCACAATCATGCGGAATCTGCAGCTGGATGCTTCCTTTAGCTTTGTTTCCAGATCCTCCATATTGCTGTGCTCGTAACGGAATCGTTCAGCTTTGCAAAGCCTCACACCATCAATGATCGAGGCGTGATTCAGTGCATCAGAAATGATCGCATCTTCAGCACTGAGTAAGGGTTCAAAAACACCACCATTAGCGTCGAAGCAAGCAGCGTAAAGAATTGTGTCCTCCATCCCAAGGAAGGAGGATATCTTAGCTTCCAAACTTTTATGGATGTCCTGGGTTCCACAGATGAACCGCACACTTGACATACCATAGCCGTGAGTATCCAGGGCCTCCTTTGCGGCAGCAATCACCTTCGGATGAGAAGACAAGCCAAGGTAGTTGTTTGCACAGAAGTTGAGGGACGTTGCTCCCTGTACACCAATTTCAGCACCCTGAGGGGTGGTGATTACCCTTTCACTCTTAAAAAGACCTGCTTCTTCAATTTCCTTAAGTTCTTTGGCAATGTATGCCTTTGCTGATCCGTACATTGTTTGCAATTAGGGGTTAAAAAAATCCCGACACGCAAAGCGGCCGGGATTTTTAGTTGTTCATGTTGAAAACTAATTAGATGACACCTTGAGCAAGCATTGCATCAGCTACTTTAAGAAAGCCAGCAATATTGGCTCCCTGAACATAGTTCACATAGTCACCATCTTTGCCATGTTTTACACAATTTTGGTGGATGTCCTTCATGATTTCCTGAAGTTTGTTGTCAACCTCTTCCCTGGTCCATCCAAGCATCTGTGCGTTTTGCGTCATCTCCAAACCAGATACTGCAACACCTCCGGCATTGGCAGCTTTACCCGGTCCATACAAAGCTCTTGCGTTCTGGAAGATTGCAATAGCTTCCGGGCTACATGGCATATTCGCTCCTTCCGAGATCACAAAACAACCATTAGAAACCAGTGTTTTGGCATCTTCCTCGTTCAACTCATTTTGAGTTGCAGAAGGGAATGCTGCATCACATGGTACTTCCCAAGGGGTTTTGCCTTCGTGGTACTCGCAACCATACTGCTCAGCATATTCCTTAATCCTTCCACGCTTGTTGTTCTTGAGATCCATCACAAAAGCCAGTTTTTCGGCATCCACTCCTGCTGGATCATGTATATATCCAGCTGAATCCGAGAATGTAACTACTTTTCCGCCGAGCTCTATGACTTTTTCCGCTGTGTACTGGGCGACATTACCTGATCCCGATACCACAACAGTCTTGCCTTCAAAGCTATCTCCTTTGGTTGCGAGCATGTTCTGAGCGAAGTATACAGCCCCGTAGCCAGTGGCTTCCGGACGAATTAAACTCCCACCGTACTCGATGCCTTTACCAGTTAGAACTCCGACAAACTCATTGCGAATGTTCTTGTACTGACCAAAAAGATACCCAATCTCTCTTCCACCTACACCAATATCACCGGCAGGAATGTCTGTATGCGGTCCTATATGATGACAAAGCTTAGACATGAATGCCTGGCAGAAGTTCATGATCTCTGTATCAGACTTGCCCTTAGGGTCGAAGTTAGAACCACCTTTACCACCACCCATTGGTAGGGTTGTAAGTGCGTTCTTAAAGACCTGTTCAAACGCCAGGAACTTCAGGATACTTAGGTTCACCGATGGGTGAAAGCGTAAACCGCCTTTGTAAGGCCCGATTGCTCCACACATCTGAATTCTAAAACCACGGTTCACCTGAACCTCTCCGTTGTCGTCTACCCAGGATACCCGGAACATGAATACTTTGTCGGGTTCAGTAAGTCGTTCCAGTATTTTGGCCTTTTTATATTGTGGGTTTTCTTCAATAACAGGGATAACAGATTCCGCAACCTCTTCTACGGCCTGAAGGAACTCCGGTTGGTTTACCAGCCGGTCCCTGATAGTACCCATAAACTCATCAATTTGGGCTTGGTACTTCCCATTTTTGACTTCTGTTGCACTCATGGTTTCTACTGTTTCACTCATCATTTCTATGGTTAGTTTAAACTTCTTGAACCCCTGCTTTATAATTGCAGAAGCACTCGTTTTATATTCTGCGCCGCAAATGTATAGAATTTTTGAATTAATTGACTCAATAATTCATAATCAGGCAACTTATTGAATAGTCTATAAAATGGGGTGCAGGATGAAACTAATTGAGCTGAAAAACCTTTCCGGGAAGACAAGTAACGACCCCTGAAAATTCAAGGTTGGTAAGGGTGGCAGCCACCTTGCTGGAACTGAACTGTGATTTTAAGCACAACATATCTATGCCCAAATTTTGCTCTGATAGCAGATTTACCAGGACCCGTTCTTCTGGTTTAAGTTGGAGAAATAGTTTTTTTTGCGCCCCTGCCTTTTTCCCCTTTTCCTCCCAACCCATTACATACTCCAGGTCCTTTGTGGATTCCAGCAAAACAGCCTTATTGGTTTTGATAAGCCAATTGCACCCTGCGGCGTACTGATCCGAGATCCTACCTGGTACTGCGAACACATCTCGGTTATACGAATTTGCGATTTCAGCTGTTATGAGCGAACCTCCTTTCTTTGCGCTTTCTATGACTACAATTGCATCTGACAGGCCTGCTATGATGCGGTTTCTTTTGGGAAAGTTCTCCCGATCTGGCCTGGTGCCACTGACAAATTCTGTTACAAGGCCTCCTTTGTCATACATCCTTTGTAGCACTCCACTGTGCAGGTTAGGATAAACTCTGTCATGCCCGTGCGCTACAACGGCACACGTTTCTATTCCATGCCTGAGAGCTGCTTTATGAGCAGTGATGTCGATGCCATATGCCAGGCCACTAATTATCGAGACGTCGTTGTGCGCCAGCTGCTCTACTAAATCTTCACAGAACTTCTTGCCATGGGTTGTAGCACTTCTTGTGCCAACGATACTCACCATTCTTTTGCGGTTCAGATCCATGTTGCCAGCACAATACAACATAACCGGAGCGTCATCGCAGTATCTCAGGCGTTCTGGATAACCATCGTCTAAATAGAACAGTGGATTAATATCCCTGTTGTGGATGAATTCAATTTCTTTTTCGGCTTGTGTAAGCACCCTTTGGCTGAGCACAGCGTTTGCTGCAGTACTGCCAATATCAGGTATCTTGAGTAGAGCGCTCTTTTTTTCGCTAAAAACGGCTTCCACACCGCCACAATAGGCAATCAACTTTTTCGCGGTTATGTCACCAACACCATCGATCAGTGTTATCCCTATTTGATATTTGAGGTCTTTATGCATAGATCAAAAAATGAGACATCTAATGTACAGATTATCATGTGGGATACACGCAGTAGCACGTTATTATTCAGCTGGACTTGCAATGTTTTGTACTTTCGTTCATAGCCTTTGAGAAGCGCCCTTTAATAATGATCATTTGAGTGAATTGAAAGCCATAGGAATAATACCAGCACGTTACGCATCAAACCGGTTGCCCGGCAAGCCGCTTCTGGATATTGGAGGCACTTCCATGATACAACGGGTGTATTCTCAGGTGATGAAGGCAGGCTTGGATAAGGTTCTTGTGGCAACTGATGACAAACGCATATTTGAACACGTAACAGATTTTGGTGGAGAGGTGGTTATGACGGCTGAATCACATGTTAACGGAACTGAGCGATGTGCCGAAGTGATTGAAAAAAGTGATACTGAATATGACATCACGATAAATATACAGGGAGACGAACCTTTTATTTATCCAGAGCAAGTTTCCCAACTGCGGGAATTGATGGCCGTTGATGGTTGTAAAATAGGTACGTTGGTCAAGGTCATTAAGTCTGAGGGGGAATTGAGCGACTCAAACACGACCCCCAAAGTGGAAATTAACGTGAGAGGTGAGGCCCTGTGTTTCAGCAGAGCGGTTATTCCATTTATTCAAGGTGTAGAGAGGGGGGAGTGGCTGAAGCATCATACTTTCTACAAACATATCGGTATCTACGGATTTAAGACAAAGACTTTATTGGAATTGGTGGATCTTCAGCCATCAAAAAATGAAATTGCCGAATCGCTGGAGCAGCTGCGATGGCTCGACAACGGTTACACGATCAAGGTGGCAACAACTGACCTTGAGTCCCCATCAGTAGATAGTGAAGATGACCTAAGCCACGTTAGAGAACTTGCGGGGATGGCTTAAAATATGTTATATTAACCATTCGAATTTATCTACTTTAGCACCATGGAATCCTAGTCCGCCTGTCGGCAGGTGGTCATAATATTATAAAGCGTCTTGAAGGTTGACGAGCACATAGTTCCCCTGTTATACAGATATGATTGCGTGATTATCCCCGGATTTGGAGGGTTTGTAATCAACTCTAAAGGTGCAGTTGTAGATAAGAGAACCGACAAATTTTACCCTCCGGCCAGAGAACTTACTTTCAATCAGAATCTTATACGCAATGATGGTTTACTTGCTGATGCTATAGCGGCAAAGGAAAAAGTGTCGTATGAAGAAGCAGTTCATGGCATTGAAGCATTCAATAAAGGGAACGAAGAGCTGTTATTGGCGGGGTCTAAAGTTCAATTTCATGGAGTGGGAACGTTTTCACGTGGCACAGCAGGGATTCTTAGGTTTGAACCCAATAGCGATGCTAATTTATTGCGCTCCTCGTTTGGCTTACATCCATTCCACTCTCCAGCTATTCAAAGGGATACTGTAGAGAAGACCATCGAGAAGAAGATATTCAAGGCTGCGCCACAGGAAGCGCCAGCAGCTGGTACGTCCCAACCAAAAGAAGGTGTAAATATTATAAAGTACTGGCCCGCAGCGGCGGTAATTGTACTCTTGTTTGTTTCAAGCGCTGTATTGCTGAAGACCAACACTCTGGACAATATTTCACTAAGCTACTCTGATTTGAATCCCTTTGACGACACAGTTGAAAGTGTGTATGAGGTACGGGTGGATGATAAGAAGATTGAAAAGGCACCTGAAGTTAAGGATGAAATTGATCTTTGGTTGGAGCGTATTCCTGAAACACCGAAGCCTGATGTGGTCAAAACTAAGGTGGTAAAACGGTTTCACGTTATTGGCGGGTGTTTTGGAGTAAAGGCCAACGCGGATAAGTTAGTGCGCAGATTGCAGAAGAAGGGGTTTGATCCTCAGTTTGTAGGCAAGAACAGGAGGGGGCTTCAGAGAGTCGCGTTCGGAAGTTATGAAACGCGGGCAAAGGCTAGAAAAGCGTTGAGGGAAGTTAAGGGGGGGCACATGAAATCAGCCTGGCTTTACGTGTCGAAAAAATAATCACTCACCGCTCTCGAATCCTTTTGTAAATTCTGATTGCCAAATACAGAATAAGGGCCAAAGACAAGAAACCTGCCAGACCCCATACCAGGGAAGCAGTATTCTTTAGCACTGCCAGGAAAACGATGGTTACCAGTAATAAAGTGGCAACTTCGTTCCAGATGCGCAAGAAATTGGCAGAGTGTTTAACCTGGTCTTTGGCCAGCTGATTAAATATCGCCCCACAATAGAGATGGTAAAGGACGAGGCCTCCCACCATTGCCAGTTTTACATGCATCCATGGATTGTGCCACAAACCCATCTCATCAGCCAACCAAAGTCCAAAAACCAGTGTGCCTATCATGGAGGGCCAGGTGATGCCATACCAAAGCCTTCTTTGCATCACTTTATACTGAGATTGCAGTATGTTTCGAGCCTCGTCTGGTTGATCCTCAGCCTCAACATGGTAAATAAAGAGCCGCACTATATAGAACAGTCCGGCGAACCATGTAACTACGAAGATGATGTGTAGTGCTTTTATATAGAGGATGGGCATGAGGACCTTTGTTTTAGTACCCTCGGCAAGAATCGAACTTGCATCTAGAGTTTAGGAAACTCCTATTCTATCCGTTGAACTACGAGGGCATGTATAATTGCATACTTGAGAATGCAGATTTACGATTTTATATATTAAGTGGTTTGTGCATTACGTAATTTTTCAATTTGCTCATCGATCACTTCGTCTTCCAGCTTCTCAAAAAGCAGAGATATTTCGCCCATGGCATGGCCCGGCTGCACCAGGTCTAAACGTCCTGCCTGCTCCCAATGATCTATGTCAATATTGAGCATTTTGCTCAGCTTTCCGCACGTGTCTGGCAAAAAGGGACGCATGGCAATGGTTATGTTGGCTGCGATTTGCAACGCGAGCAGCATTATAGCCT
>Ga0302120_10001052_pt1 | contig 12852 bp, 11 predicted proteins | sample AG5_Bottom_MG_FD_203118 | JGI IMG/M metagenome (GOLD analysis project Ga0302120, IMG submission 203118) | Marine microbial communities from Western Arctic Ocean, Canada - AG5_Bottom | ecosystem: Environmental > Aquatic > Marine > Oceanic | place: Canada: Western Arctic Ocean | collected 2017-10-01 | reverse complement strand
GACTGATACAGGAGCGCATCAACGCCAAGCGATTACTTATATCGTCGGCTGCAGAATAAGGAGAGCCGATGCCCAATTCCCTACCATCGTAATCGATGATGTGAATCGCACTCAGCTGTGCCGCCAACTCAAGGGTAGGAGATAATTCATTGAGGGTACCAGCGACGCAGATTCGAGACATCTCGGCGGTCGTGATACCAGACATTGAAAACCCTCTTGATAATTCTATTATTCGCCCATGAAAGACGCTAAAACCACATCGACCGCATCTTTACGGCGACTATCACTATTGTTCTTGATGGCAGCAATCTGTTCATCGCCATCGGCGCCGACTGCATCGGCTTCTTTGACTGCTTTTGTTCTCGCGGCATCGATGATGCCAAGGGCATTTTCTTGACTTGATGAGCGGGCATCGGAGATAATTTCAGCAGACTCTAAACGTGCCTTTGAAATGGTATTCTGGGCCTTCTCTGTAGCCTTCTTTAGAGTGTTCTCTGCATCCGCTTCTGCGGTTAAAATTCTAGAAAGGATTTCCGCCTTGCTCAATAGTATCACCTTATGGTGATTTTTGCGACCAAAGATGGGTTTATATTGATGACGGATGCAACTTTTCCTCTACCTTAAGAGATTATATTCTATCTTTGTCACCCACCGACCCAAGCGTTTGAATTAGAATGTACTACCGCAGGAAGTGAAGACGATGCCCGAAGAAGGACTACCCAGCGACGAAGGGCGAGTACACGGCATCGACGCAGAGGGAATCGATACCGATGAATGGAATCAACTGATGCGGCATTTGGAGGCCACTATTCCAGTTTACGACAAGGTCAATTCGATAGTAACTCTCGGGCAGGATTCACGCTGGCGCCGCCACGTTGCAAAATCAGCGCAGCCAGGAATGAAGGTGCTTGAAGTCGGCTGCGGACCAGGTACTTTCGCAGAGCACCTAGCGGGAGTTGATTTGACCTGCCTCGACCCGAGTGCAGAAATGCTTGCAGTGGCAAAGAAAAGAATCGAGGCGGCAAGGTTGGCACGGTCTGAGGATCCGGCATCATATGTTGCGGCAACCGCCGAATCGATTCCCTTGGATGACGATTCCTTCGACCGGGTATTCTGCTTGTTTTCGTTCCGAGATTTCCATGATAAGAACAAAGGCCTCACGGAAATATTGAGGGTTCTCAAGCCAGGGGGGAAACTGGTCATATGCGATGCGGGGAAGGGCCGATTTCCTCACGGGTTATTGGGGAGGCTGTGGATGGCGACAGTGGTACAAGTGGTCGCTCGAATAGTCACCAAGAACCCTGACCATCCGTGGAAGTGGTTGGCCAAGACATATGTCCATTTCGGCACCATCCCATTCTATCGAAAAATGATGCGGGAAGTGGGATATGAAAATATTCGGGGACGGCTACTGTTACCATTCTTGATGGCCGGCAAACTTAGTGGTGAAAAACCGAAAGACGAACGTCGTATCAAAACATAGTGGCCTTCGGAGTTAGATTAGCCACAGTGGCCTCTTACATTCCATCGCCCGCTTCAATCCACCAATTGGCCCGAGGATTCGCATCATCGCCTCGGTGCGTAAATCACCACCTAGGAAGGCGTTACCCAAACGCTTCGAGCGTAAACTGATTCGAAGTGCCTTCCCCATCGAGCGGCGCACCAACTTTTCATAACTATCCAGATCGACACCTTCTTTGCGGTGGGATAGAATTGTATCAGCGGCGAATTTTGCCGAAATCATCGCTTGTGAAATCCCGCCACCATTGCTCGGCATCACCAATCCCGCAGCATCGCCGACCGCCAGCACATTACCATCGACCATTCGCTTCACAGGGCCACCCATGGGAATCCATCCACCGCCCCAGGAGAGAACTTCGAAGTTCATCTTCTTACAAAACTCGCCAAGGTATTGCTTGAGCATGACCTCACCCAGTTTCCCCGCTGCAACCCCTAATCCTACATTGGCGGTATCGCCCTTTGGGATTATCCACGCATAACCACCGGGGGCAACTGCGCCGAGGAAAACATCGAAGGTATCGGGAAGGTCACCTGCGACTTGAGCGTAGATGGTCGGAATCTGGTCAGTGGGCCGGAATTCAGTGGCTTTACCGCGCCTCAGCCTAGCGACTTGCGCCAAAGAGCCTGATGCGTCGATGACGTAATCTGCAGTGTAGGTCCCATTGGTGGTAAGGTAAAGTTCGCGTCCGAGTTTCGGTTGCTTCTGCACTTTGCGCAGTGCAGTGCCAACTCTGATTTCTGCTCCCTCAGCGATGGCACGCTCGGCTAACATCCCATCGAATTGCGGCCGGTGAGCACTGAAAGCATCCAACTCAAAACCCCAGCATTTCATGCTCGGCGAGAATACCCGCATCCAATCCAATCTGGAAAGTCTCACACGGTCGGGAAAGTCGAAAGAGGAGCGTAGCCAAGGGTCTTGCTCGACATTGTCGAAAGCAGCAATAACCTCTCCCCAATTGGGGATGCATTCGCCGCACTGTGCCGGATTGCCAACGATTTCCCGGCGCTCAATCGCCAATACGTCGACTCCTTCCTCGGCGAGACGTTGTGCGGCAACCGAACCGGCGGGCCCGGCGCCAATAATCAAGACTTCACGGTGCTCGACATCATCTCTTGCCGACTTCTTCACAGCCACTGTCACAAACTCACCTATCTCTCCGGCGCTATTCGTATCTATCCATCACTATCTGTGTTAGGCTCTCGATGCAATTTCGTGCTTCACTTTCGGGAAATTGTCGCAGCATGTGTAATGCTCGGTCAATGTGATTTCGAACCAAGGTTCTGGCGTATTCCAAAGAACCGGCCTCTTTCAACAACTCTACCAACTCATCCCATAGGCCATCATGGAAACCGACGATGACCTCAGATAACCTGGTTCTAGAGTCGCCGTGCAGCAGGGTGAGGGCGTGAATTAATGGCAGGGTCATCTTTCCTTCAATCACATCAGCACCGCGAGGTTTTCCCATCCTCTCATCCCCGAGAATATCAAGAAGGTCGTCGACAATTTGGAAAGCAAGTCCTAATTCCCTGCCAAATTCCCCAAACTTTCGCGCCTTTTCAGAGTTTAGACCAGCGACTAGAGCCGCTGCTTGGCAACCGGCTTCAAATGGCCTGGCGGTCTTTCCTTGGACGATAGAATAGTAATCTTCTGGAGTGGTTGCAAGGTCATTCACATGTGATAGTTGTTTTAGTTCGGAACTGGCAATTCCCGAGCAACATTCTGCAATTATCTCGACAATAGTTGAATCATATCCACCCCCCTGAGCAAATCCTTGGACGAATAACCAATCACCGGCAATCATCGCCTTCTCGCTCCCGGCCCTTTCGTGTAAGGTTGAAACACCCCGCCTCTGCTTCGCATTGTCGTTGATGTCGTCGTGCACCAGTGTTGCGGTATGTATCAGTTCGAATGCTAGTGCCAGCGGAATTACCTGATCTCGGTCGCTACCACCCGCAACCTCGTAGGCGAGCAATAACAACAGCGGGCGCAATCTCTTACCACCTGCCAGCAAAACCTCACCAGCCAATTTTGCCACTTCACCTTGGCCCTTGGCTATTGCTTGCTCAATGATTTCTTGCAGTTTAATATTGATTTCCAACCGGCCCGCTTCAAGCCTGTCTTCAATCGCCGTACCAGTTAGCATGTGCAATTCTATCGACATGGGTCGCCTATATCAACAGGTGGCTTACGCCATATGTCTGCGGGAGAGTCTCCCGCCGAGGTGGACGAATGTCCGACGAAGGCACACTGCAGGTGTATTACGACCCATCATTGGGTGACGGTGCTGGCGCTGGAGTGAGTAGATTAGCGGCGAAAAACCAAGCCATTTCATTACTCTCAACCGATGATTTGAAAGCTGCTGCTGTTAAGTTATCACAGGGTGAAGGAGACCTACTTGCCTGTAGTGCAGAGTGGGCGATATCCAACCCCTCCACTGGGCTAACAGTGGTAGGAACCTTGCCTCGAAAAGAGCCTACTTTGATAATGGTAAGCGACGATAAGATGGAGTATCTCGCCAAGTCAGCAATAATAATCACCGAACTGGAATTGTGCCGCCGTCAGTTAATTCGTGCGCGCTCAGACCTAGAAATACTCACACCGAGTTCAATTGCCGAATTGAGAGGATTGGAATGCCCCGATCTCAGCGATAAAGTCGCTTTAGCCACTTGGCTTGAAGACCTTCGGCAGAGAGGCGAAATCGATGGATTCGTCATCAGTCGCTCGCTATTCGATGCAGCCAATATCAAATCACGCCGCCATACGCTCGGATTGCAGCGCGGTGAATCCGGTCGGCAAAGATTTCTCCCCCCGCCTTGGCAGGGATTCACCTTGCTGATGGCAAGGCCTGGTTTCCCTCTAGATATCATCATCAAGGATTTAGATGAATCTGCTTATTTGGCGTTTAGTCTGGAATCAATATTATTTTCCGGAATTGATGAGAACATCCGAACTTACATCGGTTTGTACGTAGGTCAAAGGCAGATTGGAACTGTGTTACGCGAATTTGATTCAGAGGATGACCTACACTCGCTCACAGAATTGACGGATGGTGATGGTAAGCCGCGAAGTTCCAAACCCCGGGTAGAATTGATGCTTGAAGTATTGAATCATGATGGCTCGGTCACTATCTCAGTTGAACGAATAGCCCCTCATGATGTGGCTGGGGAAGCCGCTATCCGTATACTTCAGACCTTCACAGACCTTGTGGAAATCGCCACCATGGATCATCCGGCCAGCCCTCGTCACGGAGATGCACGCCCCCCAATGATGAACTTGGATGATTAGGAAGAGCGCGGCTCGGAGCCCATCAATTCAATCAGTTGTTCGTCTATCTGTGCTATTTTGGTCTCATCGCGTTGGTTTCCTGCTAACAAAACCGAGTAACCATTACCGAGCAGGTCTGACTCAAGTTCCTTTATTTCCGAAGGAATACTGCAATCAACCACATTAGCGAAGCGATCTTCAATACCTTGAGCATCACCTTCCCATATACTCGAAGCCCGCAGTAATCCCTGGACCGCTTGTTGTACCAATTCTATCGAGGTAGGTGGTTGGTGGATGACCTTCTCAAGTTGGTCGCGCATTTCGCCATACAACTGGCGTGATTCTCCCAACTTCTCGGCCACGCCCAGTATTGAATCCTTAGCCTTGGATATGTCTGCATTGGCCTTACCTAACCTTTTGTGCACCCGCTCAAGTTCCCTTCGTGTCTCAGATAATCCAGCAGAGATGGCGTCACGTAATTTAGCCAACTCGAGCAAACCGTCATCCATATTGGAAACCCGCTCGGTGAGGTCATCTCGTAGTGTCGATTCCAGCGCCTTCATATCTTTTGAAACACGACTCAGTAAACCATCGCCGTCCTTGTTTATCATGCGTAGTTGATTCTTCGCGGATTTCATGTTTCGACCCATGACTACCCTCCAACCATCATCCTCGGCGATACCTGCTCATACAGAAGACGCTTGAAGGTGTCGCAATAAATCGTGTTGCCAATATCTCCATTCGCCAGTAAAATTGCTACTTCGGCAAGAAAAAATTGCACCTCGAAACAGCATTTTCTTCCGTTAGCCAATGCGAAGGCTCTTGAATGGTATTGTGTCGAACCCCATGGGGTTCGTATATGGACGAGGATGCAGAAATGCTGAAAACGCTTTATCAAGCCCGTCTTGATGACCTGCGGGAGATTGCTTTAGAGCATGATGTATCCAAGATTGGAAATGTCGAAAAGATTCGCGCCCGGCTTATTGCAAAATTAGTATTGTCCGACTTCGACTTGTCTTGGGAGGGTATTCAGAATGCCTCTAATAATGACCTTGGTGTTTTCCTTGGTGTCTTCGGGGTCAAGAAAACTGGGTCTATCAAGGCGCGACGACAGCGCCTGTGGCTACACTTGAATCACGACACAAAGAAAATGACCATCGATTCTATTCAGAAGTTGTCCAGAGATGAATTACACGCTCTGTGCATCTATCTCGAATTACCGCGCTCTGGTAACAAAACTGATTTGTTCGGTCGGGTTGCTGGAGTGCTGGTAAGCCATGAGAACTCTTGGGGGAAAATCAAGAAGAGCCTAAAGCGCGGAACCACGACCGTAAAACTCCCATCTTCATCGTCACCAAAGCCAATTTCCCAACCAATAACCCAAGTGTACCCCGAACCAGTTCCTGAACCCCTGGAGTTCGATACCGAGGAAAATATTGCAGATTCGCCAGTGGAGGAGACATTAGAAACACCGATGGCGATGCCGAGTTCAACCCAGAGAGCCAATCTCTCGGAGTTGATGACGACCGAGGAGATCCAAAGTTTGCGCGACCACATAGAGAGATTTGTAGAAGAGAATGACGCCGATTGGTCCTTTGAGGACGAGGCTGTTCTAAGGTCCGAATTACTGGAGCGGGGGATTCCCATTAATCACCCTCGGGTCTCAAGTGTACTGGCAGAATGGCTTGCCGAGGCCAGTGACCAACAAGCAGCTTCGATTAGTTCTGTATTGCCACCTCCTTCGAAGCACGAAGTTGGTAGTGAACAGGCGATTCTTGAATTAGAGGCACGAAATGCCGAATTGGAGAGTTCGATACGCGATTTCATATTGATTGGAAAATCCACAGATAGTGACGACCTTGAGTCTTTCTTTACCAGCCTCGGCCGCCAAGGTTTCGCGGTCGAGTTCGACAGAGTAAGGCACCACATCACTTCCAAGTTGAATGAAATATCAGCCCTCGTCGAAGCCGAGAGGGAAGCGGTTCACCTCGGACCTGATTCATGGCGTGAGCGTGAAGAACTGCGCAAGTTGGAAGGTTTACGGGCACAACTTCTCGATGGACTTGATTCTATTCTCGATGCATGTGCAGGTGATATGGTGCAGGGACGCCTAGAGTTTGAGAAGACCGCGCGAGATTTTGGCCTCGATATGCGCCTGCCCGCTATCAGCGGCAGATTGCATGGCCTGTTTGACCTACAAGTGTCTCTCAACGAGAGTGCGGCGTTGAATGACCCGAGAATTGCTCGACGTGAGCGAATTGTTAGAATCATGCAACACGGAGCGGTGCACTTGAGTGACTTAGCCCAATCAGCACTGAACCGCCTAGAGAGAAATATCGACGGTTTCGAACAGGTTGTCGAGGTGATTCTACGCAAGTCAGGTGGCGAATATGGCATCGGTGAACAGGCCCTTCTAGTTCGCTTCTTGGAACAACGAGGATATCGCGTGAATACCGCCGAGTTGCGTCCTCGTATTGTCGCCTGCGGCGGTGTTGTTGGGGTCGAGTTGGGTTTCATCTCCCCTCGTGATGTACCTCCTCTACCCAGTGGCATAAACCTCAGCGAGAACGAGATTGATGCCGTGGTTGCTGAACTACGTACGGTCATCAGCCAATTCGACCGCCCAGAACTCCCGATTGAAGATGAGGATGCAATAGAAGAAATGCGCCTGGGACAAGCTGTGGTAAAGGCCAGTGAGACCCTAGACCGCGTCAAGAATAACCTTGAGAGGGCGGATGCTCTACTCGGCAAATTGGACCTTACCAGCGAAGGTAACTAGGATTCAAATCAGGGCTTGACCTTCGCTCTAAGGCGACATACCGCTTCCAATTGTCCCGGTCTCAATCACTTCGCATCATATGATACGTTGGACAGTTTCTGGGGTAATCCCTTCCTCGGGAGTGACCTTGAACGAAATAACAGCAAGGTTTTCTGGCGAGTTACGGAATTTTCTGATTACCATCCTAGTATCGAATTCATTACCCATCATATGAACCTCGAACTTGAGCACCATGTCGGCGAGCATCTCCATCTCCTGCTCCATAGCCTTGGTAACCGTCGAATCTGAAATAGTGCACAATAATAGTCCACGATTCATTTGGGTATGTGCCTGCATCATCCGCATCATCGCTAGAACTCGCGATGGGTCTTCGCGATTGAAAAAGAAGTCCATGCTGTCGATCACGGCGCGGAAATAATGTCCTAAATTCGTTACTTCATTGGTCAACTCGGTTAGAAAATCCTCGGCCTCATCATCAACAAATCTAGTTTGTGCCAACTTTTGGATATCGGGCATGGTGAAGCCTTCGAGACGGAAGCGACTAGCCTGAAGTTCCTTTTTCAGTACTCGCTGATTATACTCTTCACCCATGGTGCGCACACCGATATCCTTGGGCCAGCCATAGGTGTCGAATATCTGAAAAATCTGAGCCCCTGATTCACTGGTAGAAACATACAGGGTATTGTCTGGCTCCTCAGCAGGTGAGACGAATTGTTTGCCGAATAATTCAGCCCCACTGCCCGTCTCAACGATGGCGATGATGAAGAAGCCACGCGGTATTCCACCCTCAAGGGTGGAGTCGAATTTGGGGATACCAAAACTACCCTTAGCGCCAAAAAACTCCTCATCTTCAGGTGAAAAAGTGATTTCCTCTGCCATTTTTAATCCTCCTCTCCCTCAATGAATAACCACTTGACCACGGTCTACTAAGTCGGTGCAATAGAGGTCGAGGTTTGCTAGAACACCCGGTGGAGTCTGGTCGGGAACATTGATTATCACCGTCAAAACCTCCCTCTGCCTGAATGTGTTGATGAAAGTATGTAGGTACTCTGCCAACATTCTATCCTCATTATATATCGCCAAAGCATTGACGCTATCGAGAATAACGAAATTACGTTCGTACGGAGTGGTTCTCATATGATACATCGTTCGCAGAAGAATACTTTCGAGCATTATAGGCGAATCGACAAAGGTGATATTGGAGTACTGCGTTTCGGTACCACCAAGTAATCCTGAGGATACTAGATCGATGAAATGAATCCTTTCTGTCGGTAGACCTACTCCTTCCAATGCCTCGATGATTTCTACCGCACCGCGGCTGGCTGAGATATATACTCCGCCCATATCGAACATTTCGATAAGAGGTAGGATGGTACTTGCCGTGACCATGAAAGCATTGGATGTACCAACGCGAACCTGAATCGAACTGTTCAGTGAAACCTCGGAGAGTTGCTCTGAGATGCGTTGGTCAAATTCAATCATCTATCATGCCCCCCATGTGCTGGATTTATCGCCGACTGAGCCCCATTTCAGCATTGGCGTCAACATCACTCCCAACGGTGTGAGTTCAAGCGCATATTTTGCCCTGCTATGACCAGTTCCACGCATTTTCACCACTTGGAGGAAGCGTATCAGGTGACCCATTCTCTCGGCATCTCCCATTACCACAATACCATCGCATATCGCCTCTTCAACACCGAATGATGACCAATGTGCATTTTGTGTCGCCGAAGTGATCTCGGCAATGAGAATGGTAGTACAACCAAGAGTTGCCAGTTTCTTCCCCAATGTGAATAGGAAATCACGAATCAACTGTTCGCTCCTTATCTTATAGCACAGTGTGGTCACAGAGTCAATCACCAATCGAGTGACGCCAATGGTATTGACAATATCTGTTATTGCTTTAATCAGTGCGTGAATATCCTCCAACTCAAAGGTCGCTTTGGTCAGTCCTAACCATGAATACAGAACATCCATATCGAATACATTGATTAGCCCGGTGTCTACCAATTGCATTTCAAAGAAAGGGAACTGACGAATGTTTTCCAAGAGTTTCACCGATGGCTCTGTAGCGGTGAAATGGGCGCAGGCTTCACCTGCCATTGAACCACGAACAAGAAACTCCATTCCAAGAGTTGTTTTTCCCGAACCACAGGTGCCGGCGCACAAAACTGTTGAGCCGTAAGGGATACCACCCCGCATAATCTCATCAAGACCGTGGACTCCGGTTACACACCGATCTCGGGTATAGGAAGTGCTTGGCAACATGGAATACAGAGATGGGACAACGGCCTCGGTAAATGAAGGCTATGTATGCGGCGTCCGGTTTGAAGTGATTACCAATCACCAGGCGATGCCGTCGAAGTGACATTCCAGTTCCCTGAATCACCGGGAGAGCCACCAAGGAAGATGACCGAATGCCCGACACCGATACGCCAAGTAGGGTTCCATGTGATTGTGAAAAGAATGGTCCCAGTCGAGGTCATATCGGCATAGGTTAATGAAAGTGATCCTGCAACATCGCCGAGACCGTCCTGAGCCCCGACCCCTAGCATTCCCGACACGCTGAGGTCGGTGATGAATGATGCATTTCCAGGTTCCTGCAACTCAGCCCAGCCGGAATACAAGCCGACCTCACCACCGGGCAGCACACCTGATTCAAACAATACTGAGGCTGCAGAGGTGCCGGTCTGCCGCATTAATCCCCATCCAGACATATTTACCGCAAATCCATTGGGATTGTACACCTCTATCCACTCCGGTTGCCCGGCTATCGGTCTAGTCTGGAATTCGGTGATATGCACGGTGGGGAAGTGCTGTGCACCGTCGTGTACCTCAAGGGTAATTCGAACCAATTCATCGCCTAATGCAAAAACACGGCTCGCGGTTGAACTATCCTTTGCTGCAGTTCTCGGGGTACCATCGTCGAAGAGTATGGTGTCGATACGGCTGGGGTCATCACTATCTGCCACTTTGATAACCAGTTTGAATTGATATGATTCATCGAGGCCGATTCCACGGGCAAATTGCCCTTCGGAGATATTCTTCAGGGCCAATATTTTCCCTCCGGAAAGTTCGCCATCAGCGGCTACTAATCCGGGCAGTACATCCCCTTCTATCAGCATCGAGGCATTTTCCAAATGCCATTGAGATGTTGCATTTCCCAGATCACGGTTACCAGCAATCCAAGGTACGAACAATCCCTCGTCATCTGTCAATAGATGAAGGCCTTCGGAAGCAGCGAGGTCCAATCTGTCCAAACTCGGATCATTAACTCCCAAACTCAACTGCGTCAACGAGAGATAAGCAGTAACGATCATCAAGAATAATATGAATGCAGAAAGAAATTCAATCACCGCGGTCATTCCTGACTCTTCGCCCACAAGCGAGCGACGATACGAAGTCTGGTCAGCGTCCACAAAATGCCACCGTCAACGCCCCCCCATAAGCCTACGCTTATTCTAGAGCGCCATTCGCTATTATGGGCAGGTGTGTTTTACCCGTCATATGACTGGCCTATAGGCCAGCATGGCCGAACCCTATTTGAGGTACGGATGTTACACAATGCTGATGCAGTGCGGCCGCGGGTTATCAATCCTCGAGAAAGATTCCCCTCATTTCCGTTCGCACAAAGCGCTGATTTTGGTTTTCGGATTGCTTTTTTCGGGGTTTTCCGGGATAGTTTCCTTGCCTGTTGTCAGCGCCTCTCTTGAGGGGGATGTGGCGGTAATCTCGGGCTCTACACCAATTCCCGGGGCTAATTATTCACATTGGGATTCTATTCTACCTAAGGTTAACGTGCAAAACCTTGGCACCATAACTACGTCTTCCAAGGCGGTGAAATGGACTACCTGTTCCGGTGATTTTGCCTCCACTCTGTGCTCAGGAGGCAGTGGTCAGAAAAATGGCTTGAAACCAATCCCAACTCTTTCCCCGGGGCAAAACGCAACGATAGAATTTGGAACCGCCTTCGAATATTATGACGAGCCGGGCATTTACACCATCGTTTTCCGGTTTGTCATCGAAGACCAGAATGCAAGCAATGATGCAATCGCCTATACCTTTTACCTTGCAGAGAATTTCATGGACATCGAAATTGATACGGAATGGGATGTCCGGCCCGGTCATCATAATTATGCCAAGGAAGATGGAAATTGGATATACAATACCAATACCGACTACCCGTTATATTTCAAGGGAATCGTCACCTCTTGCACCGCCAATTGCAACCTAGTGGCCGAGGTAGGTTGGAGATTATTGGATGATGTTAACAACGTTATGGCTAATGGAAGCGCGACAATCAATAATCCAGGTGGTGAATGGGGCCCAGAGTTCTTTAACCTTACTTTGCCAAATCTATCTTCTCCGCAAGAAGGTGTATTCCTGCTTGAGTATGGGGTATTGAATTCAAGCAGCGATATGAATTCTTTCAACAACCTCGCAAGTTCGTACGTGTCCTTTGGCGATACCATCGATTTGATTGTTGAACAAATGTACCCAGCCTACCAACCGGAATCCTCAGATTACTTTTTCGGCTTAGACTCTGTAGAGGTTGAGATCAAGAATAATGGCTATACTACGATAACCAATACGTCGATCGAACTTGAGATTTTCACGGTTTTCTCGGAATATGAAAGCGGTCCGTATTATTGTTCTAATGTCACCATTCATCCGGGTAAAAGCATAGTTTGCAATTATGACCTTGAGGGTTTAGGCTCTAAGGTGCTGCGAATAAGCATTCCAACTTCCTTCGATGAAGGAGATGACGACAAGCCTTCCGACAATATCCTTTCCGAGACCGTGAATATCGTAGCCGGGGATATCAATCCTGTCGCCACCCAGGATAATGCATTGCGAACCTATGATACCGGCCAAAACATCACCCTGCGCGCTCAAGTATCATCCACAGCAGCAAAGCCACTGAATTATTCCTGGTATCTCGCTGGAGTGATACCATGGTCAAATGGCCAGAGCATCGAGTTCGATGCCAGCCTTATCGGAATGGGTGAGCACATGTTCATGCTCAAGGTCGAAGATGCTCTGGGCAACAAAGAATCATCATACACATACCTAACCGTATTCAATCGCACCAAGTTACAACAGGATCCATGGCTCGATGGCGAGGCGGTTACATTGACTACGGCTCGCGTTGAAGCCATTCAAAGCATGCCCGATGTGGGTGTCAATTACAATCTCCAATCCGGGTTGGACGCACTCATTATAATGAATATAGAGGTCATCAGTACTGACACTTCAAACCTAGATACTGGTATGGAAAATATGTATC
>Ga0302120_10001051_pt1 | contig 12858 bp, 9 predicted proteins | sample AG5_Bottom_MG_FD_203118 | JGI IMG/M metagenome (GOLD analysis project Ga0302120, IMG submission 203118) | Marine microbial communities from Western Arctic Ocean, Canada - AG5_Bottom | ecosystem: Environmental > Aquatic > Marine > Oceanic | place: Canada: Western Arctic Ocean | collected 2017-10-01 | reverse complement strand
AGTATTAAGAGATACATCGCTACTATCTTACCTATGAGCGCAGCAAAAAAGCCCGCTGCCAATTAAGACAACGGGCTTTTTAAAATGTTAAACCAAATTTGGCTTATTCGTCGGTTGCTTCTGCGGCTTCTTCGGCAGGTGCTTCTGCGGCTTCTTCAACAGGTGCTTCTTCAACAGGTGCTTCTTCAACAGGTGCTTCTTCGCCTGGGTCTTCGCCCATTTCGCTGATTTCACCTTCCATTTCAGTACCCATTTCCGCTGGATCCGGTCCGCCTTCTGGTACATCTGTTGCTGTATCACATCCTGCAATACCAATAAGTCCTGCTAGCATGAATGCAGCAATAATCTTTGTAATCTTCATGTTATTTCCTCAAGTAAAAAAAATGGTTTAAACCATTAACGAATGGGTTTCTGTCTTAATGCAGACCCAATCCGCCTAAGAATTATTCCCAAAAAATATCTACTACTAATTAAAACAAGTTTTTGCCATTCTTAACAGGCAGTTTTACAAAAAAAACCCCCATTTTGAGATTCATCCATTGAAACGCTACAAAAGCCAAAATGACTTATTCTCTAGCATATGTAGGAATTTGAGTAACTCGCAAAGAGTTGCGCGACAAAAAATAGTAACTCAAATTGTGTAATTTATCGTCCCTATTGCACTTCAATCATCTCAATACGAAAGAATAATGTCGCATTGGGGGGGATCGAGGGCGGGTTGCCCTTAGCACCATAACCAAGGTCTGGTGGAATTTCTAATTCAATCATTGCTCCAACCGAACACATTTGACACCCTTCGGCAAAACCAGCAACGACTCGGTCAAGTCTCATAAGGCTAGCAAATCCAATCGCATAGCTCGTATCAAAAATATCCTTATTACCATTTTCATCGAGAATCCACCCTTGATAATGCACGGTGAATTCATCGATTCCTGTAGGTCGGGGACCACTGGCCTCTCTGAGGATACGCCACTTTAATCCACTTTCCGTCTCGACAAAGGGTTGCTTGAGTGCACCTTCATCTATCTTTTGTGGATCCCATTTAGGAGCCCGTGTACAACCGGCGACGAGGGCAAGGACCGAAAATAGAGACGTAGCGATAAAGGCAGCGGCGAGGTTCTTAGAAGTGTTCATAGCTGAAAAGCGGTGTGCTCGCAAAACGGTGATTGGTTATGTGAATACTCAAGAGCTAACATACGCAATGGTACGTCAGACCGCTAGTTTTGTTCAATACAATATAGATCGGTAATGGAGCGAATATAAAGTGAATTACCAACAACCGCTGGTGATGCGTGAAATCCCGAGGCAAACTTTCCGCTACTGATTTTCTTAAATTCAGGGCTACACCGTAATACCACGCAGCCACCTTCGACGGCGAAGCAATACATATTTCCATTTGCAAAAATAGGCGACGCGCGAAATTCACCCGTGCCCGCTCGCATTTGCCAAACCAAGTTTCCAGTCTTCGCTTCGAGGCAGGTGGCCACACCAGCATCATTCATCATGTAGAGATGATCTTTTATTAAAAGCTGTGACGCACGTTTTGGAACTGCTTTTGAAAACTCCCATGCAATATGTGTTGCCGTAACGTCTCCTGCACCGCCCGGTCGCACCGCCACCATCGCGCGAGCTCCATCACCCGCTGAAATATACAACAAACCATGTCCAAACAACGGCCGCGCAGCTGCGTTCATGCCACCATGTTTCACTCGCCATAAAACAGTACCTGACGCTAGGTCATATGAAATTGTTTCAGTTGCACTGGGCGAAATCGCTTGTCGCTTACCTGCCACCTCTATTATTGTTGGTGTGCTATAGGCTTTTTTCCGGTCACCGTTGTCTGTACCGTAATCAATATTACGGTCGGTTTTCCAAATCGTTTTACCTGTTTGTTTATCCAACGCGACCACAAATTGAACATCAAATCCGTCGTAGGAAATAATTATGCGATCGCCGTCGATCACCGGAGATGCTGCTGGTCCTCGCCAATGATTACATTGAAAATCCCGTCGCTCCCACTTTTTCTTACCGGTTACTGTATCAATAGCCGCTGTGCCATAGCTACCAAAATGAACATACAGTATGCCCTCTTCAATCGCTGGAGTGGGTGAGGCGTAACTGTTTGTTGGGTGACGAAAACGGATGTCGTCTAAAGCATTTTTAAATACAACGATGTCATGCAGCGTTTTTCCAGAGCGGCGATCAATACAAATCGCTGACATCTTAACCCCATCTTCAGTAGCAGTGGTTAACCATAACTGATCTTTCCAAATTACTGGCGAAGACCATCCGCGACCGGAAATTGGAACTTTCCACTTTACATTTACGCCTTCACTAATCTCCAAAGGTAGTTGAGCATCGTCGGCACGACCATCGCCGGCGTCACCTCGAAAATGAGACCACGTTTCATCTGCGTGAATAAACGATGTCCAAAGCACAAAACAACCACAAAGCAAGCTGCGAAATAACATAATGAAATACCCAAGACATGAATAGAAAGCGTTAAATCATAGTATAGCAGATTATGAAACCGCCATTCGCGGTTGTATCTACAAGAACAAAAAACAAATGGCAGGACCAAACTCCTACAGAAATCTAATGAAGCTTGGTTTTAATCCGCAAAGAAACTACGGCTCTTGCTGAATTTCGGATTTGGTCATGTTACGGACAACAAGCAATACTTCGCAAACCAAATCCGCACCGAGAATCGGTTTGTTCGAAGGCTTTGGTTGCGGTAATTCACCACGTTTAGCGCCGCTAGGGAGAGAAGGTTCTTTGAACTCAAATTCGATTGCACTCGTTGCCGCACGCGGGTTCGCTAAGAATACGAGAGTCGTCATGAGTTGACCAGCTTTACCTTGCCACTGTTTCAGTCGCTCTTGATATGCCCCTTTGGCTGTTTGATTTGGTTTTTCAACAGGAGTTGATGCCCATTGAGCATCCACGGCATCGTGCAATAGATCGAAAGTTCTCATGTCCTTAGGTAACATTGCCAGATTAAATCGATACTTAGCAATGTCTTTGTGCCGTGAATGTATATCCAACCTTGTTTGGTCAACTTGCATCCCCGTACAAACCATGTAAATCAAATCTACTTGTCCGGCTATCTCTGGTTGTTCTTGTCCCGCCATTGGCTTTTTAATGACACCGTCAAGATAACGCGTTCCAAGCAATTGAGCTTCCAATGCTGGTGGAACTTCGAGTCCATCATCATAAACAATCCCATTTTTCATCAAGATATCTTTGACGACTTCGTTTTCTATACCTTTAGGGGTTACACCAATTTCAATGACAAACAACAATTTTCCCATCAACAGCGATTCCATCCCAACCATATTCTTTATGTCTTTAAGACTAGGGTTATTGGTCGGACCAACAACTGTATTTTTGTCTGGCTGGTCGGGAATGTTGGGTTTGTCAGGAGTACCTGGTTTATCAGGGTCGGCGACAACCACTGGATTCTGGTTATCCGGGACGACCATTCCTGGATCCACGACATCAACTTCTCCGTTATTATTATCGGAACCACCGACAAGGTCTGAGCCGTTCAACGGACCTTCGCCATCGGGTGTATTTGCGTCAATTTTATTTACCAAAGGTTCATTATTGATTGCTGGATCGGTCGGCCATAACGTAAATGCTAGAAATAAACTTGCCGCTAATACAGACAGCCCAACCCAAATCGGTTTCATTTTCCGTGAGGGGGGCATCGATGCCAATTCAACCGCGTCATGAGTCGCACTGCTACTGTCGTTGGCAATCGCACTAAGCACTTGTGCGGTGAATTCAGGTCCCAGTTCTTTTTCTTCATTTTTGAACGACTTTAATCCACTTTGAATTGCGATTAGCTCGTCCATAATTTTTGCTGCTTCGGCATCCTCATCGAGGAACGCTTCCACCTCAGCGCATTCCGATGGATCGAGTCGACCATCTATATAGTCACTCATCATTGACTCGTCGTTATTCGTGTTGTGCGGTGATTCAGTCATTGAATGCAAACAGTGTTTATTGGCTATACGTAGTGCTAATCGTCTATAGAAATGACGTTACCAAGTTAATATTCGTCTAAATAGAAAAACCTGTCAAACATATTGTATAATCACTACCATAAATATACAAAAAACCCGAAAATGGCGGACATATGCAAATTCCCGCTCGGCCACTCGATCTCTCCTAGGCCCCACGCACAGCACCCATACTGATTCGCATGGTAAATTTGTTTGCGTTACAATGCATGGCATGAAAATCCTACGTCATGACACTAATCAATTGAGCCTCTTTGTTTGGTTGTTATGCACATCAGTCGCGGCGGCAGCACCGAGCGAAGAAGGTGTTAATTTTAGCAAAGACATCCTGCCGATCCTCTCGAATACTTGCTATCAATGCCACGGCCCGGATGAAGCCGCACGAAAATCGGATCTGCGACTAGACACACAACAAGGCGTCTACGAGCAACTTGAATCCGGCGAGCATGCGGTCGTTGCTGGAAAGCCTAATTCCAGCGCTTTGCTGCAGCGAATATTTAGCGACAATCCTGATCTAAAGATGCCACCGAGCCATGCCAAACGCCAATTGACGCAACACGACAAAGAATTGCTGCAACGCTGGATAAAGCAAGGAGCACCCTATCAAGAACATTGGGCGTTTATCGCACCACAACAAGCGGAACCTCCGCGAGTACGAAATCGGAAGCAAGTTGCCAACCCCATCGATTCTTTCCTACTTAATACACTCGAGCAACAACGACTCAACTTTGAACCTCTGGCAGACCCCGAAACGCTCATTCGACGTCTAACACTTGATCTTACCGGACTGCCACCGACGATTGCTGAAGTCGATGCTTTTCTAGAGGATCAACAACCCGGAGCTTATGACCGGCTCATTACTCGCTTATTCAAGTCACCGCACTACGGTGAACATATGGCTCGTTTTTGGCTCGATGCTGCCCGCTACGGAGATACCCATGGTCTGCATCTCGACAATATTCGTAGCATCTGGCCCTATCGAGATTGGGTCATCAACGCCTTCAGTAACAATATGCCATTTGACCAATTCACCGTCGAGCAACTCGCTGGTGATTTGCTGCCAGAGCCAACGCTGGCCCAACGCGTTGCCACCGGCTTTAATCGCTGTAATGTAACGACTGGCGAAGGGGGATCGATAGCTGCAGAATATTTGGTTCGCTATGCCGTTGACCGAGTCGAAACAACTTCCACGGTCTGGATGGGATTGACCATGGGTTGTGCCGTTTGCCACGAACATAAATTTGATCCTATTTCGCAACAAGAGTTCTATAAACTGTTCTCGTATTTTTACAGCTTGACTGAAAAAGCGATGGACGGCAACGCGTTGTTACCACCGCCGGTGATCAAAGTACCCTCGCAACAGCAATCCAATCAGATCGCTCAATTAGAATCTGAGATGCAACAATGGGAAGGAAAACTACAACAGACCATTGCCAATTTTGAATATCAAGAGTTGCCTCTGAAGGATGATGCACAAGAGATTGTCGCACGCGCTGACTATATCTGGTTCGACGACTCACCGCCTACGGGAGCAAAACTCAATCAATCCGGTCACCCGTGGAAATATGTGACCGCTCCTGAACACCCCGTCTTTCACGGCGAAAAGGCAACCTACCGATCGGAAAAAGGACTTACGCAACACCTGTGGCAAAATGCTCCCGTGCCACTGCGAATCGGCAAGGACGATATCCTATTTGCTTATGTTTACCTCGATCCTAAAAACCCACCACAAGAGATTATGTTGCAGTTCAATGAGAGCAATTCATGGGAACATCGAGCCATCTGGGGTGATAATTTGATCGATTGGGGCAATGTAAATACATCCAGTCGGCTCCGAATTGGCGATTTACCAGAAACTGGAAAATGGATCCGTCTCGAGGTCGCCGCGTCCAAAGTAGGTCTCAAGCCCGGTTCGCGAGTCAACGGTTGGGCCTTCACTCAGTTCGGCGGCAGCGCATATTGGGATTACGCGGGGATCAACACACAGACAGTACAAGCCAATACGGAATTCAAATCTCAACGGGCATGGGAATTGGTGCAAAGTGCTGGGGATCTCAGTAAATTATCTGCGGCGGTGCAAGCGGCGTTTAAGGTAAAAGCATCGGACCGTAATACAAATCAAAAAAGTGAACTGCGAACTTATTTTCTCACTCATGTGTATGCGGAAAGTCGCGATCTCGTCTCACCTTACCGTCATGAAGTCGATATACGCCGCCAACGTATTGCGGAGATCCAAAAACAGATCGTGAGCACATTGGTCATGCAAGATATGCCCAAAAAACGACAGGCTTACTTGCTGATTCGCGGTGACTATACCCAACAAGGCGAAGCGGTTGAATCCGGCGTGCCGGAGATTTTACCGTCATTACCCGCTGATGCCCCCAATAATCGATTAGCATTGGCCAATTGGCTTGTTGCACCAGAACACCCGCTAACGGCGCGAGTCATCGTTAATCGTTTCTGGCAACAGTTATTTGGCGTCGGCATCGTAAAGACCTCCGAGGATTTCGGAGTCCAAGGTGAACGGCCCGTACATCCCGAGTTACTGGATTGGCTAGCCGTTGAATTTCAAGCAAGCGGTTGGGATGTTCAGTACTTGATGCAGCTGATAGTTACATCGCATGCATATCGGCAATCCTCTTTTATCTCAGACAAGAAATATCAACTCGACCCCGAAAATCGTTTATTGGCATACGGTCCCCGTTTTCGAATGGACGCGGAAATGGTCCGCGATGTCGCTCTATTTCACAGCGGACTGTTGGTCGACACTGTGGGTGGCCCGAGCGTCAAACCCTACCAACCATCCGGGATTTGGAAGGCGGTTGGTTATTCCGGCAGCAACACCGTAAAGTTTGCGCGGGATTCCGGTGAGAAGCTCTACCGTCGTAGTATGTACACCTTTTGGAAACGGACAGCTCCGCCACCATCGATGCAGATATTCGATGCACCCTCGCGCGAATCCTGCGCCGTGCGACGAAGTCGAACCAATACCCCGATGCAAGCTTTAGTTTTGATGAACGATGAACAATTTGTCGAAGCGGCGCGACGGTTCGGACAACGCATGCTTACCAGCGGAGGAGAATCCGATCGTGATAAATTGGTGTTCGGGTTCCGTAGTGTCACTTCGAGATTCCCCACAATCCAAGAACTTAACATCATGGTTGCTGTGTTAGGAGATCATCGCCTACGGTATCAAGAGGATCTAGAAGCTGCTCAGCAATTGATTCATATTGGTGAGTCAGCGGTCGATGAAACACTCGACGCCCAAGAGCTTGCAAGCTGGACAATGATCGGCAACCTACTGCTCAACTTAAACGAGACAATAACTAAAAACTGATCATAGTTTTCGGATAAGGCTGAACCCACCAAGGTACTACCGCTAGAACGATTATGAATATTCAAGATAATCCATTAATGATTGAGCAAGCGAAATTGGCTAACCGTCGTCAATTCTTCGGTAGCGCTGCGACTGGCATTGGCGGTATGGCTCTCGCTTCACTGCTGAATCCAACGTTGTTTGATAGCACAATTCAGGCGCAAGAGCGGGGAGTGCCAGCAATTCAACCGGGTGCTGCTGGAATATTACAACAACAGCATTTTCCCGCCAAAGCCAAACGGATTATCTATTTATTTATGTCCGGTGCGCCGTCCCAATTGGACATGTTTGATTACAAGCCCGGCTTAGTCGACATGTTTGACAAAGATCTACCGGATTCGGTACGCAACGGCCAACGAATTACAACGATGACTTCTGGGCAGTCCCGTTTGGCTGTGGCACCATCTAAATTTAAATTCGCTCAGCATGGTGAGAATGGAACGTGGTTTAGTGAATTATTACCACACATGGCGAGCGTCGCGGATGATATCGCGGTTATCAAAACGGTGAATACTGAAGCAATCAACCACGACCCAGCAATTACATATATCACGACGGGTAGTCAGATTCCGGGGCGCCCAAGCTTAGGAGCTTGGTTGTCGTATGGACTCGGCAGTGCCAACCGCGACTTGCCCTGTTTTGTAGTCTTGCATTCTACTTGGAGCGCTAAACGAGATGCTCAAGCATTATATGAACGGCTGTGGGGATCTGGATTCATGTCAACGCAACATGCCGGCGTTGCGTTGAGAAGTCAGGGAGACCCTGTGTTATATTTATCGAACCCAACAGGGATGCAGCGGAAGACGCGTCGACGGATGCTTGATGCATTGCAGCAATTAAACGCTGAGCGGCGGTCGGTTGTGGGTGATCCTCAAATTGATGATCGCATCGCACAATATGAAATGGCATACCGGATGCAAATGTCGATTCCAGAACTGACCGATATTTCGCGAGAAACAAAAGATGTACTTCAACTCTATGGCGACGACGTCACGAAACCGGGCACATTTGCTGCCAACTGTTTGTTAGCGCGGCGTCTGGCTGAGCGCGATGTAAAGTTCGTCCAAGTCTTTATTCGAGGCTGGGATCAGCATGGAAATTTACCTGGGGACATAACCTCGATGTGTCAAGATGTAGACCAAGGCGCTGCGGCTTTAATCAAGGATTTGAAACAACGCGATATGTTGAAGGATACCTTAGTTGTATGGGGTGGGGAGTTTGGTCGTACAGTATATTGCCAAGGTGGATTGACCAAAGATAATTACGGCCGCGACCATCACCCGCGGAACTATTGTGTGTGGCTCGCAGGTGGGGGAATTCAAGGTGGAATTACCTACGGTGAAACGGATGATTTTTCATACAACGTTACAGAGAACCCAGTGCATATCCATGACCTCAATGCCACCTTGCTGCACCAACTAGGCGTCGACCACGAAAAATTAACCTACCGTTTCCAAGGTCGTGACTTCCGCCTAACAGACATCCATGGCAAAGTGGTCCAAGGCGTGCTAGCGTAAATTCAACGTCTTACCCTCTTGCGTGTTCACTTGTGCAATTTTATGGTTGTCTTGTAAGCCGTCAATAAACACCTTCAGACGATTTTAATCCATACGGCAAATGCCCGATGTTGTTGTAGGAATCGAGGCGAGAGGTTGTTCGAGTGAGTGTTAATTCGGTGACACCAGCGTTGTGCAGTGGTCCGTAATCAGATCGAGAAAACGAATGCTCTGCACAAAACTCGCTCAATAATTCACGCTTGAAATCAGCATGCATTACAAAGACCACTTTCAAATCCGTATCCCCAAACTCATGTAACGTCCGCTCGACAACTCGCTTCGCTCTTACAGTAATATCTGCTGCTCCTTCATACGGCTTACCGCCCCACCAACCCGAATCCCCAATGAGCCCTTCGACATCGCAACCAGGAAACTGCTCCACAATCTCCTTCGCCGTTAATCCCGCTTCACCGACATGACCAATCGCTGGGTAACCCGATACACAACCGCCGACCTCATGCAAATCACGCCATACCAACGGATCCAATCCTGTTGCTCGCTGGATCGGTACTGTCGTCTTTAACGCTCGTAAAAATGGGCTCGTTATTAAAACATCCGGGTTCACCGAAGCGAACCATGGCCCTAAATACTCTACTTGCTTAGCACCTAACTCCGTTAACCCAGGGTCGTATACTCGCTGCGACTCATCCCGTGCATTGTTCGCAGACTCTCCATGACGTACTAAGAATAATTGCATGTCCCTAAATAGCTTCCTCTGAAATTTTTCGACTTCGGTAGTGGGCAGCTTCGTATTGTATCATTTTTTGATATAATTTAGACCGACATCGAGTTGAACACAAAATGATTTGATCGCTCTTAGGAAAGATATCACCTTGAAAGATTTTCAATACGCCGCACCTACTACGATACAAGATGCTACTAGTCTGTTAACAGAACACGGATCTGGAGCAAGGATTCTCGCGGGAGGCACTGATATTATTGTGCAACTTCGCGAAGGACTACGCGAAGCTGATATCGTCATCGATATCAAAAAAATCCCTGCACTCAGCGAGTGTCGATACTCTGATGACTCTGGGCTATATTTAGGCGCCGCTGTCACCTGCTGTGATATCTATGAAGATGCTGATTTAGCAGGACGCTACGGAGCACTTGCTGATAGCACCCATATTATCGGCGGATGGCAAATTCAAAGCCGAGCATCCGTAGGTGGTAATCTTTGTAATGCCTCACCCGCGGCGGATACCATTCCCGCTCTAATCGCATTGAATGCTGAAGCTCAAGTTACCGGTCCAGACGGGCAGCGGACTATTGCAGTTGATGCGTTTTGCACAGGACCTGGGAAAAACTCGCTAGCGGATGGCGAATTCGTCGTTGCGATTCAAATCCCGCCACAATCAGCTAGCATGGGATCTGCCTACCAACGATTTATTCCTCGCAATGAAATGGACATTGCCGTTGTCGGAGTCGGCTCATGGATCGAACTCGATGCCGATGGAAATATAGCCAACGCTCGAATCAGCCTTGGTGCTGTTGCAGCAACTCCACTGTTTGCCGAGCAAGCAAGTCAATTCCTCGTTGGTAAAGAACCGAGTGATGACAACTTCTCGCAAGCTGCAGAATTGGCCAAGCAAATTGCTACACCCATCACCGACATGCGTGGAACCGCTCAATACAGAACACACCTCGTGGGAGTCCTCGTAACTCGCACTCTCACAACCGCGCTTGCTCGTGCTCAAGCTTAAACAATCAATGCATTAACTATTCAACTTGAAACTGCCTTTATTACAGACCATAAGGAATTAGAGTGTGACAACTGCCACCAAAAAGATTCACGTGACCACAACCATCAACGGCGAAAGCGTTGAATTCCTCTGCGAACCTCGTAACAGCCTTCTGGAAGTCCTCCGTGACACACTAGGATTAACCGGCTGTAAAGAAGGTTGCAACAATGGGAATTGCGGTGCCTGTACCGTCATTGTCAATAACCGACCAGTCAACAGTTGTTTGGTATTCGGTGTCGAAGCGGAGGGTGCTGAAATCGAAACTGTCGAAGGCATCGCCGATGGTGAACTGCATCCAATTCAAGATTGTTTCCTAGAGGGAGCAGCATTGCAATGCGGAATTTGTACGCCCGGGTTTCTCGTCACAGCAAAAGCACTGCTCGAGAAAAAGCCTGGAGCTTCTGAGGAAACCATTCGTTTTGATCTGTCCGGAAACCTTTGTCGCTGTACCGGTTACGACAAAATTGTCCGTGCTATCCAAGCAGCTGATAAACAATTGTCAGCTGCAACCGACGACTCACCAACCAACGACTAATCATTACACATCACCGACCGTCAATCGCTACGAAACTATAAATCTAGGAGATACATTACTGTGGCAACAACTCCCTATCGCGTCATTGGAACACGCCCTGTCCGACACGACGGTGCCGATAAAGTAACAGGAAAAGCCGTTTACACGGCGGATTTCAAATTGCCCGGTTTGCAAGCGGGGTTTGTATTGCGAAGCCCGCATCCCCATGCCAAGATCCTATCCATTGATACATCTGCCGCAGAGGCGACTGCCGGTGTCTCCGCTGTCGTGACCGGCGCCGATTTTCCCAATGTGCAAGACAAAATCGCCCACCTCGGCGAAGGATCCGTAAATCTTGCACATCTTAGTGCGAACTGCATGGCTAAAGGCAAAGTGCTTTATCGAGGCCATGCTGTTGCTGCCGTCTCCGCCACAAACGCTCATATTGCTGAAGAAGCAGCTGCGAAGATCGTTATCGAATATGAAGCACTGCCCTCAGTAACCGATATTATCGAAGCGATGGCCGACGACGCGCCGCTGTTACATGATGATCTATTCACCGACGACCTCGGTCAGAAAGCAGACACCGCGAGCAATGTGGCTGTCCACATGCATTTCGAAAAAGGGGACGTGGCCGCTGGATTTAAACAAGCGGATGTTGTGGTCGAAGCAGAATTTAAGACCGCAACCGTACACCAAGGGTACATTGAACCTCACGCGATCGTAGCCGATTACAATGAAGATGGTCGAGTCAGGCTGTGGACCTCAACGCAAGGGTCGTTTACCTGCCGGCAACAAACTGCTGAAATTCTACAAATCGGCGTCGGCGATGTACTGGTAACTCCCTGTGAAATCGGTGGCGGATTTGGTGGTAAAATAGCCGTCTATCTAGAACCAACAGCAGCCATACTCAGTAAAAAATCTGGTCGCCCCGTTAGCATCCAAATGACACGAACCGATGTATTTGAAGCAACCGGCCCTACGCCTGCATCATTTATGCGAGTCAAGGTTGGCGCGAAAAACGATGGGACGCTCATAGCTGGTGAAGCTTGGATTGCCTATGATGCCGGCGCATTTCCTGGCGGCGTTATTGGCCCTGGATGCATGTGCGTGTTTAGTTGCTATGACATCGAGAATGCCGTCGTCGATGGATATGATGTCTGCGTCAACAAACCACACACGAAAGCCTACCGCGCTCCCGGAGCAACTCAAGTGGCCTTCGCTATGGAACAATTGATGGATGAATTAGCAGAACAACTCGACTTCTGCCCCTTGGAAATCCGTATGAAAAATGCCGTGAAAGAAGGCTCGCGTCGAGTCGACGGGCCCGTTTATCCGCAAATTGGGTTTGTCGAATGCCTCGAAGCCCTACGCGATAGTGATCACTGGAATTCGCCGCTCCAAGGTGAGAACCGCGGACGTGGAATCGCGGGCGGTTTCTGGTTCGGCTGCGGTTTAAAATCCAGCGCCGCTTGTTCCGTGAATTCCGATGGCACAATTAGCCTACTAGAAGGGTCAACCGATATCGGTGGGTCACGGGTCTCTCTAGCCATGCAACTAGCAGAAACCCTAGGAATCGAAGTTTCTGATGTCAATCCGATGGTTGCTGATACAGACAGCGTTGGATATACCGATGTTACTGGCG